>JGI24217J29970_1036786_pt1 | contig 9903 bp, 5 predicted proteins | sample EnhBioin_Aerobic_FD_29970 | JGI IMG/M metagenome (IMG submission 29970) | reverse complement strand
TTGCCATTTATATGGTTTTTTCATTCATTTGGCTTGGAATTCCTTCAGTTATTGTGCTACCCATACGATCTTAACGAAGACGGTATTTGATAGAGTGAAGCTATTTCAAAAATTTGTTAAGTTATTCATTTTCTTATCTTATTTCACCATTGAACAAATTGATCAATGTCTGAATCAATTTTTATGACAATTTCATAAGATTCTTGGATAAAATTTCATTCTACAAAGCATTAGGATCTGAAGATGTTCCCAATCCTCCAAAAAGTGCAATCATCCTCTTCAAAATCTCATTGAAAGGCCCTTGGAGCAGTTTATAGTCTCTTTCTTTAACTGCCTGACTTAGATTCGCCGATCGTTTAAGTTTCGACTGTATCTTATAACAGTTTTCGAGCAATTTTGATAGTAAATTTATCTCAATATTAAACTTTCCATAAAATATGCTTTCTTCAGGGTTAGCATTACCAAGGATATAAATGTATGATTATAAATCTGAATTTTAAGTTGATACTTTCTTTGACTTTGCTATAACTAAATTTGGTGACACATTATCTAAAGGCTTTTCAAGATCAGGCAGGGGAATAATGCAATTTTCTTTATAGCTACTTAAAGATGTAGATAGAATACGATGACACTTTTTCAATGTGTTTTATAAAGGATTGCTGAAAGTCATAACTTGAGACTCACGCCTAATTTTCAATAAATAACTCAGCATATCTAACGATACGATATTTTATTTAGGCTTGAGAGATTACTTCAAAAATGATGGGTAAACACTTTTACACTCCTTGTCAATATTCTTTATATCCATCGATATGTCTTAGTCTATCTTGACACTGGGTTATAGTTCTTTTTTACTAAATGTATAATATTCCTCACTAAGTCTTTTTCTAGCTATAGACAAGTCGACAGAATATTGTAACAATTTTATTAACTTACTCGTGAGAAGTTTTTTGTTCATTTTTTTCTCCTCGACGACGGTTTGCTCATCGGTAAGTTTTGCGTATTTTGGTAACAATGTTCCTGAATATTCAAGAAGTAATTGTATTGTTTAAGCGTATTAGTAAACTATCATGTCGAGTTGTTGGTCATTTTATATGACAAAAGGAACTTGAGGTAAAATAGTAAGAAGTTGCTTAAATGATTAAGCTGAGGATTTTATCAGTGGAATGTTTTCTGTCAAAAATCCAAAATAGGATGGCAATAAAGTAAGTCTTGAATTTAAAGGATTGTCTTCAAAAGGAAGCTTGATCCGCTTAATTTATTGTTTGGAAAGTGATCTCACATACTACTATTAAAGTTTGTACAAAAATTGTTGTTTTTCGAAGTAACTTTTTAATTTTAACAACATCAAAGATTGGAGATTACCTTAAGGATAAGATTCTGCAATTTTTATTAGTTTAGGTATCATTGAATAGTTTTCTTAAGAATCCAAATTCAAAGATTTTTTTGTTTGTTTATTTACCACTTCATTCTTATCCTTTTAAATTAAATTAATTTGAGATTTGTTAACCTTTAAAAAGACTGACCAATACCTTGCAAAGCATTTAAGATATCTTTTGCCAAAATCGTTATAAACGTTCACAGCATAAAAATTAGGATGCTTATCGTAAATATACTACCTGAAATGTGATGTGCTGTTCATTTATTCATCGTCAAATAGATTTACTTCGTTATGAGGTTTTAACATGTTTGCTTTGTATTATGCTTTAGATTACTACTTCTTTTTCTTAGGATCTTATTTTTTTGCTGGTTTTTTTTCATCTTTTCCACCCTTTTTCGGATCTTGAACTTTTTTTGTTTTTTTCTTCAAAAGATCTTACTACTAAGCTGTTAGTTCATCCGAAATCGCATATTTTTTCTTTATCGGTTATTGGAGAAGTCCTTACAAATACTTTCTCATACCATAATTTTACCACATCAACTTTGATGTAATTAAACCTTTTTAATACAATGTAAGTTTCATATCTTTATCGAATATTTCTCCTAAGTCCATGACCAATTTCACATACTCTTCATCAGTAAAATGTTGAGACTCAGCTAATGAAATAAATTCTAGAACCTTATTTTTGTTGAGTTATCCCAGTCGAAGTTTACACCTTTCAGCATATGTCTAGGCGAAAAGCTTAATATAAGATTAGCTAAAGGTTGAACAATTTTTTGTCAATTCTTCAAAAATTTTTAATGCAATGATAAAATTATTTTGACGGTATAAGAGAACTCCCATTTAGAATGTGAGTTTTAAGTGCCAATATGCAGTGGGTCCATTTCTTTGAGGCTTGGTTGTCATTTATCTTTTAAGTCTCTCTTCTTAAGCATGATTGATTTATTATTTAACAGGCACCTTTGCGACTTAAGCTTCCTTTTTACCTCCTTTCTTATCATCCTTCTTACCTGCCTGTAGTGCACCTAAATCAACTGAATTTTGTAACTCTGAATCATACCCATTTTCTGCCCGTCTAGCATTATAGCAATATCTGTTAAAAATATTTAGTCCATTTTTGATAATATGGAAACAATTAAAAGCCAAGTTTCTTGATTGGTTTATCTTATAAATTGTAAATCTTGTCCTTATCATATGTTGGATAAGATTTTTCCTTGTGAAAATATCAGTTTTTGTGTTCAAAAATTTATTTATCGTATTATCGTCATATTGCCCTGTTGTCTTCATGTATGTCTCTAATTACACTTTTTTCTTATCCATAACTTTTTGTTAATCTTCTACACTAGCACCCCTTTAAACTTTCCATTTCAATTCCTCATATTATTGCCTGATTCTAACACTCTCTTACACGACACTTAACTTTCTCAAACATTCTCTTAACTGACCTTCAATTTGCCTGAGATTGGTAATTCTTTATTAATTCAGTTAAAAGTTTTCTGTGATTTATGATTCATAGATTTTTGACAAAAGAGTATACTTAGCTATGTTGAAAAGAATTGGCAATTAAATGCTTAGTTACTGAGTCAGAGATTGTGGGAAGGATAGTGATTTTATTTGTTCGATTGGCTATTTGTTCTATGGTGAGTATAATGGTTTGCTTTCTAAAATTAAGCTTTGTTATGGCCACCAATTCTCACCTTTTTACTTTTTCAAACTGTCGCTCTTTTATAACCATAAAATTGGTAAGTCTTTTTATTATGCAATGTACAACAAACTTAGACTGCTGGCCTTGACTTAACCACATCTTGTCAAAACAAGAGATTTAATTATTTTAGCTTTAATAGCGAGTTCATTTTTTCTCAATATGTCAACAACTAAATGTTCATAGAGGACAATCATCGGCAATGCCATTACAATTTGAGAATTGTCAAAAGTATCGAGGGCATTCATAACAAAGTATTACAATCCAACAGATATTTATTGGACTGAAACTTCCTCATGATAGAAATTCTTTTATAAACCATTGTCAAACACTTTCAGTCTGTAATCAGCAAAAGCCAAAATATGTTGAGGATGAATAAGACTTGTAAGGAACAGTCTATGAACTACATTGGCACAAAAATCAATCGTTTTTCTCTGTAATTAAAGATTTTTGTAACAACAAAATTGACTTACTTTGTATATTATGGGAATAGCAATTAATAATTACTTAAATCCAATATTAGTGACAAGAGACTATCCGTTTTCAGTTAATATCTAAAGATAGTTTTCTATCGGATTGACCTTTCTGAATATGGTCGCTAAGGCATCATTCCAGTACTCGCTTGCTTTTGATATGTTGTCACCCTCAGTTTATAAGTCAGTCAAAGCGTAAGATAAATTACCGATTTCATTCCTGTTCATAATTTATGACATTGTGTCTTTTGATGTCTTGTTGTTCTTTAACTTTTGGTAAATTTGGTCATATTTTGATATCAGCTATTTAAGAACGTTCTTTCTGTTCTTTGATAAAATGTTAAGTCTGTTCATACTTGACCTTTCTTAACCTTCTCTTTCAAGGCTGGAAGTTGCTGAAATAGGTTGGTAATTTTTCCAGATATTTTATTCATCTTAGCCAAATTATTGTACATAACGTTTTTGTTACTTTTGACTCAATGCAGCCTTATTGCAATCTCTTTGAATTTAATTGACAATAGTTTTACTAGCTTACATTTGAGTATTGAGGAAACTTCTTTATTATTTCAACAGCAGTAAAGTATCAATAATTTTGTTTCTATTGATTTCATAATCAATTTAGAACTGCATTTTTTAACCTGTAATTTGTGCAGTTCGTTTTTTTTTATGTTTTTTCTTTTCATTTTCAAAATCTTCATCTAAATTTTTTAATTTCAATTATTCTGTATCAATATTTTACTGAACTTCATTGAGTAAGAAAATTTGTGAATCCAATAACACGGGTAAAAGTTATAAAGAGAACGAATGTTAAGTAGCGTTACAGAATTATCTCAATATTTGGATTATGACTTAATTCTTTCTACCAAGACTCAAGGTTTGAACAGTATAGACAATGACTTGTAAAAGATTATTGATGTTCAAAAATTCATACTATTTATGAGTAAACCATGGCTATTTACTCGTCGATCCACTAAGTTCAGGCATGAAATAACTTGCCATGTATTACTCATACAATGGCTAAAATATTTCAGCTAGGTTAGCTTCAGGTTTAAGAATTCTATAAATTGACTAAGTCTATGTGTTTTACAATTTCTTATTGTACCTTTACTTAAATGTTCTTGTCCCTTGTCTTCGTATCTTTTTTAACATTTATCCAACCATATATCCGACTAAAGATAAATACACCCAAATTTTACTGCTGTTTTGATGGTAAAATGGTGTGATTTCATAATGGTTAAAGAAATTTATTAATAAAGTTGCCAAATTTGTAAATTTCACCCAATTCTCTACACAAAAGGCTGAGTACATGCCTTACGTCAGATATTTTAAGATCTTTTATATCGAACCTAATGATTGAGCATCAAATTGTACCTTATCAGAACCCATGATTTATACTTACTTTTGTTTCTTTCTTAAATTTTACAAACTTAATTGCTAGATCTCAGTATAAATTGGTTTTATTTTATATGAAACCTTAAAAGATTGATTGTTTGAAGATTAAAAGCTCATTATTAAAGACACAGCCTTTAGATGATTAAGCTATGATAACCATATATGTTGATAGTCATAATCTTTTGTTTTATCTATGAGAGAAAATGATTGAGTTTTCAATGATCTCGTTAATGTGATAATTTTTTATTCGTATTTTTCATAAATTTCAATCGTTTTTTACAGCTATTCCTTTTGTGTTTTTTACATGAAAAATTTAACCCAATTTTTTGATTCTGGTGAAAACTGAATATTGTTTTCAAAAGCTTCCTGAATTAATGAAAAAATATCAAAAGAAATCTTCACTTGTTCAGTAAGTTCACCTTTTTGGAAATCTTCAATTTTTTGAGCCAAACCTTTAAGATCATTTTTGGAGCTTATTTCCAAAGCTCTTCTCATGAGCCGACAGTTGTATTCAAGATAAAATTTAGAGTTATTTCCAACTTTTCCAATACTATTTAAAGAATCTTTCATAAATTCGGATAACTATATTTTACTTGTTAAATTAGCCAAGACTTCTTAACCTTTTTATTGGCCATTATCTGTTGATTATACTAAGGCTTGAATCGATTACTTTACTGATTATGTATAAATTGACAAAAGGTCCGAGTATTCGTCACTTGTAGAAATTAATGAATCCTAAAATTGCTACATTACTAGAGGTGATTTTTCGATCATGTAATGGCAAAATTTATCAATCATTTTTTGTTCCTGAACCTGCTATTTTGGATCTTTACCTCCTTTCTTTGTGTCTTTTTTCTCTTAAACAGGAACTTGTATCATTTTACCCAGAGCGACCCATTTTCTCGTTGCCCATTTATAAAGAATCCTTCTTACAAGGCTGATTTAATTGTTTTGTAAACCCCAAGACATCAACTGACGAACAATTGCAACCCCAAATCTTCGAATTTTTGGAGAGATGAAGTCCTTATTGAACAACGACAACATATAGCCTTCAGCCAGAGGTGCGTTATCACTAATTTCTGTGGAAAGTTGACTCGTCACTAATGAAACTGATGTAATGGGATATGGTAAAGCTGGTTGAAGAGAAGAACAAATTGTCAAAAGATTAAGAATTTCTCTTTATTTTTATTGATAAGGTTTAGGATTGAGTTAATAGCTTCTTTTCAAATCTTATAATTTCCTTTTTTCACACAATGCCAAAATATAAAGACTCTAGGCTACTGATTTGATTTAAATCAATGAACAGCTTTGAATTTTATTTTCGTCGAGTTTTAATTTAAGAGTTTTGTTTAAAGAGTTTGTTTTTGTATCAATAATTTTAGTTTATGTAGTAAACTAACGTACGACTATTCTCGCTGCCTCCTATGCAATATCATACTAATTTATTTGATAAGCGACTTTAGCGAGTGCCGAGGCAATACTTGAAACTGGTAATGGATTAAATGTAGGGATATCGAATGAAGTTTTTCCAATATCCATGATTTCGCTTGTGCTTGGATTTAAAGGTGCGACTGCGAAACAATAGTTATTATTTGGTTAGAGATGATCAACTTTAATCACTCGACCAACAGGCTATTTAGTGCCTGTACCCATCAAATCGTCACAATTTGTACTTACATCGACTCCATTGGCTGACACTTTACCATATAATTTCATGCTTTCTATTAATTTAGAGCTTTTCTTGTCTCTAAATACAAAAGGTGGTAACTTCATGTAAATACATGATGAATTCTTGCCCACGAGAATCGGTGATGGCGCACGATCACCCTAAGCTGGCCATGCACCATTAAACAAATCATCAAACGGTCTTGTCTTGAATGACATTCTCTCCGTATTTATTTAAGAGTCAAACATTGAGCTAAATATAAAAATAGAATTCTCAACACAATTTTCCAGAAGTCTATTTTATAAAGACTGACAATCTTTTAGTGCTTTTAAACTTTCTTTTAAATAGTACTTTTTGTCCTCATTGCTTGAGTTCAACGCACCTAAATTTAGTAAAAGCAAGGAAAGTTTGTATGGATTTTTGTAAGATTACTAAAGGAGACGCTTTTATGGTCTTGAAGATTGAGGTTTAGATGGTGGTAATTTTTATGCTTTAATGAGTGTTGTTTGAAGTTACTTCAGGTTCTGTTTCTCTTTAACGTTTCCTTTTGTTTAAAGGAACCCTAACTTTTTAACCAATGTGTCTGCCAATCCAGTCAATTATCCAGCTGAAAATTGTCCAGTCATTGCTACACCTCTTCTCTTAAGTTCATCACCATGCTTTAAAGAAACCCTGAAGTAAATATTTGTTAAATCAAAGTCAATCGCTGACAATAATGATGAAAACTCTGAATGTCTCTCATTAATTTTTGAGACTGTTTCATCATATTCATCGCTAATTCGATTTATTTTCCATTCTAATTCTGCTTATTTAAGCTCCTGCTATGAAAGTTGTCTGTCTTTATTTGAAATCATTAACTTTCTAACTTTATTTACTTTTTAGACGACAAGTCTTTGCTATAAAAATTTTTGTTTCATCTTTTTTACCGTATCGCCTATAATATAATTGTCACATGTAATCGTAAAAGGCAAGAGTCTATCATGAATCGCTTAGATACTTTTCGTAAGGTATTCATCTCTTTTCATTCTTATCCTGTCAATAGCTAGCTTTGCATTTTATGATGCCAAGAAGAATTCCTTATTTTGCTATAGTAACTTGATTAGTTCTAGGGAGATTTTGCCCAATAAAAAGATATCACATCGTTTGTTATTAATCATAATTAAGTTCATTACTTTAAGGCCTCTTAAAAACACAGGTTTGCACTTATTAGAAATTTACTTGTACAACATGTAGTCATTTTAAATAATTTCTTCATTTAGACGTTGTTCTAGCATGTAATCAATCTGTTCCAAGGGTAATTGGATGTATCTGCTCCATATTTAGCTTACCATGTTGGTTAAGAAATCAATATGTTGGAGATAAAATTATTGGCCAAGTTGACCCTTGAGATTTTCTTGTAAAGTGACAAAGAATTGATCCAATTTTTAAACTGAAAAGTTTATCGATAATTACAAAAACTTATCAATTTACTCCAAACTAAGATCACCACTTTTACTTAAAGTTCCATAAGAATTCTAAACCTCAACCAAAGCATTGAACAACTCAATCATTCTGCTACTAAGATGAAATTGATAGTCTGTCTTATAAGTTAAGTAGATGTAACTTTGACCTGGCATTTTTATAAACTATTCAGGTACTTGGCGAAGGTCCATGTTCAGCTTTGTATATCCCATTCTGGGTGGTACCATAGGGTTCTTACCGATTATTGGTTCAACGTCAGTTATTAATGTTTTTCTCTCTTATTCGTTTTATAAACTATTTTGACTGTGACTTAAAATAATGTATGGTACAAGCTGGGTTGATTCTCGCATACCCTTATACTGCTAAATTTGAGAACCAATAACTTTCTCATTTTTTTGAATGTATGGCACAATGATTCTTCTTGAATCCTCATATCCAACGGGACCTTTTTATTAATGACCTAAAACCACTTTGATATCGTATAATGCTTTTTATGGATTGTACGAACGCTTGACAAACATGAAAACGTATTTGTGGTTTATTTGTTAAAGTTACCATTATGTTGGTTCATCTGGAGAACGATGTTGTTACACTTTAGTAACGAGTGGAGCTTATTTGCCACCCTTTTTAGCGTCTTTACCTTGAGGTGGTTGTTAGATGACTGTTGTTTATGCCTTGGCATTAGGATCAGTTTTACCTGACTTCCTTAACTTCTTAAGTTATTCTCTCAAATTAGCATCATTCAAATCAATGGGTATCTTATCGTAACCCTATTTTGCATTGACATATGGCGTATTCGACACTTCAATCTTAACATCAGTAACATATGGCACTTAAATTCTTCGACATTAAACTCTTATCATTCCACATCGAATCAATTATTCGAGAATTTTATGATTTTTAACCTGATATGCATAATAGATTAATTCAGCATGATATTAAAGTGGAAAAGCTTTACTTGCTTTTTTAAGTTAAGATTCTTTGATATGCTTACCAACGAGTTATCTTTTTTTCTTTATTTCTTGGTTGATTTCCTCCTGTTTCAATGTCTGAGTCATTGTTTTCTACTTGAAAGTTATCTAAAACTCGATTTTTTATTTCATTTATTTTAATCCTCTTGATAAAATATCCAAATGAGGTTTGATCATATCGAAACCTTGTTGAACTAAAGTCTCTTTAAATGCTTTAGGATTTTTATTAAAAATATTTGAGTTTTTTCTGGATTATGTTCTAAGACATTCAATTAAGCAGATAAGTTTTTTTTACATTGATGAATCTTTCAATTATTCTTAGGTTTTTTTCTTCCAATCATTTGCATTGATAATATTGCCTTGAATTGAGAACTTAATCGTCATTACTTTTAAAATGAAGATATTATTGTCAAGAATATCATAAACATACTTTTCCACAGGTGGGTCAAGCTCATAAATCTTTCTTAATTCTTCATATTTTTTAATCGCACTGTCTAAAAGCATCAAAATGGGCTGGTAATATTAAGCCTATTCATAAACTTTACATAAAAATAAGTAAATTTGTGTCCTTTTATCAAGATACTTGATATCTGCAAGGACAAGGTTGCTTTAAATGGCTATTATACAGTCCACGAGGGGCTTGATTGCTTAGAAGGAAAATGACGACTTTTGTATGTAGGCTAAAATCTCAATAATGTATGAAATAGTATTGTAGATGACGTGATAATTTCTGGCTTTTTATTAAGCACTGAAAGTTGTTGCCTTTGAAAGTATTTCTCTATACTGATCGACAATGTATAAAATCCCTTTAAGTGTATCTTATCTTTACAACTTTTCATCGGATTGAATAATCGTTC
>JGI24217J29970_1000536_pt1 | contig 9911 bp, 8 predicted proteins | sample EnhBioin_Aerobic_FD_29970 | JGI IMG/M metagenome (IMG submission 29970) | reverse complement strand
GGCCTTCCGCGCGCAGGCGGTCGATTTCGTGGAGAAGCCGATCGATCATGACCGGCTGATGCGAGCCATCGAAGAGGCGTTCGCGCGGCAGCGATCGCAACGGGACAATCGGGATCGCAACGCCGAATCCGCGGACCTGCTGGCGGCCTTGACGCCACGCGAAGCGGAAGTCATGGAACAGGTGGTGGCCGGCCAGCACAACCGGGAGATTGCGCGCAAGCTGGGCATCAGTCCACGCACCGTCGAGGTACACAAGGCCAGACTACTGGCCAAGCTGCGCGTCAGCAGTATTGCCGATCTGGTTCGCCTGAGCATGGACGGTCGCAAGGCAGGTCGCGGCTGAGTGCGAACGCGCCGATCGATGCCACGTGAGCAGCTTCCCAGGCTACTGGCCAGGGAAGGGAAAATCCAGCGGCACCAGGACGGGCGTTCCCGGGCTCCGGCCGATGCCGGCGATACACGGCCCACGGCCGACTGGGGCGCCAGATCAGGGTGGCGAGCGACAGCGCGACGCCGAGGATCACGCCCTCTTCGACGCCGAGCAGCAACACGCCAGCGACGCTGGCAAGCAGCGCTCCGGCGTTGCCGCGCTCATCGCGCCAGACCTGGCACCGAGTCGTCAGGTCGATCATGCTCCCACGGCACGGCATCGAAGAGCGCTTGCAGACACGCGCCGCGTTCGGGATTGACTTGCCGGAACCAGGACAGTCGCCCTCGCAAATGGGACGCAAAATCGGGCAGTCCGCGGTGATTCTGGCTTGCCGGTCCATGGCGGCGGCAATTGGTGAGGATGGCCTTGAGCGTGTCGTACTCGGCACGGGGCAGGTTGAGCCGCTCATTCACCACCAGGCCGGTAATGCGCTGGCTGGCGCAGGCAGGAGCCAGTCGCGTCTTGCGCCAGTTTGGCGAGAAGCCCTCTTCCAGAATGATCTCCTGAACCATCGACACGATGCGCCGGCCGCGGGCAAGGTCTCCGTCGGCACAGGAAAACACGAGATCATCGACGTAGCGACTGTAGCCAGCCTGACATTCGCGTGCCGCGCCGGCCAGGCGCAGGTCGAGACGATAGGCACAGAGGTTGGCCAGCGCGGGCGACGTCGGCGCACCCTGAGGCAGATGCCGTCCCATGAACTGGCGTGCCCAATCGCGACGCCGGCAGCGCTCCTCGGGACTCGGATACGCCTCTTGCGGAACCTGGCGAAGCAGCCAGGCGGGGCTGCAGCGAGTGGTCAGGCCAGTCAGATAGCGGGCCGTCTCGCGCGGGTAGCCGAGGGTGCGAAACAGCGCATGAACGCGGGCACCCGAGATACCGACAAAGAAATCGCGCAGATCCAGCTTCAACAAGAGTGCCGAGCCAAGGTGCCGACGGGCGTTGTCCACCACCGAGCGGCCCCGCACGCAACCCTGTGCCGCTTCGTGCACCGGCACCCGGTTGAGGATTTCGCGCAGGATACGGCGCTGAATGAAGCGCAGATTCTCCTTGGGCGCCTCGATCAAGCGCGCTCCACCTGCCGCCTTGGCCAACCAGCGGGAATGGTAGTGATCGCGCTTTTCGACGCGCGAACGGACAGACCACGCTGCCGCATCGGCGTACCAGTCGAGCAGGGAAGGCGTCATTTCCAGCCAGTCCGCGAGATCACCGATGGTCGCCAGCGACGGCAGGAGAAGCCCGGCCAAAGGCTCGGGCGGATGTCCCATCGGCTGGTGAAATGGATAGTAGGCACGCACCCCCGGGGCTCCTACAGGCTGCTCGAAAGCGGCCAGGAAAGCGGGGAAAGCGAGGATCGCCGCGACGACCTGATCATGCTGCCGCGGGTGCCAGACTTCGCCCGCTGGCGGCGCACACTCGAAATGCAGATGCAGCGCCAGCGGCACCAGCCACGGCGTGGGATGGCCGAGCACGCGCTCCGCCCTTGCGCGCATCGCGGGAGGGCTCGCCTCACCCGCCATGCAGGCGCGCGCCAAGGCGGTCGCCACCCGGCGCTGGGCTGCCGACGCGTAGCTGGAGCGATCAGAAAACTCATCCATAGCTGCTTGAGAAATCAAAGCGTGGCGCCCTCTCCAGCCTGTCGTGTGACGCCTGAGCTGAACACGCCGCAGGCGTGAGCCGCTCAGGCAACGAAAAGCCGACTACCGAAAGAACTCCAGGGTAACCCTGGAATGGCCGAGCCAATTGCAGCCCGAACCCACCTGGAGAGGCGCACCACGAACAGAGACTAATGCACCCGCAGGAAACGAGTCAAATGACAACGAACTTTCCCGCAAGCCGTTCGGGCCACGCACCGCCTTGCCGTTCGGACCTTCGCCAAACGCCTCTCGCCCGTGCATCACCGCGAACGGTGGCGCCGCCACTGTTCAGACGCGGCGGGTGATCGATGAAGAAACGGCCGCATGACACAAAGTACAAAGCCGTAGCAGGCAGGACTGCCCGCCAACGCGCCTGGGTTCTCGCTCATAGCGGCGACGTGCGAGTCATGGAGGAGCATTCCCGAAGAACGGACGCGTTCCGTTCAGCCCGCCCGTGGCGCCTCCTCCGCCAGGCAGCGAAACGCCTGCACGGTGCTCAGGAAAACCTGCCCGCTGAGTTCCTTGCCGAGCAACTCACTCTGCTGCAGGCGGTCCATCACCGGGCCCTTGACCTCGGTCAGATGCAGTTTGATCGCCTGTGCCCGCAGGCTGCGGTTGATCTCGGTCAGCGCATACAGACCGGTGGTATCGATCAGGCTCACCGCCGACATGACCAGCACCACGTGGCCGGTGGCCAGACGCTGCGTCGCGCGCGCCTTCAGCAGGTTCTCGAGGCGATCGACGACGGCGTCGACATTGCCAAAATACAGGTCGGCGTCGATGCGCAGCATCAGCACCTCGGGCAGCGTTTCCACGTCATGCCGTTCGACGTTGCGGAAGTGTTCGCTGCCCGGGATCCTGCCGATGACGGCGATATGCGGCCGGCTGGTGCGCCAGATCAGGGTGGCCAGCGACAGCACGACGCCGAGGATCACCCCCTCTTCGACGCCGAGCAGCAACACGCCGGCGACAGTGGCCAGCAGCGCTCCGGCGTCGCCGCGATCATAGCGCCAGGCGTCGCGCAGAGTGGTCAGGTCGATCATGCCGAGCACGGCCAGGATGATGGTTGCCGCCAGCGCCGGCAGCGGCAGCAGCGACACCCAGGCAGTCGGCACCACCAGGATGATCAGGACCACGGCGGCCGAAATCACGCTGGCCAGGGGCGTGTTGGCACCGGCCGAGTAGTTCACCGCCGACCGCGAGATGCTGCCGGTCACCGGCAGGCCCCCGGATAGCGCGCTGCCCAGATTGGCGGCGCCGAGGCCCAGCAGTTCGCGGTTGGTGCTGATGCGTTCGCCGCGCTTTAGCGCCAGCGATTGTGCCGCCGACTGACTGGAGAGAAAGATCATGAAGGCGATCAGCACGCCGGGCACCAGCAGGGCTCGCCAATGTTCGGCCGACACGCTCAGGGCGATACCGGGTATTCCCGAGGGTATCTCCCCCACCGCCTTCACCCCGCCTGGTGTCAGGCCCAGCGCAAGGACCGCTGCCGTCGCCGAGACCAGCACCGCCACCGGCGCCAGTCTGGCCAGCGTCTCGGCGATGCGCGGGGACATCCCCAGACGGCTCAGCACCTTCGCCAGATACTGCTTCGCCGCCCACAAGGTGAGCAGCGAACTGACGCCGATGATGGCACTCGGCAGATGGACAGCCGTCGGCGGCCCGCCGAGCAGCGGCTCCAACTGGCCGCCGGTGATCAGCAGGGCCGCGCCGGTGGTGAAACCGCTCATCACCGGCCGGCTGAGGAAGCCGGCGAGGAAACCGAGACGGAAGATGCCGCTCAGGAACAGCACCACGCCGGCGATCAGCGCCATCTGGCCGGCCAGAACGACGCTCAGAGGCGAGCCGGGCGGTGCGAGCGCCGCCAGCGCGGTGCCCGTCATCAGCGAGGTGATCGCCATCGGACCCACCGACTGCACCATGCTGCTGCCGAAGACCGCGTAGGCAATGGGTGGCAGGATGCTCGCGTACAGTCCGACCACCGGCGGCAGCCCGGCGACCAGGGCATAGGCCATGCCCTGGGGAATCAGCATGAGGGCGACGATGACGCCGGCAGCGATGTCGCCGGCCAGCAGATCGCGGCGATAGTGTTTCAGCCAGAACGGCATGGCTACTCTCTCCCGATTGTCCACCAAGCGCGATGGGACGCGCCGACCATGGTACCCGTCATGCCGCTGTCGCCCTATAGGGGCATGCCGGGTACGAACGCCCCCGGCGCTGCCGGCTGCCGGTCGGTGCTGCACGGTGAGCGAGCCGTCCGGCAGATTGAGAGAAGTCCCGGACGGCCGCATAATCCGCCCATGCGTGCGGTCATTTGCTGGACAAGAGCCGTCGATCGCTGCGCACAGCCAGACCGGGAGGCGACAATGGTCGTTCGTGGCTCGCCCGGGGCGGCCTGTACGGCGATGTCTTCTGACGAGCAAGGAGAGCACGATGATCTTCGAACAAGTCGCCACCGGCGGCTGCCAGTCCTACCTGATCGGCTGCAGCGAGACCAGTGGAGCCGCGCTGATCGATCCGGAAATCACCCAGATCGACCACTACATTGCGCTCGCCGCCCGTGACGGCTTGCGCATCCGCTACCTGATCGATACCCACACCCACGCCGACCACTTCTCGGCGACCCGGCAGCTGGCGCGGCAGCTTGGCGTGCCCGTGGTCATGCACCGGGCGAGTCCGGCGCCGTTTGTGGACATGCGGATCGGCGACGGCGAGATGGTGATGCTGGGTAAACTGCGCCTGCAGGCGATCCACACGCCGGGCCACACTGCCGACTCGCTGTGCCTGCGCGTCGAGGACCGCCTGTTCACCGGCGACACTCTGCTTTTCGGTGCCACCGGTCGTACCGATTTGCCGAGCGGCGACCCGGAAGCGCTCTATGACAGCCTCTTCCATCGCCTCCTGCGTCTCGACCCGAACCTCAGGATCTTCCCCGCGCACGACTACAAGGGTCGCCAGAGCTCGACCATCGGCCAGGAAATCGCCAGCAATCCGCGCCTGCAGAAGCAGGAGCGGGCCGACTTCGTCGCCATGATGCGCAACCTCAATCTCTCCATGCCCACGCATGTCACCGAGGCGCTGCGTACGAACATGAGCGGTGGCAAATCGGTTGCCCAGCTACTCGCCGAAGCCGCGCTGCGCGTACCGTTCATGTCGCTCGAAGAACTCAGGGCGCGCGTCGAGGCGCAGGAGGACGACCTGATCGTGCTCGACGTGCGTGAGCGTGACGCTTACGAAGTCGGCCATGTTCCGGGAGCCCGCCTGCTGCCGCGCGGTCAGCTCGAATTGCGGGTCAACCAGGAACTGTCGGACCCGACGCGGCGCATCCTCACCTGCTGCGAACTGGGTTACGTCTCGACGCTGGCGGCGTCGACCCTGCGTGAGATGGGCTTCCTGCACACCGTCGCGCTCGACGGCGGAATGAAGGCCTGGCGCGAAGCCGGCTACCCGCTCGCAACCGGTCCCGCCATGACGCGTGCGGCGCCTGCCGCTGGTTAGGCGGAGCCTCCGGAACTGAGACCGTCCTCAGTCCTGGATGAACCTCTGGTTCGAACAGAACGCCGGATCGAAACTGAAAGCCCACTCGGTCTTGGTCTTGGACTTGGTATTGACAGCAGTGGGCGCCACTACCCAGCCGTTCATCCCTTCCATCGCTGCAAAGGTCTTCATCGAGTTGCCCACAAGCGCAAGCGAATAGCCATCCTTCGGACGCTTGTACTTGAACGAGACCTCCGCCGCTTTCGGCGTGCTGGTATCCGCCGACCCATACCACAGAGTGAGCGAGAAGTCTCCCATAGCATCACCCAAATCGACGGCAGCCCCTTCAAAGACCTTCTCGCGAATGATGAGATCGCCCACCACTCTAAGGGCGTCGCTGCTATCCAAACCCGTCGCATTCAATTTCGGATACAGATCGAACACATCCTTCATCGAATTTAGGTTCTTGTCCGAGCCAATCCGTCGTTTTCCGGACTTCGAATACTTCACCACATAGCCACCCGCAATGTCTTCCTCGAACTTGACGTCGATTCCTTTCTCCGACTTCGCTGTCTTATCATCGATCATTTCTTGATAACTCGCGAGGTGGCGATCCGGGGAACGAAACTTGAGAGTCACGTTGCGACTATCTCCCTCAATGCGTTCGCGAAAGATAAGGCCGTTCGCTTGTAACTTGCATGTCTTTGGCGTGTCGTAGAACTTGACGGTGCGCTCCGTTGGCAACCGATTCAATGCGCCAATGGTAGTCCTGCTGATGGGCGGGGCCTGGATAGCAGCAGCGAGCTCAGCCCAATATTGCTCGACACAGCTAATAGCCTGGGCACAGCTCCCAGGCCCCTGCGGGGAAAACCGCGCGGGATCGAGCATCACCTTGAACTCTCGAGACGTAACATCCTCGACAGCATGTATCTGTCCACTTAGTACTCCGCAGGTCGCGGTTATGACAGCGAGTCTACACAAGAATTCTGACATAACAAAGCCTCCATTCAAAACAGCACATGAAAATCAGCCGGCCACTCTGGAGAAACGAAAAATACCCAAAAACCAATTCGCTCATGGGCATTCTACCCTGGTACGGCAGCGAGCTCGCTGGCCCCTCGCTTAATCCACCACCCCGAAGCGAGAAGGGCTGAACGAGGCATCCGCATCTTCGCGAGAGGCACCAGATGAAACGACATAAACTCCATCCGTAGCCGTCTAGGTCCCTCCTCAAAAATCAATCACTTTTTTGGAACGGAGGCCATCCTCATCGAAAAGTTGAACCGTGATACTTCTGCCATCTACATCGACAATGCCGAAATTGCCGCTGGCACCGTGAAACTTGCCAGGGCGGGCGGCACCAGATGCGGTGAATTCCCACAAATTGCCGCCCCCCGTCTTCTTATGCTTCTTCAGACGAATATCGTGAATATCGCCCGACAAGACAACGGTTTGCTCGAACTCCTGGCCAAGAAGCCACTCGAAGTCGGTGTAACGGTCCCAACTGTCGGCACCGTTCACATTTCGGTCCGTCAAAGTGGAACCGGAGCAGATCACGCTGAGGCCATCCTGATCGTTAATCGTTTGTGCGAGCCAGCCTTTCTGCGCTTCGCCAAGCATCGTTGCCAAGGGCTCTCCCGGGTGAATCTCCGGGTATGGACTTGGTACCTCACGCTGCTTTTCGCGGTAGTACCGGCCATCGAGCATGAGAAAAAGCACCGGGCCGATCGAAAATGAGTATTCTATTCCGCGGTCTTCCGTGCTGAGCAAAGAATCCATCGACGGTATCGCTGGATACTCTACCAGGGGCCGCTTCTGCAACCAATCGCGAAACTGCAGGTGTAATGTTCTGGCTATCAGTTTCTTGTTCCTGGGAACCACGTCTTCGTCGAATCCTGCACCCCATGAATCGTTCCAGGCAAAATCGTGATCGTCCCAGATGGCTCCAATGATGCCGACAGAGCCAACAAGGCTCCGGAAACTGTTCACTTCCGATTGCGCCCGGTAGCGGCTGTACATCTCCTGCGCAAACTTCGCCTCATCCCACTTTCTTGGCTTTCCCAGTGGATGCGTTGAATGGACGCCTAGGAGCGGGAGATTGACGCCAAAATCCATGTAAATGGAATCTCCAAGGAGCAACATGACATCGGGTCTCTGCGCAGCAACTCGGTCCCATACCACTTGCTCTGGGTCATCGAGCACATCGAAGCAGGACGTAAAAGCAATTCTCATGGCGTGGTCCTCAAGTAAAGTCAACGTGGCGCAGACAGGCTCTTGCAGAGCCAAGGAGCGGCTCGACGGGCATGGCCCAGCGAGATGAGAGGCAATGGTATGGTGTGGTTGATGAAGTAAATAGGCAAGACGTGTTGGCGAAAAGCGCATCCTCCTGAGCAGTCACCTTATCGAGTGTAAGCTCCGGCAGTAGACCTGCAGTTTTCCCGTGAACTGCCTGAGCGCGCGTCATCGGCAGGTCACAAGCATTGCGCTAGATCGCCTCAGCGAATGCAGGCCATCTTCTGGTTGAAAACCGGCCCCGCCTCGACGAAGCCCACTTCGCCGGCTCCAGTCGGCGTGTGCTTCAGAGGTTGGCCTTCGAAGATGACATCGATAGTGTAGTCCCGCGTACCGTTCTTGAGCCAGAAACGTTCAATTGACCCGTCGGAACGCCTCAGGTCAAGAAAGAAGGCGAGGCTTTGGATTTCGCGGCGTACCGCAACGACGCCTCCACCCTTAACGTGATTCTGGTCGTAAGTCATCTTGACCCTGTAGTAGGCGGGCTCAAGCCTACTGCCCAAGTACAGCCCCGCTCGACTAGCCGAGCTATCGTTCACGTCCCTATGCTGCACATACATACCGGCATTTTCGATGGTCCCACCGGCACGGGCTACGAGAGCGGCCTCATCAACCGAGATGTACGCTTCCAACCAGCGCAGTAAAACAGGTCCCCTCGAGAACTCCCCCTTCCCAATCGCGTTGACGTAAAACTCACAATCGCTTGCATTGGAATTGGCGGTGACAAGGTACCGAAGGGTAGTCTGGTGTTGATCTGCACCAGCCTCGGAGAAGACCGGGATGGAGGGTTCGCTTACGGAGTCTCCACTCACTTCGGGTGAGCCCGCAGATATGGCTCCACACCAAGCGACAGACACGATGATACAGAAACCCAGCCGTACGAGTCGGTTACTCATACTGGAGGCCCGGGCCAGATTTGGCTCAGGACAAAAAACTGGGCCCTGAATGTGGGATCGGCCTCAACGGCCTTCCCCGTCAGAATGGCAGAAAAGAAGGCCGAAACAACGGGGTTTTCATTGATCGTCTTCGTATCCCAGAGTCTGTGCGTGTCTCCTACGCCCTGGCCGCCCGTAAAGTCGAAGTACTGGGCGCTGGCCGACGCCCCGACCGCTTCCGGCCGGGTGTTGCCAAGACGTCGCTTCCCGTCATTCGGCTTCTCAGCTTTGCGAAGCGTACTGTCATTTGTGTTAATTGTGACGTAGACCGAGGAGCCGGCTGACGCGAGCCTGTTCAAACACTCTCGATGGCCATCATAGTCGAGGTCAGCCTGACTCAGGATGATGTTCGTAAACGCCCGGACTTCATCGCCGCTGAAAGCAGCACTCTTGATGTAGCTCTCAAGAAGGAAGTTGCCTTCACTATGCAGCAACAGATTGACTGTAGGCGAACTCGTGGATCTCGGCGGGGCTCGTTGGACTATGCGCTGCAAGAAGTCATCAAAACAATCACCGGACGCTTCCGCGTTCCTGCGCGCCCTCCTGTATCGCTCAACGAGACCTTCGAGACCCTCGGGATCGTTTGCCGTGGGCACGATAAACGACGGCCATGAAAACAAAAAAACGTCGACTCCATAACTTCTTTCTATCTCCGAGGCTTGCTCCAGGGTTTGCTCAAAGCGCTTGTTGATGCCGTGAACGTAGCAAACGCAAGCCCCACGAGGAGCACGCAATGCGCTCTCAATGCCCGAAGAGATACTGCCCTCCTCGACCAGCAGCCTCACATCCCAGTCACTTCCACCCTTTGCTGGCGTCGCCATCGCAAATCGCAGTCCATCGCCGAACTCTTCGCCGAACCAGTCCTGAGGGTCAGGTTGGTTGCCATGGTCGACGACAGGCCTTTGTCGGCTTTCCAGATTTCGCGTTGTCGCAATTAACATGTCATGCTCCATTCGGGGACGACTAAGGTAACCATATGCAAGATGAGCTTAAGGTCTTAGGATTGTATGTTGCGGCAAGAAATTGTGGAACGAAATTTCTTATGGTGGGAGCGTCGAGGTGTGAATTCCTCATTTCGGCGCCGCAGATTCCCCAGCCACACGGCCGGCACTACCACACGACTGAGGATTGTGCGGGCGA
>JGI24217J29970_1011269_pt1 | contig 10052 bp, 2 predicted proteins | sample EnhBioin_Aerobic_FD_29970 | JGI IMG/M metagenome (IMG submission 29970) | reverse complement strand
CGGGCGTCGTCACATCAGGTTCAGCTCAGCTCAGAGAGCGCGGCCGAAGATGTTGTACAGGCCGCGCATGATCTCCATGTTGCGCACGGTCTCACGAACCTTCGCTTCCCACTCGGCGGCCGTGAAGCCGTCGACGCGCTGATTCAGGTTCTTGGCCTGGTCCCACTTCGCCTTCTGGGCGATGGCGCGGGTGACGATGGCAGCGCCCGTCGACGGGTTCGGGTCGCCAACCTTGCGGAGCGCCGCGTAGATGTAGCCGCCGCCGAACGGGTCAGCGAACTGCACCGTGTCGTAGCCAGCCGCAGGCTCGAGGGCCTCGCCGCTGCCCAGTCGGTACACCTTCGAGAACTCGGCGTACTCGAGGTTGTAGTTCTGGGTGAAGTACGCCATCGAGAACAGCTGCGAGTAGAACCGCGCGCTCCACGTCGACACCGGGTAGACCTTCGACATCGTCATCGGGTTGCCGTTGCCGTCGACCTGCTGAACCGGCGCGACGGGGTAGTTGAACCCGAAGATGTAGTCGTTGGCCTTGATGAACGGCGAGAGCTGAATCGTCGCCGTGCCGTCGGCGTTCTTTCCGAGCATCGGCGCGTAGTAGTCGGCCGTCTCGGTGAAGTAGTTGCCGAAGAGGGGCGCGAGCTCCTTGTTGAACGTGAGGTAGTACGGCAGCGAGTAGCGGAGCGCGTCGGAGCCACGGTCGACACCGAGGAAGTTCGTCTCGCTCGTGATCAGCGCGAGCATGGCAGCGTAGACGTCCCAGAAGTGACCGGCCTCGTTCACGCGGCTGAAGCTGTCGTAGCCGAACGAATCGAACACCGTGAACATCGAGCGGCCCGGGCCACGCGGCACGTAGACGAGGTCGGTGTAGCCGCCCTTGTCGGCGCGAGCGATGTCGGCCTTGAGCGCGGCCTCGGCAACATCCGAGAGGCGGCGGTTGAGCGAGTCACCCGTCGGCAGGTACTCCCACACGCCGTCAGGGCGCTTGCCGTGGTAGCCGGCCGACGGAATCGTCAGCTGCTGCATGAGCAGGTTGGTGGAGTCGACGACCGCCATCGTCCAGTAGTTCTGCCAGATCGGGTCGCCGAGGCCGTTGAGCTCATCAATCTCCTCGGGCGAGAGCTGGTAGTACTTGGTGATGTTATAGATGTTGAAGAGCCACTGCTGGTACACGTTCGGAACGTTGCCGAGGTAGCGGCCGAACTTGCCCGACGCGATCTGCGAGGGCGAGTAGATGAGCCGGTCACGACGGAAGTTCGAGAACACGTACGACTGGTTGAAGCGCTCGATCCACTTCGTCGTCATCTCGTAGACGTCGGCCCCCTGGTCATTGCGGTTGCAGAGCAGGTTCGCGCCGACTTCGTAGTCGGAGCAGAACATGTACGGCACTTCGACCGGCACGTTCTTGCCACCAGCGGCGTTCACGACCGTGCGGCTGCGCTCGATATCGCGCTCACCCAGACCCGAGGCGTTCAGCGCGTAGTTCTTCACCTCCTGGTTGAGGCGGTCGTAGACCTTCTGCATCTCGCTCCACTTGCGGTACGAGCGGTTCTTCATTCGGTTGATGCCCTGGTTCAGGCGATCTTCGAACGAGCCGTTGGCGTCAGCGAAATGGAAGGGCAGCGTCGAGTAGTGGTACTTGTCGGTGTAGAGGTTCGACGCTGGCGTGTAGTGCTCGGTGATCGCCAGCGGAATCTCGACGTGCGCGCCGCGGGCGGTGAAGACCTTGGCGAGGTTGTCGACCTCGAGCGTGACCGCCGTGTTCTGGTAGTCGTTGCGGGTCTCGTTGAAGACCTCGACCCAGCCAGGCTCGAAGCCACCCGAGTAGGCGAACAGAATCGCAGCGTCGTCATACTTGCCCGTGCCGCGGTTCTGCGAGTTCACGCGCGCGCCGTAGTCCATGATCGACGAGTACTGGTACTCGTACATGGCCGCGTCCTGCTGCTTCTCGTTCTGCTTCGCGGCGTCGGCCATGTTCTGCGGAGTGACGGGCAGCACGCGGCGGCCACCAGCGACGACACCGATGGTCTCCTTGCGCAGATCCCAGTACCCCTCCTGGTAGTTCATGGCGTCGGCTGAGGCGATGAAGTTGTGCATCAGGCCGAGGGTGTGGCCGATCTCGTGCTCCGTGACCGAGCGGAAGGCCTCACGACGCAGGTCGTTGTAGACCTCTGCCTTCGCGAGCTTCTTGGCCTCGGCGTCCGTGCAGGCTGACGCGTTCGCGCAGCCCGTGTTGCCCTGGGTCTTGAACTTCGAGATCAGCGAGTTCTGGAGCGCCAGCTTGCGCTTGGCGACGCCGATGTAGTCCTCGTCGGAGTACGAGAACTCGTAGAAGCAGCCAACCGAGGGGTCGACCATGCGCTTGGCCTTCGTGCGCGCTTCCTCGACGGGGTCGATGCCCATCAGAATGTTGCGCGCGACCTCGCGGTAGAACGCCGAGTCGCTCTCGAGACGCTGCGAGAAGGCGCGGTTGGGAATGTGACCCAGCACTGCGACGCGCACCTCAGGAAGGTTGATGAGGGTGTCTTCGAGCGCGGGGTTGTCTTTGAGCAACTGCGCAACCGTCGCCCGCCGGTCGCCCTTGAGCAGCGGCAGGCTGCCCTGCTGCTTCCAAGTCGAGAGCAGGTCGGCGAGACGGCCCGTGGGCTTGGCGAACGAGCCATTGGGGCGCGTGGCGTCGGAGATGAGCGGCTGCTGCGCGGTGAACGGGCCCGTGCGCGGGCGGCGGGGGTCGGTCGGGTTCAGGTTCGCGAAGACGTAGTCCTTGATGTCCTTGCCGGTGACGAGCTCAGACAGGCTCACCTCACCGTTGACGACATCGACGAGCTGCGCCGACGAACCGGCCCACGTGTCGAGACCCGGGCCGTAGACGTTGGCGACGGCGTTGACGACTTCGCCCGTCTCAGGGTCCATCGCCGAGGGGCCGAGGCCGAGCAGACCGCCAGCGTTCTGATCGACGTAGGGCGCCATGTGGTAGCGCAGGTCGCCCAGACGCGCGTAGGTGCCGGGCTTGCCGCAGGCCGCGGGAGCGCCTTCCTGAACGGGCGACTCGCAGACGTAGAACATCTGCGGCATCGAGGGGTCGTTCCACTCGAGGCCACGCGGAACGGCGACGGCCTTGCGGAACGCGCGATCCCACGACGCTTCGATGGTGTTCTTCTTCTCGAAGCCGTCCTTCTCGGCGTGACGCTGAGCGGCAGCGCCCCAGAGCTCACGAGGGGTGTTGTCGGTCATGTAGTAGACGACCGGCCGCACCTGACGCTGCGTGACGGGAATGGTCTTGTACTGGGGGCGACCGCTCACGGGGTCGACGACCTGCTTGCCCTGGCCGTCCTTCACGAGCTCCTTCGACTTGAGCCAGATGTTGTGGCGCATCGCGAAGAACTGCTGGCCCGTGTACGTGAAGTAGCGGTCCTTGCTGTAGGTGTAGAGCTCGTTCCGGAAGAACCCGAACTTCACCATCATCTTGTCGCTGTAGGTCAGCGGCTCGTAGTCATCGACCCGCGCCTCGTCGACCTTCATGATCGACGTACGGATCTTCATGTTCGAGCTCTCGCAGTCGACGGTGGGGTTGAAGATGCAGTACGGCAGACGGCCGTAGCCCGGGTAGTTGATGGCCGGAGGATCGACGATCGCCTGGGTCGTGAAGTCGAGGTACGAGAGCTTCGCGCCATCAGCGCACTTCAGCGTCGAGTTCGTCCCCTGAACTCCGTTGGAGCAGGCATAGACCATCGACTCGTTGTGAGCGGCCTGATCCTGGTCGGTCACCACGCGCGTCTTGACCACTCCAAAGGCGAAGTCGAACGGACCGGTCGCGCTCTGGTAGTTGAGGATCTGGTTGCTCGACCAGTTCACGCGCATGAACTCGCGCTGGTACCAGGGCCGATCGGCCGTATCCTCGACGAGCACGTTGGTCACTTCGCCGGTCGCCGCGTTGTACTGACGCTGGCGATCGAAGTGGCTCACGATGGGGAAGGCGTAGACAGGGTTGCCCTTGAAGGGCTTGCCATCACGCAGGCGAACGTCGCCGATCTTCGACTTCACGGGGTCGACGCGCGGGTCAGCACCGGGCACCACTTCGTACGAGCGGTAGCCGACCAGCATGTTCTCTTGCACTTCCCAGCGAACCTTCTCGAGCTTGCCGCCCGAGCCAATGACTCCGGGCGCGCCCGGGGTCTTCGGCAGATCGACGACGGTCTCTTTGATGTACCACTGGCCGTCGAGCAGGTCGGTCTTCTTGACGTAGTTCGGCTGCGTGCGGTCGATGAGTTCAGGCTGCGTGCAGCCCACCGCCACGAAGGCGGCGCAGGCTGCGAACAGGGTGCGGAACGAGGGCTTCATGGTTTCTCCGAAAAAGTTCCGTGCGGTCATGGTCAGAACGCCCTTCCGTAGGCGCCGTAGAACGAGCGGGCCATGTCGAGGTCACGAACGGCATCGCGGAAGATCTCCGTCCAGAAGCGGCGGCGGTCTTCGATGATGCGGGGGTTGTTGGCCTGCTCGGCCGCGAGACAGCCGTAGCCCTGAACGACGAGGTAGTCAGGCAGCGGGCAGAGGCCCGGGTTCTGAACCATCAGCAGGATGTCTTGCGTGTGGCGAATGAGCGAGGTCGCCGCCGTGTCGGGGCACGTCTGACCGACTGGGCACGCGGGACGAACGGCGACGTAGCGAGCGCCGGTCGTCACGTCAGGCACCTCGACCATTTCGTAGCCGGGCGCGACCGTGAAGTCTTCGTTGCCACCCACGCGGTAGATCTGGTTCGTCTTCGCGTAGTCGAGATCGAAGTTGGTGCGGAAGAGCGCCATGCCGAGGAACAGCGAGTAGATGCGGCTCGTGAACGTGAGCTGAATGTTCGCGGGCGCGGGGTTCTGGCCAGCCGTGAAGCAGGTGGGCGGCCGGTTGTTGCCCGTGCAACGACCCGGCTGCTGCGGCGGGTAGTTGAAGTTCGAGAAGATGTCCGAGCCGTTGACGTACACGCGCCAGAAGAGACCGAGGTCATCGGTGATCTCGCCGCGGTCGTTGGTGCGCTTGAAGGCCGTCGGGCGAACCTTGAGCTCGTCATTGCCCCAGAGCGCGCCGAAGGTGTCGGTCATCTCGTCCTTGAAGAGCAGGTAGTACGGCACGTTGAACCGGTTCTGGTCGGAGTCCGTGTCGAGGCCCTGCACGTCGATCTGCGGGATGACTGCGGCGAACATCGCGCCGATCTGGTCGTTGTAGTGACCCGCTTCGCTCATGCGCTGGAAGAAGCCGAAGCCGCTCTTGAAGTCGTAGCGGCTGTACATGCGGCGGCCGAGACCGCGCGGCATGGTGGCGAAGTCCTGGGCGCCCAGACGCGAGCTGTAGAGTTCCTGGTACTTCGCGCGGCCGGCGGCGGTGAGGGCGTCGAAGTCGTCACCTTCGCTGATGACGTCCCAACGCGCGCCGGTGGTACGGAGCGTGCGGAACATGAACAGACCGAACGGCGGCACGCTCATCACGTTGAGGTGCTGGTTGATGCCGTCGATGACGCCGATCGTCCACAGGTCCTGCAGGACGGGGTCGACGCGGTAGGTGAGGCGCTGCTCCTGGTTGCGGTCAGGCTGGCGGTAGAGCTCCAGCATGTAGTGCTTGTAGGAGTTGGCGACGTTGATGAATGTGCCGTACGCCGAGTTGATCGCGCCGTTGCCGCTGAAGAAGGCGCTGTCGCGGCGGAAGTGCGAGTCGACGTAGTAGTTCCAGTAGTCCTCGAGGTGGGTGCGGGTCTGCTCGTAGTAGTCGGCGCCGCGATCGAAGCGGTAGCACGACTGCACCGGGCCATCGGCCGACTCGTCTGAGCAGAACATGTAGGGCACGCGCAGGAGCGAGGTGCCGATCATGCCGTTCGCGCGGTCGGGGTCGTTCGCCAGCGAGGGGTCGCCGTTGAGGATCTCGCGCACGCGCTCCTCATCCTTGCGAACCTCTTCGTACTTCACGAGCTTGCGGTCCTTCAGCTTCTCGATGCCGTTGTCGATGACCGCGCTGATGTTGGTCGCGGGGCCCTCGCCGAAGTGAAGCGGCGCGAGGCTGTAGTGGAAGCGCTCGGTGTAGTTGCGAACGTTGGGGTTGGTGTGGGTGACGTTCACGAGCGGCAGATCGACCGCCGCGCCGCTGATGGTCATCTGGGCGCCGTCGGAGCCGCGGAACTGCATGCTGTCACGGCGCGCCGAGTTGAACACTTCGACATACGAGGTGTCGGTCGTGGCCGCGCCAGTGGAGCCCGGCTTCGCGACGGCGGTGTAGGCGAAGATGATCGCCGCTTCGTCGTACTTCCCGAGGCCGCTCCAGTCGGTGAAGATCTTCCCGGCGTAGTCCATGATCGACGAGTACTCGTAGTTGTGCATGCTCGCGAGGCGCTGCGACTCGGTGCCTTCGGCAGCCAGCTTGAGGTCGTTGGGCGTGCGGGGAATGACGGGCTGACCGTTCTGCTGCACGGTGATGCTCGCCTTGCGCAGCGGCCAGTACTCGTCGAAGAAGTTCACCGCGTCGAACGAGCCCTGGAAGTTGTGGCGCAGGTTGAGCGTGTGACCCATCTCGTGGAGTGACGTCGACAGCCACACCTGCTGGCGCACGTACTTCGCGATGCCATCGTTGGCGAGGCGGGTCGCCTCGTCGTCGGTGCAGGCGGTGGGGGTGCCGCACTTCGGGTTGCCCTTCGACTTGATCTCGGTGCGCTGCTCGTCGCGCTTGGCGAGGAGCTCGTTGGCGACGCCCGCGAGGGTGCGGTCGAAGAACTCGGCCATGTAGATGTTGTTCTTCGAGAAGAACTCGATGCGCTTCTTCTTCCAGTCGTAGACCGACTGGTAGTTCGTCAGCGCGATGCGGGCCATGTCGCGGCGGAAGGCGGCATCAGTCTTGGCGCGCTCCTGGGCGAACGGAGGCAGCAGGTTGACGATGTCGTCTCCAACCTCGGGGTTGTCGATGACGGCGGCCTCGAGATCGGGGTGCTTCTTCAGCACTTCGGCAGCCACGCGCATCTCGTTACGGGTCGCCTTGGGCAGGCCGCCCGAGGCCTTCAGGGTGCCGAGCAGGCGGGCAACGCGAGGTGACGGCCGCTCAAACGCGCCCTGGGTCTCGACGTTGCGCTGCGGAATGCCCTGCAGTTCGGACTGAATCGTCGCGTTCTGCTTGTTGACGTTCGCGATGTTGTAGACCGGGTTCTGCTTGATGAAGTTGGAGACGTCGCGACCCGAGATGTACTCGGTGAGGTTCTTCTCGCCGGCCTGGAGCAGAATCCAGTCGGTGACAGAGCGGCCGTAGAGGTCGACACCCCAGAGATAGGTGTTCGAGTTACCCGAGATGACCTCACCCGTCTCAGGGTCGGCAGAGCTGGGGCCATAGCCCAGCAGACCGTTGGCGACGGGCTCGGCGACCGTGTTCATGAAGCTGTAGCGCAGGTCGCCGAACTTGGGCGAGAAGCCCTCGGCGCCGCACTCCTTGGGGTTGCCCTTCTTCACCGGGTTGTCGCAGAGGAAGTAGACCTGCTCCTTGACGTCTTCGGGCTTCACGTTGCGAACGGCGGCAACGGCGCGCTTGAAGGCGCGGTCGTAGTCGCGGGCGATGCGCTGGCCGGGCTCGATGAACTCGTCGTAACGCTCCTGGCCACCCATGCGGTCGGCGCGGGAGAAGTAGTAGACGATCGGCTTGACCTTGCGCTGCGCAGCGTCGATCGGCTTGGTGACATCGGGAACGCCAGCACCGTCCTTCTGGAAGTACTCCTCCCACATGCGGTGGCGCTGACCGATGAGAATGCGCGACGACTCGATGGCGCCGAACTTCCGGTCCCAGTTGAGGCGCTCGGTGCGGAAGACACCGAAGAGCGACATCATGTCGTTCGGGTAGAGCAGCGGCTCGTAGTCACGCACGCGCTTCAGGTCGACCTTCGACACCGAGATGCGCATCTTGATCTCCGACGAGCTGCAGTCGTAGATGCCTTCGGCGAAGTAGCAGAGGGGAATCGAGCCGTAGCCCTCGAAGTACGTGGTGTCGGGAACGGCGATGTAGCGGCCCGTCACGTCGAAGTACTTGAGCTTGCGCGCGTCGCCTTCACCCTCGTACTCGAAGCTCGGCCAGTCCTGCGGGTCTTCGGTCTTCTCGTTGGGCTGAATCCAGTTCGAGCTCGTCGAGCTGCCGGCCGGGTTCTGAACGGTGCCCCAGTTCATGCCCGAGAGGGTGTTGAGCACGTTGCTGGCCCAGTTCACGCGAATGAACTCGCGCTGGTTCCAGTAGCGGTCCGAGGTGTTCTCGGAGATGACGTTGGTCTGCTCACCAGTCGCCGGGTTGTAGCCACGCTGAATGTCGAAGTGGCTGGTGATGGGGAAGGCGACGACGGGCGCGCCGTAGTACTTCTGGCCGCCCGTGCACTTGCCGTCACGGTCGCAGTACTTCCCGGTGGTGCCCGAGACGATCGACGTCTTGTCGACGTTGGGCTCGATGCCGAGCATGTACGGGTACGAACGGTAGCCGACCAGGTGGTTCTCCTGGATCTCGAACACCAGCTTCTCCATGTTTCCCGTCTGACCGGGATAGGTGAACTGGGTGTTGTGCGGCGTGTACGTGACGGAGTTGCGGAAGTACCACTCGCCATCGAGCAGGTCGCTCTTCCGCATGACGTTCGGCTGCACGCGGTTCACGTCGCCGTTGCTCTGTGCACAGGCAGCGGCAAACAGCGCGAGGGCGGCCGCGGCCAGCCTCCGAGCCCAGGGTGACTGCTGATTCATGATGCCTCCGTGACGGTTCGACTTCAGGTTCGACAGGTTGGAGTTCGACATGGGTGATCTCAGTAGGCCGCGCCGAGCGAGACGATGAAGCTGGTGTTGTTGGTGGCCGAGTCGGTGATGGAGCCGATGGGGAAGCGCGGCACCCACTTGTCACCCTGACGCATCATGGGCGACTGAAGAGTGAAGACGTAGAAGTCGAGGTTGTAGTGCTCGTTGAGCTGGTAGCTGGCCCCGATGAAGGCGCGGGTCACGTCACCACCACGGCTTCCGATTCCCGCGACACCATCGCCGGTCGAGCTGCTGGCCTTGGGCAGGTAGGGATCGTTCGGGTCGAGCACCGCGGCCTGGTTGAACGAGCGCGTGTACGAGTAGCCCGCGAACATGAGCAGGTTGCCGCCCGTACGCCAGTTGACCGAGCCGCCGACCGTGCCCGCGAACGCCGGGTTCATGCCGTTGACGACGGCCCACGTCTCGTCGGGCCGGCCGATGACGATCTGGTTGCCCAGCGCATCACGGTTGCCGGGGGCGTTCGCCGGCATGTTGCGAACACCGTTTACCGGCTGCGTGAAGAACCCGTAGCTGCCCGAGAGCGTGAGGCGGAAGTCGAAGCCACCTTCGCCAACCTTCACCGAGCGCGTTGCGGCCGCGCCGACGCCGATGGTGGTGATGAGGCCAGCGGTGAAGGACTCCTGCGAGGTAGGAATGACAGCCGAGAGTGACGGGGTCACGGCGATGCCGGTCACGGCCTTGTCGCGGAAGAGCGCGGGAGCAACGACGCTGAGGCGCGTGTCCTGGGGGAAGAAGCGGCGGCCGTTTGGCGTGTCAGGCAGCGTGTACTCGTAGAAGGCCGAGACGCGGGCCGAGGCGGCCATGCGAATGCCCTTGATGCCGAAGAGATACGTCGCCGAGATGCTCGGAGCGCCGACGAGCGACGCATACTGCTGCGAGTTCACGAACGTGCCCGTGCCCAGGTAGTGATCGAGGCCGAACGCGAACTGAAAGCCTGACTGGTTCGCCTGCTCTTCGGGCGTACGCGCCTGCACGGCGTTGGCGATGGCGTTCTGCGGCTGGGGCTGCGCAGCGGCGGCCTTCGGGTCTTTCGCGGCGGCCTTGTCGTCCTTCTTCTCGTCCTTCGACTCGGTCGAGGTGGTGGTCGTGGTCGTCGTCTGCTGGGCCTGCTCGGAATTCTCAGGCTGGGCGGAGGTTGGAGCAGCGTCGGCCAGCGCGATGGCAGGCACGAGCGCAGCGGTGAGCACGGCTGAGAGAAGACGCTTCACGCAGACCTCCGGGTGTTGCGGGCGGGGCTGGGGGCAACTTCCGTAC
>JGI24217J29970_1032360_pt1 | contig 10103 bp, 1 predicted proteins | sample EnhBioin_Aerobic_FD_29970 | JGI IMG/M metagenome (IMG submission 29970) | reverse complement strand
GCTCATCAATAATATATTTAGCATATATAATAATTATTCTCCCTTGAGATCGTTTCTGAATAGAATACGTATACTGTTTTATATAACATGCCGAGAATTGCGAATTTAAACAATTTATAATAATAAACAAAAAACAATGCATAGAAGTAGTTTTATTATTTCATTTCTTAAAAGCAGTTGACTTGAGAATAGTTGTTGGAGTTGTCGATTGTTTGGCAGCAGGATCGACGATCATTTGTGTTGGACTTTGAACAGTCTGAATTGTAGATGATTGCTGTTGAGTGGTTGAATTTCGCCTCGATGCGGTCTTAGAGCCGGCGCCACTGCTCGTTTGGCTTTGGCTCGCCGACGTTTTGAATCGACCGATCTTAAGCGAGATTTTACCAGGCGCGAGAGTTTTGAGTAGAAATGCCACGTCATTATAGGCCGCTTTTCTTATATCTTGGTTGTTTACTTCGAGAATTAGGTCTCCTATCATGAGACGACCATCTTTTTGAGCGCAACCACCATCGATTATGTGAGAAATAAAGACACCGGAACCGTCTCGCCGACCAATGATGCTAAAGCCAAGTCCTTTAGCGAACTTTTTATTCAACTCGACCGTGAAAACATTCAAGTAGTGCTCATCATCGACGAGCATAGAGTAAGTGTGAGGCGAATTTAGTTCATTCAACTGGCTTCCACTCCCGCCAGACGAGACATCTCCCTTTTGCGTGACGGTTGGATGAAAGCCCCTGTGCACTAGAAGACGCACATTCTCCGACGTTTGCCGAAGCGCATTCAACGCTTGCTCGTGTGTGGCCTCGCACAAATCGATCTCGTTCACTCGTAGTATCTGATCGCCGATCGCCAAACGACGATCGCGAAATGCAGCGCCGTTCTGATAGATATCGTGGATGATTATACCCGGCAGCTGTGTGTCCGAGCCGCCAACGATTGATAGACCCAGACCCATTTTGCCACGCTCGATTTCTATTAGCGTCTCTTCGCCAACTCGGATCTGGGCTGTTCGTGAGTCGACTAGCTCGTTTTGCGGGCGTTTAGGGCTTTGTTCTAGGCTCATCTTTGATGTCGAGGAACCACCTTCGTTTTGTGCTTTTTCGTGATCTTGTGTTTTTTTGGTCTCTTGACTCGTATTTTTGGCTGCATTATCTGCATTATCTGAGACGAGGTTATCATCCTTTGCCTTGCTATTATCATCGGCAGCAAAATGAGCTTGTAGATGTTTTCCCATCGAAGGCGATCCCACCCGACTAGGCTCACTGCTCGCACAGGCACTAGGCACCGACGACGAGGCAGTAGTCGTCGTGGTAGTAAAAGCCTCAGCCTTAGACACTTGAAACTCGACAGGCTCAGAAGTGGTATGCAAAAGCCCCATCACTTCATCGTACTTCATCTTACTCACATGTTGCTCATTCACAGCCAGAATCTCATCGCCAACTTGCATACGCCCATCTTGAAAAGCCACCCCATTCGGATTGAGACCTCGCACGATTAACCGGTTGTATCGGTCTTCGCTTATCGCGATTCCGAAACCTGTTGGGCCTTTTTTCAGCGTGATCTTTCTTATGATCCGACTAGCGGGTGAACTTTGCAATGGTGCGACATCAGTTGATTGCTGCTCACTTGAAGGCGGTGGTTTAACATTAGAGGCGGTTAATAGCGAATCCTCTTTGACTAGTGACTGAGTCGTGTTGGTCGAAAGCGCCAGAGGTGCCTGAATCGACAAACTCGACTGCGACTGATGTGTGTTATTAGTTGTAGTCGATGTACACACCGATAAGTCGATCGGGGAGACGTTACATGTCGATGGACTAGATGAGCCGCTTCGACTTATTATTTGCTGATATGTTGGTTTATACATTTGATTCAAGTTCTCCGCGCTTCGTAAGATTACTAGATAGACATCTAAGTCCTTCATATTTCGAATGAGCGGAGTGACGTTGGAATGAGCTCGGCCGTAGATCACTTGCCCGTTGATTTCCAGAATCTGATCGCCGACTTTAATCAAGCCGTGCTTGTGAGCAATCGAGTTTTTATATATAGCACAAACAAACACGCTAGTCTTATTCAAGTTCACGTTTCCCGATAGACTTAGACCTAGACTCTCGTTGGGATGCTTTCGTTTGAGACGAAATATGAACAGGCGACTTCGATTGGTCGTCGATTGTTCATCACTTTCGCTCGGCTTTTCTCTATTCGTTGTATCGGTTAGGTTCGTCGATGGCTCAGGTAGAAGATAGTTGTATTTCTCTTTTAACGTTTCCAGGCTGTAATTGTACTGGTTTGGCTCGTCGATAATCTGTTTGTTTGGGTCGCTTTGACCGGAATTGAGGTTTTCTATGTTTTCAATGTCCTCTTTTGCGTTTGGTAAGGAAGTATCTTGGGAAACGGTTCTTTTTGGGTCGTTAGCCAACACGTCTTCATCACAAGTGGGCGTGTACGTGCTGATATAGATGAGACTCTGAATGAGGAATTTGACAGGCGACTTGGCATTGCGAATAACGTCAACGGCTCGATCGTGAGTCGCCTGAGTGAGATCGATGTCGTTGACGGCCAGAATTCGATCGCCTGTCTTCAGAGTACCGTTAACTCCAGCCGGACTGTTGTCCAGCACGTGTTTGATAAATATGCCGCTTATAAACGAGCTCACTTGTTTTCCCACGTTGCTAGCTGCCGTCGACGGTGTTATTGTCCCATGATTACCGGTTCCACCACTCGAGTTCGAGTTCGAACTCGAGCAAACGTCCAACTTTCCTCCCACAATGCTTATTCCTAAGCTCTTGTTGGGCTCTCTTTGCAAGACAACAATCCTAGGCGGACCCCACAAACTCGATGTAATGTCATTGGAAGAAGATGAAGAAACACCCGTCTGGTTGAACTTGCTGCTCATTGAGCTCAGATGAGTCTGCGGTACGAAGCTAGTTTCAATGAGTTGATTTTGATTATTATAGTATCGTTGAACGAGAGTTGTTGCTGTTGTTGTCTCGATGCTTTTATGATCCTCTTGGTTGTTATCATTAGATGTCAGAGGATCATTAAGCAACGGCTTCTGACGCTTTCGATCGTGATGATGACTGTGATTATGATTATGATGATGACGATGACGGTGATGTTTTATAGGCGACTCGTGTTTTATAGACGACTTTTCTCCTTTCTTCGACGAGTGCTGCTTTCTCTTATCTCGATGATTATGATTATGATTATGATGATGATGATGATGTCGTTTGTGTTTACTATGATAATGTTTTTGACTTTGTGCCGCTTCTAAACTACTCTCAGCAAGTATAATCTCTGATTTCGCGTCTCTTTCCTCTTTCGCGTCTCTGTTTCGATGCCGATGATGGGAATAGTGATGATTATGCCGTCGACTCTTACTCTCACTAGTTCTCTTACACTTGCAGTGTTGGCAGTGGCAGTGAGAACGTTGTTGCCTTTGATGATGATGATGATGATGGTGGTGGTACTTGTGGCTATGGCAACAGCTATGACGATGATCTCGCTTCTCTTTTCTTACTATCTCTTTCTCCTTCGTTGTTGCTGCTCCTTTACTACTATTTATCCATTCCTTATTGTTCTCTACATGTTTGTTGTTGTTGTTCTTTTCGTTTTTCTCGTCATTCTCCTTGTTTTGATTGATCGTTGATTCATTCGTAGCGGATGATAAAGCGATATCTGTGACGGACTTTGGATGAGGCAGGTTTGACGAGGCTTTATCTAAGTGTCGATTCCTCCTCGACTCCGAACAAACTAGATTAGACGTGGAACATGAGACTGGAGATTTAATCGAACTAGAAGAACTAGACGAACTTGTTGAAGAGCAAGATCGTGATAACGACGAAGATGAAGAGTTCGAACACGTCGAGCATGAAAGCGATCTCGTGCTGCCCGATGATGAGTTCGACAGAGACGACGAAGAATGTCTAGAAAGACTGGAACTCGATGAGAGACTTGACGTCGAGCTCAACGAACACGAGGAGTGAAAAGGCCGATTTAGGCCGGTTGTGGTCGAGTTGGAAAGCGACGCGGAGAGATTAAGCACAGTTGCAGACGTTGGCTTTGTATGTTTCGACGCTGATGTTGTTATTTGATCGTGTGACATCGATTGGTTCATGATTGGTATGGAAACTAGGTGTTGACATGACGAAGGCTTTTGCATGCTTTGTGAGGTCTCTTCTGGGTTCATTTCGATGGTCGCCGGGCTTTTAAAACTCTCTTTATACTTTAATGCTTCTTCTCTCGGAATGTACAGGATTACAACGTCATTGCTGATAAGCGAAGCCCTAGTGAGAATCGCACGAGCACTCGAATTCGACAGATGTCGCATTTGTTCGTTATTCACCGAAAGCAAATAATCGCCGCACTTGAGCCGTCCATCTCTGGCACACGCCGAGTTGGGCTCAATTTTGAGCACACAACACCCATTCATGCCCTCATCGATGCTACAATCGACTTTGCCGATACCCAGAGGATCGAATTTCTTCTTTATCTTGATCTCACGCTCTAGACTACTCGGCAACCTAACGATCTCCTTTCCTAGTATGTTAACTATCTTTACAGAACCGGAGCGGCTCGAGCTGCGACTAACACCGGTCGATGTCGACGCGGCTCGAGAGGACATGAACGAAATCGTGTTCGATTTTAACGTTCGAGTTTCGCTGCGAAATCGGTCGTGGATTCCGCCGCTGTAGCTTCGTGTCGGTGAGCGGCTTTTTGACGAGGTTTTTGTTGATCTTTTTGTCGGCTTCGNTTTCGACTCGTCCATTTTTTTGGCCTCGACTATTGGTTGTTGTTGTTGTTGCTGTTCTATTGTTGCGCTATCTTTAAATGTGATCTGTTTAGTGTGAACTATTTCAGAAGAGGAAACAATCTCAGTCGTCGATTGATTAGTCTCTTTAGAAACGTCAGGCCATTTAAAAGAAGCCATATCTTTGACCATTTCATGTAACTCGTCATTGTCTTTGGGCAATCGATAGCAGCTACTTTTAGACTTCTTCGTCCTTTTAGAATCCTCTTCTAATCGACTCGAATGTTTATTAGTAGAGCTCGATTTCGACTTTCGAGTCGTCGATATGTCGTCATCTTTATCGAATTTAGCGAAGTACTCTTTTCTTCGTTTTTGAGTCTTTTCGTACTGAGAGATTGTTTCTCTTTCTTCGCCTCCTTCAATTAGCTCACTTTGACTTTTCGTCGTCGTCGTCGTCTCGATTAGATTTATCAACTTTTTGTTCGTGTTTTGAATAAAGGCCTGATTAAACTGTTCCTCTGTTATAAGCTGCTTATTAGTGTAATCGGTTTGTGGCAGCGGTTGTTGAAAACTAGTGGTCTCGATTTCAAGGTTTATCGGCAGCCGAACATAGTTGTCCATTTCGATTTCGTTGTCGAATTCGTTGGGTTTTGTGCTGCTGTTGCTTAACGGTTCGTTGCTTAGCAAATAGTTGAGATATGTTGACGATTTGATCATCTTTTTGGCTAGTTTGCTCTCGTTTATCGACGGCTCTTCTTCTTCTTTTTCCAACACCAGATACATCGACTGATCTTCGGAGATTATTTCATTTTGTGTCTGTGTCTGTGTCTGAAGTTCGGCTAACGCTTCTGATGTCAATGAGGTTTTTGTTATGTCTGCTGTTTCAAGCTCTTTTTTCACTTTAAACGGCATCGAAGCCGACTTGTTTATCAACCCGGAACTAGCAGTGGATGGTTTGATGCAACTCTTAATTTTACTTTTCGGAGTTGTTGCCGACTGCGAATAATCTTCGCCAGCCGACGGCAACTGCTCCTCATTTGTCTGCTGGTCTTTGAACTTAAGCTTATGCTGTTTGACAACAACAACTGGTGGTTGTTTAACCTCATCTTGCGGTTGTTCTAGAGCGTCTAATTGAGCCGTCGAATGCTGTGCGCTCGACTTTTTCTGCCTACTCGGACTAATCGCTGCTAGCTCATTATTCGAGTTCACACGCGAACTCGACATGTTTATCTTCGACACTAGATTGTACGTGTTCAACTTGAGCATAGATGTAGACGAGTAGAACGAATAGGTGCTCTCGTGTTGTGGCTTGTCGAAGTCTTGATCGAGAATAGCCGGCGCTGAGGTCGCCACGATTCCGTATTCGTCGTCGTTCATGCCTCCATCGTCCTCCTCCTCATATTCGTCCTCGATTTCGAGCGCCTCTTCGTCTTGATCGACTTCGATCTCGAGCATTTTACTAACCTCTTCTTCTTTGCTCTTTTTACTCGCCAATTCCTCATCGCTTTGTTTTAGATCATAGTGGCTTGTTGTTATAACCTTTTTCTTGGTCAATTTGGTTCGAATCTGTTTACGTTTCTTTGCTACCGGTGAAAAATTACTGGAAGACACTGTTTTGGTATGATACAAGCTATGATATGACTTAGACGAGGCCTTGAAATTGCCCTGCTTGCGGCTACTACTAATTTGCTCTCTCTCCTCACTCGACTCCCTCTGATTTGGATGTTGCGACTGTTGCTCGTCGCCGAACGGACTAGCATCGATGGCATCGGGATAGGGCAGCGGCTTCTGCACGCCCAGACGTACGGTCTTGCCCACCGGAATCGACTTTAGCAGGTTCACTGTGTACTTGAGAAGGTCCACGACCGGTACTGGTGCCGTGCTCAGCTTCGATATGCTTCCTGTCGAATGATACAGATGCTGATTCAGTGACGAATTCGATTTCTCCTTTTCCCCGTTCGTTGCTCCTCCTAGCAAGTCCTCGTCCAATACCACGTCGTCTACGCTCACAAGACGTTGTCCAGGCATTAAACGGCCATCTAACTGTGCGACTCCATTGGGAACGAGAGCTCTTATAACAATCATAGTCTTAGATAGAGGATTAAACGGGTCCTGTTGATAGTCGATAAGCGAGAATCCCAAGCCTTTCTCGTTCTTGCAAAGATTAATATAGACAACGCGTTTGTTCCATAACGCTAGTCCATTCAACTCCAAAGAACGCGATCGCATACACAGACTTTGCTGTTGTGTCTGTTTTGCGCCCATGGCGGCCGATTTGTGTCGTTTTTGCTTTTCAATGATACCTTCGTTGTTTTTGAGCAAATTCTCACTGCATAATGCTGGTGTCGATTTCGTGGTCGGAAATGACTTAGATGTAGTTGATATACCATTGAGGCCGCCACCGACGCCGTTTGTCGTCGTCGTTGGCCCGTGACCGTTAGTTGTTGTCGTTATTATAATGTTCTCGTTTGAGGTAGATGATTTTTTCATGCTGATGCTGAAGTTTTGTTCAATCGGTGAACTCTTTTCGACTTTTTCCTGCTCTACATTGCCATTAGTCGTCGTTGCCTCGACTAAAAAGCCTTCGCTCTTTGCCCTCTTGCCAATTTTACCAACACCATCAACGAACTGCGATTCGGCAAAAGCGGCCGGTGACTTTCGCACACAAACCATATAGATGAGCTTATTCTTAAGTCCTTTGAGTATATCCAAAAGCTCCATGTAGTTGATCGCATAGAGTTTAACAAAGTCGATCTCTAGAAGCTCATCGCCAGAGCGGAACTTTGTATCAAGTGCGCTGTCGACTGGGCCGTTTTGCATCACCGACCGAATATAATGGTGCGGATACGTCTCGTTGCCCTGATCGTCGATGTCAACTGTACCCTCTAGGGTTATCCCTAAGCTTTTCGAACTCGTCTTGTCGATTCGGCTCGCGATTATCTCGAGACTCACGTTGCGGTACTCTTCGTTTTGGCTCGCTTTTTCTTTCTCGATTAACAGATTCCATTTTTGCTTGAGATACTTTAGTTTGAAGTTGAAATCGTTGCAAAATTTAAGCCGTATTTTGCCTACTAAAGTCTTTGATTCGATCTTATCAATCGGTATACCGTTAATTTCGATTAAAATATCATAAATTTCCAATTTGGAAACTAATTCGTTGCTTGAATCTCCGATCTTATTCACGTAAAAATAACTGCTATTCTCTTCATTAAACACAGACAAACTGAAAGCGNTAAGGTTCGAGTTCAAGATATCGAGTAAACTGGCATCGGTTTGATTTGGTCGATCGTTTAGTTGAATCTCGAAACTGAGCTGATTCTCGTCTAGTTTATCGACAATCATCTCGGTGGTTTTTGCCGCCTCTTCTTTGTGAGTAGGCGAAGGAGATTTCTCTTTCTCGATCGAAGCGTGTTGTTCGATCTTTTCCTCTTCGGCGGGAGGTTTTACGCTTTCGCTCTCGATGTATTGCAGCAGATTGAGTTTTTTATCAGTGAGAACTTCGCTAGTTTTCACCACCACGATTTGGCTGTTGGGCGACTTGAGGTTGGTTATAATCGGTTTGTTGTTGGCGTCGAATTCGATTTTCTCGACGGCCGCTGACGAGCCGGCGAGTTCGATTTCGCCTACTGGGTTGTGAATGGGACGTGCTACGATGAACTTAACCATTTGGCCTTGCATCGACGATTGCCGAAGCACGGCGGCCACTTGTTCTGAGCTCATGTTGCGCACGTTTATCTCTCCTATTTGGAATATTTGATCGTTTATTCGTAATCGACCGTCCCTCTGTGCATATCCACCAGGAGTTAGTGCCTTAACAACAACACCAGTGCTCTTATTGCCAGTGATCCCGAACCCAAAGCCTCCTCCGCCACTTCCGCCGCCACCGCCACTAAGGCTGCCTCCACTAGGACTTGCCGTGATACCGGACGAGATGGCAAGTCGATTGGCATTCGATTGTGGTGATGTCGTTGTTGCTGTCGGGTTAGCAGCTGATCCACTACTAGACGCTGCAGCTGATGCCGCAGCCGCACCGCCTGACGCTTCGCATAGCAACTCGATTGTCTCCAGTTGCGTCCATTCGGTGTTCAATACCATTATTGATTTATTCTTTGTTATGTTTGATTGTAGATCCTCTTCTTCTTTGTGTTCTCGTCTCTTCTCTTGATATGCTTTCTGAGTCAGTGACGACTCTTTATTGTCATAGACATCATCTTGCTTAAATTGGCCGCCAACAATGCGCAAAGAGCCATCATTAAGACAGTAAATAAGTTGAGCGGGTTCCTGAGTAAACGATTTTCGTGCTACTATCGGTTGCTGCGTTTGCGTTTGAGTTTGAGTTTGAGTTTGCGAGGCTAAAGATGCGATAGAAGAGAGCGACGACGAGGAAGCGGCGCGCACGAACTTGTCGAGCACAAGATGCGGCTTTTTCAAGTTCTTGTGCACCAAATGGCGGCTTATATCGCGCGCAATAAGGATTTGAACTTTAAACGGCTTCTTGGCGGCACGTTCGCGCCTAATTCGATTCAAATAGTCGAGTGCGAACTCTATCGCTGCGCCCGTTTCCAATAGGATGCCATTTATTGCTAGAATCTGGTCGTTTGTCTCTAGATTATTCTCACAATCCTCTTCGTCATCGTTTATCCACCAAAACCAGAACTCGTTTGGTCCGATTATTTGAGTGCAAATGTCTTTCTCTCTCGAATCGATGTTTCTAACTTTAGCCGTGTAAAGGCAAGTGTGAAGAGAGGTTTTATTCCGGAAAGAGATGAATCGAAAAAGTCCGCCATGAGAGGCTTTAGACTCGGGTTGAGTGCTCAAATAGACGGTTATGCGTCGAATGCAGTTGCCGAATTTGGCCGCGTACGAATCGTCGCTTTCATCTTCGTCGTCAACGTCCAAATCGGTTATAGTCCTGTTGAGGTCGTTGTCGGACGATATCTCGACGATGCGTTGGGTTGGGTTGTTGTTTATGTTGAGCATTGCGCTGTAGAGACGGTTGAACATTGGGCTGTGAACGAACTCTTCGAGGGATCGGTTTGTGCTCTTTAGGTTCTCGTCGAGTTCGACTAGTTCGATGTTCGAGATTACATCTTTATCGTCGTTGTTCATGTCACGTTTTGTCGTCTTTGAGTCCAAATAAGAGCTTATTATGCTAGTTTCATTATCAGTTGACGAATTCTTCATCGGACTAGAGATTTTTATATCTGGAGCGGCATTTGGCGGTTTTGTAGCTTTAAATGACATGCTTTTATATCATCTAATCTAACTATTCCAATAATTACTCTCTTCCAGTTTCATTTCTACCAATTCCACTTCACTTTGTTATCATAATAAACACTATTTATCTAAAATTAAC
>JGI24217J29970_1002222_pt1 | contig 10218 bp, 9 predicted proteins | sample EnhBioin_Aerobic_FD_29970 | JGI IMG/M metagenome (IMG submission 29970) | reverse complement strand
TTCATCGTCCTGCGCCTGCCGCATGAAGTTCGCGGCCTGGTCGACGCCTGGTTGCAGGAGCACCAGCCGCTCAAACGGGAGCGCGTGCTGAACGCGCTGTGCGCGATGCGCGGCGGACGCGACAACGATCCGCGCTTCGGCAGCCGGATGACGGGCAGCGGCCCGTTCGCGGAACTGATCGCCGGGCGCTTCGCGTTGGCCGCGCGCCGGCTCGGCTTCGCCGACGAAGCGGCCGAACTGCGCAGCGATCTCTTTCGCCCGCCGCCGCCGGGCAGGCAGCTCGAACTGTTCTGACCGCCGGGCAGTCAGAGGAATCGGAATCAGGGCTGGGTTCTGGCCAGGCGAAATCCGAGGTCGGAGGCGCGGTAGGATGCCGGGTTCTTCTGTCGCGCGGCCGAGCGGGCATAGACGGGGCCGCTGCTCCAGCTTCCGCCGCGGATCACGCGTTGCGAGCAGTCGCCGGACAGGCGCGCCTTGCCGTCGAGCGGCGCACCAGCATGGCTGGGATTCCAGCAGTCCTGGGTCCATTCGCTGACATTGCCGATCATGTCGTACAGGCTGAAGCCGTTGCGGCCGAAGTAGCCGCCGCTGCTGGCGTAAGCCTGGCCGTCGCTGCAGTTGTGAGTGACCGGCCAGGCGAGGGCCTTCTTCAGCGACTCGTCGGCGACGTTGGCGTTCCGGCAGGCGCGGCTGGGCGGCTGCTCGGGATCGGTTCCCTTGCCGGACTGGAACATGCGGGCAAAGAAGTTGCCGGTATCGCTCCACGGCCGCGGCGTGACGGTGCCCGCGCGCGCGGCATACTCCCATTCAGCCTCGCTCGGCAGCCGGTAGCCGGCAGCGGCGCCGTTGAGCCAGGCGACATAGGCCTGGGTGTCGTTCCAGCTGACGCAGACGACCGGATGGCTGTCGGTCTGCGCGAAGCCCGGTGCGCGCCAGGTGGCACTGCGCTCGACGGCGAACTCGCCGCCACTGCGGGCGACGTGGCAGCCGGGGCTGCGGCCAACACGTTCAGCTTCGGTCTGGTAGGCGGTGGCCTCGACAAACTTGCGAAACTGCCCGACGGTGACTTCGTAGTAGGCGAGTTCGAAGTTCGCGACCTTGACATTGTGCTGCGGACGCGCGGCTTCGTCGGCTTCGGGATTGTCGGTGACGTCGTCGGCGGCGGCACCCATCGGGTAATCGGCTGCCGAGAGACGCGCCAGGCTCAGTTCGCCGATGGCGGCCTGGCGGGCCTCGTCCGGTTTCTTCTTGTCGCTTCGTTCGGGCGCCTTGCGTTCGTCGGCCGGGCGCTGCTGCTCGCGCATCGTCGGCTTGCTCTGGGCGAGGCGGGCCGCTGCCTCCTTGCGTGCTTTCTTCTGGGCTGCCTGGGCGAGGGCGACAAAGGTTCCGCGCGGGTACTCGACGAGATAGCTCTGGTAGGACTCCTCGCTGTTGATCTGCTGCGCCTTCTCCCAGGCTTGTCGTTCTGCCTGTACCTGCTGCTCCTTCTCCTGGGTGGCCAGGCGCTTCAGTTCGGCGCGTGCCAATGGCGCATACTTACCGCGCGGGAATTCCTTGAGATAGGTCTCATAGTAGTCACGGCTGCCTGCCGCCTGCACTTGCTGCCACAGCGCCGTGTCGCGGTCCTCCGGTGTCGCCTCGCTCTTCGCACGTGCCGCCGCCGGGGCTGCGGCTGCCGGGGCGGCCTGGGGTGGCGCCGCCGCTTGACTCGCCGCCGTCAGGCCGGCGAGCTTGACGCGAGCGGCGGCGGCATAAAGACCTTTCGGATACTCGCTGAGATAGGCCTGATACGCGGCCGCGGTGTTGGTCGCTTCGGCGGCCTGCCAGGCTGCCGCGTCGGCGTCGACTGGCGCTTGCTGGATGGTGATCTGCGTCGGTCCGGTGATCACGAAGTAGAAGTCGCCGGTCAGGCTGCCTTCCATCCACGGCTCCTGCTTGCCTTTGGTGGCGCTCTTGACGCGGACGGTGACCCGCTTTAGCGCCTGTTCGATCGGCACACCTTTTTCCTCGATCTGTGCCAGCAGGGCGGCGGTGTAGGTGCCGTTGGCTCCGTCGCCGTCCTCGGCGACGCTGCCCGGTCGCGTCGCGTAGTGAATCAGCGTGCCGCTCGGTGCCTGGATGCGCGCCAGACCGGCGCCGGCGCCGGAGCGGAAGCTGCGCGTGAAGGGGTTGTTGCGGCAGGCGTCGAGCAGCACCAGATTCACCCCCGCCTTCGAGTCCTCCATTGTGTTGAGGACGGTATTGACGTTCAGACTCTGGTGCGGAACGTCTTCTTCACTCGAAATCTCGGCGTCGACTGCCGGCAGGTAGTTCTCGCCACGAATCTGCAGGCCATGGCCGGCGTAGAAGAACAGCGCGATCGAGCCCGGGCGCAGCTTGCTGCGGAATTCCCGCAGGGCGCCGCCGATGTCACGTGCCTTTAGGTTCTCGCGCATGACGACGTCGAACTCCATCTTCTTCAGCTTGTCGCGCATTGCCCGCGCATCATTCACCGGGTTCTTGAGCGGCGAGTGCGCGTAGGCCGAATTGCCGATGACCAGGGCGACACGATGTTCGTTGCCCCGTGCCGACGAGAGATCCTGGGCGACGAGCGGCAGCGGGAGACTCAGCACCACGCCGATGAGGAAGCGAGCAAACAGGGTAGGGCGCATGGGCAGTGCCTCGTGAGCAGTGAGTCGAACGAGACGTTCGAGATTATCAGACGCCGACCGGCCGCTTCCCGATGATCTGGGTGCCGATGTGACTTTTTTCCTGTTACGGGCGAACTTGCGTCGTCGACGCGCGGTCATTCGTCGCCAGGCCGGCGCCGCAGGCGGCCCGGTGCAGGCGGTCGGCGATCGCCGCCCAGGCAGGCGCTCCCGGGATCTCCTCGACGAGGATGATGTCGGCGGCCATTTGATCGAGTTCGCGGAGAGCCGCGTACAGCGCCCTCGCATAGCCTTGCGGATCGGCCGGCAGGCGCAGTCCGGCGTACGCCGCGCTCGCATTGGGCAGTTGGCTGTGGTGGAGTAACGCACAGCGGCGGCCGGTCTGGCGCAATTCGTCGATGAGGCCGGCAACATCGGGCTGCGTGACGAAGCGTAGCGGTGTCGTCGGTGCGTAGTGCGCCGCGAGCGACCCGGAGACGCGTGGCGTGCCATCGTCCGCCTGGCGCGTGACGATCTCCGGCAGCACGCCGATCACCGCCGCGATCTGCTCGGGCGTGACCTGTCCCGGGCGCAGCAGGCGTGGTGCCTGGTCGTCGCCGCGCGTGAGGTCAACGATCGTCGATTCGATGCCGACCGGACAGCGACCGCCGTCGAGGATCAACTGGACGGCGTCGCCGAGTTCTGCGCGCACGTGCGCGGCTTCGGTCGGGCTGATGCGGCCGAAGCGATTGGCCGAGGGGGCGGCGATGCCGCACAGGCCATCGACCCCGCCGCCGGCCTCGGCATAGGCGCGCAGCAAGGCCAGCGCCAGCGGGTGCGCCGGCACGCGCACGCCGACGGTATCCTGACCGCCGGTGACGATCGCCGGGACAGCCGGAGCGCGCTTGAGAATCAGGGTCAGTGGGCCCGGCCAGAAGGCCTCGGCCAGTTCCCAGGCGCGCGTCGGAATATCGCGCGCCCAGCGGTCCAGGCCGCCGTCGCCGGGCAGGTGTACGATCAAGGGGTGATCGGCCGGCCGACCCTTGGCGGTGAAGATCCGGCCGACGGCCGCCGGGTTCGCGGCGTCGGCGCCGACGCCGTAGACGGTCTCGGTCGGAAAGGCGACCAGTTCGCCGGCCTGCAGCAGCGCGACGGCGCGAGCGATGACGGCCTGGTCAGTGCGCATCGGTGATCCCGATCGCGGCGCGTGCCGCGACGGCCAGCGCGTGCGCGCGTTCGGGGTCGGCATCGAGGACGGTGAAATGCCCCATCTTGCGGCCGGGCCGGGCGTGATGCTTGCCATAAAGGTGCAGTTTCAGGCCGGGAAAGGCGTACAGCTTCGACCAGTCGGGTTCGCGATGGCGATGCCCGGTGGGGCCCACTTCGTACCACAGGTCACCGAGCAGATTGACCATAGCCGCGGCCGAGTGCGCGCGCGTCTCACCGAGCGGCAGGCCGCAGAGGGCGCGCACCTGCTGTTCGAACTGGCTGGTGATGCAGGCGTCGAGCGTGTAGTGACCGCTGTTGTGCGGCCGTGGTGCCATTTCGTTGATGACCAGCGCGTCGTCCACGACGAAGAACTCGACCGCCAGGGTGCCGATGTAGCCCAGGTGTTGGGCGATCTGCGCGGCCAGTTCGATGGCGCGCTCGCGCAATTCCGCCGCCGCTCGCGCCGGCACCAGCGAGACGTCGAGAATGCCCTTGCGATGGCTGTTCTCGACGGTCGGAAAGCTGGCGATGCCGCCGCCCTCGTCACGCGCCAGGACAACGGACAACTCGCGCTCGAGCATCAGCTTCTGCTCGAGGACGCAGATTTCGCCCTTGAAGTGCTGGAAAGCGGCAAGCGCCTGATCGCGATCGTTGGCCACGGCCTGCCCCTTGCCGTCATAGCCGAAGCGGGCAACCTTCAAAATTCCCGGAAAGAGGCTGTCGCTCGCCGCGCGCAGGTCCTGTTCGCCGTGTATGGCAAGGAATTCGGCATGCGGCAGGCCATGCTCGCGCAGGAAGCTCTTTTCGGCAATGCGGTTCTGGCAGACGCTGACCGCGGCAGCCGATGGGCGCACGACGACGAACTTGTCGAGATAGTCGAGGGTGCCTGCGGGAACGTTCTCGAACTCGGTGGTGATCGCCGCGCACCCCTGTGCCAGTTCGTCGAGCGCGGTGTAGTCGTCGTACGCGGCGATCAGATGGCGGTCGGCGATCAGCCCGGCGGGGCTGTGCGGGTCGGGGTCGAGTACGCGGACGAAGTAGCCCATTTCGTGCGCCGCGGCGACGAAGAAGCGGCCCAACTGGCCGCCACCGAGCATGCCGAGAGTGGCAGGGGGGAGAATCATCACCGTCCCTGCCGGCAGCGAAGAAGCGCGACCGCCGGCGGTTGGTACGCTGCCCGCCTGTGCCGGTGCGTTTGCAGGCATCGCCGTGCTGCGGGAATGCGGCTCACACTTCCGGCAGTTTCATCGCCATCACCTTGTCGGCCTGCGCCCGACGGAAGTGGGTGAGGCGCTGCGCCAGTTCGGGATCGCCGGTGGCGAGTATCGCTACCGCAAACAGGGCTGCATTGGCGGCGCCGGCCTCGCCGATGGCAAAAGTGGCGACGGGAATTCCCTTGGGCATCTGCACGATCGAGAGTAGCGAGTCCTGACCGGAAAGGGCTTTCGACTGTACCGGCACGCCAAGCACCGGCACGATGCTCTTGGCGGCGAGCATTCCCGGCAGATGCGCGGCGCCGCCGGCGCCGGCGATGATCGCCTTGAGGCCACGCGGGCCGGCGGCGGTCGCGTATTCGAAGAGCAGATCCGGGGTGCGATGCGCCGAGACGACGCGCGTCTCGAAAGGTACGCCGAACTCCTTCAGCATCACCGCCGCCGCCTGCATCGTCGGCCAGTCGGAATCCGAACCCATGACCACGCCGACCAGCGGCTCGCCGCCTGCCATCAGCGGGCCTCTCTTTCGGCCGCTTCGAGCGTATTGGCGAGGAGCATCGTGATCGTCATCGGCCCGACACCGCCGGGCACCGGCGTGATCGCCGAGGCCACTTCGCTGACGCCAGCAAAATCGACGTCGCCACAGAGCTTCCCGTCCGGCAGCCGGTTGATGCCGACGTCGATGACGACGGCGCCCGGCTTGACCATATCGGCGGTGACAAAACGTGCCTTGCCGAGCGCCGCGACCAGCACGTCGGCGCGCCGCGTGTGGAAAACAAGGTCGCGCGTCTGCGAATGACAGACGGTCACCGTCGCGCTGGCCTGCATCAGCAGCATCGCCATCGGCTTGCCGACGATGTTCGAGCGTCCGAGGACGACGGCTTCCTTGCCTTTGAGGTCGATGCCGGCCTCCGCGAAAAACTTCATGATTCCGTAGGGTGTGCACGGGATGAAGCGCGGGTGGCCCTGCATCAGCGCGCCAACGTTCTCGGCGTGAAAACCGTCCACGTCCTTGGCGGGGGAAATCGCCTTGAGCACCGCGTCGGCGTCGAAGTGTTTCGGCAGCGGCAACTGCACGAGAATGCCATGGATCTTTGGATCGGCATTGAGTTCGGCGATCTTGGCGAGCACGACCTGCGGGTCGACATCCGGTGCGTACGTGATCTTTTCCGAGTGGAAGCCGGCCTGCGCACAGGCATTGACCTTGTTGCGCACATAGACCTGCGAAGCGGCGTCTTCGCCGACCAGAATCACTGCCAGCCCGGGGCGAGTGCCGCGGGCGGCGAGCGCTTCGGCACGCGTCTTGAAGTCGGCGCGCAGCTTTTGCGCCAGCAGGTTGCCGTCGAGAATGGTTGCCGTCATTTCTTGGTCTTGTCGGGTGGTCGGGAGGAAAGGAGCGCGATTCTAGCGCAAATCATCCCGCCTCGGCGGCGGTCCGTGCTGCTTGCTCGGCTGCCGCCCGACCGGCGGCGAAGGCTTGCCGGTTGAGTTCGACGACCTCCGCTTTCTTGCGGGCGAAACGCTTGAGGATGCAGCGTTCAAGCACCTCGGCGGGGAAGGGCAGGTGGTCGGCGATCGCGCCGAGCATCACCGTATTGCCCAGCCGGATATCGCCGAGTTCCTGGGCAATCGCCGAGGCGTCGAAGGAAAAGACCCGCGTGCCGGCGGCGCGCATCTGGCCCACCGGATCGTCGGGATAGTCGTAGAGACCGAGTTCGACGACCGGTGGTACGAGTCGTCCGGTATTCATCAGCACCAGCCCGTCGGCACGCAGCATATGCCGCCAGCGCATCGCTTCGGCGGCCTCGAAACCGAGCAGGACGTCGGCCGAGCCGGGAGTGATCTGCGGTGACAGCACTTTCGCGCCAAAGCGCAGGTGCGACGAGACGACCCCCCCACGCTGCGCCATCCCGGCGACCTCGGTCTTCTTGGCGTCGTGCCCCAGCGCGATCGCCGCTTCGGCGAGGATCTCGGTGGCGGTCATCACGCCCTGGCCGCCGGTGCCGACGACGAGGATGTTGGTGGTGTCAAACCTGCCTGCTTCAGACATGGGATGGGAACCTTTCGCTGCGTGCTACGGGGTCTGCGTCAGCTCTGACGTCTTTTTCACCACCCTGATCGGCATCGCCAGGGTGTCGACATGGACGATCGCATCCGGCGCACAGGGTTTCAGGCACAGACCACAGCCGGTACAGGCGGCGCTCTCGATGCGCACGAAAGCCAGATCGACCTCCCTGCCGCTGGCTTTCGTCACGCGCTCGCGGCGCGTGACGTGGATTGCCGGGCAACCGACGTCGATACAGTTGCCGCAACCGGTGCACTTGTCGTCGATCACCGTGAATGGTTTGAGCGCGTGGTAGTCCTTGATCAGCACACACGGCTGGCTGGTGATGATCACCGACGGCTCGGGGATCTTCGTCTCGTCACGCAGCGTGCGCAGCAGTACCGGAAGCTCGTAGGCGTTGACCACGTGCACGCGTTCTTCGCGCACGCCGAGCGCCTTGACCAGCCTGGCAAAATCGACCCGCGGCGCGTCGCTGCCATGGATGTCGCGGCCGCTGCCGGGATTGTCCTGGCCACCGGTCATGCCGACGGCACGGTTGTCGAGCAGCAGCACGGTGACGTTGCCGCGGTTGTAGACGATGTCGAGCAGGCCCTGCATGCCCATGTGCAGGAAGGTCGAGTCACCGATCACGGCAACGATCTTCTTGTCCTTTTCGGCGTCGCTGCGCCCCTTGTCGAGGCCCAGCGCCATTCCCATCGAGGCGCCCATCGAGATGCACGCGTCGAGCGCGTTCCAGGGCTGACCGAAGCCGAGCGTGTAGCAGCCGATGTCTCCGGAGATGGTGACGTTGCGCAACTGCGACAGCGTGTAGTAGACGCCCAGATGCGGGCAGGCGACGCACATCGTCGGTGGCCGCGGAAAGACCGTCATCGGCGGCGTCCGCGCCAGTTCGGGCAGCGGCTCGCCGAGCAGGCGGGCGATCGCCGGTTTGAGTATCTGTGGCGACAGTTCGCCGGAGAGCGGCAGGATGTCCTTGCCGGCGACGCTCAGGCCCTGCGCCTTGAGTTCGGTCTCGATCAGCGGTTCGACTTCTTCGACGACCACCAGTTGGTCGCACTCGGCGGCGAAGAGGCGCAGTCGCTCGAAGGGCAGCGGGAAGGCTAGGCCGAGCTTGAAAACCGGCGCGTCGGGGAAGCTCTCGCGGACGTGCATGTACGCCGGCCCGGAGGTGACGAAGCCGACACGGCGATCGCTGCCCGCTTCGACGACGTTGAGTTCCGAAATCTCGGCTTCGGCACGCAGCCGGCGCTCGCGGTCGAACATCAGCGGCAGCCGCCGGCCGGCAGCGCTCGGCACCATCACCCAGCGTCCGACGTCCTTGTGGAAACCGGCAACCGGGCGGTCGCTGCGCTCGCCAACGCTTACCAGGCCCTTGACGTGACAGATACGGGTCGTCAGGCGCAGGATCACCGGCGTCTCGAAGCGTTCCGAGAGGTCGAAGGCGACGAGCGTGAAGTCGTGGGCTTCCTGCGAATCGGCGGGTTCGAGCACCGGCACGTGTGCAAAACGGCCCCAGTAGCGAGAATCCTGTTCGTTCTGTGACGACGACAGGCCGACGTCGTCGGCAATGGCGATCACCAGACCGCCGGCGACGCCGGTCAGCGTCATCGTCATCAGGGCATCCGAGGCGACGTTCATGCCCACGTGCTTCATCGCGCAGAAACTGCGCGAGCCGGCCATGGCTGCACCGAAGGCGACTTCGAGTGACACCTTCTCGTTGACCGACCACTCGGCGTATACGTCCGGATAGGTGGCCACGCATTCGAGCATTTCGGTTGCGGGCGTTCCGGGGTAGGCCGCTGCCACACGTACCCCTGCCTCCCACACGGCCCGCGCGACTGCCTCGTTGCCGGACATCAGAAGCCGGCTGGCGGCCGCCACGGGCTGCGTCGACACCACTGCTTCTGCCGTCATCGCTTCTCCTCGCACAAGAAAACCTGCAAACAAAGACGAAACGTTAGCCGCTGCAGCGTGCCGTGAAGTTGACGTAGGTCAACTTCAACTGGACGGCCCCGACTATCGCAGCCGCCAAAGGCCTGACGGCAAGCCGGCGCGACCCCTTGGCGGCCGATGGCTGCCGCCGGCGCCCAGCAAATCCGGCGGCGGCCCCACCTGTCGCCGCGGCGCCTCGAGCGGGCTCTTGCCGCCGATGGCGCGCCGTTGATTCCCGCTCCCGCGTGCTCGCACTGTGGTCCTCAGCCGCGCCGACAGCGTCGCTGGACCGCCGTGCATAGCAGGTCGGCGGCCGTCTCGCCGGTCTTGGCGTCAACCGTGGCAAATCCGAGAGCCATCCCGGACCGGCGCTGCCGGGAATCGGCATAGTACATGGAGAGCGGACGCAGCACGATGCCGGCTTCGAGCATTTCGCGGGACAGCGCCACATCGTCGAGGGCGTGATTGAAGAAGTAGGGAAGGTGCAGACCCGCCAGGCCACCACGGCTACTCACCAGTTGTTGAAGGTGCCCAGGTAGATGACGCGTGGCGAGCGTGCCTGGCCGAACAGGGAGCCGATGCTGTACGGGTGATAGCGAATCTCGTTGTCGTAATCGTCCTCGATGACCCAGGCGTTGTGCGCCTCGGCCAGTTCGAGCAGCTTGATGCGCTGGCTCAGCGACATCACCACGCCGGTCGGGTAGTCGGCCAGTACCGCTTTCAGTGGTCCGCAGCCTCCCTGGCTGTAGCACGGTACTGCGGCTCAGCCCGAGTTCCGCGGTCAGCACGCGGCTCGGTGGGAGCAGTGTGTCTGTGGGCAATTCACCGTCGAGAATGCGACGCCGGAGCGCCAGGTACAGGTCGGACGAGAGTTTCTGCCGGTAGGCGCGTGCCATCATGCCCCGCCATGCTCGGCAGGCCGGGCTCTGCCGTCGATCTTGAAGATGGTCGGACAATGAATTCAGGCGCGAGGAGACGGGACGCTTCGCTGCTGCAGGCGACCGGAATCGTTGCGGCCGGCGGTACTGCCGCTGCCGCGGACGCGGCACCATTGGTCCACGCGCATCTCTGAACCGCCATCGGTGTAGAGCGCTGGAGAATGGCCCGGCAGCAGCGCCTGCCGCCGGGTCGTTGGTAGCCGGCAAGACTGCCAGCGTCAGGCGTCAGGCGT
>JGI24217J29970_1001028_pt1 | contig 10340 bp, 9 predicted proteins | sample EnhBioin_Aerobic_FD_29970 | JGI IMG/M metagenome (IMG submission 29970) | reverse complement strand
CGTCATCGATTTCACCCGTACCACCTGACGCCGGCGCTCCAGGCGGTCGTCGCCGCCGACGGCATTGGCAAGGTACCGACTGCCCGCGATCGGCCGCGCGCTGATACCAACTTGCCCGGAATGACGCCGTGCTGATCTACCTGGGCCTCTCGGCCGTGGCGGTTTTCATTGCCGCACTCGTGCTGCTGCAATCGGCCAGCCTGTCGCCGCCGGCGGTCGCCCACCTGGTTCTGGCGGTCGGCATCGCCCCACTGATCCTCGGCGCGATCACGCATTTCATGCCGGTGCTGACGCGCAGCGGCAGTCCGCGTCGTGGGCTGAGCTGGGCGCCGCTGTTGTTGCAGTGCGCAGGCGGCACAGCCTTTTTCGGCTTCACCGGAACGGCGCCTCCCTTGGCCATGGCCGTGGCCGCCGTCGTTATGCTGCTGGTTGCACTCCTGTTTGCCGGGTGGCTGATGTCGCGGGCCCGGCGTACATTGGGAAGCCCGCATCCCGGCTGGCGCTGGTACCTCGCCGCCATCGTCTGCCTGAGCCTGGCGATGGCGCTCGTACCCGCCATCAACGGCTGGCCGGAAATGCGGCGGGAACTGCGCCTGCTGCATTTGCATCTGAACACGCTTGGCTTCATCGGCCTGAGCGCGCTGGGCACCCTCCAGGTATTGCTGCCGACCGTATTGAGCGGACCGGATGCCGACGCCGCGGCGCGCCTGCGACGTGACCTGCCGATGGCAGGTGGCGCGGTGCTGGGTATCGCGCTGGGGGCCGCGTTCGCGCCAGCGCTGGCAATCGCCGGTGCGCTGATGTTGTTGTCCGTGGTCCTCCGAACCGGCGTTTCGTGGTCGCGCCGCTACGGCTGGCGGACATTGCTCGGCGACGGCGCCGCAGCAGCGCTGCTCGCCGCCCTGGTCGGCTTCTCGCTGCTGCTCGTCTTCGGGATCGCCCACGCTTTCGGTGTTGTCGAGGGGCAGGACGCCGTACCGGCGTTTGTCGTTGCCTTCCTCATGCCGCTGGTCACCGGAGCCCTTTCGCAGTTGCTCCCGGTCTGGCGTCACCCCGGCAGGCGCACCTGCGCTCGCGAACGGATGCTTGTCGAACTGCGCCGCGGTGGTGCCGCACGTTCGCTGCTCTTCGTCGTCTCCGGTACCCTCCTGGCGCTGGGTGCGCACGCCGGAATCTGGCTGGCCGCAGCCGGTATGCTGTTCTTCGTGACCGCTCTGCTTGGCTCGTTGGCAGTCGCCCGGAACGACCCCGGCACCTCTTGATAATTACTACGAAACAAAGCGTTGCGCGATTTCCGTGAAATACGTCTCAAGATTCCCGCCGAGCGTCCGTTTCTGGGGGTATCACCCACTCGCAGCGGCACTTCGGACGGAGTCAGCAAAATGTTCAAGCACGATCAGTCACCTCTTGTTCATTCGTCGAGACGCGCATCGCGGCGGCTGCATCGGCGTCCGGCGAGCATCCAGTTGGCCGCACAGGAGGCCACCGGCCGATCGGCAGTCATTGGACGTTCCCGCCACTCGCACATTCGGCAGATCGATGCGACGAGTCCGGCAGCGCCGATCCTCGAACTGCTGGCAGCCGAAGTTCGCATTGGGGAACTCGAAGCCGCCTTGAACGAAGCGCGCGCGGCCGCCTTTACCGATGCCCTGACCGGCGCACTCAACCGCCGCGGTTTCGATGACGCTTACCAGCGCGAAGTTGCCCGCGCGCGCCGCAACGGCAGTCGGCTCGCGCTGGCCCTGATCGATCTCGACGATTTCAAGCGGCTGAACGACACCTTGGGCCACCAAGCTGGTGACGAGGCGCTCGTTCACCTGGTCAAGGGCCTGCGCGCTGCCCTGCGCCCCTCGGATATCCTGTGCCGCTTCGGCGGCGAAGAGTTTGTCCTGCTGCTGCCGGAAACCGGTCTTTCCGAAGCGGCAACGGCGATAGCGCGCTTTCAGCGTCACCTGGCCGCCAACGCCCTGCCGGACCGGGACGTCGTCGTGACCTTCAGTGCCGGGGTCGTCGTTCAGGGACCCGGCGAGTCGCTCGAAGACTCGCTCCAGCGTGCCGATGCGGCGACCTACGCCGCCAAACGCGCCGGCAAGAACTGTGTCGTGACCGCCTGAGTCATCGCCGACGAGGGCGCCGCCGCGAGCCCAGTTCGACAGCAAGAGCGTGCTAGACTGCCGTTTTCCCGGCAACCTCCTGCGCCACACCCACGGTCCTCGCCATGCGCTACATTTCGACTCGCGGTAATCCCCCCAGCACGGCGGATTCATCCGGTCCGACCTTTTGCCAGATTCTGCTTGGCGGGCTCGCTCCCGATGGCGGCCTCTACCTGCCGGACCACTATCCGCAGGTCAGCAGAACCGAGCTCGATCGATGGCGGGGAATGGCCTATGCCGATTTGGCGTATGCCGTACTGACCAAGTTCATCGACGATATCCCGCTCGACGATCTGGCGCGCCTGGTTGCGCGTACCTATACTGCCGAGGCGTACGGCAACGGGCGTGTCAGTGCGCAGGCGAGCGACATCACGCCCTTGCGCTGGCTGGAACCGCCCGACCCGGCGCGGCGAGAAGCCGGGCTGGCGATCCTCGAACTGTCCAACGGGCCGACGCTGGCCTTCAAGGACATGGCCATGCAGTTGCTCGGCAATCTGTTCGAATACGTTCTCGCCAGGCAGGGCGAAGAGATCAATATTCTCGGGGCCACTTCCGGCGATACCGGTTCGTCTGCCGAGTACGCCTTGCGAGGGAAGAAAGGCGTGCGCGTCTTCATGCTTTCCCCACATGAACGAATGAGCGCCTTTCAACGTGCGCAGATGTACTCGCTGCACGATGAAAACATCCACAACATAGCCGTGCGCGGCATGTTCGACGACGCCCAGGACATCGTCAAGGCAGTGTCCAACGATCACGCTTTCAAGGCCAGGTACCGGATTGGTGCGGTCAATTCGATCAACTGGGCACGTGTCGCCGCTCAGGTCGTGTACTACTTCAAGGGCTACTTCGCGGCGACCGGCGGCATCGGCGGCAGCAACGATCAGCAGGTCGCTTTTGCGGTACCGTCCGGCAACTTCGGCAACATCTGTGCCGGCCACATAGCGCGCATGATGGGGTTGCCGATCGGCCGTCTGGTCCTGGCCACCAATGAAAACGACGTGCTCGACGAGTTCTTCCGCACCGGGGTCTATCGGCCGCGCGCGGCTGCCGAGACCTCTGCCACGTCGAGTCCATCGATGGACATCTCGAAGGCGTCGAACTTCGAGCGCTTTGTCTTCGATCTGGTTGGGCGCGACCCGGCGGTGATTCGCCGACTGTGGGCGGAGGTCGACGCTGGCGGCAGCTTCGACCTTTCAGGCACGCCTTTCTTTGCCCGCCTACCCGAATTTGGCTTTGTTTCGGGCAGGAGCACGCACGCCGACCGTCTGGCGACGATCCGCCAGACATTTGGGCAGTACGGTCTGATGATCGATACCCATACCGCCGACGGACTCAAGGTGGCGAGCGAGTGGCGAACGCCGGAGATGCCGATGGTCGTCCTCGAAACGGCCTTGCCGGCAAAGTTCGAGGAGACGATCGTCGAAGCCCTCGGGTGCAAGCCCGAAAGGCCTCCCGGCCTGCAGGGCATCGAAAGCCTGCCGCAGCGGGTTGCGGTGATCGACGTGAGCGTGGACGCGGTCAAAGAGTTGATCGCGCAAGGCGTCCACGCCTGAAGGGTGATGAGTCGCTTGCCGGGAGGCGCCGGGCGGCCGCGGTTTGGGGGAGGGAACCGGACTGAATCGGCGTCCTAGAGGTAGATGACGGCCGGAAAGACCGCAGCGGCGAGCACGAGTACCAGCCATTCGAGATTGTGTCTCGCCAGAAACCCGGTGAAGTGCAAAATCAGAATCGTGATAGCCAATACGTAGAACAGCGCGAATAGCATCAAACCACCCCTTCTCTTGTTGTCCAGACCATTGCCTAAGCCAGGAAACGCATCGACAGGTCGAGTGCCCGCACATCCTTCGTCAAGCCACCGATCGAAATGCGATCCACGCCGGTTTCGGCAATACCGCGCACGGTATCGAGGCTGACGTTGCCGGAAGCCTCGAGAATCGCACGCCCGGAGGCAACCGCCACCGCTTCGCGCATCTGGTCGAGATCCATGTTGTCGAGCAGAATCATTGCCGCGCCGGCATCCAGGGCTTGGCGCAATTCGCCGAGGGTTTCGACTTCGATCTGAATGAACTGGCAGACGCCGGCCGCCTTCTCGGCAAGCTGCCCAGCACTTGCCAGCGCCGCCGCGATGCTGCCGGCAGCGAGGATGTGATTCTCCTTGATCAGGATCCCGTCATAAAGTCCGAGTCGGTGATTGCCGCCACCGCCGCAACTGACCGCATACTTCTGTGCCAGACGCAATCCGGGAATCGTCTTGCGCGTATCCACCACCTGTGCTCGCGTGCCGGCGACCAGGTCGGCGAATTGCCGCGCCTTGCTGGCGACGCCCGAGAGCAACTGGAGAAAGTTCAGCGCGCTGCGCTCGCCGGTCAGCAAGGCACGCGCAGGCCCTTCGATTTCGCAGAGCAGTTGATCGGCAACGACACCTTGTCCATCCGCTGCCTGCCAGACAATCCTGATCGTCGGATCGAGTCGGGTGAAACAGCGCGCGAACCAGGCGCTGCCGCAAAGGACGGCGTTCTCGCGCGCGACGACATGGGCGCGACTGACCAGGTCTGCCGGAACGAGTTGCGCGGTAAGGTCGCCGCTACCGACGTCCTCGGTCAGCGCGGCAATGACGTTGCGCTCGATCTCGGCATCGAGCAGGGCTGCAAAGGTCATGACAAATCCCGTACACTAGCAAGCGGAGTGGCCGATTCTAACACCGAAGGGAGCCGTCAATGTTCGACCTACTGCTTGCCAGCCTGGGCGCGCTCCTCGCCCTCTTCGTCATCGGCACGATGGTCTATCTGTACGTGCAGGATGTCACCCAGGAGAAGCATGCCGTATTGCGCAACTTTCCGCTGGTCGGTCACCTGCGCTACTTCTTCGAGCGTCTCGGCGAGTATTTCCGCCAGTACTTCTTTCTCGGCGATCGTGAGGAGATGCCGTTCGACCGGGCAACGCGCAGCTGGGTGTACCGCATGGCGAAGAACGAGGGCGGAATTATCGGCTTCGGATCGACCTACCGGATTCACGAATCAGGAGCGCTGATCTTCGTCAATGCCCCCTTCCCGGTTCTCGACGAGGAACAGCAACCCTCGCCGGCGCTGATGATCGGCGAGGGGTATTGCGCGACACCGTTTGTTGGCCGGTCTCTGGTCAACATCAGCGCCATGAGTTTCGGCGCGATTTCTCGGCCGGCCGTGCGCGCACTGTCGCGCGGCGCCGCCTCGGCCGGCTGCTGGCTGGATACCGGAGAGGGCGGCCTGTCACCCGGACATCTGGACGGTGGCTGCGACATCATCTTCCAGATCGGTACCGCGAAGTACGGCGTACGCGACGAGAACGGCCACCTGTCGGATCCACGCCTGTGCGAACTGGCCGCGCAGGCGACCGTGCGGGCCTTCGAGATCAAGCTGTCGCAAGGAGCCAAACCGGGCAAGGGCGGCGTCCTGCTGGGCAACAAGGTGACGCCCGAGATTGCGGCCATTCGAGGCATCCCCGAGGGTCGGGATTCGTTGAGCCCGAACCGCCACCGGGACATTGCCGACATCGACCAGCTACTGGACCTCGTCGAGCATGTGCGGGCGCTGACGGGCAAGCCGGTTGGCGTCAAGACGGCCATTGGCGGCGATCAGTTCCTGAAGGATCTCGCAGCAGCGGTCGCGCGGCGCGGCCTGCAGGCGGCGCCTGACTTTCTGACCATCGATGGTGGCGAGGGCGGCAGTGGCGCAGCGCCGCAGGCGCTCGCCGATCACATGGCCTTGTCGATCGACGAAGCGTTGCCGCTGGTCGTCGACGCGCTGATCGCGAGCGGTCTGAGAGATCGGATACGGGTGATCGCCGCCGGCCAGCTGGTGACTCCGGCCCGCGTCGCCTGGGCGCTCGCTGCCGGTGCCGATTTCGTGAATACGGCACGCGGCTTCATGTTCGCACTGGGCTGCATCCAGGCTCTGCGCTGCCACACCAATACCTGCCCCACCGGCGTGACCACGCACGACCCGCGTCTGCAGCGCGGCCTGGTCGTCGAGGACAAGGCCGCGCGCGTCGCCTCCTACTGCCGGAACATGAACAAGGAAGTGGAGATGATCGCCCACTCCTGTGGTCTGCCACACGCCCGCGGGCTGCGGCGTGAGCATGTCCGCATCGTGCAGCCGTCGGGGCAGAGCGTCGCGCTCGACGTGCTGCGCCCGTATCCGACACGGCGCGAGTCTGGCCCCCGCAACGGCCACGCTGCCCGACCGCCCCTGGTGCCTGCGTCGCAGGTCTGACGAGGTCGCGCTCAGGCACTTCCGGCGACGATCGCCAGCAGTTCCTCGCCGTAACGCTCCGCCTTGGCCAGGCCAATACCCGGCACGGAGAGGAGTGCCTGCCGGGAATTCGGGAGCAGTTCGGCGATCTCGTAAAGTGTGCGGTCGTGCAGGATGACGTAGGCCGGGACACCCTGCTCGCGGGCTTTCTCGCTCCGCCATTGGCGCAGCGTGGCGACCAGCGGCGGATCGTTCGTCGGCAGGCTGCTGCGGGTCGTCGGCGTCCTCGTCCTGGCCAGCCTGCCCTGCGGGCGGGCGGGCTGGCGGCGCAGTTGCAGCCGGCTCTCCCCCTTCAGCACCGGACGCGCGGTGTCCGTCAGTTTCAGCGCGCCCCAGGCGGCGGCGTCGGCTTCGAGCAGGCCGCCAGCCAGAAGTTGCCGAAACACCGATCGCCAGCCGGTATCGTCCATGTCCGCGCCAACTCCAAAGGTCGGCAGGCGATCGTGCCCAAACTGCAGAACCTTGTCGGTAGTCTTGCCGCGCAGGATATCGATCAGGTGTCCGGCACCGAAACGCTGGCCGGTGCGCAAGGCTGCCGACAGCGCTTTCTGGGCCACCACCGTGCCGTCCCAGACCACCGGCGGATCGAGACACACATCGCAGTTGCCACAGGGCGTCGCCTCCTCGCCAAAGTAATTGAGGAGAACAACGCGGCGGCACCTCGCCGACTCGCAATAGGCGAGCATGCTGTCGAGCTTCTGTCGCTCGACGCGTTTCTGTTCTACAGGCGCCGCCGAGTCCTCGATCATCTGGCGGTGGATCACCACGTCATTCAGTCCATAGGTCATCCACGCTTCCGACGCTTCCCCGTCGCGCCCGGCGCGCCCGGTCTCCTGATAATAGGCTTCCAGGCTTCTGGGCAAGTCAAGGTGGGCAACGAAACGCACGTCGGGCTTGTCGATGCCCATACCAAAAGCGATGGTGGCCACCATCACCACCCCATCCTCGCGCAGGAAACGTTGTTGGTGGCGTTGGCGGTCGGCAGCCGCCAGCCCCGCATGGTAGGGCAAGGCCGTCACGCCCTGGGCGTTGAGCCAGGCAGCGGTTTCGTCGACCTTGCGGCGCGACAGACAATAGACGATTCCGGCCGCACCGGCATGGACGCCGAGAAAGGCGAGCAGTTGCCTGCGCGGATTGTCGCGCTCGACGATGGTGTAGCGGATGTTTGGCCGGTCGAAACTGGCAACGAACAGGCGCGCGTCCTCGAGGCTGAGGCGGCTGACGATCTCCTGCCGTGTCAGTTGGTCCGCTGTCGCCGTCAAGGCGATGCGCGGAATGCCGGGGAAGCGCTCGTGCAACTGCGAGAGCTGGATGTACTCCGGCCGGAAGTCGTGGCCCCATTGAGAAACGCAATGCGCTTCGTCGATCGCGAACAGTGAGACCTGGTCGCGCGCGATGAGCTGCTCGAGCAGGCTGATGAAGCGGTCGGTAAGCAGACGTTCAGGCGCGACGTAAATCAGGTCGAGTTCGCCGGCCTGTAACCGGCGCTCGGTGTCCACCATCGCCCGGAAGTCCAGCGAGGAGTTCAGGTAGGCAGCCTGCACACCAACCTGTCGCAAGGCATCCACCTGGTCCTGCATCAGGGCAATCAGCGGCGAGACGACAACGCCAACTCCCGGCCGCAAAAGGGCCGGAATCTGATAGCACAGAGACTTGCCGCCGCCGGTCGGCATCAGGACCAGAGCGTCGCCGCCACCGACGATCTGGTCAACGATCGCTGCTTGCTCGCCGCGAAACGCCGGATAGCCGAAAACCCGGCGCAGGATCTCGGCAGCCGGCGAGCTCACGGCGCGAGCGTCCCTAGAGCGGGGCGCCGGCGCACACGATCAAGGCGGCTGGCCGTCGCGTTCAGCAGACTTCGGCGCGCTCGATCAGCACGTCCTCGACCGGCACATCGCTATGGAAACCCGAAGTGCCCGTCCTGACGAGCCGGATCTTGTCCACCACGTCGGTTCCTTCGACCACCTTGCCGAACACGCAGTAGCCCCAACCCTGCGCGTTGGGGGCACGGAAATTGAGGAAATCATTGTCCACCGCGTTGATGAAAAACTGCGCGGTGGCCGAGTGCGGGTCGGCCGTGCGGGCCATGGCCACCGTATAGGCATCGTTCTTGAGGCCGTTGTCTGCTTCGTTCCTGATCGGGGCTCCGCATGGCTTCTGCTTCATGCCGGGCGCAAAACCACCGCCCTGCACCATGAAGCCCGGGATGACGCGGTGAAAAATGGTGTTGTCGTAGTGGCCGGAGGCGACGTAGGAAAGGAAGTTCGCGGCCGAGAGAGGGGCTTTCTCGGCGTCCACTTCAATACCGATAACGCCAAAACTGGTGTGCAGCTTGATCATGGTTTTCCTTGCTTCTTGTCAGGGATGATCTTGACGGACTGGATGATGACCGGCTCAAGAGGAACGTTCTGGTGCATGGAGCGGTTGCCGGTCGCCACCCTGGCGATTCTGTCAACCACGTCCATACCCTGCGTGACCTTGCCGAAAACGGCGTAGCCGGCGCCGTCGGGCGAGGGATAGTTGAGCGACGCGTTGTCCCTGTGGTTGATGAAGAACTGCGAGCTCGCCGAATTGGGGTCGGCGGTACGGGCCATGGCGAGCGTGCCGCGATCGTTCTTCAGACCATTCCTGGCTTCGTTTTCGACCTTGCGCGGGGCCGGCTTCTGTTCCATGTCCACCGTGAAACCGCCACCCTGGATCATGAAATCGGGAATGACGCGATGGAAAACGGTGCCGTTGTAGAAGCCCTCGTTGACGTACTGCAGGAAGTTCTGGACGCTCCGCGGCGCCTTCTCGGAATCGAGGTCGATCACGATCTTCCCCATGCTCGTCTGCATCTCTATGGTAGGCGCCGCGAGAGCGGCGAGGGAAAGCGCCGCGCCAGCGACGAGGACGAGGATGCGCGGCATCAAGCGACTTTTTTGCATACTTTTCTCAGGTGGCGTCTTGCGCCGAAGGTGGGAAGACAGGGCCGCCGGATTTGCCGGTCAGGCGGTGTTTTCCTGCTGGATCAGCCATTTCCCGCGCGACTTCATGAAGATGAGCGTCTTGCCCACCGATCCCTTCGCGGTCGGCGAACTGTAACGCTGCCGGAACCTGACGGTTGCCCGATCGCCCTCCACGATCACGTTGAGGTCATCGAGCTCGATCAACAGCTTGTCCGGCTTGCCGATGCGCTGAGCGCGATCGGCTTCCCACGCCTGGCGAGACAGGCCGTCCGGCGTCTGGAAATCGGGGGCGTAGAAGTCGAGATAGGCTTTGACCTCCTTGCGAGACCACGCACCGGCCCAATCCTCAAGCGCCCTCCTCACCTCCGCCTCATCACCGGCTGGCGAGGACGCGCCCCCCTTCCTCGCCTCGGCAGTGGCCGTCTTCACGGGCTCGCCCGCTGGTCGTGACGCGCCACCCGGCTTGATCGCTGCGCTCGCCGGATTGCCGGCCAGTTCGCGGATCATGGACAGCTTGCTGCGCGCCCCCTTGTTCGAGGCTTCGAGTTGCAGCGCTTTCTCATAGGCCTGGCCGGCCAGTTTGGCATACACGTCGCCGAGATTTTCGTACGCCGTGGCATAGCCCGGATGCGTCCTGATCGCCATCTCGAGCGCCGTGCGGGCCTTCTCGTACTGCTTCTGCTGCGCGTGCAGTACCGCCAGATTGTTATAAGGCTCGGGCAACTCCGGAAAGTCTTCGGTCAGCTTGCCGAACACCGCCATCGCCTCTGCCGAGCGGCCCATCTCGGTCAGGATAAGACCCTTGAGGAAGCGCCCCTGTGGATCCTTTGGCTTGCCGGCGACATAAGCGTCGACCTTTTCGAGAGCCTGTGGCAACTGCCCCTGTTTCATCAGGCGCTGCACCTCCGGCAGGTCGTCGGCAGCGAACACAGAGACCGCACAGCTCAGGA
>JGI24217J29970_1039966_pt1 | contig 10391 bp, 1 predicted proteins | sample EnhBioin_Aerobic_FD_29970 | JGI IMG/M metagenome (IMG submission 29970) | reverse complement strand
CAATCATTTTTAAAGTGATTCAGATGTTTTTACCAATCGAATTATTGTGAAACTACAATGTAGTGTGCATTATGATAGTTTGAGGAAATTTACATCTAGATGCGATAGTCATTGTCCATATCCACACAATGACGAATAGCATACATCAAGCGCTCTGTCATTATCTCCTGATTTGTGTAGAGAGGCAAACTGATTGAAAAAAAGCATGTTTGAGAGGTTGGAAGATATTTGTCCGGATTGTCAAGAGCAAGAGGAGGTGATCCTTGGATTTTAAAGTTCATTTCAAGATGTTTTGGTAACCTCGAGCGAGCCCAGACAAATCTCAAAAATTCAGCGTGATGCTCAGGTTTTAGATTTTTCATTGTATTCCAGAAGAATTGAATATGTTGATCTTTTGGAGAAACTCCATCAGTGTAAATTGTGTGAGCTTGTAAGAAGTCAACGTCAAGGTAAGGACTTCCACAAACAACGACTTCAAGTTCTTCCCATGTTAAGACTTCCAGTGTTGATATTGGGATAATTGTTGCAAGACCTTCTTTAACAGCATTCATTTGTTTTGCTGATTCATTGAGTTTATAATCAATAACTTTTTGGATGTAATCTAATCTCGTTTCCCATTTGACAAATTTCTCATTGCCTCCAGGAATTAAATCAACAGTCTTTCCAGCAAAAATTGTAAATGTCAATGAATTTGAAAATTTAGCATCAAATTCTTCTTGAGTCATGTCTTTAAGTTGAGCTAGATGTTTGACAACAATGAGATCAACAGGTTCTAAATCATCACTAGAAGGTGACTCTCCAACAAGAGGTTTCCAGAATAAAGCAGGGAGATTTATAGAAAGTGGAATATTACTTCGCATCGCAATACCGATAAGACGGCCAAAAAATCGGAAACTCTCGAGATCCTTTTGTGAATGAACTAAGGGGTTGATAATAAATTTTTCTTGGTGTTTTCCAACAGCTCCAACTTGATTCGGAGAAGGTACAAGTAAAGGTAAAACATCTGATTGTAATTCAACACAAATATCAGCAAAAAGTTGTGAATAAGGTCCACCATGATCATCAACACCCTCTCCTTCGAATTTAACTCTAAATGCTCTCTTTTGCCCAGCATCTAATCTACCTATTGTAGATTGCCTCAATCTAGTCCATTCATATTTCTTTTCTCCTTTTAGTTGTTTCAGCACTTGGCCAAACATCGAATTTTCAAATTTATGGTGTGGATCTGAGGCCAACTTTCTGTCGACGATGATGTTTGGACAATGTGAAGGATAAGCATATTCATCATTTTCTTGTAAAGGCCAAAATTGGGTTGTATACAAAACTTGATCAAGATAGTTTCGTTTCGTTTGCGAAAAAATTAAGTGTCTTTGATTTCTAAGTAAACTTGCAAAACTGCCGAGGTCCTTGGTTTGTTCCAAATCGATATAAGGAAGAACCTCAGATAACATTTGATTAATTAATAATAAGAATGCAGCTCGAGGAACAACCAGAGGTTTAATTGCCTCCCATTTAATATTTGGATTGAAACTACAATTTTGTTCCATTTGATTCAATAACTCTTGTGGATGAATGTCGAAAGGGTTTTCTTTATCGTTAAAAATTGAGTAGAGTTGGGTATCAATTTCTGGGCACCAATCAGGATGGGTATTTGAGAACAAAGTTTTAAGTGCTGTTTCAGTGCTTTTTGGGATTGGGAAAGGTTCTATTGGTTTGGCTGTCGACATGTGTTTTCTATGTATCATTGTAGATTCCTTAACAAGACTTTGTAATGGGAATACCCAACAATCTTCGTTTGATTTGGTTGGTTTGACGACCAAAAGATCTCCATGTGCCCCAACAACCATCCATTCTGTTTTTTCTTCATTCGGGGACATAGATTCAAGAATATCTCCACGACTTACACTAAAAGGTAGAAGAGCATGAGCGGTCCGATCAACAACCAACCAGTCACCTGTTCTAATCTTGCATAAATAATATTTACCCTTTGTCCATCGGGAAAAGAAGGATTGTAATTCTCCTAAGAATCCCAAACTAAAAGTTTGTTTTTCCTTATTGTTTGTTAAGACAGCAAACAATCTACTTGTCATATCACTAAGTTTTAAAGCTGTTTTTGAAGGAATTGAAAAACTGACATCTGGTACAAGACTGATGATTGGTGCATCACCTTTGATTCCAACTGTAAGACATAAATCCATTCCTGCCATTTTGGTTGGATGGAGGAAAGCATTTCCAAGTGGTTGTTGATTGAGGAAGAATTCAATTCGTTCCTGTTCTACATTACAATAGACTCCAATAACACATCCTGTTCCAAAATGGAGACCATATGTTCTTCCTTGATTGGTGTAACAATCTCTAACAACTCTGTAATTCATCATTCCCCAACCCATTCCATTTGGACCTCCTTTAACATCTGTAATTCCAATCCATACATCACTTCCTCCCATTTCACATTTGTCCATAAGTACCTCAAAATAGTGTGCCCCTGAGTTGAATGTAAATTCAGTCAAAGCTCCAGCGAATCCCCTCATTGGACAACCACTTGGAGCCTTCTTAGCTCCTCTAACTGTTAATCCATTTTTGATTACGCTAAGCGTTGTTTTGGAATTTGTTACAAATTTGTTGCTGAGACTAGCACCCTGGGTGGATACGAATAAAATTGGGCTTTGAGGAGATGTAAATTCATTAACTTTTGCTTGAAGTCTAAATGCAAATTCTGTACCTGCTGGTAACTTTCTCATATGAAATCTCTGTGAGACTTTTCCTTCGAAAGCTTGTTTCCAAGGTTCCTGGTCTACTGTTGCCTTTTGGAGATCGGTGGATTTACAAGATTCAACAATATATGTAATTTCCTGATCACCTATTTTACATAATTTGTTCCATTCCACCGTCAGATCATTTGGTAATTGGGATGAAACTGCAAGTGCCAAAGGTACTGTTGCAATACTTTTTCCATTTGCCAAAGAAACAATTTTTTCATTTGCCAATGATTGTAATTTCAATGATTCAATTATTCCCACCAGATGTAACAAGCTTTGTAAATACACACTTTGAGTCCCTTCCGTTTGCTCTAATCTCGTTCTATTCTGAGCTAATTTTTTCAATCTCGCAATCGGCAATTTCGATAAATATTCGGATGGATCCCAATGTACTCGTTGTAATATCATTCCAAGGATTCGAAAAACTTTTTCTTTGACAGCTAATTGAGGTGCTCGAAGTGAATTGACCAACCAAGGAAAGATATTGTCTATTAGGTCTTTGTCAAGTTGTGACATATTTGTGAGAATCAGTTGAATTAGCCAATCGACAAATAAGAGATGAGGAGCTGCCCGAACTTGAAGCTCACTCGTGGCAATAATGGATCCATCTGTGGCTTTCCATTTGCAGTCAAAAGGTTGGAATTGAATGGTGTCTGAATCAATGGATAAAGCCCCAAGTCCTCCTTCTCTGAGGAGAAATTGATTTGTTAAGTGGTGACTATCTATAGCACCAAGTTGGATAAGATGTGAAATACTTTCATCAAAGAATGCACTAACTAATTGACGTGCTGTATTTTCATCAATAAGTGATTCTTCAATAGAGTTTTTTTGATAACAACTTGATACTGTCAGGGAAATAAAATTACTCCAAACTGTCTTGATTTCATCTCGTTTCATAGACAAACTGTCTCCACGAAACGTTGTCAAATGAATCAAATTGATTAAATTTTGAAAACTGATAATTTTTTGAAGCACAATTTTTGTTTTTGTTTGAACCACTAATTTAAAAAACGATAAAAGAATTTCTCTTGAATATAAAATACACATTGCTCTTTGATAAATTTGAATTTCTTCATAATTCACATTTTCAGAAAAATTATTTAAAATTTTTTGTTTTGCTCGAAGAGATCGAGATAATGAATCAAACATAGGGGAATTTCGAGTATTGGTTGGAGGAAAAAATGGATTTCCATAAACTCCAGCTTTTTCATTATCCATTAAATCAGGTTCGATTTGCATCAATTCGGTTTTTTCTTTTCGAAGCATTTCTTTTGCATTCGCCAAATTTCCTTCACATTTAGCCAAAGTTTTTTCATACCATGATTGAGGATATCTTGTAATATTTTTTGCTTCTCTTTTCACAATTTTTTGAATATCAACTGGTTCTTGTTCATCCTCAACTGAAAATTCATCAGAATCATCTTCAATCTTAGGTAAAGCCATTCCTTCTTCTTCTGATTTATCATCTGCCAAACCAGATCGAAGTGGGACTGATGCTGATAAAATCACTCTTTCACGATCGGGTCCACCTGGAGCTTGTCTATCTTCTGAATTTCTTCGTTGAGGTCTTGGGATAGCACGAGGTGCAGGGGAACTTGCTGCCAAAGGACTTGGGTTTGGGTTATCAGCGGGAGGGGCATCTTCACCTCGAGCTGGAACTAAAATTGCGCCACCACGAGGGGGTGCAGGTCCTCCACGAGGAGGTGGAGGGCCACGAAGACCAGGTCCACCTCTGAGGATAGGAGGACCACCTGGTCCATTCATCATTAAAATTGGTTGACCTGCTGGTGGTTGAACAGGAGGAAGTCCAGGTCCGGGTCCTCCTCGAGCAGAAGCTCTAAGAGCAGCAAGAATTCCTTCAACTTGTGGTTGTCCATCTCTATCTCTATCACGTGGTGGAGGTGCTCCACGACCACGTCCACCTGGGCGAGGCCCTTCAGCTCGATATCCTCCTCGGCCGCCACTTGGAGGACTTCGGCTTCGTCGACGAAACATATCCGGAAGATTCGGTGGAACATCATCATCATCATCTTGACCTCCCCCTCCAAAGATATCAAGATCTCCACCAAATGCCATCTGGGAAAGCATACTTAGAGTTTGTGGATTTCCCACTCCAGACTGCAAGAATTGTTGAAAGTCACCTCGTAACATATCGAGCACTTGATTATCTCCCAAGAACGAAAATCCATCAGGAAGACGAGCAGCTTCAGGAAGATCATCACTTTCACTTTCTTGTGGTGTTATCACTTTTCTTGCTTTAACAATGGTTTCTTCTGAAACAACCTTTTTCTTCCAAAACACGTGCCAAATATGGTTGAACACAGCTTGAATATCATGATCGTGTAATTGCATTTGATAGAAATCCAAATCAAGAAACATTGGTTCTGTTGCAATTTGAGAAATGGCGTTCAGCAACTCAACTCCATCAGAGGACGTCAACAGAGCCAAGCATCCAGGATCGGTGGTAAGGTTCGATACTGCTTGAAGTGCACGAAATCCAATGTCAACACGCTTGAAACGATCTAATCTCTTCTCTTTTGGAATAGCAGTCAATGGAGATGATTTTGCAATCAGATTGGTGAAAACAGTCACCAAATTTGGAGTTAAACAGTACATATCAGGAGTAAATCCAACCTTATCGACGATCAATAATTTTGTTGCATCCATAGAACAAATTGGATCTGGAGTATTTGGAGGAGCACCTTCCAACGGATCAAAAAGCACAAACACTTGATCTGGAATATGGGTTCCTAATGCTTTGATTGTACCAGTTCTACCAGTAACAAAAAAATCTTTCACTGCAGCTCCAATTCTAATTGTATCTTTTTGAGTTATAATTGCAAATCCACTTAACAAATACAATAATTCCTTATTTGATTTTCCCAACAAATCAGAAATTTGTTTTTGCTTTGATTCTTCGAAAATCTTTGCTAAAAGGTTTTGAACATTTGATTTCCATAATGGAGATTTCAATAATGTTCGAAAAAAAGTTACAATTTCATAAATAAAATTATGTTGTTCTTGTCCCATTTGAATCCATTTTGATTGATCGATAATATCTAAGTTACTATATAGGAGACAATGACAAGCTGCAATGATCTCTGTTTCGAGTCCAGCAAGATCACTACCAGGAGAAACCATAACCTGTCTTAGTAATCTCAATGAAGCTATTTGTAATCTTTGAGATCCCTTCATTAAAATTCTTAAAAGCAATTTAATTGAATTTTCTCGACTTAAAATGCTAACTGCACTTTGGGTAAATGAAACTGTTTGAAATAAAGATAATAATTGATAACAATGAGAATCTTCTGATTCAAGAAATGGTCCATTCTTGGTAAGTGCTTCAACTTGATCTTCAATCAATGTCTTGTTGGTGATTTTCATGTTAGTGATCGATCCATCAAAGCTATTATCGATCGATTTTACAGGAATACTTGGTTTTCCAAGAAATATTGGAGATCCAGGACGTAATGACATGGTTGAACCAAATTTACATGTTTCAATTTTCCCATTAACATAAACTAAGAAGTTATATCGAGGCACTGCTTCCTTCTTCTTTTCTCTCTTTGTTGTAACGACAAGTCCAACATGAGTCCACTTTTTCAGCGGAATTTTTCTTGTACTAGTAATTTTTCCAACAACCGCTTCATGATCAGTATAAGATAAACTCAAATAATGAGATCCATCAATTGATAGACATAAAAATCGTTCACTATCCCCTCGATAACAAATGGTTCCTGGATCTGTTGGTCTAATCCAGAAACTTAATGAAAATTCTTGATTTCCTGGAGTTGTGATGATATTATCAATTCTCATTCCTATGTTTTTTGGGCTTAATGGATGAACTTGGGATACCAACTGTTGAAAATCGAATGGATCCTCTTTGAGATCCTTTGATAATAATTCATCCACAGCTCTATTCAATGCATCAAACATAATTGAAAACATTCCTTCTCCTCCTGAAGTTCCTTTATCTCCTTCTTTAGGAAACATTGCAATTTGAGTTGCAAGGACTCTAAGAAGTCTTAAAATAACACTATAACATCTTCTCTTTTCATCATCGCTGAATAGGGCCAATGAGGGAGTTTCTGATCCTCCTGATCGTGCTTGAAATTTTCCAAGCAAATCTTGTAAAATTGGAAACAACTTTATATTTGTAACAAACTCCAAATCTTCTTTTTCAATCAACACTGCCCATGAAAACAACACTGGAAATATCATTCCAGGATTTAATTCAGTTGCTGTCAATTGTTCCGTCAATAAACTATAAAGTTTTTTCCATGATTCATGAGCAGATGTTCGAGCTTCGATACTTGATCCTTCGAGACCTGCCATATGATGTGACATTTTTTTGGATGAATGACGAATAAATTTGACAACATGAAGTCTAAGTGGTGCTGAAATTGATTTTTCATTGATGAAGCTTGAAAATTGATCAAAGTTTGCAGCTCTAGTGAGAGCTTTATTATTTTGTTGTTCAATAGCCTCAATAATCATTTTTGGCGATACATCAGATTTAATAAATCTCAAAATAAGTTGAGATACAGGTGAATCAATAACATTCACAGATTCTTCTTCCCTTGAAGACCACAGGTTGGAAGGTTTACTGGTGGTCAGATTTTCATTACTTGATGGTTTGAATGATAAAAGGAATTTTGATTTTTCGATCATTTCATCACACAATTGATCATAATTTTCATGTCCTTTTTCTCTTTTCTTTTGCATAAAAGCAGGACGTAATCCTTTAATTTGATGGGATTGAAAAATTTGCATAAGCCATTCTGGAGGTCGAGCTGATACATCAAACTCGGTTCCACCTTCGAAGCGCTTGGCGAGGACAGAAGCAGTATTTACTCGACCATTATGATGAAGAATACAAGCTACAACTGAATTGATAGCTTTATCAATAATTGGTACATTAGCTAAAACAAGATTCTTTCCAACATGAGATGTAACCCATTTGTTAAGTTCTGCAGCACTGCCTTCTCCATCAATAAATTTATCTAAAAATTGAAGTTTTCTTTGTGTATGAACTGTATCTGGAGCTTTTCCCGATTTCAACAAAGGGGAATTCAACCATTCATTTGGCTCACTGGTTTGGAGAGCAGGGTTGGCTAATACAGATTCTGATAAGAGACGCCCTGATAAATGGGCTAAAAATTCAGCTAAATCAAGAAACCAAAAATATTTTGAAGTTGGTTTCCCACCACCCAAGACTGAGTCTTGAGGAGTATCTTGAGGAGCTGATTCTTGTCTACGATCAAGAAATTCTCTTTCTGAATCAATTTTTGAAACTGAAAATAAAATCTTTTTTAGTGGTTCAAAATATTCTTTTGTCAATGTTGCAACTTCTGAAAATCCAGTTGGAAGAAGTAAAATATTCACTGTTACTGGAATCACATTCATTCCAAGTACAGACAATTTGATATAATCAAAGAGGCTATCTAATTGAGTTGCTCGTTCATCATCTTGAATTGAAAATGAAGCCAAAGCTTTTTCTGCATACACCACAACTTCAGTTGAGTATGAGGTTGCAAGGCGCACTAAATGTTGAAGTAAAGTTGGTCCAATCGCTAAATTTCTTGTTGCCAATTCTGAAAAATATATCACTAAAGCATAAACCAAATCATATAATGGAAATGTCCATTTTTCTTGTGGTTTGAAATTTGATGCAACGAGTTGTTCATAATGTAAGTTTGATTGAGTACTGATGTATTTAAAAACTGATTCAACTAACCCAAGAAAGGGTTTGATGTCAGAGTTGACACAAGAACCACATAAATCAAAATCACATCCTTCAGAGCATTGAAATCTTTGAGGAAGATTTCCTTGACCACAAAGATCACATCGCCATTTTGAATTTGGATCGACTTTAACTTTATGATTATGTAATACACTTGTAATTAATTCATCTCCCTGTGTTTTGATTGGGTTCTGAAAATCAGCTGCATTAGGAAGTAAAAATTTATCATGTTTCAAAAATTCAACAATTGCTTGAATTCTTGTTTGAGTGAATGTTGTTGGTTCTTCTAATAAAGTATCTTGAATAAGTTCAATTCTTGATGCTGAACTTGAATAAAACACTAAAATTCCTTCAACCCAGATTCGACGAGCTGCAGCTGAGATCTGGGTTAGAAGATCAGATTCAAAAACTCCAAAAATTTTATCAGTTTCATCAGCTAATTGAACGATCTTTTTTCCAACATTTGCAAATCCTTGTTCTTTTCCTTGGATTCCTTCTGTAATTTCAATTCCAGGTAAATTTGCATCCAACAATTTCAATCCAACCACCAAAGCATACATTCTAATCGTTGGTGATTGAATCAGCCCTTCATCTCTCCATAAACTTGATAATATCCAATTTAAAATTGCAAATGAAATTTGTGTTGAATCAAAACACAAATCAAATCTTGAATTCGATAAAGCTAATTCACATGTACTCTCAACAAGTAGTTTATCCAAATGACCCAAAACTAAAACTAAAATTTCATCTCTTGAAATTGATTCATCGGTGAAATTTGAAAAATCGAATTTAAGTCCAGAAAATAATTTAAGAGATCGAACTTCTCGATAATAATTGTCACTTCTGGCTTGTTCAACTTTTTCTTTTCGCTCAAGGCGAGAAGCATTAATTCGGACTTTAGCTTGTTCCTTCTTTCTTCTATCTTGTTCAATTCTTGTAACTAATTTATGACCTTCATCAAATAATAAATTTACTGCAACATTAACATCTCCTTTGCAAACTTCAAGAGCTTTTAAGCAAACTTCTAAGGGATAAATTCCTTCAGTAACAGCCATCAACATCATTGCTGATTCTGTTCTTTCAGGTTGTTCAGGAAGAATTTCATCATCTTCCTCTTCTTCTTCTAAAAATGATATTCCACAACATTTCTTCAGTGGGCCTAGAACCTGAGCAGTTGGAAGTTGGGCTTTTTCAGGATCAAAATACAAAGCAACAATCAATGATAATAAATCCTTTAATGATCCAATATGTCCACAAAAAGAAACAAATTTTCCAATTTGTTCTTCAGGGAATGGAATATTATCACAAAGTTCCATTTTCATTCCAAGGAATGTATCAATAATATTAAGTCGATCAACCAAACTTAATTGATCAATAACTTCCGAAGGATTTTTTTTTGCATTTTGTTTGAGATGTTTTGGCTGGTTATCAACCAAAATTACTTCGAGTACAGGGTGTTTAAAGAGGGCTTGACAAAGCTCAGGACATGCTTCACGTGTTGCATGTAAAAGGGACGATAAAAGCATAACTGCAGCCAATACATCAGGATGAAGTTCAGATGATAAAATTTCACTAATACGAGCTCTGTGTTCAGGAGATAAGACTCCTCGTTTTTTGGCTAATTTTTCTCTGGCTTGTGGTGGAGCAGGTCTGCTTGAACGGAGGAGCTTCAATCTCTTCTCAACAAAACTTAACTCGATATCCAAGGAAGTCAAGCCAACAAATAATTCATCGAGCATCTTCGTGTTCGGAACAAATTCAGTACGTTCTTCTAAGTCAGAGAAGACTGAGGGCGATGCAAATTTGGCTTCCAAAAACCGCTGATCACACCAGTATTTGAGGAGTACATCCCTCGAGAGTCCTGAGGACGAGTTTCCCATGCCTCAGAA
>JGI24217J29970_1058150_pt1 | contig 10432 bp, 5 predicted proteins | sample EnhBioin_Aerobic_FD_29970 | JGI IMG/M metagenome (IMG submission 29970) | reverse complement strand
AGGTTATTCTTTAATAGATTTTATTGGAGTTGTTTTAAAGCAGAGATTATTTGATACATTTGTGGTCTTTCATACCAGTTATAAAGTGTGCATTTATAAACCAATGTAAACAGAATTAATTAAGCTTAAAGTTGACTTTGAGATTGATCACTCTTATTATCTTGTGATATTTTGTTCATTAGTTGACTGATTCTTCTTTTGGCTTCATTATGAACAAATGAATGGTCCATATAAAATGAGGGTTCAATCTTATTCTTTAAGGCTTCTTTACTTAAAATATTTCTTCGATCTTTAATTTCTTTCTCTTTTTGTTTTATTTCTTCATATTCCATTCCAGTGTATAGCATAAAAATAAGATAACCAATAGCATAGGTATCCATTGAATAAGTGTTGATATTTTCTTACAATTATGGTGCAAGTGACAATACTTTGAAATTACAACTATCGTTTTATTGATTGGAATAAAGTTATAAAAGATTGAAACCTTCAGCATAGTTACCATCAGGGCCTAAGACTACTCCTTGGTAGAAGTGTTTCAACAAAAATTAACCTTCATAATTTTATTACTATAGATTATTGACTTTGTAACAAATATTATTTAAGTCTATGAACAATCCAGTTACACGATACTTTTTATTAATTTTGTAATTTAATTAAGCCAATTTAATTAAAGAGTTTAAGCATGAAAAAGACTCTTATTCAGGTCTTTTCAACTAAAAGATACATTTAGTTGTGACTATTTCATTATTATTTGTGTTATCATTATTCTCAACAAAGTACACTTTCATTTATTGTCCTTTAGTTTTTTTGAGGTCATCAATATTAACAAACCCATTGACAGATATTTCTTCATCAGAATATAGTAAAAGATTCAATGAGAAGTTAGCTAAGTTACTAGACTTAAATCTAGTGTCTTTGGTTAATGTTAATGTCTATTAGAGATAATTTGATCCTTGAAGATTAATTTTATCAATTGTAAGTTTTATCTTTCCTGACATTAATGATTTCACTACAGATACATTGGTTATTGATTGAATGTTGTCATTAATTTTCTATCCGATTGATTACTTATATCTTTTTAGCATTAAAGTTTAGCAATCTTTTACACTCTTTGGTTAGGTATACTTTGGTAGATTTTATTTATTCTACTTCACCCCATAAATTAAAGGCAACTTCTAATCATAAACTTTACAACATTTATCTATCCAAGTATTTATCTGACCAATCTGACATTAAACCAAATCTATCTATTGCAAAATATCTTGCATTATAAATCTGAATGATAAACTCTCGCCATAAAAGTGTGATATTTTATATTTTGTCAATGAATGGTATCTTTTGGCAAATGAGTCGCCCATCTTCAATGCGTTAAGTATCTGAAGCTTATGTTAATCGCTTTCAGAAATCATTAGCTTATCTTTTTAACCTATATTAACTGACCTCCATCCTGTAATATCACTCCTTTAGGCATACTTTTTTAGGAGATTTAAAAGTTTTGATTGCTAAAGTTATTTATTAGACAGTGAGAATAAAGACTGTATAGTTGCCCGTCCAATTGACGGGTACTTTGACAGGATGTATTTAAAGAGGTCTTATTTTTTGAGTTTCTTTTATTCTGTTGGGTTAGATTAATTTTTGTTAGGTTTAATTTTACTTGATATGAACTGATAAAGATCGTCAGCTATCCACTAAAGAATAAGGTTACATTCTAGAGTGCTATTATTATTTAAAGTTTAATTATTTTTAGATTTGTTATCTCTTTTGTTATTGCTATCGATAGTATTTTTGAGAATATCAGTCACTCTGGCTATTCCTTTTAACCTAGGCATATCTATTACAGTCTAAACAAGTCCATTGATAATTATTTTCTGATCATACCCTTTATTGTTATTGAACTCTAATATATTATAGATTTAATTGTCAGTTTAATAGTTTTAGAAGATGATTTATAACAGTTTGTTAATCTTTTGTTTATTACTTGTGTTGAATGTAGACATTATTTCACTGTATGTGATCGGGTTGCGAGTGTTGGACATTATGCGATTGGAAAATATCGATATGAACACCTTACGGAGATTATGTTTCATTACGTGAATAGATGAATTAGACAGTTAGTTTTTATCTTTCCTAAGAATAGACCTGGGCAGTATTTGTTCTACAGCCATGTAGAAAATAATAAACTCTTTGAATTAGATTTATTTGTCATTGTTCTCATCTATGATTCTGAATATTGAGTTGATTTATTTTCTAGAACTGGGAACCATAGACTGTTTGTTAATGAACTACCACAAGTCCAATAGGGTGAATGTCTTTTTGTTATTGTCAGTGGATTACTAATTGTTACTATTGGGAGAGAATAGTGTGTCCTAGATTGTTGATGTTATTAACAATTAGAATATTTAATACTTAGAGTTGATCTATAGTTTATTGTTATTATTAACATTTTTGGTTAGAGCTATATACATTTTTTTAAGCAGAGAGAAATCCCCTATATGTAGTTACTTCAATCTATTCAATTGTTGATTTGATGTACTATTGAGATTGAGCTATTTCTAATAGTAGTAGTCAAGAACTTACTCTAGTGATGGGATAAGATATTGTTGAAGTAATTAGTCTATGTTTATGAGAGTGTTCTTGGTGAATGATACTTTATATAATTGAGGGTAAAATGCAAAACTAACTTTGAGTTATTGTCTCAACCTTTGTAACATACTAGTTGTTGTTGTTAATATAGTTGTCTTATTACTTAGTTATTTGGCTAGATATGATATAACATCTATTACTAAGTCAGCAACATTCTAGTATCCCAGTTTGATGTCATTATTACAACCATTCATAATTTAAGTTATACATCTTTTGAGTAGTTAATTATCGCATCTTATTATCCTCTTTAACCCGCCTTCATTCTCAATCCATTATACTAATAACTTTATTGTCTATTTAGTTGACTTGCTCAATGTATATGTTTTGTCATCATTTATGTTAGATTGGGTTTGTTATGTTTGTGTGAGGTATTGAATGAGTCTGGAGAGGTTGATGAAGTTTGATGATTGTTTAGTACCTATTAATTAATACTCTTTGTGTTTATCTTTGTGTTTGTTATTCACTTTAGCTTTAGTTAGTTTTTGACTGTTAGTAACATCAAAGTAAGTCAATATAAACTATAGTTAATGTTAATCAAGATAAGGATAGAATATTTTGTAAGTATTAGATTTGGATATTATTTTAGTTCTATGAGTAGAGTACCCAGTTGATGATATCTCCTACTGCCTTATCATATAGGATTGTTATTATTTACTAAGCAATTGTGTGATGAGAAATTGTGAGTTATTTATTAAGTTAATGTTGGGTTTGATGTAGATTAAGGATTTGTTTAAGTATGGATGGTGTTGATGTAAGTAAGTGCAGATGTTCACGTATGGGTGAGTATTACTTATTGTGATAGGTTTAATATTATTATTTGTATTACTGAAGATGATATTATTGTTACTAAATTATATATCAGTGAGATTGACCTAGCCTATACCCAATAGATCCAACTACTTATACACCTATTAGTAACTCATTATCAACTAATATCTACTCTTATTCATATCTTTAGACTAATGATTTCCCTATTGTAATTTATTGATTGAATATGTCTTGTTATAGTGATAGTGTTTCAGTTACTATTTCAAATCATGCAATGACAGAGTATTCGATGATATAGATGATGATCTTTAGTTGTTATTGTGATCAAATTAACAAATGGATTTAGTAAACAGTTAAATAATCACTTACTTAATCTATGAATTGTTGTCATGTAAGTTAATCTGTTAAAATAAAGTTATATCTTTCAAACTGTCTATTCTACTTATTACTATTGCACGGATTAAATACTCAGGAATACCCATCATTGTACATTATGTATTTGTTTATTATGACTAGTCTCTCTTATTATTGTTATTATAGCGGGATAACTTTGAGCACAAATCCACTAAACTACAATTCATCTATTTCAGCATTGTATCTAACTGTGTTAGTACACTAAAACGAATTTGATTCTATGAGATTATCAGTTTCATTAACAATCTAAATGTCTATTATAGTAAAGTCTATGTATTTGCATAGTAATAATGAGATGGAGATGAGTGATCTATAATATTCAGTCTTAATAGTTGTTGAGAATGGAAATAGTCAATTAACATCGGATACTATAATGATAAGTTATCTTCTCTTGGTATTAAGTTTGCATTCTTACTATATTATTATCTACTGTATCCTTTGTCGTGGCTAATCATAAACCTAATACACTAATAAAACAATATACTGCTCCTCTTATTATTATCTTCCAACTTAACTCTATTTTATGTATCACTTTGACTACTATTATTATTATTAGACACAATAATTGATCTATCATGTGATTTACTAAAGTACTCGTATAATATGACACCCTATATTTCACTTATATCTTACTCATTTGAGAGTAATTGCCTTAACTTCTTAATGAATTATCTAACAGCTACAGTGTTAGATAATTTTGTCAACTATTGTACTACCTTATTATTGTTGTTGTTGTTGTTGTTAATATTATTATTTTATCCATTTGTGTTATTGGACTGTTTTTTACCAAAGTATTTACTAAAAATACAGTGATGCAAGTCAAAACATTATGTCAACTTGTTAATGATTGATTGTACGTGTTACTTGTTAGTTTAAGTTTATAAGTAGTAATCTACTGGTTAGTGCCACAAATTGCCTACTATCATCTCCCCATATATGTTGAGATTCACCCTATATTGTTAGACTTACTAATCTCTCTACTAACTCTCTTATGTCTTATTGTTATTGTTATTGTTAGTGGAGAGGTATTAGATGGTCTTTTTGGTCAATAGGTAATTGTACAGCCATGACTATTTTATCTTTGCGGTTATTAACACAGATGAGTAAGTGAACAAATTATGATATGAGATCAAGTAATTGCTCTAATGGGTTATAGAATTTCTATCACCATTGTTATTGTTATTATTAACATTAACAATAGTGGATTTATTGAGCAGTTGATATATGATGGACATTTAATAGCAAGATAGTTTACTTAATATTTTGGGTGAGTAACTCTTTAACTTTGAGTAAAACTATGCGAACTTTATCTCTACCTATAATGATATTAAATTATCTATATTTTATTTGCTGTCACTTTTAAAATTTACATTAGAAAGTTAATTAGAAGCATTATTATTGTTAGGAGTATTAAATTAATAGTTGATATTAGATGACTTCATGACATTGTGATAGAATTAGCTCAGAGTGTTGTTCTAATGCGACTACTTCTAGAGTATGGATTTGTACAGCTTTTTCAATAATGATTGATACTAAATAGGTAGAGAGTTTATCTTATTATTATTGTAGTTGGTGTTTTATGTTATGGATTATTTTATTAGAGACTGTTTGAGTTGGATGAATTGTTTTATTTAAAATGAAGAGGGTAAAAAGTGACTTATTAAAGATGATTGTTGTTTGTTATTGTTGTTATTGTTATTGTCAATAGATTTAGACTATTAATATACTTTTGATATGATTTAAGGACTGATAAGATTAACCTGAATAGTGGATTGACTATTACTATTAATTCCTTTATTCTAATTATCATATAGTGATTTAGTATTGATTAGAGTCAGTTAATGCGGCTAACTCAGTTACATTAGTTTCTGTATCAATCTATTCTAATAATAAGATTCAACAGATAACTATCTGCTTACTTATTTGATAGAGTTAATACTAACCCTTTTAATGTTCCATTCAATGCAATTGTAAAACTCATCTATTGATATCTACTCATCACTGTCGGCATTAAATGATACTTGGATTTTGTTATTATTCTTTTACTCTACAGCATTCACTTATTTCTATTGCCTTGATTGTTTACTTACTTATTTACTCAATTTATTTTGACTACTTTTTGACTATCTTTATTGGTGCTATTACATATGTTTAATATTTTTATAGTACTTCTCACAGACATACTTTAATACAGTTACCCACTGGCTTGTTTATGTTATCAATACAAACTGTTATTCCTATGGATATTATGACAAAGAGGGAATAAAGTACTTAGCTAATTGACTCAACTTTGTTCTCTTCTTTCTACCTCCTGACTATACTAAAGATACATTATTAGTATTGTTATTCTTATTTCCCCTTACTGTGTTATTAACTTTAGATCTATTATTTGAGTTATTTTAAGCAAATGCCTTTAGCAACCCTAACAAACACTTGATATGACTCTAACCCCACACTAATAAGTTATACCTCCATACCTTTTCACATAGTATTTACTTTAACTTCTTACATATTACTATAACATCATCTAAATGAATAGATTGAGTTTAGTCTTTCAGTTTGAACAAGTACCTGGTTATAGATTATGAGCCAATGAACTTAACTAACTGTTTATAACTTATATATGAGTTGACTTGGGTGGTTTTTGTTATTAGTATTTTAGGGAACTATAGTGTTTAGTATGTATGGTAGAGATTAAAGGCGATAGTTTATAGTGTGAAGTTGATGTTGAGTTAGAGATGCTTTTTTATGACAGGTAGTTATAATGGGTCGATAAAGTACTGTATTGTTTAGTGAGTATGTTCATTAATATTCTTGTTATTATTATTACTGTCAATATTAATATGGTTGTAATTATTAATTTTGATCCATTTGACACTATTTTATATCCATTCATTGACTTATTTCAATTTGATCTAATTCAATGTCCATCTGAGGATATTTAGTAACTATTGTTTGTCTAGGAAGTTGCCCGATTTCCATAACTAACTTATTAGTTTAGAAATGGGTATTGATATTGTTGATTAGAATTGAGTCAAATTAGTTTATTTATTTTATGGCTATTGATAATTAGAAGAAAGTTTTTCTTTACTGTCTTTACTTTTATTATTAGTACTTGCCAATAGTACAGATGGGGATATTTGATCAAACAGTTACTTTTTTGTTTTAGTGAGATGTTTGATAAATGATTACGTGTTTATATAGTACTAAGCAAGAACACTCTATCTGTTTACATTTATATTAATACTTTTATTGTTATTGTTATTTATTAGTGATAGTTTATTCCTCATTGTATCTCCTGCATTGGTGTTTTTGATTGAAGCTAAACAACATTGATACGTTAATTAGTTCAACTACTGTTTTGAATTACTATTTGCATTATTATTATTAGTTACATTCATCACTTTCTACAAACAAGTAACAAACTCCTTATATATTAGACACCTTTTAGATTTCAATAAATCTCTCAACTGTTATTAATAAACAAACAAACCCCTCAACAATTGATAATCTATAATACTCGACCATCTCTTCTAATCATACTATAGAGATAAATGCTTCTCATTGACTAACTCTAACATTGTCATTAGTGATCGTGTGTAAATTGATTGGTGGATTGTTGTTGTTATAGAAAAGTATTTGTTGTAGATAGATTGTGAGTGTTTATAGGGGTAGAGGGTAAGGGTGAAATACTATTTAGTGATAAATGGTTTAGGTAGAATGATATGTTTGGTTGTTATATTTTAGTGTATCTGTTGAATCACCTCATCCAAAGATACATAATTACTCTATTCTTATTAATATTACTCTCTTAGTTTGATACCTTTCCTTGTTGGGGCTTTCTTACTATTATTATTGTTACTCTCTTCTTTTGTAATAGTAGTATTTTCTTATTTTTATACAAAACTAACCTTACCATTAGTTATCATAAACACCATCTCAAATACCGATATCACCCTATATGCATACAGGTGTTACACTAATTTCCTATAGTTTTTGTTCACCTATGGATGTCTTGACTAAATATGGGTAATAAATAGTTTAAGCTTATTCTTCTTTATCAATAACTCTCTTATACCTTGAGTAGGGATGATCTGTGATGCTAGTGAATTGTTTATATTCGCTGTGATGAATTATTGTGTTGACATATTTAAGCTATTGATGAAACTGTTGTCGAAATTATTACTTATGAACTCATTCACACATGGATCACTGTCATTCTGATGTTATTCTCTATTATTGTTGTTGTTACTCCTATTGAAAGAGAGTAATTGTTTGTAATACCTTGGCGATAGGTACTTATACTTAGTTGGTATATGATACAGTATGACATTTGTAATGACATCAATAGAGTTGTATAAACTCAACCTATTGAGCTAGTTTAAGATAGAGAAAGTCGACTCAATAAGATTCTATGATGGCACCTTCATCTTCTATCTCTTTATTTACTTATTGTTTTAATCAACACTTAATACCACTTACTATTATTGACAGACTATTCCAACAACGCTTTCTATTGACAGATTGCCTTTCTAATCGCAAATCAATTATTTTATTATCTCTCTCATTTTCTATTAATACTTCTTGGTGTTTACTTATACTTAATCATTTGCTATAAGAGTAGTTACAAACTTATCTATTAAGGAACAGAAGTATAATAAACGGTCTATGAACTTCTTCTATTCTATTGTGCTGAAATCATTCATTAACTGCTTACGGTTTGTTACTTTCTGTTATGAACGATAAAAACTGATAAAGTCTATAGATAATTTATCTTCTAAGTCTTGTTCTTATTTAGCCAACAATACAGTAATCACAACATACAATCTCAGATACTTTTAGCTTATTGATAGTTTGTATTTTTATGACATTTTTTAAGTTGTCTTTACTATCGACTTAGTATTGTTAAGCAAACCATAGATGTTATTCAATTGCATGATAGCAGATAACTTTTACTATGTTTTTTTATTCGATTCAGATGATGAAATTTTATTTTATAGTGTAGAATTTTAAGATTTCTATTATGTGTCTTTATTAATAAGAGAGAGTTTCTTTTTATAGAAGTTGGTAATATCCTTTATTAGAGAGTTTTAGTCATCTGTCATTTATTTAATTAAGTCTTTGAGATTATCCTGATAGTAAGTGCGTTTAGCTCTGGCTTGGAGTTACCTGAAGAGTTTAGTAGGTATGGGTTTGGATAGTTGTTATTTAGTTACTTTGAGAGAATGTTTTGACAAGTAGATAGATTTGATATGTAGGTCTTTTGTTGTGGGGTTATGTGACACTATAGTTACTACAGATTGATTAAATTTAGTAGGTGAGATTATCAGTTGAGAATTATATTAATTAGCCGGTGTGAGATGTTTGCGTTTAATTTAATGGGACTTCTATTACTTATGAAAATTATTGGCTTATAAAATATTTTGATTATTATTAAGAACAGCAATATATCCAGGCTTTAGTCTAAACTTCTTTGATTAGTTTTTGATGGAGACAAGTTACTAGAAATCAAACACATACAATGTGGATAGGGTCATTATGAATAGTGATCCTTGCTAATATGAATAGTTTAGTGACAATATGTTATTGTTTTGGTTTATTTATGGCAAATGGATATTGTAGATTATTTTTGTTGGTTGTAAAGATAGAGACGATGATGTGTTTATATTATTTGAATCAGTTATATTATTATTGTTTAGATTACTTAGAGTGTAAATGTAGATAGTGTTGTGTTTCATACACATCAACGAGTTAGTCTATGCAATGTATGTCGATATTAGTGGAGTATATGATTGGTAAGATGACGGTGGCATATTTATTACAGTGATAACCTACCCATTGGTGTTGATAATAAACAACTTCTATTGACTCATAGGACTCTACTTCAATCTCACAATCACTGCATCTGACTTTAATAAAACACTGACTATTTATATCTATGATGAAGGCATTGACATCATCTTGTACTTCCTCTAACTTGATCGCTTATTCTCCTTATTGTCTCTCAACCTGAGTATATGCTATGACAACATTATATAGGTAAGGTCGACAAAGTTGTCAACTGTTACAGGGAGAGATTATAGTACTGTAGTGATTTGCTAGTTAGAAAGATCGCAATATGATAATAACTTTATTAGCTTTTGCTGAGACACAACTACATTGGGTACAGTCATTGCATTTTTATTACTATTTTTATTATCGATCTCAGCTAATAACTAATCAAACACATTATAATTGTCCTCTACTAAACTCATCATATCCAACTTTCTATCCTTAATAGCCTTTATCTCACTACTCAATAAGAATTATTTTATCTCTTTTTAGTCATCCCCTTTTATGATGTAGTTCAGTTCTAATAAATAATGTATCAACTATTTGGATAGTTTGTTCAATTTACGTTTCTAATGCTTTAATTAGAATAGTTAGTTGTACCATTGTTCATTAAGAGGAATAGTATTGTGTTTTGTGAAGTTAATGACATGTTTGAAATATAGCTCGATATTGTGAATTTGCAATGTTATGTTATGATTTTAGAACATTCTCAATAAATACAACCCTAATAACCTTTGCTATTGCTTCTTATTGTTACATACATAACCGTACTTTT
>JGI24217J29970_1032209_pt1 | contig 10440 bp, 17 predicted proteins | sample EnhBioin_Aerobic_FD_29970 | JGI IMG/M metagenome (IMG submission 29970) | reverse complement strand
TTCGGCATGACGAAAAGGGATTAAATTAGGCGGCCTTCGGCGCGCTGGAGGACTCGATGCGGCGGAAGGGCATGCCGAGGAGCTTGAGGAGCTCGCGGCCTTCGTCATCCGTCTGCGCGGTGGTGACGATGGTGATGTCGAGGCCCATCTGCTTCTTCACGTTTTCAACCGTGATTTCGGGGAAGATCGTGAAGTCGGTGACGCCGAGGCTGTAGTTGCCCTGGCCATCGAGCTTGCTCGGGACGCCGCGGAAGTCGCGGATGGTCGGGAGGGCGACGGCGAGGAGGCGATACAGGAACTCCCACATGTTGTTGCCGCGGAGCGTGACGCTGCAACCAGTGACCTGATTGGGCTTCAGCTTGAAATTGGCGATGGCCTTCTTCGAGCGATTGAGGATCGGCTTCTGGCCGGCGATGGCACCGAGGTCGCGGGCGACATCGGCGATCTGGTTCTTGTCGGCGTCGGCATCGATGCCCGAATTGAGGGTGATCTTCACCAGCTTCGGCACCTGATGCTTATTCTTGTAGCCGCGGCTTTTAACCAGCTCGGCGGCGATCTGCTCGACGTAAAGCTTCTTGAGTGTGGGAACGTACGTGCTGCTCATTTTGATTTGCCCGCGATTACCGACCGCGAGGCGTAGAGTGATGGAATGTGTGTGGAAAAGCGCTCAGTAACGCAGGCGCGCCTACCGGAAGGCAAGCGCGCTTTGCGAAAAAGCCCTAAGTGCTTAGGCGGTGGCCTTCTTACGCTTGGAAGCGTCGAAAGTCGCCTGGAGCATCAGGTTGCTGATGGCGATGGTGCCTTCGCGCTCGGCGATGGTGCCTTGCGGATGCTCCTGGGACTTCTTGAGGTGGCGCTTGATGAGGCCGACCCCTTCGACGCGGGCGCGCTGCTTGCCGGCCACGATCTCGAGGATCTTGCCCGACTTGCCCTTCTGGGAACCGGCGATGACGACGACCTGGTCGCCGCGTTTGACATGGAATTTCTGGGCCATTTTAGAGGACCTCCGGGGCGAGCGAGATGATCTTCATGAAGTTCTTCGCGCGCAGCTCACGAGCGACCGGCCCGAAGATACGGGTGCCGCGGGGATTGTTGGTGCCGTCGATGATGACGATGGCGTTGGAATCGAAGCGCAGGTAGCTGCCGTCGGCGCGACGGACCGGGGCCTTGGTGCGGACGACGACGGCCTTGGCGACCTCGCCCTTCTTCACGGTGGCATCGGTGGTGCTCTCCTTGATGTGCACGGTCACGATATCGCCGACGTGGGCGGTATCGGTCTGTTGACCCATGCGCTGGATGAGGGCGGCTTTGCGGGCGCCGGTGTTATCGGCGACTTCGAGAATGGAACGGAGTTGAATCATGGCTGACTCCTTCGGTGATTTTAGTGGTTAAGCGGGAATCAAGCCTTGGACTCGGAATCCGCAGAAGCGGCTTCGTTGGCCTTGGTGGTCTTGGTGGGGACGGCGGCGGCGACATCGGTCTCGCTGACGGCGCCAGCGGCCGCGACGGCCTTCTGGATGACGGAGACGACGCGCCAGCGCTTGAGGCGGCTGATCGGGCGGGTCTCCATGACCTCCACCTTGTCGCCAACGGTCGTCTCGTTCTTCTCGTCGTGGACGTGGAGGACGGTCTGGCGATTGACGACCTTCTGGTAGAGGGGATGCGGAGTCTTGTAGGCGATGGTGACCTTGATCGACTTGTCGCCGGAACGGCTCGAGACGAAGCCGACCTGGGTCTTGCGCGTGGTGCGCTTGCCTTCGGAAACGGTGGACATGTTAATGCGTGTTTAGGGCCGGGCCTCAGGCAGCGGCGGGTTTGCTTTTCTTCTCGTTGAGGATCGTCTCCATACGCGCGATGTCCTTGCGGCGCTCGCGGATGGTGTGGGTCTTTTCGACCTGGCCGGTCTCCTTCTTGAGACGGTCGATCAGGAGGCCCTCGCGGGTCTCGCGGATCTTGGTGGTGATCTCGACGGGCGAGAGTTCGCGGATTTCTTTGGAAGTCATGACGGTATCGTTATCGGTGTTTCGGTTTTAGGCCGCGGTACCGTCGCGCTGGATGAAGCGGCAGTGGAACGGGAGCTTCGCGTCGGCGAGGCGGAAAGCCTCCTTGGCGATCGAAGCGGGCACGCCGGCGAGTTCGAAGAGGATGGCGCCGGGCTTGATGACGGCGACGTAGAACTCGACCGGACCCTTGCCCTGGCCCATGCGCACTTCGGCGGGCTTCTTGGTGACGGGCTTGTGGGGGAAGACGCGGATCCAGAGTTTGCCCTTGCGCTTCAGGTGGCGCGAGATGGTGACGCGGGCAGCTTCGATCTGCTGGCCGGTCATCGGGCCGCGGGTGAGCGACTGGAGGCCGAATTCACCGAACGCGAGCGTGTTGCCACGCTTGGCATTGCCGGCGCGCTGGCCTTTCTGCGTCTTGCGATATTTGGTACGGGAGGGAGCGAGAGCCATGGGAGTGATCTCCTAGGTAAGGTTATCCAGCGTCTGGATCAGTTGTTGTCGGACTCTTTTTTGCAGATCCAGCACTTGACGCCGATCTTGCCGTACACGGTCAGCGCTTCCGCGAAGCCGTAGTCGATGTTCTCACGGAGGGTGTGCAGGGGCACGCGGCCCTTGCGCTGCCACTCGCGGCGAGCGATGTCCGCGCCACCGAGGCGGCCGGAGCACTGGATACGAATGCCCTCGGCGCCGAGAGCCATGGCCATTTCAACGGCCTTCTTCATGGCGCGGCGGAAAGCGATGCGGCGCTCGAGCTGGAGGGCGACGTTCTCGGCGACGAGCGCCGCCTCGATCTCGGGCTTCTTCACTTCCTGGATGTCGAGGAGGATCTCCTTGCCGGTGAGCTTCGCGAGCTCTTCCTTGATCTTCTCGATCTCCTGGCCCTTGCGGCCGATGACGATGCCGGGGCGGGCGGTGTAAATCTTGACGCGCACGCGGTTCGAGGCGCGCTCGATGAAGATGCGCGGCACCGAGGCCTGCTTGAGCTTCTCCATCAGCTTGGAGCGGATGATCTGGTCCTCAGCGAGGAGCTTGCCGAAATCTTTTTTGCCAGCGTACCAGCGGGACTGCCAGTTGCGACGGACGGCGAGACGAAAGCCGATCGGGTTTGTTTTTTGGCCCATGGAAGTGGTGGATTATTCGTTGGTGTTGCCGTCCGAGAGAACGATCTTGATGTGCGACATCTTCTTGCGGCGGGGCATCGCGGTGCCGCGGGCGCCGGCCTTGAAGCGCTTGAGGACGGGACCGTTCTCAATGATCGCGCTCTTCACGCGGAGGGAGTCCGCGGACAGGTTGTTGTTGTTCTCGGCATTGGCGATCGCGCTCTTGAGCGTCTTGACGATCAGGCGGGCCGACTTGCGCGGCACGAGCTCGAGATACTCCACAGCGTCCGCAGCCTTGCGGCCTTGGATGGTGCGGGCGACTTCGCGGACCTTTTTAGGGGACATCCGCGCGTAGCGAGTGAGGGCTTGAACTTCCATGGTATTGCTGAGGATTCCGACTTCCGTGGGAGCGGTCGGCGATAGTGGGCGCGCGTCGCAGGGACGCACTCCCCCACCCTTTGGGTTAATGTACTGAGTTTAAGATTTAAGAACTTTGATGGAGGCGATGTCGCCGGCGCGGATCGACTGCCTGGGCGCGAGGCTCAGGATGAGCGCCGCGCTACAGGTGGGCCGAAGCTCGACGAGTAGGACCTCGGCGATCTCGGTCGCGCCGCGGGTGACGCGGCAGACCATGCCCTCGCGCAGGCCGGCGCCGAAACCGCCGTCCAGGAGGACGAGGTCGGCGGCGCCGGCAGATGCGATAGTGACGACAGACGCCGAAGGCGCGGGCGCTGCGATAGCCGAGGAGCCAAAGCCGACCACCAAGCCAAGGCCCAGCACCACAGCCCGGAGGCTGCGCAGGTGACGGGAAACTTGGCGATAAGTGGTCATGGGCTTTTGGCGATCGGCTATCACGCCTGCGCAGCGGACATTAGATCTCCTTGCGGGTCATGCCGCCGTGAGCCTTGAAGATGCGGGTCGGCGCGAACTCGCCGAGCTTGTGACCCACCATGTTCTCGGTGACGTAGACGGCGATGAAGGCCTTGCCATTGTGCACGCTGAACGTGTGACCGATGAAATCGGGCGTGATCGTCGAGCGGCGGGACCAGGTCTGGATCGGTTTCTTGGCGCCGGTCTTCACCGCCTTCTCGATCTTCTCGAGAAGGTGGTAGTCGACAAAGAAACCCTTTTTGATGGAACGTGCCATGGTACGAGAGGGGCTGGATTACTTCTGGCCGCGGGGCTTGCGACCGTTGTGGTGGACGATGATCTGCGCGTTCGAGGGCTTCGAACGACGGCGGGTCGGGAAGCCCTTCGCGAGCTGGCCCCACGGGGAGACGAGCTGCTGACGGCCACCACCACCCTTGGACTTACCTTGACCACCGCCGTTGGGGTGATCGACCGGGTTCATCGCCATGCCGCGGACGGTCGGGCGGATGCCGAGCCAGCGGGAGCGGCCGGCCTTGCCGAGCGACTGCTGGTTGTGGTCGCCATTGCCGACTTCACCGATGGTGGCGCGGCACTTGGCGTTCACGAAGCGAAGCTCGCCGGAAGGCATCTTCAGGGTCGCGCGGTCGCCTTCGATCGCGACGACCTCGAGGCCCGCGCCAGCAGCGCGGGCGATCTGGGCGCCACGGCCGGGAACGAGCTCGACATTGTGGACGATCGTCGACGGCGGGATGATCGCGATCGGGAAGTTGTTGCCGACGTTGAAGTCGTTGGTCGTCGCCTTGTCGGAAGCGAAGATGGAGTCACCGACCTTCAGGCCCTTGGGAGCCAGGATGTAGGTCTTGGTGCCATCGGCGTACGCGACGAGGGCGAGATTGGCGGAACGATTGGGATCGTACTCCAGCGCCTCGACGACGGCGGGCTGGTCGAGGATCGCGCGCTTGAAGTCGATGATGCGGTAGAGGCGCTTATGGCCGCCGCCGCGATGGCGCGACGTGAGACGACCGTAGCAGTTGCGACCGCCGGTCTTCTTCTGCGGCTCGGTGAGAGCACGCTCGGGACGCTTCTTGGAAAGACCCTCCGAGCGATTCAGCGAGGTGAAGCGGCCGGCGGGCGTGAGGGGACGAAACGATTTGAGAGCCATGGTGGATTATCTCCGTGGTTTGGGCGGCGCGTCTTAGACGAGCTCGATCTTGTCACCGGCCTTGAGGGTCACGATGGCCTTCTTGTAGTCGGAACCGACCGTGGGACGGCCCTGGCGGGAACGCTTGTTCTTGCCGCGGTAGGTCTGCGTGTTCACGCGGCGGACGGTAACCTTGAAGGTCTTCTCAACGGCCTCGGCGATCTGGTGCTTGTTGGCGCTGAGGCTGACTTCGAAGGTGTACTGGCCGAGCTCGGAGGAGAGCTTGTTGGACTTCTCCGACAGGCGTACGAGTTTGAGGATCTTGTCGGCTTGCATTAGTTTTTACCTCCGTTGACGCGAGCGAGGATGGTGTCGAGGGCCTTGGAGCTCACGATGATCGTCGCGTACTGGGCGAGATCGAGCGTGTTGAGCTTGGCGGCTTCCTGGAGGGTGACGCGCTCGAGATTGCGCGAGGCGCGGGTCGTCTCGGCGGCGAACGGAGCGTCGACGAGGAGCACGCGGCCCTTGGGGGCGATGCGGTTGACGACCTCATTCACGGCCTTGGTCTTCGTCGCCTTGGCGTCGAAGGCCTCGATGACGGCGATTTCGCCGGCAGTGGCGCGATCGAAGAGCGCGCGGCTGAAAGCGAGAGCCTTCACCTTGGCGTTGATCTTCTTGGAGTAGTCGCGGGGCTTGGGGCCAAACACGACGCCACCGCCGACCCACAGGGGGGAGCGGATGGAGCCGGCGCGAGCGCGACCGGTGCCCTTCTGGCGCCACGGCTTCTTGCCACCGCCACGGACTTCGCCGCGGGTCTTGGTGGAGTGCGTGCCTTGGCGATTGTTCGCGTTGATGGCGACGATCACTTCCTTCACCGCCTGGAGGCCCTTGTCGCCTTCAAACGTGGGGATGTTCGAGAATTCCTTCTCGGAACTCGTCTTGCCGTCAGTGGAGAAAACTTTGAGTTTCATGTCTGGGCGTCTCCTTTACTTCTTGGCGGCCGGCTTGGCGGCAGCGGGCTTGGCGGCCTTGGCGGCCTTTTCAGCGATCGGAGCGGGAGCAGCGGGGAGAGCCCACTGGCCCTTGATGGCGGTGCGGACGATGACGTCGTCGCCATTGGCGCCGGGGACAGCACCCTTCACGAGGATGATGTTCTTCTCGGCGATGACCTTCACGATGCGGAGATTCTGCACCGTGCGCTTCTCGGCACCCATGTGGCCGGGCATGGCCTGGTTCTTCCACACGCGACCGGGGGTCTGGCGCATGCCGACCGAGCCGATGCGGCGATGGAACATCGAGCCGTGCGAGGCGGGACCGCCCGCGACGCGGAAGCGGCGAACGACGCCCTGGAAGCCCTTGCCCTTCGTGATGCCGATGACATCGACGAGCTGGCCCTCGGTGAACGAGGTCGCATTCACGACGTCGCCGACCTTGAGCTTGGAAGCCTCGGTGAGACGGACCTCGGCGAGCACGCGGGGAGCGTTGTCGAGATTCGCCTTCTTGGCATGGGCGAGCTCGGCGGCGGAGGTATTCTTGGGCTTCTTCTGCGAGAAGCCGATTTGGACGGCGTTGTAGCCGTCTTTTTCAACAGTCTTGACCTGGACCACTGCGCAGGGTCCGGCTTCGACGACGGTGACGGGAACGAGCGCGTTGTGCGCATCGTATACCTGCGTCATGCCGAGTTTCTTACCTAGAATTTCAGAGATCATAGGCTAAGCGGTAGGTGGATGGTTTTCCGTTTAACGGACCTACTTTAGCGAGGCTTGGCGGTGCCCCGGAGAATCCGGGGCACACAAGCAACTGCTAACTGTAGAGTGAAGGTATCCGGGTGCGGATGACTTCGAGTTACGGGTTAGTGGTTCTGGTTGCTCAGACGTTGATGGTGATATCGACGCCGGAAGGGAGATTGAGCTTCTTCAGCTCGTCGACCGTCTGAGCCGTGGGCTCGATGATGTCGATGAGCCGCTTGTGCGTGCGGGTCTCGAACTGCTCCATCGACTTCTTGTCGACGTGCGGGGAGCGGTTGACGGAGAGCTTCTCGATGCGGGTGGGCAGCGGGATGGGGCCGGAGACGCGGGCGCCCGAGCGCTTGGCGGTTTCGACGATGTCCTGCGCCGACTGATCGATCACGCGATAGTCGAAGCCCTGAAGTTTGATGCGAATTCGTTGGCCTTTCATGGCGAAAAAAGAACGGAGGATTAAGTGCGGGCAGGAGCTTTCGAGGAGGTCTCGACGATCTTCGCGAGGAGCGAATTCGGGACCTGCTCAAAGTGCGACGGCGTGATGCCGGCGCTCGCGCGGCCCTTGGAGAGGGAGCGGATGTCGGTCACGTAGCCAAAGAGCATTTCGAGCGGGACGAACGCGTTGATGACGCACGCGCCGACCTTGTTTTCCATGCCCTGGATCTGACCGCGACGACGGTTGATGTCGCCCATCAGGTCGCCCTGGTACTCTTCCGGCGTGGTGACTTCGACGCCCATGATCGGCTCGAGGAGGATGGGGTTGGCTTTCTTCATGGCTTCCTTGAAGCCGAAGATGCCAGCCATCTTGAACGCGAGTTCCGACGAGTCGACTTCGTGGAAGGAGCCGTCGACGATGCGGACCTTGACATCGACCACCGGGTAACCGGCGACCACGCCATTGTTCGCGCCTTCGAGGATGCCGTCCGTCGCGGGCTTGATGAATTCCTTCGGGATCGAGCCGCCAACGATTTCGTTGATGACTTCGACGCCCTTGCCCTTCTCGTTCGGCTCGAGCTTGACGACCACGTGGCCGTACTGGCCCTTGCCGCCGGACTGGCGGATGAACTTGCCCTCGGCCTCGGAGGCCTTGGTGACGGTCTCGCGGTAGGCGATCTGCGGCTTGCCCGCGGTCGCCTCGACCTTGAACTCGCGCTTCATGCGATCGCGAATGATGTCGAGGTGGAGCTCACCCATGCCGGCAAGGATGGTCTGACCGGTATCCGGGTCGGTCTTGACGCGGAGGGTCGGGTCCTCGGCCACGAGGCGCTGGAGCGCGGTGCCCATCTTTTCCTGATCGCCCTTCGAGTTGGGCTCGATGGACATGGAGATGACGGGCTCGGGGAAGGACGGCGGCTCGAGACGGATGTCGAAGTCGTCATCGCACAGCGTGTCGCCAGTGATGACATCCTTCACGCCAACGACGGCGCAGATATCGCCCGAGTACGCCTTGTCGATTTCTTCGCGCTCGATGGCGCGCATGAGCACGAGGCGCGAAACGCGCTCGCTACGACGGGTGCGGGGATTATAAACAGCGGTGCCCTTGTTGAGGATGCCGGTGTAGATGCGGAAGAAGACGAGACGGCCGACAAAGGGATCGTTCCAGAGCTTGAAGGCCAGACCGGCCATCTTCGCCTTGTCATCAACCGTCGCGGAGACTTCCTTGCCATCGCTGTCCTGCCCCACCATCGGGGGGACGTCGATCGGGCTCGGGAGGTAGTTGACCACGCAATCGAGGAGGCGCTGCACGCCCTTCTTCTTGAACGCGGAGCCAGGGACAACGCCCGTGAACTTCAGGGAGATCGTGGCCTTGCGCACGGCGAGCAGAAGCTCGGGCACGGTGATCTCTTCGCCACTGAGGTACTTCTCGGCGATGACGTCGTCGAAGTCGGAAACCGCCTCGATGAGCTTGTCGCGATATTCCTTCGCCTGAGCGGCCATCTCGGCCGGGATCGGAATCGTCGTGGGATTGAGGCCGAGCTGGTCGTCGGCGGCCTCCTCGAAATTGTAGGCGACGTTCTGCACGAGGTCGACGAGACCCGTGAAGTTTTCCTCCTTGCCGATCGGGATGAAGATCGGGTGCGCGTTGGCCTTCAGCTTGTCGCGCATCTCGCCGACGGCGCGGAAGAAGTCGGCGCCGGTGCGGTCCATCTTGTTGATGAACGCGATGCGCGGCACCTTGTACTTGTTGGCCTGGCGCCAGACGGTCTCGGACTGGGGCTGCACGCCGGCGACGGCGCAGAAGACGGCGACGGCGCCGTCGAGTACGCGGAGCGAGCGCTCCACCTCGGCGGTGAAGTCGACGTGTCCCGGCGTATCAATGATGTTGATACGCTGCTTGATCCCCTTCCAGGGACCCCAGGAGGCGTTCCAGGCGCAGGAAATGGCGGCGGCGGTGATCGTGATGCCGCGCTCGCGCTCCTGCTCCATCCAGTCGGTCACCGTGGTGCCTTCATGGACTTCGCCCATCTTGTGGACGGCGCCGGAGTAGAAAAGAATGCGCTCGGTGGTCGTGGTCTTGCCGGCGTCGATGTGCGCGGCGATGCCGATGTTGCGGGTCCACTCGAGCGGGAACGGACGGTCCTTCGAGTTGACCGGGGAGACCTTGGCCTTGTCGGTGACGATGGTGAGAGCCTGTACGGTGGCGGAAGACATGAGCGAGGATGCTTAAGACTGGCCGGATTACCAGCGGAGGTGAGCGAAGGCGCGGTTGGCCTGCGCCATCTTGTGCGTGTCTTCCTTTTTCTTCACCACGGTGCCCGTGTTGTTGTAGGCATCGATGATCTCGGCCGCGAGGGCCTCCTTCATCGGCACGCCCTTGCGGGACGAGGCGGCGTCAACGATCCAGCGCAGCGCGAGGGACTCCTGGCGCTCGTAGGAAATCTCGATCGGCACCTGATAGGTGGCGCCACCGACGCGGCGGCTCTTCACTTCGAGACGCGGACGGGCATTCTCGAGCGCACCGAGCATGAGATCGACCGGGTCGCCCTTCTCGAGCTTCTCGGAGACCTTCTCGAACGCACCGTAAACGATGCGCTGGGCAATGTTCTTCTTGCCGCTCTTCATGATGACGTTGACGAGGTGTGCAACGAGCGGGCTGTTGTAGCGGGCGTCCGGAACGGTCTGGCGTTTCTCAGCTCTGTGGCGACGTGACATGGCGAAATCGGTTTAAAAAAGAACGGTTGATTACTTGGCCTTCGGGCGCTTGACGCCGTACTTGGAGCGGGAGCGACGGCGCTTCTCGACGCCGGTGGCATCGAGGGTGCCGCGCACGATGTGGTAGCGGACGCCGGGCAAGTCCTTCACACGGCCGCCGCGCACGAGCACGATCGAGTGCTCCTGGAGGTTGTGGCCCTCGTCAGGGATGTAGGAGATGACTTCGTTGCCATTCGTGAGGCGAACCTTCGCGACCTTGCGGATGGCGGAGTTCGGCTTCTTGGGCGTGCGGGTCATGACCTGCACGCACACGCCGCGGCGGAACGGGTTGCCGTCCAAAGCCGGAGACTTCGACTTGGCGGTCACCTTGCGGCGGCCTTTGCGCACGAGTTGGTTGATTGTCGGCATACGAAATGGATAGAACTTACGAG
>JGI24217J29970_1039254_pt1 | contig 10490 bp, 1 predicted proteins | sample EnhBioin_Aerobic_FD_29970 | JGI IMG/M metagenome (IMG submission 29970) | reverse complement strand
TGGGTATACATAGTATGATACATTGGGTCGGTGATTATACACATACGAAGGTTGTGTCAAGCACAAACCAGAGAATTCAGAAATTAGCAGGCAACGTGATTGTTGGTACAAACAGCCATGACAGTGGGGTCAAGTTTGTGAGTTGCGTAGATGATAAAGTTGCATTTTCTGCAACGGAAAGGCCTCCAGGTGGATTCTTCAGAGGTGACCCTTCCGAAGGTCAGTGGGGCGGGAGGGTTGAATTCATCCACATAGTCAAGGTCTCTAGCAACATCATCAATGGTTGTAAATGCCCAGTCTATCGTAGCGTCAGTACGGTGTAGGAGGCGAAGTTGCTCAAGGAAAGTATCGCAGCTGCCACAAGGACAAGGCGAATTGGCAGACTTTCCTGCCTTGCAAGAGCAGCTAAGGACCTTTCTTGTGACGTTCTTCTCGAATGGCTGTAGCATGGTAATGGTGTTGGTGGAGCAGAGGCAAGAGTACTCTTCACGACTGAAATTTCGCTGTTGGTTTAAAATGATCTCCCAATCCGACAGCTGTTGTGCGTGAGATAGAGAAATCTGGGAAACGTATCGAGCTTGGTAAGTTGTTTGCAAGGCCTCGAAGAAGGAGGAGTGTTGAGTTTCCATCAAAATCGCGATGACGAGCGCGACGGATAAATTCAAAGACTGGGAGTTGAACGAGGTCACGCGGTTCGTAGGGGTTGTGGCTAATAGTACACCACGAGCAGACGAAGGAATGGCACCGCCAGAAGATGCCAAGGCCACACCATCGGCAGATACTCGAGAGCCTTTCACTTTCACTTCAGGCTGGCCTACTACCAGTACGCATCCATCAGAAATAGCCGCTGCGTGAACAAATTGGAACATTCTTTTGAAGAATTCTACAATGTGGGCATTCGGACGGTCCGTGATGTTGATGTTCATATACTCGAAATGTTCGGCAGAAAGGTTCGGCAGTTGGGTGCAATTGATGATATGCGTAACACCATATTTCCTCTTGAGCAATGTCTTGTGTTTCATCACATCATAACATCCCATTAAGAGGTAAGGTGTGATGGGCACTGGATGGACCTCAAAGAAGGCTCGCTCTTTTTCGTCGATCAACTTGATCCGTTCCACGGGCAGGTCTGACTCTGTAAGCACACGACGAACGTTATGCTTGGATTTGACAGGCTTTCGAGTGCGAGGCTTGTCTTTCAGATTCTGAGAACGCCACAATGGGATCAACTCAGGGAGTTCACTTTGAGTTGAGTCCCTTGAATCGAGGGACTCCCTTCTTCCTGACAAAGGAGGAGGAGAAGAGATGGGAGAGGTATCCTTGCTACCTGAGATTTGGACTGACGCTGGATGGGAGGCTGAAGAATGCAGAGTATTTTGAGGGGAAGGCGTTGGGCTGAGAACACTTCCAGTAGAAGAAGATAGATTCAGAGTTGGCAGCAAGTGGGAGGCCGAAGGAGGAGGACCTGGGCTGGAAGAGCGAGGATGGAGAGGTGAAAGGGCCATTGACGCAGGGATCGCTGTGGGTGTTGCGGGTGAGATCGAACCAGGCGCTTGGACCGGAGGCAATCCAGGTGCGGTAGCACTGCTTTGTGATATCAATGCTGCAGCTGCTTGTTGCTGTTGAGCGCGAGCACGTTCGCCCATCGAAAGTGATCGAAGTTTGTGTCTTGAATTCGCTCTGTTAACTTGTGAATGAGTAGAGGACATGACAGAACCAGCTGAACCTTCACGCTTGAGCTTTCCATGGTGAGGAGGAGAGGTGGATGATGTTTGGGTCGTCGTGGGAGTGGGCAAACTGACCATCGATGTTGAGTGCCTATCAAGTCCTGGGCCAAGAACACTAAGACTGCTGCTTGCGGTTGAAGTGGAGTGTTGTGAAGAAGTTGACGAATCTGTTCTAGCAGATAGATCGCCAGCACCGCCGGACGATTGGAGAGGCAAACCGGCACCAAGATCCTTTAAGGAATCCTTTGAAGCATCTTTGATGTCCTTTGGGTGCTCTTTGAATTCCTTGGAACATTCTTTTTGCTCCTTCATTTCTTTTGGATGGTCCTTGCTTGAGTCCAATTGGTCCTTTTCTTTCACAGCGGATGAGACCGTTGCAGCACCAGCAATTTCGAAGCGAGAAGAGCTGTGGCGAGGAGAAGATTGTTGCTTGCGAGGAGATCGGCCAGGGGATTTTTGAGAAGTTACACCACCACTTGCGACACGACGAGTCACGCGCTTACTGTTGGGGGACTTGGGATCAGATTCAGTAGATGACATGTTGATGGGAGGATTTGCGATGGGGTCTTCCTCGAGTGCTTGAGCCAATGATAAACGGGCCTTCTTCGACATGCCAGAACGTTGAGAATCCTGGTCGGTGGAGCCAGACGCACTGCCACTAGCAACATCACGCGCACGACGAGGCAAAGCCAAAGAGCGGTGCTTAAGCGAACGAGTCGAAGAGGATTTCGCTGGCAATTCTGGGGAGGGTAAGCCTCCTACTGGGCCTGGATCTTCCGTCCTGCCGCTCAACGGAGGCGAATTCGTTCCACTGTCACTGTCAGATGATTCTTCAAAGGCGACACTTGAAATGATTCTCCTGCGGGGTGTTGAGTCGCCGTTGGCCGAAGTGATTGAAGCTGAGAAGACCGCAGCAGAGCTGGAGCCACCACGAGAACTCGAATCACCCCGGGAATGAGAAGATCCTTCGGTCCGAGCTGACTCACGCGGCGAAGAAGAGGCTGAAGTTGAACTAACTTCCAGTTTCTTATCTGAGTCTCCACGATCAATACCTTTCTTCTCATTCTTATCATTTTGTTCACTCCTACGGCGTCGCACAGATGAAGAACGGCGAGTTTCACCGAGAAGAGGGGCTGGCGTCGACGAAGTGGGCGGTGGGTCTGTCGCTTCGATTCTCTGCCTTCCAGGCGACTTTGACGATTCAGAACGCAAAATGCCAGAACCACGTTTCAGCTTGAATGAACCAGTCTCCGAGATTTCCATGGATTGACGTTTTTCTTTCTTGGCAGTTGGATCCACACTTGCCCTCTTAGAGTTGCGACTTGAACGATCTGTGGATTTGCGTAGCTCTTTGTGAGGGGAGTGAGTTGGGGAGCGGTCACCGGAGTTGGCATTTGGTGGGGATCCGTGGCTTTCAGGTACACGAGGTTCAGGGGACTTTGAGCGATCTCCACGGGCCGAATTGATTCCATTGTTCCAATCGGAACCATTTCGAGGGTGAGGATGACGTCGTTTCGAAACAGCGCGATCTAATTTCTCATTTGCTGCTTTGCGCTTTGCCATAATCTCCTTCATGATTTCCTTACGCACAAGTGTAAACCGTTGAATAACGTCTGCGATGGTAGGGCGGTAGGCCGGATCACGAACAAGGACCCATTGCAAGAATTGAATCAAATGAGTGTTCTCGCGAAGGCGTTCTCGGTGCTTCTGCTTGATGAGTTCCTCACCAGGTGAGCAAACAGTTTGACGGAAGCGAACCCAATCGTGGTCCATGAACAGGAACTCACCAGTCAACAGCTCATAAAGCAAGCAGCCCAAGCTCCAAACGTCACTCGCCTTGTTGGCTCCTTCCTTCCTACGGCGATCATAGGTTTGTCTCTCAACACGACCAGCGTAGGCAACATTCAACATTTCAGGAGACTTGATGAACTCTGTGCCGCGATTATCAGTGGTGTAGCCATCTTCTTCCTTCGAATAAACCAAGGCCTCTCCGAAATCAGCGATGCAAATAGCAAAGTAAGGCATATCAGGGTCATCAATGGCGGCTGAGAAGCAATTCACCGTCTTACCAGCTCGGTTGTAAAGTTCATCGTTCGTAGCGTCTGGGTCAAGAGGATCAATCAGAAAGTTGTCAAGTTTGATATCGTAGTGGTTGACTTGGTTATCAGCCAAGAATCTGCATCGTTGGAGGATCTCGAGGTAAATGTTGAGGTAGAGTGCCAAGTTGACATCCCACGTTCTCTTCTGCTTCTTGCGCCAATCTCCAAGACTTGTGCGATACTTTTTCATCACAACCCAATAACTTTCCTCGTCGAGACCGTAGTCCAAGAGGGTGCAGATGCGGTGGTCGTTTTTCCACTTGTCCAACACCAAAATTTCTGCAAATATGTCGTGCAACACACAGCGATCACCGAATGATTTTGAAAGTGGCATTTGTTTGACTGCCACGGCTTCACCAAGCAACTTGCAGGAGTACACCACACCATACGAGCCATCACCAATCTGAACGAGATCCTTGTATAGAGAGGGTTGGAATAGGCGTGTAGACAGCAATTTAAGCATTCTGAAAGCAGAAGCGCTACCTCTTTTCTTGGTAGCCAATGACAATGGGGCAACGATCGAAGCATTTGCTGGATGGTTCAGATGCATCCACAAAATGTAAGGAATGTTTGTTTTGTTGTCACGAACAGGGTATTGAGAAGAATAAAGCTCGTCCAATGCATTACCATCAGGAGATAGCATCAACAAAATCAGCAATTCCAGCATATATCGATGCAGACCTGGGTCGGAATAGATCTTCTTATTGTCGCGCTCGTTCTTATACAAGTCCTCTTCCAAACGAGCCAAGAACGCTGCTTCGTTGGGGTCGCTTGAAGCCAAATTCTCAGATTCTTCCGCTTTCTCTTTCTCCAATCGCTGCCTATCCATGACGACTTGCATCTTGAGCACATTTAAGTCCATTTCCATGTTGGTTAGCGTGTATCTACGTTCACCAGGTCGACGGTTTGTGACTTCCAAGTCGGGGTCATTTTCCATCTCTTCCCAGTTCAAGGCCGCAGTAGGGTCAAATGGAGGCGGGTTTGCAGAATCGTAAACCACGGCAGGAGACTTGGGAGCTGCAGCCGCTGAAGGAACAGCTAACTTGGCTGGCAAATTCAATTTGGGGATGGAACTCTGACCAGCTGAAGCTCCCGTCATCGGAGTGCCTTTAGAAATACCAGACAAATTGAGTCCAATTCCTTTAGGCTTCGCAGGGCCCGAGGCCATTACAGTTGGAGCAGGAACCTCAGGGGCCTCGGTGGTGGCAGGACGGGTCATTGCAATACCCTTTGAAGGAAGATTGCTCAATTTGAGAGATATGCCCATGCCCTTCGGTTTGGCAGGGGCAGCCGCCGGAGCGGGGGCAGAAGGCTTTTCACCACCGATTGACAAATCGTTGCCAGAGCTTGATGGTGTCATGGACACACCTTTCGTTGGTAAACCAGATAGCTTAGGAATCGCAAAACCTTTCAAACCAGCAGGTTTGGGTGGGGCTGCCTTGACAGGAACTTCCTTGGTGGAACTCGAACTGCTCGCGGAGCTGCTGCTCGAGCTACCAGAGCTACCACTGCTTGAACTACTGCTACTGCTACTACTGCTACTGCCAGAAGATGAAGAACTAGAGGAGGGGCTTTCAGAGTCAGAATCAGCCTCACACGAACCGGCCTCGTTGTTCTGAGCTAAGTTGGGTGACATCGGTGGGAGCGAATTTTGTCCACCCGATGAGGATGGAAGCGATGAGACATTCACAGAAGCAGAATACGAGGGTATGGCACTGGGAGAAGTGCTCGCTTTGGTTGACACGGGCGAGCCATTGAGGGAGCTCAACGAGAAGGGTTGTTTTATGCCTTGAGGGGAAATGCTGTCGTCTTCGCTTTCTGCTGATATTCCTCCTTCGGGGATACCACTAATGATCGAAAAGTCGCGCGATGGGGAGAAGCTGTGCTTGGCCGCCAGCTCTGAAAGGACTGAAGGCGATGGAACCGATGAGGGCCCACTTCCGGGACTGACTGGTTTGCGATCATCCGAATTTGAGTCTTCTGATGTTTTTTCTCGTTCCAAGATGGCAGGAAGCACAAGCGCTCGCTTGGAACCTTTTCGAGATGGGGGGTTTGAAATCGAAGCTGTCGCCCTCTTTGGCTTTTTGGTGAGCTGATCATTCGTTCCCAGGTTTGTTGCAGAAGAAGAGGGCGAGAGTGCAGGAGAAACAGCGGTGCTGCCAACAGATTTGCGGATGGGTTTCTTTTTGCCACTGGGGGTCGAGCTACCAGTCGTTTCGGCATCACGAGGGGAGTGTCTGAAGGATGATTTGGGTGACAAAGTGCCCTTGCTCTTGGGACTCAAAATTTTGGTCGGTTTCGACCCGGAGGGAGGCCCAACGAGACCCTTGGCACTGAGCATGCGGGTGGCAGGACCCAAGTCCATTGATTTGGCACGTTTAACCACAGGAATGGCTGATTGAGGAGGGGCGTGAGCCTTCTTGCTGGAAGAAGATCCAGAATCTGCATGTGGTTGATGAGATTCGACTCTCGAAGTAGCTGCTGCAGGTTTACCGTCACGTTGAAGGCGGAAATGCGATGGATATTCCAGGGAAAGGTGCTTTTGACGCTTCTCAAGGGCGGTCATGTGCTGAAGCAAGTAACCAGGACGAGAGGAACCTTCACGATTGGCGGCGAGTGCATCCAAATCCAACTTGGGGATTGGTACAAGATACGATTCAGGAGCCGCAATAGAATTAGCTCTGGGTTTGGTTTTCAAATCGCCACTGGAATGGTCTGCAGACAGTGATGTTTTGGCATCAATTTCTTGAGTGGAACGCGACATGGCCGTGGGTTGAGAATTCGAGACCATTAACCCGCCCTTGACTGGAGACGATGGTGACGACGCTTTATGGCCATCTGATTGGTTAGAAGCGGTTTCAGCTTGCAATTGGAGTTGGAGGAACCCACCTTCGGGTGTAAAACTATCGTGTCGTGGGAGATCGCCTGCACTCTTGGTCATTTGAGACTGTCTATGGATCAAACCAGCACCAAGGGAGACACCAGAACCACCTGAATGAACACTAGCAGACGTGTCAGGGGTGGATGAGCGTTTGGTGTGATGTTTCAAATCGGGCATTTTGATGGCTATGGGTCCTGTGGATGGGCTTCTGGAGGGTGGGAGAGATCCAGATGAAGAAAGAGAGGAAGGGGAGGAGGCACCAGTGTTTTCAGCGCCGTTCAAACGAGAGAGCATCATTTTGGTGGGACGTGGTTTCGTGTAGGACTCCTTCTTTGACATTTCTTGCAGGAAACGCTTTCTCTTCACCTTTGTTTCGTATTCTAAGCTAACTTCATGGGTCAAAAAGTCGACCGTACGCAATTGGTAAAACTTCATGGCCGCTTTTGAATCCTTCTGGGAAGCAAAGTCCAATAGCACCTTCAGATGACCACGGCAAAGCGCCAATGTCGGAGAATCCAGAGCATAGTTATTGTAGAGGCGAATAACTTGCATGTAGTGGAAAGAAATGTACGAGTCAATATAGATGGGATCCGTCGTGAATTGGCAGTATTGAGAACCGAAGAGGCAATGTAAAAATTTGAGTATCTCAGATTTCAGTGGGAAGTTGGTGTATTGGTTTCCGGCACTGATTTGTTTCTGCATGATGCTGGTAGGGAAGACCAAGAATTCAAATTTGCGCATCAAAGACTTTTGAATGGAATCTTGGGTTAGCAGCACAGTCAATTTATCTGTCGAGTCAACTTGGTATTGCTTTCGGATCATTTTGACGATGGTGGTGTAGTGACGAATAGTTTGAACTTTTATGCTCGAAAGCCATTCACCACCGCCAGCTTCTTGATCTTGAGCAAATGCATTTTCGGTAGCTGGGTTGGTGAGGACAGTCCAAGCGAACTCGCGGATGTATTCCCAAGAATCATTTTTGTAGGCCAGAATGATGAGAAGCATATCATTGAGAGGCATAATTTCAGTCTGAGCAGCAAGTTCATCAAAAACGCGGAGCAACAGGTAAACCAGCTTAATCAATCGAACATTGGTGGGGTCAAATTGCGTGTGAAACACGTAATTCTTCACTTGGAGTAAAGTCTCCATACAAGCATCAACCACCTGGCTGCCGATGACGCGAGAGCTGCAATAAGCCAAGTAGTCACCGAGAACGCGCAATTGAGTTTCCAAATCGTCAAAATTCTTCGTTTCATAACTGGAACGAATACGCGAATGGACACGAGAAGTCAGCAAATCCAACTTGCGACGATGACGCAGTATTTGTTCCATGACCATGCCTTTTGTCTGCTCACCCCAGTGGCGGGAATGCAGAATTTCGACCTCGTCGGCAACTGATTGAAGAACGCGATACAGCAGCTTTCGGTAAGAACCATCATCGCTTTCCAGCGTCGACCGTAGCATAGGGGAAGTTAGCTGAGCATATATCAAGTTGACAGGCGAACGAGCAAATTTACGGAATTTGGGGTCCTCTGTCAACATTGCCAACGTTTTCAGAATGTAACAACGTGCTTGATACTGTGGTGATTTCTTATCCAGCGTTACAGTACCGAGCATGGCCAAAGCTTCAGGGTCGACAGCAGTTCCTAACAAAGCGGGACTCTCGTTGTCTGTAGCGACAGGCATTCTTGTCAGTCTGCGTCTAGCGCGTACATCGGCCAATTGTTTGAATCCCAGCATCACAGTTAGGTCCGAAGCCACTTGGGTCTCACCGGTCAAACGAGCGATTTCGCTCAATTGCTCCATCGCTGAAGAGATATTTCCAAAACTTGATGAGGAGGAGTCCTCGATGGGTACCACGGGTATGGGCCCTTTCCTGACTCTGGGTGCGGATTTACGGCGATTTGAGCGAGTGTTTGCGAGGGGTGATTGCTCTTTTGGTGCAGAACCACTGAATACTAGCAATGGTACGGCGGATGGTTTTTTCGGAGATTTCATCGCATCTGAATGTTCTTCTTCATCAGAAGACTCGAGAGACTTGGAGTTGGACTCACCACTTTTATCGTGACGCTTCTTCACTGCCGAAGCAAATACGCGGGCCTTGCTAATTTTCTTCATGATACTACGACCACCTGCTGGGGACTCGTTGCGGGCAGAGTTACCGCCATCAGACTCACGGAAGGCATTCACAACGGAAGGACGAGGGTTTTTTCTGGATCCAGAGCTCAATGTTGATGGCGCGCCAGCCTGTGCCAGAGCACCAGCTATTCCTGTACCGTTTCCACCAGTAGGGGGCTTGAGTAAGCCACGCAATGTGTGATAGAAGACGGAAATGAGACGGTCGACTCCTGAGGATTGTAGGAAGGTTTGAGCAAACGCAGGGACATACACCACTTCCGAGATGAGATAAGTGATAGCAAGGGGTGCCTGATCGTCGTTAGCGCCGCCAGACATGGAAGATAAATGAGCCCAAAGATAATCGTAGAATCGCTCGCAAGCCCAAGTGAAATTCTTCAACAGCAATTTGATGATGTCGAGTGGTAATTTCAGTTGATCGGGGAAATTGCTTTCACTGGCAGCAGCAACGGCTAAATTGACGAGTGCATGGAAAATACCACCTTGGATCCATCCCATCTTGTCAGCGGAAACAATTTTGGCATCCCAAGCACTTTCTGAAGGCTGAGAATCAAGTGCAAGTAGTGTACTGTAGGTGGTGGCCAGCGCATCAACGACTTGATCAGGGAGTTCTCTAAGGCCAGTCACCGATACTGTGGAAATAGTACTGATTAATTCTTCGCGTTCTTTTCCACTTAACCCAGCGCCAGGTTTGTTAGGTTTGGGAAGCTGACGGTTGCGAGCAAACGAGTAAGAACGATCGCGAATCACATTTTCCTTCAATTCTTTGGAATTGTAACCCAAAGCGCCCATAACCAAGAAGGTATCGGTAGATCGAATATTTAAAAAGTCCAACAGCACCTCGTTGAAAGAGAGGACGCGAGTAAATGTATTAGTTTCACCAGAATTCTTGATCGCGACAAAACGGCACTCAGTGAAGTCTATGGCCACTGAAAATGATTTGGGCCCATGACGCTTGAGATCAGACTTCTTTAGGACGGTGATATGAACATTTTCAGGGTAAATGACAAACTTACGGAACGATAATTCTTTTTCCAACTCTAATTCGTTCATATCTCGCTCGACCCAATTCTTATTTTGACAAAACTCGTTGATAAATGGAGCGACTTGTTCTAAGAATGGGATTAGAGACGTCTGAATCCATTTGAATACTTTTGGTTCCACTTTGCAGATGATCATTTGAGCTTCAGGTTTCACCTTGATTTTCAGCAATATTTTGAGGTCTCGATGGAACACTCTTTCATTATACTTGTAGGACACCACCAATGTTGATTTACCTTCGGTCAAAGCAGTTCCACGAAGTCTCAGTAGAATCGAACCGGTAGGACGATCCTTAAGTAGTTCCTCTGCCTCCTGTTTGGATAAAAAGCGAATTACACCAGTGACCTTGTCTTCTGGCTGTTTCTTAAGTGCACTCTTCTGGCCGAAGCCAGTAGGCTGCAAGCGGCATCGAAGCGTCCGTGTATCAAGTGCTGGTTGGGAAGACATCGCAAATCAGAGCGATTGGGCCCGTAAAACGACTTGGAAGGTTTAGCAACAAGATTCGCACGAAATCATGCTCTCTTAGCGCTCTGCGCTGGCTTAGAGACACAACTCGCCGAATTAGAACTCTACGCAAGTTGTTTTAGCACCTGTGAAGCTGGTGGC
>JGI24217J29970_1018169_pt1 | contig 10588 bp, 1 predicted proteins | sample EnhBioin_Aerobic_FD_29970 | JGI IMG/M metagenome (IMG submission 29970) | reverse complement strand
GTCGGGGCTTGCCCTATCTATCATTCACTCGCTGCGAAGGCGAGCGTGGGAGAGAGATTTTTCTATGTGAAATTCTAGCGAAACAACCGCGCGTCGCCCACCTTGACGGCAGACGACACGGGGTACTGATTGGATATTAGCGTTTGATGAGTTTATCGGTAAACCGGCGCTCTCCGTCGGTCATCTCGAAGAAGTACACCCCTGTATTGAGTGCGCTTACATCAAGTTGCTGCGAGAATCTGCCTGCGCCGACTGCTTGCGTGAAGAGTACAACAGTGTTTCCAAGAACATCCGTGATACGAACACGCAACTGTCCTGCTTTTGGTAGATTTGCCTCAAAGCTGACCATATCTTCCATCGGGTTCGGATAGACGCTGCCGGACATAACCTCGACCGTTTGTACTTCACGAACACCAGGTCTGAAGGCATTTGGCAACGTAAATGAGCGTCCGTCAGGATTAACAACACGGATAGTTGGGTCGCCCAAGAAGAAGCCTGCTGGAGCGACAGCCGTGATTTGGTTTGCACCAATGTTGGTAATGCGGAGCGGTACGCCGCCTACGGTAACGGTTGCACCTTGCTGGAAGTTAGAACCGTTTATCGTGAAGGTAACGTCAAAGTTGTATTGCGGGCGTAAATCCGTCGGAGTTACGCTAGAGATAATCGGACACAAGGAGCAAAGGACATTCACCGAAGCCTGTGCAAACTGCGTATCGGGGTTGATTATCTGTACAACGGCATTGCCTTCTTGACTATTGACACCTGCCGGAACGAATGCCGTTACTTGTGTGGGGCTTGCGCCCAAGATTTGCAGCACCGTACCGTTGTAGCGAATTTGGAAGCCTGCCAGTGGTTGCCCTTGCGGGGTTACACCGAAGTTCAGACCAGTGACCGTGATGACAAACGGCGTACCGGTTGCATTGGTGGTCGAAGGCGACACCGCGGTGATTCTCGGACCGTTTGGCTGACCAATCGTAAAGGTTGATTCAGCTTGCAGACCGTCAGCATTGGCAAGCGTTATCGGGAATACACCCGGCGTACCGTTGAATCCGGCAGCTATTTGAACTATTACCTGCGTATCGGATGTAGAAACAATCGGTACTTGTGCGCCATTAAATCGTACCGTCAGTCCTTGGCGGAAGCCCCTACCTGTTATCGCTAACTGGAATGGGAAGACCGAAGCTGCTGTTACGTTTTGACCGGAAACAGCACCACTTGCCGTCAGGACGCTTGTAATGGTAGGCGAAGGATAGCCGACATTAAAGAGCGCTGCTGCATTGAAGCCGCCGGGATTGCTCACACGAATTTGGAAAGTACCAAAATTGGTGAGCATACTTGCCGGAATCAATGCGGTAATCTGAGAAGTTGTACGCGGCGGATTGGACAGTACTTGAATCGGAAGGAAATTGAAAGTCACATCCGCATTCAAGAAGAAGCCCGAACCCGCAATCGTGACCACAATCGCAGAAGTACCAACAATCGCACGTGCCGGTGTGATGCTATTGATAACAGGTCTACCCGGATCGCTGATGGTAATTGTGCCATTTACCGCCTGACCATCGGAGTTCCGCACAACGATTGTAAGCGTTTGCGGTACTTGATTGAGGTCTGCGGGGACAAGCACGCGAAGTTGTGTTGAACTTGCAGAAAGCAGCGTCAACGAACGTCCGTTTGCTGTTACTGTCGTACCGGCTGCACCGAAGAAGTTTGTGCCGTTGATAGTAGCAATAAAGGCAACACCACTGGCTGAAGTCGTGCTTGGCGTAATACTTGTCAAAGTCGGTGTACTACCGGCAACAAGCTGGAACGGAATGTTCGCCAGCTGACCATCGGCGTTTAAGACGGTGACAAAACGTTGCCCGACCATATTATTGAACGTACCGGAAATCGTAGCGCGAATCTCCGTAGCCGAAACGCTTTGGACAGAAATGCGCGACGACGGGCTAATAGCCTGCGGCGAGTTACTCAGCGAGAAGTACACGCCTGATTGAACTTCTGTCGGACCAGGGTTCAGATTGATATTAAAGTTCAGACCACGAATGATAATCGGAATATCCTGACCATTAACAATAGCAGAGTTCGGTGTTACACTGCTGATTGTCGGAGCTACATTATAGGTAAAGAGCTGGGCAGAAGTACCGACACCACCGGCAGTTGCAATCGTTACCGGAGCAATTCTCTGCGTAAGCGACGAACCGGAAATCAAAACGGTCATTTCCGTACCGGCAGCATTGATACTCTGCACCGTGCCAGCGACACCGGCAACGTTGACACTGAAGAGATTTATCAACGTACCAAAGTTGGAGCCGCTAATCGTAAGAATCGTGCCCGTTCCACCGGATGTAGGAGTAAAGGACGCAATGCTTGGCGGTATACCAACGGTAAAGATGGCAGTAGATACACCCGAACCGCCCGGATAACCAGGTCCCGGAGGACGCGTAACCGTAACCGGTCCCGTAACTGCACCGGCAGGAACGACAACCGAGATGAGATTATCACCAAGTACGGTAAACGTCGTGGCAGACGCACCATTAAAGGATACACTATTCACACCGGTAAAGTTCGAGCCGCTTATCAGCACTGTGGTACCAGGTCCGCCCGTAGCAGGAACAAATCCTGAGATTGCGGGGAACACCGCAGATGCAGAAATAGTAACAATTGCAGATGTAGAGGCAATTGGTCCTGCGCCTGCTGTCGTGCTGACCACAAGTCGTACTTGTGTAGTCGGAGCAGTCGGATTCGTCCATGTTACCGTTACACCATTCAGTCTGATACCGGCTTGGTTTACAAATACACCAGAGGAATTACCGCCGACACTGAAGGTGTTACCACCCGATACGGCTTGTGCGGTCAGAACAACTGATGAGTTAGAAAGCGAGTTAGCCAAAACACCAAGCGCGTCAAACAAACCAAGATCAACGTTGAACGGAACACTATTGGCGATATTTGGATTATTACCGTTAATGCCCTGTGTACCGGTTGAGGAAATTTGGCTGAATGCCAACGCAACCGGAATACTTGCGCCCGTTGAAAGGGTAATGGTTGCATCGGTAGAAAGGATCGCACCATAAAGAGGTGCCAAATTCTGCGGTGTCAAGCGAACAACAACGCTAATCGGACCTGCAACCGTAGGGTTACGCCAGTTCAGGACGACATTCTGTATGGATGATTGGCGAGCACCAAAGACCAATGGAACCGAAGAGTTACCGTCAATTGTTACTGTCTCGGTTGCAGGAGTTACACTGACAATAGAGAGCTGTACAGGCTGACCTGAACCCGTTGCCAAGACATCAGCTTCATTGAAGAAACCGAAATCAATATTGAACGGACGACCACTCGGGATATTACGGTTGCCGCCATTGATGCCAATACCGCCGATAGCCTCGCTGGAATGACCGGTACGAGGTCCGATGCTTGCATTAAACGATGTTCTCGTTGCAATAGAACCGGTCGTGGTAATCCACACCTGTGCGGTGGTCGTCAGAAGCGTCGTCTGACCACTCACTGCTGTCAACGTTACAATCGCAGCTCTCTGACCAGGAGTATTTGCCGTGTAGAAAATACGCGGGAAGAGCGAGCCAGTACCATCTACTTGAGAGACTGCTGTAGCTGTTGTGCCGTCCATCGTAAAGACTTCGGTCGGGTTGATTGGATCGGGAGCAATGGAAAGCTGTACTTGTGTGGGCGATGTTGGGCGAATAACAGCGCCATACTCAACAAAGGAAGCAAAATTCACGCGAATTTGCTGACCGCTTGTTATCGGGGTTCCGGGACCGAAAACACCACCATTGAAGCCATTCGTACCGGTTGCTGCCGCCAGAAGATCACCTGAATTCACCGAATATCCAAGTCGAGTCGGCACGGGAGCCGTACCACTCGTGCTCAGCACAACCGTTACAGTCGTTGAGCCGATACCGGGTGCAGAAAGAGTAATAAGTGCCTTGGTAATACCACCATTAGCCGGAGGATTTGTCCAGTTAAATATTGGGAATATGAAACCACCAGTAGCACCTAAGGCAACGGTCTGAGGATTGATAGCACCATTCGATCCGCCCGGTGTGGTCGAGAAAATTGAACCCGGATTATCAGGATGAACAGCGATACTAGCAACAACCGACGTGATATTGGTCGTAGCAGCCAAGAAGTTTGAATTGGAGAAGAAACCAAAGTTAATCGGGATGCCGACACCACCGGTGATGTTGAACTGCCCCAGACCGCCACCGTTAAAGCCGAGTGTTCCATTGCTGGAATTTTGGACTTGGGTGTAGGCGATAGTGGAAGCACGAAGCGGTGGAGCAAGAATTGTTACCGTTAACGTTGCAGAGGTCAACGTGCCTCCCACACCATTCCAGAACAAAAGCGTTGCTTGTGTGCTTGCTTGATTACCGGGATTAAGCCAGTCAAACGTCATATTCGCTGATGTAGCGCTAATAGGATTGCCCGGCAGCGGAAGTGTCGGACTTAAAACAAGCGGTGTTGCAGCGCTTCCTGTACCAGTGGTATTGAAAATTGCCGTACCACCCGGAAGAGCAACGAGATGCGCCTGTATGTTTGTAGCAGCCAAAACAGGTGAGCGTTGGTTCAGACCATTAAACGAACTAATACGCAGTGTAAAGGGCGTACCGCTCGTAATCGTGAGATTACCTGCAGCCGGACTTGCAAAACCATTTGGCGTTACGGGATTAAAGCCACCGGAGCCATTGATTGAGAGCGAATCAGCCGCAACAATAATCGCAACCGGCGGATTCAGAACAACAAACGGCGTGTTGCTGTACGACGTAACAGGTATAGCATTCGATGCACTGTAGTATGTGCCACCAGCTGCCCACGTTGTATTACTTACACCACCCAAGGCGTTATTGCCCAAGTTGTCATATCCGGAACCATTCCACCGTGCGGTAAAGGCATTCGTACCGATAAAGCCGCCTGCTTCGTGTAATTGATCCCACGAAAAATCGAGCCTATCACCAACGGTTGTACCACTAGCTTTACCAACATTCCACTGAACATTCACTTTCTGAGGATATGTTGTGCTTTGGTTCGTGATGATAGCTTGTGCCGAAACTGTATAGTCATCCGATACACCACTGGTATTTGTTATCATCAATGGCGTAAGGAATGGTGAGCCAAGAGGAGCAAGCGTCGTAGTAGTTCCGACAAGGAACGTCCGGCGCGCACCGGCTGCAATAGGCATTGTCAGACTAGAACCAAGTGCAGTTTCAATGAAGTTATTATCCCGTAGAGCTGTGATGCCTGCTGAAGTAGCATTCACACGGAAATTGACTCCGGGCATGAGGCGGATAGAACCACCACCCATAGCAGGAGCCTGAGAAGTGCTATTCAGCGTTAAGGTATTTGCGACAACAGTTGATGTGGTAAGTGTTACAAGAGGATTCGTAATCGGTCCCGTTGCGGAGTTTACCGTCATTGTACTTAATTGATTACCCGCTCCACCTGCCATGCGCACAACCGATTGACGCGGCGAGGTAAAGGCAAGATTTGATGTAGCGCTACCGGTGAGCGTACCAGCGGCAGAGGCTATAAAACCACCAACCGTATTATTGCCAGTAAAGCTCAGGGTATTACCGCTCATGTTCAAATTTGCGGTGCCTTGCAAAAGCAAGCGACCAGCGATACCATCGGTAAGAGGATTCACACCTTGGAATGTCGCGCTGGTTCCGGCAGCCATAGTCATTGTAGCATTAGTAACTGTCAATGCACTAAGGAATACGGGATTGCTGAGTGAAGCATCGAAATGCAAATTCGCAGCAGCAGGATTATTGTATTCAATGCGGGCATCAGTCGGTGTAGCTGCCACAGCAATCGTGCGGAACATACCCATAGTGGTCGGCATATTCAGCGGAGCATTCATGGTAAAACGCTGCCCACCGCCACCTGTCAAATCAAGTGCGCCATTGAGAATGTTGACCGAAGCACCCGTTGCCGTCACAGAAGCACCGAGAGAAACCATGTTTTGGTTAAGATTAGGGAGCGGTGCACCCTTAGCAAAACCTTTATCTATTTCAAGTGTTCCACCAAAACCGAAAGTCGCACCGGCAGCACCGAGACGCTGTGAAAGTTCGACTCCATTGCTAACAGAACCTTGACCCGAATAACGAAGTTTTGACGTTGTTGCCAAATACGCAACCGGCACATCCGGCAATGCTACCGTAGTTGTAATAGCACCGGCACCGGAGCTTTGCATCTCCAGCGTACCTGTTGTGCCAATCATAATACCGGAAGGACGGTTCACAGCAATAGCGGCGTGCGGAGCACCGGCAGTCTGACTAATAGCCATACGCCCTGCGACAAGAACACGACCCGGGTCGGCTGCTACGGAAATTAAACCGCTCGTTACGCCGTCAGCCAGCGTCAAAGTATCGGCAGGGCTAACATACAAACCAAAATCATTATTTGCTTTTATAACATTCAAACCAACCATGCCAATCAAGGACAGATTGCGGCTTGATGCCAAGACAACTTGCGCATTGATATTGTCAATGAGCAGTGTTCCGAGTTGCCGATCGACAGCCGCATCACCGGTGAAGCGGAGAATGGATTGCCCTTGACCACGCAACCAAAGCTCTGTACCAACGTTGTTGTTACCAATAATGGTAGCACCAGCGGCAACATTCAATGTAGAATTTTGTGAAACCGGAGCCGTGCCAACAAGAACCTTTTGATTAGGCTGAAAAAGCCAACGACCGGATGTAACACTATTGACACCGTTCAGATTGACATCGCCAATAATAGAGAAATCCCTATTTGCACCAGTACGATTGATAACAACACTAGCTCCAAACGCAGCAACAGGAGCTGCTGAACCCCATTCGTTGGTCGCTAGGGGTGTGCTGCTTACCGCAAGACCTGAATTTTCCGTGTAGGACACAATTGGTGGCGGCAATGTAGTCGAGATGGGAGAATACGGATTGATGGGTGAACCGATGAGTGGTACGTCGGGCGAACCGTATTGCAACGTTGTTGCCATGCCTTTCGTAAAGGTTCCACCCGCCATATTGAGTGTTGCACCACTGGCAATAATCATGCTGGCAGTAGCCACATTGACAGTATGGTTGAAGGTTGAAGGAGCATCCAAGCGCAGCGTACCGAAGACGATACCGCGCTCGAAGTTGCCTGCTACCGTCGGAGTAATATTGAGATTGGTACCGGCTAGACGCAAAGTGGAATTTGTGGCGATATGGAGCGACTCTCCAAAGAATGTGCTCACATCACCAGCTATCATTTGCTGCGCAAGATTCAGCGTTGTTCCTTGGGTGAAGGACGGCGAAGCACCACCCATTACCGTTAGGCGTTGAATAGCAGTTGGGATATTGGTAGCAATTAATGGTGCATCGACAGCGCGGTCAAAAATTGCCCAATCATTGATGCCTGGAGGCGAGGCACTACCGGGAGTACCGTTAGAAGATGATGCCCAGTTCGTCGCTGTCCCCCAATCGGTATTGTTGTTACCAACCCAATAAATTGGAAAGAGCGCGTTGGAAACGATAAATGGTGTGTTCGACAAGTTTCCGGTATAGGTTGCCTGCAAGGTGCGCGGCGGACCAAACACAGGAAGTGTTGTTGGCAGAACGTTGGCATATGATGTACCAGCCCAGCGTCTAATACTTGTCAGAGCGGAGTTGCTCGTGAGGGATGTATTAAATGCAGCTGGTTCATCCAGTAAATTCCACTGGAGGGTAAGCGGACCGTTGTAAGCAGCAGCGCCCTTGCTGACCGTCCATTGTGCATTCACGCTACGTGTAAGAAGGTTTGCCGGAATTGCCGGAACATTGACGATAGCTGTGGTCACACTGACGGTATAGTTTTCAGGAGCGGTAGTGTTATTAAGCGTTACAGGAAGATAGCGTGAAGCTACTCCTGCACCCACATTTGCACCAATTGGGAAGGTGTAGGTAGCAACGCCAATATTCTGTACAATGAGACGACCTCCGCGCGAAGCGTCAATAAAATTTCCTGCCGGAGAAGGTACACCAGCAATATTTGAATTTGAAAGTGTAAGGTCTCCCGTACCAATTTGCAAAATTGCATTGTTGGAGAACGTTATTGCCGGAGCATTGTTAATGGTCAGCGGTGTCAATAACGAAACGAGATAATCTATCGGCCCAGTCGGCATAGCAGCAGGCTGTAAATAGAGATTGCCAATTACCTGACCACCAGGTGCCATTCGCAGATACGAACGAATTTCCTGTGATTGGAATTCAATCTGTGTACCTGTATTACCGAATATACCGGCTGTATTGGTTGCAGGAATATGCCCACCTTGCCCAAGACCGGCACCAGCAGGATTTGCACCAGAGAACCGTAGTAACAGCGAGCCACTGGCAACAATGTTTCCTGTATTATTCAGGAGTAATTGTCCGTTTGCATTATTAGCAACTGTCTCGTAGGCAGCAACGTATGTTGAACCGTTAATCTGAACTTGACCGTTCACCGACAGGTTACCGGTATTGGTAACGCCGAAGTGGTTAAAGATCGTCAATGTGCTATTAGTTGTACGAATAGACGTAGCAGCTGGATTATTATAGACAAATGCTGAACCCGTAGCAGCGGCAGAACCAGCAATATAGCCGCCGGCAGCCAATGTTACATTCCCATTCAGAATCATTCTATTGCCGTTCATACCGATACCGCCGGAAACAAGATTAAGATTCCCGTTTTGCGTTACCGGACCATTCAGCAGAATCATATCCAAATCGGCGGCAATTGGTCCAAGACGATTCACCGTGATTGAACCATTCATCGTAGGGGGGATTTCTTGCGGTGTAGTGCCACGTGCCATCAAGCCCGGATTTTGAGCATCTTGATAGTCCGCAATAGAGCTAGCATCCGTATAGAATGTATTCCCTGCCCCGGGCGTAATCTGTGCAGCATTCCCCCAGAATTGAATTCGCCCGCCGGAACCGATCACAAGCCCTGAGGCAGCACCGGTTGCAGCAGTATTGGTATTACTAATTGTCGAACCAGTCGAGAGGATAAGTGTTCCATTGACAATTAAACGACTGGTAGTGAAATTTCCGATGTTACTTACTGCATTATTCCGTACAGAAACAGTGCGTCCGGCAGCAATAGTAATCTGACCGCCTTGATTGATACCTGCTACTGCTGCTGCATCAGCAGCTTCAATACCACTTGTAGCAGAACCAAAGACTTGCATATTGGACGCTATGCTTAAATTGAGTGAAGTAATACGATTACGAAGACGAGTAACCATTGCCGGAGGCGTAAATGCCAAATCGGAGGTTGTCGCACCAAGCGGTGTTGCCAGCGAAATCTCTTCATAATTAAGCTCAATCGGCATGGCAGGATTATCAACGGTTGTAATTGTACCGCCTGCTATCATACGACTAGCAGCCATAGTAACAATTGTGTTAGCCGGTATGGAAAGAACCGACACAAGATTTTCTACTGTCAGCGTTCCGGCAAGTTGATAAGAGCTACCAGCAGTCATTTGGGTAACCGCAGAAACACTGCGGCGAACGGTAAGATTTCCAAGCGGTGTCGCCGGTATCTCTGCTGTACCGCCTGGAGCGGGAATGGTTTGCGTAGCATTATCGGTACGGTCATAGATAAGCGAACCGCGAGCACCAGTTTGAGCATATTGAATTGCTCCTGCAGCACTTCCATATGTGCCACCTGACATTCGCAAAGAACCGCCATCTTCGATACTAAAATTTTGGGCAACGGCGTTGCTAACAATTCCGAAGGGAATTAAACCTGTGCTGCCTACGGCAATGCTTCCAAAGATTCGTGCGCTCACCGGTGTACCACCAGCATTTGCAGCAATCGAAACCGTTACATTACTACCGACAAAAAGAGTCGAGTTCGGTGCAACAATAAGAGGTGCATTGAGGTTATCAGCCACAATACCGTTGAGTTGCAGCACAGAAGCTGATCCATCGCTTAACGTGATGGTGACACCGGACTGAACGACAACTCGCCCAACCTGAACGGTAACACCACCGATATTAATCGTTACGTTGCCCGTAAGATTATCAAAGATAGCAATGTCATTCACGCCCGGAATACCAGCACCACCAGCACCACCGGATGTAGCACTCCAGTTAGCGGCAGAGTTCCAAGCGCCTCCACCAATGCGGAAGAATGTTGCGGCTGTTGCGACATTCGCTGTGGCGAAAAGTACTAGTACGAATACCATAGCCTGCACCGCAGAGCTTCGCGCCGCAGTACGTGTCGCCTTCAGAACAGAACGCAGCGTGCGCTGGAGCAAGGATACATCCTGCTTCATCGCATCCAAAGCCTCAAGCGAGGGACTCGCGGCTTTGGCGCTTGTACTGTCCACGGCGCGTCCGCTCAGGGGGCGCAGAGCTACGCCACGAATGGGCGAGCGCTGCTGAGCAGAAGTGTGTAGAAAGTTCATAATTATCTCCAAAAACAAAAATACTTGTGAATTGAAAAAGAGGGTTTTCTGTTTAATTGGCTTCTTTAAAGAGAAGCCGTAAGCAAGCATGGCTTTCGAGCATGGGCTTCAATGAGCATGAGGCTTCACGAATTGTACAATTGCACGAGAGAATAGTCGCCTAAAGCATTGTACTTTAACATTATTATC
>JGI24217J29970_1000631_pt1 | contig 10600 bp, 4 predicted proteins | sample EnhBioin_Aerobic_FD_29970 | JGI IMG/M metagenome (IMG submission 29970) | reverse complement strand
CTCAGGGGCGATGTCGAAGTCGACCCGGCCCGCGATCTGGTCGACATCGCGAAGCTCTCCGTCGCGTTGACGACCCGGGATGGCCTCGACCTGAAAGCGAGCGTGCCGAAACTGCGCCTGACGTCGACCGGCGCGGTCGGCGAGGCGGCGAGCGCCGAGCTGAAACTGGTTCGGCCGGTGCGCACGCTGACGGCCAGGCTCGAATTGTCGGCGCTGGCGGCCGAGGGGAAGCAAGTCCGCTTCGCCAGACTCGGCGCGGAGGCCGAAGTGAAGCAGGGTGAGACGACCGTCGTCGTCAAGCTGGCATCGCCGCTGGCCATCGATTACGCGGCGCATACCGCCGATCTGTCGTCGCTCACGGGCGAACTCCTGGCCAGCGGGCCGCAAATCCCAAAGAAATCGGCGAAGGTTTCGCTCAGCGGCGGCGCACGCGTCGCCTGGGGAAAGCCGTCAAGCGTGAGCGCGGAACTCGCGGCGCAGCTTGATGACTCGAACCTCAGGCTGAAGATTGCCGTGGCCGATTTCGAGCACCCGGCCATCGACTTCGCGGTGACCGCCGACCAGCTCGACGTGGGTCGCTACCTGGCGCTGGTGGGCGCGTCCAGCGAGGGCACTGCGCACGTTCTGCAGGCCGCCGGCGCCGCCGCCCCGGCGGCCGCCGGCGGGCAAGCGGCCGCGCCGGAGAAGGCGATCGACCTGACGGCGCTCAGGAGTCTGAACGCGACCGGCAGCGTGCGAATTGGCGCACTCGCGGTGCGGCACATCAAGGCCGAGAACGTGCTCCTCGGTTTGCGGGCCGCTGCCGGCCGGATCGACATTGCGCCGCTCAACGCCAACCTCTATCAAGGCACGCTGGCCGGCAGCGCGAGCGTCAACGCGCACAGCAACCAGTTCTCGATGCGCGAAAAGCTGACAGGTGTTGCACTTGGCCCGCTGCTTCGCGACGCCGTGGGCGTCGACCGGCTTGCCGGACGCGGCAGCGTCGCGCTCGACCTCACGACTACCGGCACGACGCTCACCGCCTTGAAGCGGGCTCTCACCGGCAGCGTGCGCATCGACGTTCGCGATGGCGCGGTGAAGGGCGTCGATCTTGGCGCCATCGTGCGCGCCGCCGGCTCGCTGCTGGGCTCGAAGGCAAGCGTCGAGGGGCGGGCCAAGGCCACCGACCAGACCGAGTTCTCCGAACTCTCGGCGAGCTTCGCGATTCGCCAGGGTGTCGCGCGCAGCGACGACCTCTCGGGCCAGTCGCCGCTGCTCAAGGTGACGGGCGCCGGAAGCATCGACATCGCCACGGAGCGCATCGACTATCTCGTCAAGGCTGCCCCGGTCGGGGCGATTCCCATTGGTCACGGCCGCACGCTGACCGTTCTCCGGGGAGTGGCGGTGCCGGTGCGAATAAGCGGTTCGCTTGCCGCGCCGGAGTACTCGGTCGACCTGGCTCAGTTGGCGGTCGAGTCAGCGAAGACCGGCGTCAAGCTCACCATCGGCGCGGCGGTGGGCGCTCCTGAAGGCGCTGTGCCGCTGGTCAAGGACCTGTGGCACGGCCTGCGCGGAAAAAAGTAGGCGCTGTGCCGGCCGCGCCGGCGAGTTGCCTGTTGCCTTGAGCCTTGCTGGTCGTTCGCGGCACCGCAGCCACTGAAGCGCTGGCTGGCGGTGTGCGACAAAGACGACCATTCGCACGCCGGATCAGGTATCGTTGCTTCCTGGCCCACAAGACATTACGCGAGTTGCCCCATGACGTCCTCCGATGCCGTCTGGCTGATCACCGGTTGCTCGACCGGTTTCGGCCGCGAACTCTGCAGAGCGCTGCTGCGCCGCGGTTACCGCGTCGTCGTGACGGCACGCAACCCGGCGACTCTGGACGAATTTGCCTTGGCCGGGAACGCCCTGGTCGCCTCCCTGGACGTGACCGTACCGCGGCAGATCGCCGATGTCGTCCGGCAAGCCGATGAACGTTTCGGGCAGATCGATGTGCTGGTGAATAACGCCGGCTACGGCTATCTATCCGCGGTCGAGGAAGGTGAGGACGAGGAAGTCCGTGCGATGTTCGAGACCAACGTCTTCGGCCTGGCCAACATGACGAAGGCCGTCCTCCCCGGGATGCGCGCCCGTCGTCGCGGCCACATCGTCAACATCTCGTCGGTGGGTGGGCTGATCGGTTTCCCGGGCATCGGCTACTACAACGCCAGCAAGTTTGCGGTCGAGGGCCTTTCCGAGGCCTTGGCGAAGGAAACCGCGGGGCTCGGGATCAAGGTGACGATCGTCGAGCCGGGGCCGTTCCGCACGGATTGGGCGGGCCGCTCCTTGAAAACGCCGAAGAACGCCATCGCCGACTATGCGCAATCGGCGGGCGCCCGCCGGGCAGCCATCCAGGGCTATAGCGGCAGCCAGCAGGGCGACCCGGTACGCGGCGCGGAGGCGATCATCCAAGCGGTCGAAGCGCCGCAGGCGCCGCTTCATCTGCTCCTCGGCCGGCCCGCGTTCGACCTGACCGCCGCCAAGCTGAAGGAGTTCTCGGCGGAGATGGAGACGTGGCGCGAAGTCTCTCTGGGTGCCGACTTTCCGGACGCGGGTTGACCGGCGATGCTCGGCAGCATCGGCCTCCGCGCGCGGCATTAGCAAAGCATTGAACTTCTCGCCGAAGGGCCTGATTCCCAACCGCGCGCAGACGCTCGAGATACTGCGGCTGATGGGCAGGCATCGCCCCCTGCTGATGCTCCTTGGCGACGACGATGGCTATGGCACGCGTTGGCTGCTGGACGGCCAGGAGGTCCCGCCAGGAATCGCCAAGTACCTCATGCAGGCGGGTCTGGTTGCCGACGCGGGTGCCACCGGGTTCGGTGTGCGCAGGCTGGCGCTGACCGACTCCGGCAACCGCGTTCGCGAGAACGGCGAGACGTGGTGGACGAGCCTCGGCTTCATCGAACGTTTGAAAATCCGGATCCTCGGTTGATGAGGCGGGGCAATAGAAGATCCAGCGGCGCGCGCCGCCGCCGCCCGCGTTGCCCTGACGGTCCTGGCGGCGCCTGCGGGTGCCAGGGTGCTGCCGCGTCTGGTTGAGCCCGGCCCGAAGGCCCTGTCGCCCACCGGCGCGCCGAGGCGCGCAGGCAGCGATGCGAGCAGTGGCGTCGGTGACCGATCGGCGCCGCTGCCCATCCACCGCGTCAGAGGATGAAGTCGGAGATTCCCAGATCGGCGGTCTTCACACCGACCAGCAGAATCTCGTTACCCTCCCAACTGATCGATGCGTCATTGCCGATGGCTGCGATGTGCAGGTCCTTGAGTTTCGTAACACCGGCGTCGCGCAGATCGAGGCGGTCCACCCCATCCTGGAAGTCGATGACGACGTCGCGACCCCACGCTTTGCCGAAGACGAAGGTGTCCCCGCCGCTGCCGCCGCTGATCCGGTCGTTGCCAGCGCGACCGTCGAGAATATCCGCCCCGTAACCGCCGAGCATGACATCGGCACCGGAGCTGCCGATGATCCTGTCCTTGCCGCCACCACCGTCGATGCTCACCTTGCCGATAAAGGTGGTGGCACTGAAATCGAGCAGATTATCGGCCCAGTCGCCGAGCAGCCGCACCGGGCCGCCGGCGCCGGAGGCATCGAGGGTCTCGACGCCGTTCTTCGGCGCGAACGCCGTCAGGCCGATATCGACCTTGCCACCGTAGGCGACGATGCGGTCCTTGCCGGCGCCGCCGTCGTAGCTGTCGTAGCCCTCGAAGCCGTTGCCGCTGTTGCCGGTGACGCGAAACGTGTCGTCGCCACTGCCGCCGAATAGCTGGTCGGTACCCGTGCCGCCGTGCAGCACGTCGTTGCCATTGCCGCCCGACAGAACCTGGTCACCCCAACTGCCGCCGTCGATGTTGTCGTCGCCGGCACTGCCGATGATCGTGTCCTTGCCGCCACCCCCGTCGATGCTCACCTTGCCGACAAAGGTGGTGGCACTGAAGTCGAGCAGATTGTCGGTCCAGTCGCCGAGCAGCCGCACCGGGCCGCCGGCGCCGGAGGCATCGATGGTCTCGACGCCGTTCTTCGGCGCGAACGCCGTCAGGCCGATATCGACCTTGCCACCGTAGGCGACGATGCGGTCCTTGCCGGCGCCGCCGTCGTAGCTGTCGTAGCCCTCGAAGCCGTTGCCGCTGTTGCCGGTGACACGGAAAGTGTCGTCGCCGCTGCCGCCGAATAGCTGGTCGGTACCCGTGCCGCCGTGCAGCACGTCGTTGCCGTCGCCGCCCGACAGAACCTGGTCACCCCAACTACCGCCGTCGATGTTGTCGGCACCGGCGCTGCCGATGATCGTGTCCTTGCCGCCACCCCCGTCGATGCTCACCTTGCCGATAAAGGTGATGGCACTGAAGTCGAGCAGGTTGTCGGTCCAGTCGCCGAGCAGCCGCACCGGGCCGCCGGCGCCGGAGGCATCGACGGTCTCGACGCCGTTCTTCGGCGCGAACGCCGTCAGGCCGATATCGACCTTGCCACCGTAAGCGACAATCCGGTCCTTGCCGGCACCGCCGTCGTACTTGTCGTAGCCCTCGAAGCCGCAATCCGTGTTGCCGGTGACGCGGAAGATGTCGTTGCCGTCACCTCCGGCCAGGCTGTCATTGCCAGTACCCCCGTAGATCAGGTCCTCCCCATCACCACCCGAGAGGCTGTCGCTACCCCACCCACCGTAGATCAGATCGTTACCGCCGCCACCCGCTACGGTGTCGTTGCCGCCGCCGGCGTTGATCTGCTCGCCGCGTTCGTCGCCGTTGATCGTGTTGGCCGCCTCGTCGCCCAGCACGATCGGCGCCTTGCCGTAGAAGAAATTGAGCCAGGTGGCGACGTCCGACAGCGTGGCATTGGGATTCCCGTCCTCGTTGAGAAAACGGCCGTCGCGGATCTCGAAGCCCAGATGATAGATGCCGTCACCAACGGTATCGACCAGGTTGCGGCCGAAGAAGTTGGTCGTCGCGCCGTTGCCCTGGACAAAGTGATAGCCACTCGTCTCATCGCCCTCGTCGTCACCGTGCAGATCCGTCCACTGCTTGAGCAGGGCAGCGTCATCACGGACAAGGCGGTTCATCTGGACAAGCTCTTCGACGGTGATCCAGCCGTCGGCATGGGCTCCGGTTTTTCCGATCAGATCGACGATGATCTGGTTCAGCGCGTTGGCCGCCTTCGCGCCCTGATTGATGTCGAAGGCCTCGGTACTGCGCGCCAGGCCGCGATCGCTCTTGATCATATCGACGATGCGGTCGAGCCCAGTCCCCGTGGTTGATGCATCGACGAGAAAATAGTTGAGCCAGTCGGCGACGTCCGACAATGACGCGTTGCGGTCGCCATCCTCGTTGAGGAGATGACCATCCTTGATCATGAAGCCAAGGTGGTAGATGCCGTCGGCGACGGTATTGACCAGATTCTCGCCGAAGAAGGTCGTCGTGGCGCCGTCGTTCTGGACCTTGTGAAAGCCTGTCTCAAGGCGCTTCTCGTCGTCGCCATGCAGACGGGTCCACGCGGCCTGGCGCCCGGCGTCAGCACGCAGGTAGCCATTCAAGGCGACCACGTCGGCGACGGAAATCCAGTTGTCGCCGGCGACGCCAGTCGCCGACAGGGCACCCCGCAGCATCTGGTTCAGCCCATTCGCAGAATCCGCACCGGCGGCGATCTGCGCGTCGGCGATCCGGCGATCGAGCCCGGGATCGGCCATGATCAGGTCGGTGATCCTGTCCAGCCCGGTGCCGCTCGTCGAATGGTCTGTGTAGAACTGGGTCAGCCACTCGGCCACTTTCTCGACAGAGGCGTTCGGATCACCGTCCTCGTTGAGGAAGCGGCCATCACGGATTTCGAATCCCATGTGGTAGATGCCATCAACGACAGTGTCGAGCAATTGCTCGCCCCGGTACCGGGTGGTACCGCCATCGTTCTGCACCAGATGAAAACCGGTCTCGAAGCCCGTTTCGTCGTCGCCGTGCGCCAGCGCCCATTCCGTTCTGAAATTGGTACGCAGATAAGCGTTCATTGCGGTGACTTCGGCAGCGGTGAACACCTTGTCGTCCGCCGCGTGGGTGGCCTGGGCGGCCTGCACGATCATCTCGTTCAAGCGGTTTGCCGCTTGCGCGCCGGCCCTGATGTCCTTCCCGTCCGTTGCACCCGCCAGGCCAAGGTCGCGGTAAATGTACTCGACGATCTGGTCGAGACCGGTGCCAGTCGCGCCATAGGTGGCCGCGGTAACCAGGCTGTAAGACTTGACACCGGAAGCAGTGGGCATTGTGGACTCCTCGGACGGGTAGGTGGTAAGGCGGGGCGTGAACTCGTGACGACGCAGGGGTGCCGGCAGCATCCCTCACCAACGTTGCGGATGCCATTATAGTCGACGTGGTCGCGACAGCTGGTGTTGCGGGTAGCGTTGTCACCTCCAGGCAGCGTCCTTTCGCGCTCCCATGCGAACCGGGTTTGCATGACCTGGCGACTGTGTGCGCAACGCATGCGCTTTGGCGAGACCACCAGCGAATGACCATCATCGAACAAGCCGCCGATCTGCTCAGACCGTTCATGGGCGAAGACCGTCGTGACACCTGGCTTACACTCGCCTTTCACACCGAGCATCCGGACGTGTACCACGCGATTCCTCAGCGCGGTGCCACGAGGGATTTCGTGGTCGCTTGCGTGCGCCGCCTGCTCGAGCATGGCCGAGTTGGTTCGCGGCATGCCCTCTCGCTCTTGCTGGAGGCAGTCTGCAGCGCCGCGGGAGACGAAAGGCAGCCCGCCTTCCGGGCGCTGATCGAAGAACTGGACGCGCGCTGTCTCGGCGGCGCCGACCTCGCTGCCGCCCCTGTCTTCGCAGCCGCATTCTCTCCCAGTGTCCCGCCCCTGGGCGTCCGCCAGGCCAGCGCGCGTGATCCGCGTGTCTTCATCAGCTACTCGCGTAGCGACCGGCAGATCGCCGATCGTCTGTTCGCCGACCTGCAGCAAGCCGGCCACGCCTGCTGGCTCGACACCAGCGACATCCCCGGCGGCGAGGTATGGCTGGCGGCGATTGCCGATGGCATCGAGCGCGCCTACGCCGTCGTCAGCCTGGTATCCACGGCCGCCAACACCAACGACTGGGTGCGGCTGGAGTACCTGCAGGCTAGAAAGCGTGGCAAGCCAGTCTTTCCGCTGCTGACCGGCGATGGCGAGCCGCCGTGGTACCTGGCCGACCGCCAAGCGATCGCGATCGGCGGCGCCGATTACACCACGGGCGTACAGCGCCTGTTGCGTTCGCTGCCCGCGCCGCCGGCAGCGAACGCGGCAGACGCGATGCGCGCCCCGGCCGCGACGCCGCGCGAAGCCGGGCTGGCCTACCTCCGCCGTCTGCAACTCGGCGAGCTGGTGCACACCGAACTCTATACGCCGATGGCCGGCGTCGCCAGGGTGCTCACGCCGGCGGCACCGGCCGCGAGCCTGCCGGCCGTCGTCATGCGTCCGGAATTCCGTCACCTGCGGCGGCGCTCCGCCAACACGGCCCAAGCGCGCAGCGAGTCGCGAGCGTACGAAGACATCGCGCAGGCTTTCGTCCAGGTGCGCCGGGCGGCGCTGCTCGGCGAGCCGGGCGCCGGCAAGACGACGACGCTGTGGAGGCTCGCGCACGACGCGCTGGAGGCAGCGCTCGCCGACGCGACCGCGCCGATACCGCTGCTCGTCAGCCTGGGCAAGTGGACCGAGACCGAGGAAGGACTGTCGGCCTTTCTCGAACGTCAGTTGGGCGAACTCGGCGCTCATCTCGCCAGCCTGCTCGCGTCCAGGCGCGCCGTGATCTTGTTGGACGGCCTGAACGAAATGCCGGTTGCCGAGCGCGCTGCCAAAGCTGCCGAGATCAAGGCCTTCCTCCAGCAGCACCGCGCACTGGCGGCCATGGTCACCTGCCGCGAACTGGACTACACCGGCGACCTGTCGCTCGAGCTCGATACCGTCAGCATCCGCCCGCTCGATCCGCCGCGCATCTTCGAGTTCGTCACCGGCTACCTGACACACGCGCTCGAATCGATCGAAACCGACTCAACGGCGCGCGAGGCGGCCGGGCGGGCGCGCGGCGACGATCTGTTCTGGCGCCTCGCCGGTGGCGAAGGCGTCCGCGAGGCGTGGCGGACTTGGCAAGCCGCCGGCGCGAGCCTTTCCCTTTTCTGGTCGGCGACCGAGGTTCCACGCGCGAATCCGGACATCTACAGTCGCACGACTGCGGCCATGGACCGCGCCTGGCAGCAGGCCGTGCACGATCCGCGCAGCCTGCTGCGGCTTGCCGGCAATCCCTATCTGCTCTACATGCTCACCTGCGTCTATGTCGATTCGGGCGGCGTGCCGCAGAATCGTGCCGTGCTCTTCGACCGCTTTGTCGAAGTCTTGCTGCTGCGCGAGCGTCTGGCCGAAGAGGCGGAAGCGGCAGTCGAGCCCCTGCGGCTCACCACGGATGGCGAGCGTCTGCTCGCCGCGCTCGAGGGTCTGGCGTGGAGCATGCAGTCGCGGCGCGGCAACGCGGCAGCGGATGGCGACGATGCGCGCGGCGACACCGCGACGGCGGTCGACCGGTCGGAGGCCGCCGAATGGCTCGACAGCGGCCTGCTGCACCGGGCCGCTGCTGCCAGCCTGCTGGCGGTGGGCGAGCGCGAGGTGAGATTCGCCCACCAGTTGCTGCAGGAATACTTCACCGCTCGCGGCATGCGGACGCGGCTGGCCTCGGGCACCTTGCACGCCGGCGAACTGTGGTCCGCCGCGCGCTGGTGGGAGCGCACCGGCTGGGAGGAAGCCGCCGTGCTGCTCGCCGGCCTGCACGGCGACGACTGCACGCCGGTCGTCGAATGGCTGCTGCAGGCACAGCCCGAGGTGGCGGCGCAGTGCATCGTCGGCAGCGGCGCGCGGCTGCCGGACGCGGCTCTGCGGCGCTTGCGGCAGGCGTGGTCACCGCGGCTCACCGATCTCGAACACGATCCCGAGTCCGAGGCGCGTGCCGCCGTCGGTCGCGCCCTGGGCCGACTCACCCTGGGCGGCCTGCCGCTCGACGACCGGCCCGGCGTCGGCGTGCGGCTCGACGCCGGGCGCAAACGCCTGGTGCCGGACATCGACTGGGTCGAAGTCCCTGCGGGGGAGTTCCGCTACGGAGAAAAGAACAGGAGGATCAGGCTGCCGGCTTTCCATATCGCCCGCTATCCGATCACCACCTGCCAGTTCCGCTGCTTCGTCGACGACCCGCAAGGCTATGCCGACCCCCGCTGGTGGGAAGGACTCGCGGAGCGGTCAGAGCGCCCTGCCGAAGCGGCCTGGGACTATGCCAACCATCCGCGCGAGACCGTTTCGTGGTTCGAGGCGATGGCCTTCTGCCGCTGGCTGAGTCAGCCGCTTGGCTACGAGGTCCGTCTGCCGCAGGAGCAGGAGTGGGAAAAGGCCGCGCGCGGCGCCGATGGTCGGGAATTCCCCTGGGGCGAATTCGCGCCGGGGCACGCCAACCTCGACGAGACATGGGATGGCGACGGACCGCACTGTCTTGGGCTCACCTCGGCGGCAGGCGTCTATCCGCAGGGGGCCTCGCCGTGCGGCGCCCTCGACATGGCGGGGAACGTCTGGGAGTGGTGCCTGAACAGGTACGACAAACCGGGCGAGACCGATCCGGGTGGCGATGTCCGGCGCGTGGTGCGCGGCGGCTCGTGGGTCAGCGGCCGTGGGTTCGCGCGTTGTGCCTGCCGCGGCGTCACCCATCCCGGCCTACCGCGGCAGCTATCTCGGCTTTCGGGTGTTGTGTGTCTCCCCCATCTCTTGAAGCGCTGGCCACTGGAGCACTGGTCTCTGTTCTTCTGGTTTGCTGGTTCTCTGAAGCGCCGCGGCGCGGCGCTCACGGGCGCGCAGCGCCCGTCGATTTTTCCGGCACCATCGTGAACCGCAGCCCGGCAAAGACATGTCGGCGCAGGCCCCAGGTGTCCGCCTGGCGCACGTGATTCACCCAGGCCTTGACGCTGGCATCCAACTCGGCAAAGCTGATGTGCCCGGCGAGGTAGTCGTCGAGTCGGCCGCTGAGGCGGCTGGTGGCGCCGCGCACCTTGCGTGCCTTGACCCGGCGGTAGCCTGGAAAAACGACGAAACCGAGCCAGGGAATGCCGTTCTCCACCGGCACCACCTGCGCGGGCCCCTCATGGATCGTCAGCCGCAAGCGTGCCAGGCGTTCGACGATCGCGCGCTTCCACGCCCACAACTCGCGCTTGCTGTCGCTGAACAGGGCAAAGTCGTCCACGTAGCGCAGGTAGGCGGCCCAGCGCAGTTCGCGCGTGACGAACTGGTCGAACGGATGCAGATAGCAGTTCGACCAGAACTGCGAGGTGAGATTGCCGATCGGCAGGCCGCGCGGCCGACAGGCGGCGAGCAGGTCGTCGCCCGGGAAGTAGACCGTGGCGTACTCCTCGTCGAGCACGCCGGCGCCACTGGCGATGATGCGGTCGATCAGCGCCATGAGGTCCGCTTCGGGGACGACGCGCGCCAGTATCGCGTGCAGAACCTGGTGGTCGATCGAGGGGAAGTGTTTGACGATGTCGGCCCGCAACACATAGCGATGACGCTGTGCGAAATGCTGCAGCCGGTCGATGGCCCGGT
>JGI24217J29970_1011323_pt1 | contig 10666 bp, 1 predicted proteins | sample EnhBioin_Aerobic_FD_29970 | JGI IMG/M metagenome (IMG submission 29970) | reverse complement strand
TCACACATGTAGAGTTATACCAAATAGATTAGACAAGACAATATTAATAATAATATAACTCGTTAATTAAAAAAATCAATAATCCGGACATTTAAAAACGAAAGAAAAACAAAGTAAAATATTACGTACACATATTATTGACTGTAGAAAGGAAGAAGAAAGAGAAGAAAAAATAGATATTTATATTGTTTTAAAACTCATATAAAATAAATAAATACGAGAATAGAGAAGAAACAAAAAATTTAAGATTCGTCGTTCGATGATTTAAGTCCATAGATGTCGGAGATCTTATTGAACTTGGGACCCCAGTTCTTGATCTGATCGAGTTCGGCATCGATGTTGTCATTGTTTGTCGTTGCGGCCGCCTGGCTATTCGGCGAAGTCGTTTCGGCAGCGGCTTTTCGTCCGTGCGAAAACGTGCTTAATCGGTTAGTTGGATTGTTGTTGTTGGTGTTGTTATTGGTGGTTGTTGGGCTCGGCTCGACGTCTAGCGAGCTCAACGTCGATCCGTACATACTGCCTTCGCCCTCGTACGCGTATTCTTGAAGACTGTCGTACGGCGGCTGTACTGGGTCGTTGTCGATCTCGCGAAGCTTCGAATTGATGAAGTCGCCGATCACTTCGGTGTTTTGCGGCCGGTGGGCTTTCATCCCGCTTATATGAGTCACTGGCGGAACATCTCTTCTGATGTAAGACATTTCTTGAAGCGGTGGCTTTTGTCGGGGTACAGCCGGTTGGAATTCGCCATCGATGGCTGTCGAACCGTCCGACATGTTGAGAGGATGCGATGACATTGAGCTCGTCGGGTCCACTGGTTTCGCAAGTTGAGTAATATCATATGCGCTTTGATCGACATCAGGACAGCCTTCTTCCACATAGTTTATAATCGTCTCTCGCACCTCATCGTTCGGATCGACTCCGAGCATGTAATGTTTAGGCGTGGGACGTTTCGATTTCGAGTAGACGATAAATATGAGCACCAACACAATGAACATAATCAAACAAAATATGATAACAGAAAGAGCTTCGATGCTCATTAGAACAGCGACACGTTTGGAAGCCTGGGCATTACAGAACGACCCATAGTAGCCTTTGCGGCAGACACACTTGAATCCGGAGATGGGAGATCCCTCGGAGTCGGCCACAGGCCAGATCTTGTGCTGCGAGTCCCTGATCTCGATCATGTCGCTGTAGAGGAGGAACCAACTGTCCGGTGGATATTCCCCGGTGGTTGTAGAACTAGACGAGTCGAAAGAGCCGCCGAAATGGCCGTTAGATGATGTTGGAACTGCTAGTGATGATGAGGACGATTGATCTTGGAAGTTCTCGTAGGCGATTAAGCGGCCGTTTTCGTTGTACTTCTCACAGTGTCGAGTGCCTTCGACGCTACATAGTTGACAGTCGTTGATCTCGTAGCATCGTGTACCGTTTAGCTGTTGGCCTTTTGGACATTGACATTCGCCGAGACGCCACTGATCCACGCAGCGTTGATTCGACGGACAGAATATACCCTTGCAGTAGTCGACGCTCGCACAGCCATCCTTGACATTAACCGTCTCCATTTTGATGGCAATATCGTCGTAAATTCGTTCCTCTTGCTGAGTATACGGAAGCGGCTTGTCATCGAATCGAACATCCATCATACAACTATCATGATAGTCACGTGATATCTCATATCCGCTGACCTTAATCTGAACAACCTTAGCGCCTAGGAAGATCGAATCACGATCGACATCCATCTCTCGCGCACCATTCGGAAGTCCGAACGTGTAGTTCATCTTGACACCTTCTCCGTCGTCGAGTATAAGTGAGGCCTCTTTACCGTATCTCTCAGCCCTCACCATGTGCCATCGGCCATCGTTGACGGGGACATGAGCGATGGCGATCGAGCTCTCACCTCCACCGATGTCATATCGGAATTGTAATCGACCTCCATTGATCTCCAGATACACGTATTGCGCCCTGTTAGGACTCGTTATCTGGAATAGGGTTTGCGCCTTGTCGGTGGTGTTTTCCCGGGTTCGGAAGAGCAACTGAATCTTGGTAAACTTCTTCAAATAGGCGTCGTACGCCGATTGACGCGTGTCCGATTGGTAGACGTATCGATACTTGAGGTAACTACCGGCTCTTCGGTTTATACCTGGGGTTTGGAAATCGAACGGGAGCGTCTTAAACTGACAGTTCGGGCCTCGATAACCCGGCTTGCAAACACACTCCGCTTTGAAGTAGTTCGCATCGCAAACGCCATTCACGCAAAAGTTGGTCTCATTAGTCGGGTTGCATAGTTTATCCGCACGTGGACACGAGTCGATGCTGTTGGAGGAGAAGCCAATTGTGTTGGGAGTATCGACCTGCATATCGACGAGCTCCCCGTTTATTTTGAAATTCCTTATACATCCCACGAAGTTGCCCTTGTAGTCGAGGCTTTTCGGCACGCTAGATCGGTCGTAAACGCCGCCTACTTGCATCGGATAATACTGATTCGTGTTGATGAATAGATCGTGAACTTGCACCTGGAATTCGTGTTCGCAGCCGTTTACCAACACGTTGACGCTGTTTTGTGTGAGGGTCTTGTGAGCTAGCCGACTGTTCTCGTGCGATTTATCCGTGTTGCTGCTATCTTCAATGCAGCGGTCTATTGTTATTCGGTACTTGAACCCGGTCTTGTAGATATCCACTCGATGCCATGATCCGTCGTTTAGTGATCGATTGAAGTTGTTTAGTGTGTACGAGTGGAGTTTACCGTTGATTCCTTGTCGTACCTGGAACACTAATCTCGTCTTTTCCATTTGTAACGAGATGAAGTCTTGTTGGTATCGCGACGGGTTCGATTTGTCAATCGAATGCTCACTATTGATAGGTCCATTATAGAATATTAGACCTCGGTTGTTTGTTGTTATGAACTCTAGGGAAACGACGAGATCGGCGCATTGAGGTAGTGAATTGAGCCACGCGAATCCGCCGCTTGAATTGAAGTGACGGATTGTTTTCTGACATCTCGGGCCGTCGAATCCACGCGGGCATTGACATTTTTGGATCGAGCCCTGCTTCACGCACATGCCGCCGTTTAGGCAGTAGTTGGTGTCGGTGCAGGCGCCGAGGAGGCCGTGTGACATGAGCGAGTAGCCGAGGAGCGTCTTGCAAACGCATTCGGCTCTCTCTACCGCCATCACGCCCACTAGAGCGGTCTGATTGGCGTTTACTAGCGCCACTTGATGGCTCATGTAGTGCGTTGTGCTGCGGCAACCCGACTCTTTGCATTTCTTCTCCGATTCGGCGCATTCGTCGATGCCAACTGTTACTAGTTCGATGCTCTGGTCGAGTGAGCGTAACCATTGTTGGAAGTTCGATTTGTTGTGCGCCAAAAGGCCGTTAAGCCGCTCGGCTTTGTAGATTGGTGAACCGTGAGCGGTGAATCTTATATCAACAGTATCAGGCAATGTCTTATGATTAACAATACTAAAGAACTTAATATTATCATCACTACTGAGCTTATAGATATTCCTGGCGAGATAAGTCTGAATCTCATTGAGAAGCGACCTCTCATTAGGCGAATATTTCGTCTCGATGAGTTTCTCCGCTCTGACACCACTAAGCCGAATCGAGCCGGACTGTCTCACCATGTCCTCATCGACCTGTTTAATAACAATCACAACAGTCGATATCTGCGCGTCGTAGTGGGGTTTGGTCAAATCGCGCACGCTAACTTTGAACTCATATTGACCAGGTTTTAGAATCGATCCACCACTGCCACTAGGCTTTAGAATAATCGATCCGGGCGTATACGACTCGGCGTATTTGAGGTCCGACACGCTCTCGATTATATCGATGTGGTGGCGAACGAATTCGGCGTCCGATGACGATTCGCCACTGTTGCCTCCGCTAACAGTGCCGTCTAATCCGGCTGCGGCCGCGTTGTTGTCTTCGCCGCCGCCGCCGATGAGTAGCTTGAATTCTTTGTCGCCTGCGTCCCAGTCGTCTTTGTCTTCCGCGTATACTGTGCCCAAGAAGATTGGCTTGGATGAGCGCAATACGCTGCCTTTGTAGTCGTATGCGATGATTCGTTTTGTGCCTGGGTAGTGTGGGTTGTCGTTTACGTCGCCGATTGTCACCGTCAAATAGTTTATACCGCTCATTGGTGGTTTTCCACTATCTCTAATGAGAATCGGAATTCGATACTCCTTACATCGATTATGGGTATCGTACTCCTTCTGATAACTGAAGCCATTCGAGTAAGAAGCGCCAGCTTGTCCACACTCCAACGCCTCTCTATCGAACGTCGCCAACGAGTAGATTTTCGCGAAATTATCGCCATTTATATCATCAACATGGAAGCTCATGTTAAATTTAGGCGCTCCCTTCGAGGGCCAAACATTCAATCGATCGGGCAGCTCGAAAACGAACGGCGGGCCGTTCTCGGGTGAGTCGAGATCTTGAGCTCGAATGCTCGCTAGGAATTGACCCGGTGGAGTGTTTTCCATCACAACTGGGTTATAATGTTCGGCGAATATGGGGAAATTATCATTGACATCTAAAATCTCCAAATTCAATGTCGCTATTCCGGTTTGTGGCGGATATCCTTCGTCAATGGCGAATATTCTCAATATATACTTGTCCTTAGTTTCTCGATCGAGTGATTCCAAATTGTAAAGATTTCCATACTGATCGATAGTGAACTCATGGCTTCCCTCAGATTTACGATCCAATGAATAACTAAACCGTCGATTAGCTTCGTTCGTATCGAGATCTTCGGCGGTGAAATTGGTAATAATCGTCAATGGGGAAATAGACTCGTAAACGGGGACGTTTTTGACGGGTTCTTTGAACCTAGGGGCCTCGTCGTTGACATCAGCGACGTTTATAAACACGGTTGTGTAGTTGATCGCCTGACCGTCGCTCACACTAACATTAAGCTTGAATAGTCGGTGGTAATCGGGCGGGTCATAGTTGACCTGTTTGGCGAGCTTCACGAAACCGGAGTTGGCCTCGCGCTCCGTGTCTACCTTGAAGTATTTCGGCTCGCGAACCCCTTCAACGCAGTCGGTGTCGTCGTTGCCGGTGTATGTGCCCGAGCGGACTAGACACTCGGATTTGAGGCCATATGACAGCTCGGCGTTTATTCCGATGTCTTTGTCTGTTGCGGTTACCACTAGGACTCGTTCGCCGATTGGGAAGTCTTCGTTTATTGTTTCGGTGTACATGTTTGATTGGAATACAGGCGCTTGATCGTTGGCGTCCTCTACGTAAATGGTCACTTGTCCACATCCTCTCTTTCCATTTCCATCGGTAGCACAAACCTCGATAGTATACTTATCGATTTGTTCACGATCGAGCTTCATATTCTGATAGATCTGTCCACTTGTATCATTGATACTAAACACATCCAAGTTGCCGAACTTTTTATTCTCGGCAATCTGATACCTCAAAATGGCATTTTGTCCCATAGCAGGGTCATCGTAATCATTAGCGGTCACAGTCATGATTAAAGTACCAGGTTTTGAGTTCTCCAAAACGTGACCAATATACGGTGGTTTATCGAAAACAGGAGCGTTGTCGTTGATATCGATGAGACGGACATTAACAACAGCGGTCGAATCCATGCTTCCCTTATTGCCGCCTTCGTCCGAGGCGATCACATTGAAGGACCAAACTGGTCGACCGTTCGGGTAGTCACGATCGAGTTTCTCCAACAGTATAATCTCTCCCGTATGTGGGTTGATATTAAACGGTCTGAAAGCAGTTCCGTTTTGGGTGTAGTTGTAGTTGATTTTGAATACAATCGTATTGGGGCGTTTAATATCACCGTCAGTGGCGTTTATCTTGAGTATAGTTCTCGGGAAGTTGAGGTCCTCTTCAACCAACTCGATCTCATAAGGCGGACTCTCGGTGAACACCGGCGGGTTGTCATTGACGTCGAGAAGGTCGATTTTAATCTTGGTAGTCGCGTTATGGATACCGTCGCTTACAGTCAGTGTCAAGTAGTATTGGTCCATTGTCTCAAAGTCAAGTTTGCCGTTGTTGAGCACATAGATCTCACCGATGCTCTCGCGTACTCCGAACACGTTATCCTCGTTTCCGTCCGTGATTATATACCTCAACTGCTGGTTGTTCTCGTCCAAATCGTTCGCTTGAACCGTGATTATCGGAGTACCACGTTCGGCGTTCTCGAGCACTGTCGCCTCGTATAGGGTGTAGTTGAAGAACGGCTCGTTGTCGTTCGTGTCCGAGACGTCGATTCGGACGTTAGCCGTGCGGCAATTTGGTGTGTTCATGTTGGGTCGATCAGACATGGCCGAATCGCACGCTGTGACGTCAATGAAGTAGACTTTTATCTCCTCACGGTCGAGAGTCACCCGAGTTGTGATGTTGCCAGTGTACGGGTCGATTTGGAACTTTCGGCCGTGTTCCTGATCGGTTATCGTATAAACGACGACATTATTCGGTGCGCTTATGTCTTTATCCTCGGCGGTTACTTTCGTTACGTAGGTTCCAGGAGGCGAGTTCTCGCTAACATTCGACAGATAAGTAGGAGAGGTAAACAATGGTATGTTGTCGTTCGAGTCGAGGATTTCAACTCGCACGATTCCGGTGATTTCCATGGGTTGAGCGGCGGCGTTTTGAACGCGAACATGAAGCTGGTAGAAGCTCTGCGTCTCGGCGTCTAGCGGCTGATAGACCAAGATTTTACCTCGATATCGGTTCGATCCACCCGGGATTTTCTCCTGTTGTATAATGAACGACTCCGGTTGGGGTTTTGGAGAAAAGTCGAAGATGAGTTTCGAATTCGGGGCGTAGTTAGATTCGGCATCGAGGGTTTCAACCACCTGATTGAGTGAAATCGCTTCTGGGATTCGAACTGTCCTTTCGAAGCGTTTCTCCGTCTCCGGGAGCCATTTAGGGGGTTCGTTGTCTCGATCGGCAAACACCACCGAAACTGAGACCGAGCTCGACTTTCTCGGCTCGCCAGAATCCTCGGCGATCAAATTAAACATAATAGGTTTCTTTATAGTGTGAGCGATTTCTTTACGAAGTGATATCATTCCAGTCGATTCGTCCACATGGAAGTACTGATAGTACTGCCCGTTTTGTTCGATTCGGTATCGAATTTCGGCGTTTTTTCCTGAGTCGAGGTCACTTGCAATGATGCGCTGAATAGCTTGACCCGCTTGGGCGTCGTACTTTATCGACAACTTGTATTCGGGCTCGTAAAACGTCGGTGCGTGATCGTTTATGTCGACGATCTTGATTCGGAACGAACAGGCGTCCGAGAGTGGATGTGGCTTACCGCGATCTTTAGCCTTCACCGTGATACTGTACTGCTCGTTGAATTTCCCACTAGCTTCACGGTCAAAGACCATATTGGTTTTTATGAGTCCGGTTCGAGGATCGATTTTGAATGGTTGATTTCTCTCGTTCGCATGGGTCGATAAGATCTCGTATTCGACTTCGCCGTTCTCGCCTTTGTCCTCGTCGTGCGCCCGAACATGAATGACGTCGGTTCCGAGCGGCTCCTCTTCATTCACCTGTGCCCGTTGTGAATACGCGTCGCAGTCGTGGAATTTAGGCGCGTGGTCGTTTATATCTCGGATTTTGATGACGAGAGTTGCCTCTTCTCGGTTCGTCTTCACTTTACAGTTCATGTTGGTGTTCATTAGAGTCTGCGAGTATTTGTGGTGGACTCTGCTCCCTTGTGTGTTCGTATTCGATCCGGATGTGGACCCTTGGCAGCAGCAAGAGCCGTCGTCTTCGGCGTATACGGTTAGGTTGTAGTAGTCCTCTCGCGGGTCGATTTTACGGTCGCTTTTGATCTTTACGATACCCGATTCTCGGTTGATTTCAAATGGACCTGACTCGTCTTTTAGTTTGAAGAAGATTCGGTCACCGTCGCCGTCTGTTGCTTGAACAGTCGTTACATAGGCGGCTGGAGGCGAATTTTCGTCCAATGTGGCCAAAATCACCTTTTGGTCGAACTTAGGCTTCTCGTCGTTGACATTGCTAATAGGCACAGAAACTTTAGCCGAAGCGCACAAAGACGGCTGTCCGCGATCGCACGCAATCACATCAAACCTATACATATGCTGAGGTATCTCGAAATCAAGTCGCTGCTCGTTATAGATCTTCGCCCGCTTGGTGTCGCCATCCGAGAACGGCTTGATATAGAAATACGGATTGCTCACTTGCCAGTCGATCTCGCCGTTGCGGCCAGAGTCGCGATCTTGCACCTCCACTTGGATAATAAACGTGTCCGGTGCAAGGTCCTCAGCAATCGGTTGATTGCGAACGTACTCGGACAGAGTAAACTGAGGGGCGTTGTCGTTGTAATCTTCGATGTAGACGTTTAGACGGGCCGTCGACGAGAGCAACCAGCCCGACTGTTCGGTGACGAGCACGACTAGGTTGTACTCGCGGATATCCGTTTCGTAGTCGACTTTGCGCGCCAATATCACTGTACCGTTCTCAGAGTAGATACTGAACTCGGCAGATTGACCTTGACGGGTTTGTAGAGAGTAGCGGAGGTGTTTCTTGTTGTACGGATCCGGATTGAATGACTTGGCGCGCATTTGGACGACATTGTAGCCGATTGGCGCGTCTTCGCTTATATTCACCTTGTACTCGGACTGATAGAACTGAGGCGGCCGCTTTCCAACAATGATAGTCAGCTCAGCGAAAATCTCCTGAGTCTGATTAGTCGGTCCACTAACAGCAGCAGCGCTCGCAGAACCGCCATTAACAGACGGCGAGATTATTTGCCCATTAGATTGGAACTTGTTAAGCCCAGCCGCTTTTGCATCATGAGCACTAACGAGAATCTTGTACTGATCGTGTTGAAACGGCGGACCAGGACGTGTGAACAATTTGCCATCCTTCATCTCGAATCGAGTTGTATTAGGCGACTTGGAGTGGAGAGTATAAACAATCTCGGACTGAGTATCTGGATCTTGTGCAATGAACTGAAAGACGAGTACACCAGGTTTAGGGTCTCGCTCAACTACTGCTGTATACGGCACTGGTTCGTCCATTATCCAAACTGGTGGTTCATCGTTCACGTCGATTACTTTTATTGTTATTGGCTTGATATCTTTCACGGTTCTTTTATCGACTTTTCGGGTGAATATAATCTGAAAGTTGTGAACAGGCCCAGCCGTCTCATAGTCGAACGGCTTGGTGATATTCAAGATGGGATTATCGGGAGCAATCAGCTGTATCCTCTGCTTGACGTAGTCGCTCGCGTTCACGTAATAGTCCACCCAAACGTGGTCGTAGATCTTGAGCTTCGTCTGCAAGCCAACTGTCTCTTCGGTGATGGCGATCTGAGCCGTCTTGAGCACGTTGAAGTTGGACGATTGTAAGCTCTTGTGAACGATTTGTGGCGGCAGTTGAGCCGAAGCCGAAGAGCCAGGAGACGCGTCACTTCCACCAGAACCTACCAAACCCATACTGATCGCGTCTAGTGACGCGTACTTCTTTTGAAACGACGTGTAGCGTTTCGATCGTTGCTTCGATAGGCTCATAGTCGAATCTGTTTTAGTGACATTTTTTCGGTTGAATTCGTTTATTATTCGCAAATCGATATGATATCTTTTTTGATCGCCTTGTTCGATAAGAAGAAAAAAATCAACAAAAAGATCCTCATCGTTCATATCGGACACATCGAACTCGAGCACATCATCGCGAATATCCAAAGTGACTCGATTAAGCATCGACATTGTGCTTCGAGGAGGCAGATCCATTAGAGTGCCGCCACGAAGACAATTGACCGAATAGGGAGTCTTGAGATCGAGGAACAGATCGGGAACGACTTGTTTCAAGTCGGCCTTAAACGGCTTGCCTGGATTGAATATACTATTTATCACTTCCTGAGTGCGCCATTCGAGGTAGATGTAGTCGCTGTCTCCATTGTCATCATTATCGTCTTCATCATCGTATTCGAGACGCTTCGAATCGATAAAGTCGAGTATTATATAGCACTTTGATTTGAGGCCTTTGTAGAGCTTGAATTTGATCGTCTTGTCGATTAGCTCGTGCAAATCGACGTCTTGATCGAGTTCGAGTTTGAGCTCGTGTTTCACGGCCTCTTCATGGTCATCTTCTTCCTCGTCGTCGTCGTCCTCTTTTTCGACGGTCGAGAAGAACTTGAAATAGCTCTCGAATATATCTTCGTCGTCGTTATCGTAGCTATCATCGTTTTTGTTTACTCCGTTTGGAAGCAGCTCTTTTATTTGATGTCTCAGACGAGTTGTATTTGAGCTTGAGAAAAGCGGATTGTCCGCATTGAGTTTAATAAGCTTAATGCCGTCGATGAATCGCTGTTTTTCGTTTCGATCATTAGTTAGCACGATTCGCTTCCTATAGGCACAATATTTAGTCGATACATTGTTTTCCGTATCGTTGTTATTGCATGAGGTTATAATTGTATTAATTAACACTAATATGGAGAAGAATGCAAGTTTCACTAGTAGATTGGTCATTTTATTTATTTTTTTCTCTCCTGACGATTAACTAATCTAATTGTGTTCGTGTTGTTTTGTTGCTACTAGTGGTGTAGTAGTTGAATTTAATCGAATCTATTGAGACGTTGTGTTGATCGATATTGAAACCGACTTGAAATCATTTGAGCAGACTAGACTTTATCTATTATATTCTATCATTTAGTCTCTACTTAAAA
>JGI24217J29970_1014966_pt1 | contig 10682 bp, 5 predicted proteins | sample EnhBioin_Aerobic_FD_29970 | JGI IMG/M metagenome (IMG submission 29970) | reverse complement strand
GAATGAATAAATTGGATTCGTTCATTTTCTTTCAAAAGTAGTTTTGATGATGTTTGAGTTGGATGAGTTAACTGTAGAGTAACCATTGGAGATGTAATGGGATGAACTGTTTGTTGAGTGAACTACATGGGTACGGGAGTCAGCAGGGGATTGGATTGGAGTGTTCATTGACTGCTTGTTATAAGGAGTGTAACTGATTCTGCTCGATACTGTCTTTATTTCAGGCTGGTTCACTGATATCGATATTGGACTCAAAGATGAAGTCGTTCCAATATTTGACTCATTGTTAAAAACATTATACTTTGGAGGGTATTGTTCTTGCGGATGTAAGGTAGTCCTGTTTGTGCCAGTTGTGTATTACTTGATTCTTGACCCTTCTCTTGATGCCTATGACCCGACTCGAGAGGAAGACATATATTTGGATCTGGACTTGTTCATGAGACTGTTCCTACTGTCGGACTTATTCAACAATTTGTTATTTTCTTAGAGTTTGGAGTCGATAATAGCTTGGAACTTTTCTCTGAAAGATATGAGTTATCTTGCCTTTTGTCTTAGTTCTTCTTTATAAATTTAGATTGAGTTGTTTTCAAGGATGTACTTAGTGTATTATTCTAAGACAGTGAAGTAATATCCACCAACATTGTTTCGTCTGATGGCATTGAGTTAGTGTCTGATTTAGTTGGCTTAAGGACTTTGCTCTTCTACTTCTGAGAAGTAAGTGAGGATTCTGTATACAAATTATGTCAATAACTCAGGGTCAATGTACTCTTGGATTAAGAGAGTGACATCTTCTCTGTACTCCTTTAACGATCTCATGGTTTAAATTAAGGCTTTATTTTGATGGATTAAGTCTCTAATTTCGCTTATGATATTGGCAGTCAAATTGAACTGGTTATTGTTCAACACTTGTTCGATATTCTCCCTTGATATTTTCTTAGACTGGTCAATAATTTAGTCGATTTTACTTCCCATCAACTGTTGACTACGGGATATTCTCTAAATTGTTCTTCTAAGTTATTATCCCTCTACTCTCAGGAAGTACTTTTATGTTTATTTCTTTGTCATGTTTGTTGTCTTTTGGGTCACTTCAATTCCTGTCTGCAGTCTGTAAGTGCTTGATTTGGGTTGGTTAGTTCTGTTGTTGTAGGATTAGTCGAATGAAGTCTTTTTCATGGGACTGTTGAATGATAACAAATCTGGTAACTCCTCTCCATTATTTCCATTTTTCTTTAGTTTCTAACCTAACATCTTGATTTGTTAGAGATGAGCTCTTTCTCTAAACTTATATTTTTAGATTTCCCTCAATAATTAGGTTTATCTATCTTGGTACCTTGATATTGTTTTTTATAAGAGTTAGATTTTAGCTTTCATTTATTTGACATCGTATTCAGTGTAAATGACTCCTTTAGTATTGAGGGAGGTATCATTGGGGTTGGTGACTCTGGTGTATCCTTTGATATTGATTGTCTTTCCTTAAGATAAAAGATGGATTTGTTATTTTAGGAGCTTTATTTATTTGTGTAGTTTTTCTGTTTCGAGATGTGATTTTTTGATGAGTTAGTCTTTGTGTTCTATTTATTTGACTAATCTTTTGATTTACTCTTCCATTCTGTTGAGTTAGGCAAACTGTCCTCCTTGATAAGAGTAGGACTTGGTGACTAGATTGATAGAACTTCTGGACTGTCCGAGTTGTTGTTATAGAGTTTATGAATAGTTGTGTATTTAAGTTTTGAGTTAGGTGATGTTGATATTGAGTTGGGTTATTTTGGTTTATAGGATAGTGATGGTGTTTCTTAAAGAGTTGATTTATCCTTATTTGTTTTTTATTAGGATTGAATGGTTTTATTTATCTTTAGTGAGTTATTGGATGATAGAGTTGAGTTTTATTCTTTATTAGGCAGCTGATTTCAGTTATTTGTCTGCATTTTATAGGAGGTGTTTGCCTTTGTCAACACTGTCTTTCATTTATTTTATCATTTTGTCTTTATTATTGGACTGGATGGTCAGTTAATGGTTTTACCTTTATAGTTTATTGATATGTGCTTTCATGTTGGTGATTTATTTGGTGGTTTTATCGAGTTATTGTTTGACAGTGGATGATAAGGCTTGTTTAGTGTTGAGTTAGTTGTTGATTTTAAGGATGTCATTCTTTAAGTTGTTGATAGTTTGTTACTTTAATATTGATTATTGATACAGTCTTTGCTTTTATGACCTCTACTTAGATAACTACTCATTGATTCTTGATAACTACTCATTGCTTCTATTAAATTATGATGTTATTTTATTAAATTATTGAGTTAATCTTTGTATTTATTGGTTGAGAGATTGTGAGTATTGACTTTGTGAGAGAGTTTGTCCATTGAGTTTATTGTGTTAGTTATAGAGTCTTTAATACTACAATCTAGTAATACTGAGTTATCCTTGAAGTCTAGCTATCTCTCTCTGTAATTTCACTATCTCCTCTCTCAACTTACCCTCATTAGTCTTCACTTATTAACTTTATCTAACTAATGTTGTTATCTTCACCTTATAGTTCTCAATCTACATATTTACTCTTCTCATCTCACTCTATTGCTTTATCAATGCTGTAGAAAGTTGTTCCTACTTCTCTCTACTTCCTTATAACAATCCACTCATCTTACTTATCTCATTTATCAACTTGCTTATTTACATTGTCTTACTATTCACCTACATTGTTTTACTATTTATCTATGCTCTTAATCTGTCATTCTCTAGATTCATATTTTGTCTTTCTACTCTTTCTGTCTCAATATCATTGTTCTTTACATTGCATAGATCTTATAACTGAGTAAATTTAGCTTTAAGTAATTGGTACTCTTGTGTTAAAGTTTCATTATCTTTCCACATTGAATCTTTTTATTGATTGACTCTCTTTATTTATCTTTATAAATCTTAATCTTTTCTCTTTATCACTTATGTTAGTCTTAATAGCTATTGTCTAGTTAAAGCCAATTATGTTCTAAGTCTTTATATTTAGAACAGTTATTGTGACTTTTTATCACTTTAAGTCTGTTGTTGTTGAGTATGTATTCTTTATATGTAAATTTACAGTTAAGTTGTTTTGTTTCTGTAACTTAATAAGTCAGATGAGAGTGATTGTAATTCAGATGAGAGTGATTGTAAGTCAAATTATCTTCTTGTCTTCTCTCCTTATAACTATGATACTTTATCATTGAGTGATTTAAGTTATCGGTTCAGTTGATGATTAGTGTTTTAGGCATCTTGTAACTTCCTCTTTAGTAATTATGTTTAGTTACTCTTTTAGTTAGTAAAGTCTTTAGTTTGAGTCAACTAATGTTATAATTGTTTGTTTTTATTGGTAAGATTATTAACTTATTATAAGGAAGTATTAATCTGTTGTTGAAGATTATTATTCTGGTTATGTAAATCACTTATTTATCTTTTATTGGATTAGATGGTTTTTAATAAGTTATTGTTTTGTTGTTAATGTTATTGGATTTGTGATGATAGTTGATTAAGTTGATTTTGTAAGTTTCTGATTTAAGTCAATAGTTTTTATATTTCTACAGTGGATCCCGATACATTATTCTGGTAAGCATGGACTTAGTTTTGTAGTCTGCTATTTTACTGCTCTCTATTAACTAATTTATCATGTAGAGTTTTGTTCTGATTAATAAGTTTCTCATTTTATTGTTGAGAAAGTATGATATTTTGGTTTAATAAATTGTTAGTTTAAGTGAGTTTTTTAATTTGTAGTTATAAATTAGACAGGTTCTGACTGATATTTATATTGTCCTGATACAATTTATCACTTTATTGTCTCAGATTCTACCAATTACTATGTAGTTACTTATTGTCTTTCAATAAACTCTACCTCTATCTCTATGATATTTACAAATGTTCATCTAACTTCTTATTCTCATTGTTCATTCTCTATATCTCTTGTTAACTATTTTTGATAGTTTTATTCAAGAGATTTATACTATCATTGAGTCTTTCTGTCTATGACTTTAATAAAGATATTTGTTGTTGGTATTAGATATTATCTTTTGTTAGTCTCTAAATCTAAGATTAAGCTAAAGAAAGTCTAGAAGATAACTCTTTATTTTAATCTTATAGTCTTTGGTTCTCATTTAACAGTCTTTGATTTTCTTCTCTTAGTTTCTGATTCTCATTAGATAGTTTTTGATTCTCATTAGATAGTTTTTGATTGTCATTTGATAGTTTTTGATTGTCATTTGATAGATCTGTAAGGAGTTTATTGGAGTTATTGGATTGATGTTTAATTTTTTATATTTACTGTTCAAGTAGTCTTTTGGCTTATTAGAGTTTGGCCTTTTAGTTTTAGGTCATGAGGTACTTAGATTATATTTCATAGTTGACTTGCCCTTTTTATTTGTGTTAGATTTACAGGATTTGTATTCTTTCTTAGTATTTTAGGCAATGAGCAGAGAGTTGCATGTTTTATTTTCTGAGTTTTTCAATGAGTTTGTTGAGTTAGTCTGTTTAGAGAAGAGTCTGATGGTACTTGGTATTGAGTTGTTAGATTTATTTCTAATAGTTTTATAGTTAGTGATGGAGAGAGTTGAGGTTGTGTTAATAGTCTTTAAGTAAGTGTTTCTTTTCATTGTCAAACTATTAGTGTAATAAGTGTTAAAGGTCATTCAGTTCCTTAATATGACTTTGTTTCATTGCATTAATGCTATTATTCGTATTGGTAAGGTCTTTAGATAATCTGTCATTCTAGTTTTATAAATCAGTTAGATTTTATTGTAATTATTTTATGAGTGTTTCATTTTGTAGTTTAGTTTGACTCAGTGAATTATTGTTGTGTTTGAGGGTTTATATCTCATGATGGGCTGATGTCAGTTAGATATTTAATTCATTTGTTTTGAGGTTCATATTACTAATTTGTTGTTATAACTCTAAAGTATATGCCTTGAGTTTTGTGAGTTCTTATATCAATTTGGTACTTTATTGAGAGTTCATTTGGTACTGATGCAACTGGTACTCTAACTCACTTATCTTATTTGACTTCTTCAATATATCCTATTCCAAACCTGAAACCTTCAACTTGCTTTGAGACAGTTCCCTCCTCAAATCATCTAATTGTTGGTTCATTCCTGTCTATTTCTACTAGGAATCTCTCAATGCTTGACTGAGATGAGTCTCCAAGAGGGAGATTTTAGAGTTTTTGTTTCTTAATTCTGCCTAAAGGGAACTAATTTGATTTTAAAGTTATTACCTTAATGTTTGTAGCTCTATCTCCTTCTATCTGTACCTCTTCTCTACTGTCTTCAACTCTCCCTATACTGTCTCCAACTTATTAGACTTCTCCGATACTTTCTGAGTCATCTCCCCTATCTTCTGTCGCATCTAATTCAACTTTGAACTCATCTCGTTACCCTGTGTCGTCAATACCCTTATTCTCTCTACGTCTTCATTGTTGTTCCTCTCCCAGTCAAATTCTCTGTTTTTAAAATATTTCAGTTTACCCTCCAATTCGGATATTCTCAACTACAATTATTACACTCTACTTTTATAGTCATTCAATCTTGCCTAATCATTAGCTACCTTACTCTTCAACTTGTCATTTTCTGTCTCTAAATTTAGCTTGATACTTTAAATATCGTTCATTTCTCTCAATGATTTCTTCATGTTTTCTACACTTTGAGTCATCAAGTTCAATTTTGATGTCAATATTGTTACCATATGTTCTGATTATAAAGATTTTGAACTTAAAACTCCATTTTATTGACGCATTGTTGAATTCTCACCTGCCAATCTGTTATTTTATTGAGCTAATCTTGAATTTTATCTTTTTAGTGTCTCATATTAGGATTTTAATTTTTGTAATTCTTCTAAAGTTTGATTTGACTCTTCTTAATTTACTGAAGGTTTGAGATTATTTTGATTTTTAAGTCTTTTGAGTTAATTGAATTCTCTTTAAAGGTTGTGGTATTCTTATTGTAATGAGTTTTTTTATGATCTTTAATCTCTGATGAGTTTTTAGTATTTCCTTTGCATTTCTCCTAATTATTCCATTTTTGAGATGGTAAGATTGTTGAATGTTTATTTTTCTTTGATGAGGAGCTGATTGTATTAGTTTTCAGTGTCTTTTCTGGTTTTGTTTTAGAGAGCTGAGAGTTAGAGTTGGTGCTGAGCTGATAATTTTTTGATTTGGTTTTGGTAGTATTCTTAAAGTTAATCTTTTTCTTATTTGGCAGCTTAGAGTTTCTTGAGAGAGTCTCTTTTGAGTTTTTCTATTTAGTTTTGGAGGTCACTGATATTCATTTTGGACTGTTCTTACTTTCTCTTCCATTAAATGAGGGAGTCGTTGAGTTAATTGATTTGGTTTTATAAGGGTTTGATTTTATTGTTTTTGAGTTTTTACAGGGTTTAGTTAAGAGAGTCGAGTGTAGCTTATAATTCGGTGTTTTTGAGTTTGAGTTATTTGATTTGTTTGTCAGAATTAGTCTTTTACAGTTATCTTTAGAAAAGGAGATGGTCCTTTTATGAAAGTAGTTTACTCTTTGCTTATAATTTTGACAAAAGATCTTAGTAGTCTTTTCTTAAAGACTCCTTTTATAGATTGGATGAATTTAGTTCATTTTATAAGGAAGTGATTGTGAAGAGGTGTTTGGATAAGTTTTGTTTGAGTTGGTTTTACCCTTGAATGTGTTACTCTTTAGATTGTTAAAGGGAGTGTTAAAGTTTTTTGATGTTTTTTTAGAGGGAGTCATTTAATAGTTTGAGTTTTTATATTTCCTATTGGAGGTGAGTGTTTTATTGATGGAGTTTGATGCTTTATTGATGGAGTTTGTTGCTTTATTAATGGAGTTTATTATTTTGTTAATGGAGTTTATTGTTTTAGTTGATGATGGTGGTTTTTTAGATGAGGATTTGTTACTTAATTGAGGAGATTTAAGTGTTTTTGATGTGTTATTATTTGAGTTTTGATTACCTGGAGTAGTTTTAGAGTTCTTATTACTTGTTTCTTAGTAGTGATTAAATGTTCTCAAGTTACTAGTTCTTATTCTTCAACTACTCTTATAACTTTTTAAACTCTTATTATTTCTTTTTAAATTCTTATTATTTCTTTTTAACTTCTTATTATTTGTTTTTGAGTTGTTCTTGTATCTTTTTGAGTTGATCTTATTTGTTTTTCATTAGTTCTTGTAACTTTTTGAGTTATTGTTAGGTTTTAGTGAGTGTTTATTGATAGTTTTTGAGTTCTTCAAGATAATTTTTGAGTTATTTTTATTTAAGTTTGAGAAGGTTCTTAAGGTTATGGTTTTATTAGTTAAGGTTATCAATTTAGGATTATAGGTTTTGAATGTTCTTTTTAAGTTTAGACTCATTTTGTTATTGGGATGAGATGGTTCTTTTCAATTGCTATATTTAAATTTATAAAGGTTAGAGTTAGGATAATTTGAGTTAAAGGAGTTGTTTTTAGGACTTGATTTATTGGAGGAGGACAGACTGGTTGTAGTTCTGTTCTTCTAAGGACTTGTTTTTTTATTAGGAGAGTTAGAATTAGGAGGATTTTTACTTTAGTTTCTTTTATAATATTGATTTGAGTTTATCGTAGTCGAGTTATTTGAGATGGGAGTCGTTATTGAGCTGATTGAGTTGTTTCTATAGGGTTCTTATTTGTTTGTCTTTTTAGTCTAGAGTAGAGTTGATATTTTTGAGAGTGAGTTTGTACTTTTCGAGTTAGTTGGTCAGCTATTCATTGATGAGTTTATATTTCTGTTCGGACTTGTTCATGATGGAGGAATAGTTCTTGTCCTTGTCCTTCAATGACTCATGTAGAGCCTCTATCTCTTGTTATAATTAACTGACTCTCTTATTCAGCTGTTTGTTCAGTTTCAACTGTTCTTTATAGTCAATATCTAGAGTCTAGTAATTTGATATGAGTTATTGTATTCTAATTTACAACTCTTTGTATTTCCTCTCTGCCTTCCTTAACTGTTACTTGTCTTTGTTATTGTGTTCGACTAATTACTAGTGTTTAGTACTCAGGTCAAAACACTTCTGTTTGTAATTATCACAATTGTTCTAAGACTTGTGGTAGTTCTATATCAGTCTCTCATACTATTTAGCCAGTGTCTAGTACTGGGCTTGTAAAGGATTCAACTGCATCAGTTTCTGTCTGTAATCATTACTCGTCCTTGTCTGTGAGTTCAGCTATGACTTCAAATGCTAGATGTCAGAATTCAAGTGTTCATTGTTCCTCTTGTACTTTTAGAGATCTTTCTCCATCTTATAAAGCTGTTCCTTCATCAGTCTTATCTCGTCTTAATACTTCTCCTCTAAATCTTTATTCTCCATATTATGCTTACTGCTCAACTATTACAGTTTGTGCATCAGTTTGTTCTTGTTCCTCTCAGCTAACTACAGTTTGTTCTCCACTAACCCTTTTTAGTTCTTTAGTTCCTGGAGCTACTTCTCTAAAGAATGGACAGACTATTTGAACTTCTTCTGATTCTAATCTACTTCTCTGGTCTTCTTGTCCAGCCTATCCTTCAATGTCTGAATCTATGAACTGCAACTACTGCCATCCTGCAACAACCTTATACTTTTTGAACACTCTTACTCGTACTTGTTCAATATTTATGTCTTGGCTTTCTATAAATTGCTTATCTTATACACCAGCTACTTTATTTCCCTTGAGTGGTCAGCCATCAAGTCATTAATCCTATTCTGGTTCTCTATCGATAATATCTACAATTGCTCTTATAATAAACCCAAGTCATTTTAATACCTTTATGCGTCATTTTGTGCTTGAATTAATTGGTCTTTAAGTGACTTTTATCTCTTTTATGAGGATATCTTTATTGTAGTCAAGTTACTTATGATTTTGTCTCTCTCTTTAATATCGAACAAGTGTTAGTCCTTCTGGTCGACTAAAGCTGAATACTTGTTCTGTAACTATTGATGCTCACCTCTCAGTCTTTCATAGTCAGCCAATAAAGTATGTACTTAAGCCTCCAGATTTCTTTAAGTCTCAAGCTAATCATTAGGTCTTACTCCATTTTTGAGTTCTGATAAAATATTGTTATATGACTCATTCAACCAGTTTAATATCAGGTTTTAGTCTTCACCGAGATTTCTGTTGGTTATTTTATTAACAAAATCTCTCCAAATGCCTTATTACCCTTCATGTAAAGATTGGCAAAAACACTGGACAATCTCTCTCACCAATTATAATTTTGATAAAAGTTCTTATTGCACATAATTTTGTTACTTTATGACTTCTGACAGTTTCTTCAAGTCTTTCCTCAAATAACTGAGTGTCTCTGTTAATTGATGTTTGTGATCTTCATCATTTTCGTTTTTGAACTACAATTACTTAAACTGAGGCATTTATTCTGTCAAACTAGCTACAAATTATCTTATCGACTCGTACACTTAAGTCAAGTCACTCTCTATGGTTTATATTTCCCTCAATAAAGTAGGTTTGTTCCTACTTAAATATCCAATTTTATGGTGTAAAGCAATAATGACATCAACGATTTTGAAAAAACTCTCTCTACTGTCCAAAGTTATCTTACTGAACTTCAATGTCCTGGTAAATGCTTCCAATTGAGGAATTTGTTCGCATATTCCTGCCAATTCATGAACCTTTTTACCCAAATCGTCAACTGAGTAATCTTTATAAACTCTTGACTTCTGACCGTTCAGTTCTCTTTGTGAAGCTGAGTTAATGCTCTTGTATGATCCCATGTTCATTTCTCTTTGTGAACTGTGATCAGAAAATGATTGATCCAAATTTTGAACAATAACTTTATTGCTTCTGATCGTTTTATTTTGAACAACAGTTTTGTCATTTTCATCCCCGATTTCATACATTTAATTTTACTCTTCTTGATATTCGTAAACATCTTCAAATGCGAGAATTTATCCTTCCAGAAGTCTACAAAGAAAGACGATGATTTCACAGAGTGTCCTTCTGGAAAGGATGATTCTGTCACTACTTTTACTCATCAGAGTTGATTGTCGCTTGAAAAATTTCTTACATTAAGGAATGTTTATTTCAGTAGGTTCCAAAAGTTTAAGTCTGGTATTGATAAAATTTCTAATAATTTAATCGCTTCTTTAAACTTCCAAAAGCAAATTTTCATATTGTCTGAGTTTAGTTTTAGTCATGGAGTCACTGTTACTATATGAACTAAGGTTTAAATCATTTTTGGCTTAAACTAAAGCTTTAACTTGACAAGTGATTGTTACTAAAGATAATTAATTGTCAGTATCTTAAAGTTCTTCTTAATTTAAGAATTTCTGCACTTAAAGGTTGCTTTTTCTTATTAAATCAAATCTTTTGAGTTCTCTTTAACAGGATTGCTTAAGTTAAGTTACTGAAAGTTTATAGAGCTTATCTTTTTCTAAGTAACAGAACTTTTTTAGTAAGTTGCGCATTTAAGGGGAATACTTAAGTTCTCTGTACATTTTGAGTACTGAATTGAGTTACTACTGTGAAGTGACTTGCTTTCGATTGAAAGACTTCGTTTTAAGTTTTTTATTTTATGTACTGAATGATACTTCAGATGCCATGCTGTAATTGGATTATTTCGGTCGCATAAGAAGTTGATCGGGATTCAGTTATTATTAATTGTGTGAGTGTTCCCTTGAGCCAGGTTATTTCATGAAGAAAAGTTTAAAGTGTTTAAGGGATATCTTTGATGATATAAAGTTTT
>JGI24217J29970_1015618_pt1 | contig 10748 bp, 20 predicted proteins | sample EnhBioin_Aerobic_FD_29970 | JGI IMG/M metagenome (IMG submission 29970) | reverse complement strand
ATCGGGAACCTCGAGCGAGACGACGTGCTCGATGCGCTTGCCCATCTTCTGCAACACGACCTCGAGCGACTGCGCCTGAGGAATCGTTCGCGGAAAACCATCGAGGAGGAAGCCCTTGTCGCAGTCCTTCTCCTTGATGCGCTCCTCGACGATGCCGATCACGAGTTCGTCGGGAACCAGCTTGCCGGCGGCCATGAGGGGCCCGGCCTGCTTCCCCAGCGTCGTACCGTTCGCAACCGCCGCTCGAAGAATGTCGCCGGTCGAGATTTGCGGAATGCCGAAGTCAGAGACGATGCGCTGAGCTTGCGTGCCCTTCCCTGCTCCCGGCGGTCCGAAGAAGACGAGGTGCATGGTCCCCCCGATCACGCAGCGTCACCGACCCGCACGCGGCCGCGAATGCGCGGACCACGCGGACCAGCGAAGCCTTCGTAGTTGCGACTGATGAGGTGCTGCTCGATCTGCTGAACCGTGTCGAGCGCAACACCGACGACGATCAGCAGGCCCGTGCCGCCGAACGCGAACGGAACCTTGAGCTCCTGCGCGAAGACGGTGGGGATCACGCAGATGAACGACAGGTAGAGCGCTCCGCCGAAGGTGAGTCGGTTCAACACGCGCTCGATAAACTCAGCGGTCTGGCGACCGGGGCGAATACCCGGAATGTAGCCGCCCTGCTTCTTGATGTTGTCGGCCACGTCATCGGCGCGGAACGTGAGCGAGGTGTAGAAGTAGGCGAAGAAGATGATGAGGAGCACGAAGAGGCCGTTGTAGACCCACGCGCTGTTCTGAAGCGCCCGCTGAACGTTGCCGAGCGCCGGAATCCAGTTCGAGGCGGTCGCAGGGAATGAGAGCAGCGCGCCGGCGAAGATGGGAGGGATCACGCCCGACGCGTTGACCTTGAGGGGGAAGTACGTCGCCTGCCCAGCGAACATCTGGCGCCCCTGCATTCGCTTCGCGTACTGCACCGGAATGCGCCTCATGCCGCGCTCGATGAAGACCACCGCGCCGATGATCAGCACCATGACCACGAGCAGCGCAAGCACGGCGGCTGGGTTGAGTGCGTCCTGACCGTACTTCTCAGCGTCCATCTGCTGCCACAGCCGCTGAGCCGCGGGAGGAATGCCGGCGACGATGCCGCCGAAGATGATGAGCGAGATTCCGTTGCCGATGCCGTTCTCGGTAATGCGCTCACCGAGCCACATGATGAAAGCAGTGCCGGCGGTGAGGGTCACGACCGTCATGAACGTGAACCACACGCGGTCGACGCTGTCGGGAACGACCACCTGATCGAATGCCTGTGCCTGGCTGTTCTGACCGGCGCTCGGACGACCGAGTGAATAGATGAACGTGGCGATGCTGATGCCCTGCACGATCGACAACAGAATCGTGCCGTAGCGCGTGTACTGGTTGATCTTCTGCCGGCCCGCAGCTCCCTCTTTCTGAAGGCGCTCGAGCGAAGGCACGACCACCGCGAGCAGCTGCATGATGATGCTGGCCGAGACGTACGGCATGATGCCGAGGCCGAAGATGCTCATCTGGTCGAGCGCGCCGCCCGAGAAGAGGTTGAAGAGGTTGAGCAGACCACCCTCTTTGCGCTGCCGATCCATGAAGCCGTTCATCACCACGCGGTCGATGCCGGGCGTGTTGATGAAGATGCCCAGGCGGTACACCGCGAGCAGAACGATCGTGTACGTGAGCCGGGTCCTCAGCTCAGCGACGCGGAAGATGTTGGAGATGGCATTCAAAGCCACGGTGCAGTCCCTCGATGCCTAGAAAATCGGTGACAGCGACTTCAGAAACCAAACGCCCCACGGGCCTTTAGGCGGTCCGAGGGGCGAGGTTCAACACCTGTTTGAACAGGTCGGCACGGCCAGTTCAGGCCTTCACGCCTTTGCCAGCGTGCGCCTTCGCGGCGGCTTCGGGCTTGTGCACCATGAGCGCGAGCTCTTCGACAGAGCCCCCTGCCTTGGTGATCGCGTCCTTCGCGGTGCCCGAGAACTTGTGCGCCTTGACGGTGAGCTTCTTCTTCAGCTCGCCCTTGCCGAGCACCTTGATGCCGTCGAAGCGGCCCTTGATGATGCCGGCCTTCTTGAGCGCAGCCTGATCGACCGAGGCGCCGTCTGCGAACTGCTGCAGATCGCCGAGGTTGACGATGGCCCATGCGAGGCGGTTGGGCGGGTTGAAGCCGAACTTCGGCAGTCGGCGCTGAAGGGGGCTCTGGCCGCCTTCGAAGCCTTCGAACCGCATGTTACCGGAGCGGGCCTTCTGGCCCTTGCCACCGCGGCCGGCCGTCTTGCCGAGACCTGAGCCCTGACCTCGACCCACGCGCTTCTTGCGGTGGGTGGAGCGGTGCGGAGCCTTGAGCGTGTGCAGCGTGGTCATGATGTCCTCACTTGGCCTTTGCGCGAGCAGCGTCACGCACGCGAACGGCGCGGGGCTTCTGACGCGCGCGAACCTTGGGCTCGTCCTTGACGATCTCGTGGCTGACGAGATGACGAACCTTGTTGATCATCCCGCGGATCGCGGGGGTGTCTTTCAGCAGCTTCTCGGAGCCGAACTTCTTGAGCCCCAGGCCGACGATGGTCGCGACCTGACGTTCAGAAGCGCCCGAGTGGCTCTTCACCAGCTTGACCTTGATTCCCATGTCAGGCCTGCGCCCTCTTCCCGAAGTGAATTTCCTTGCCGCGCAGGCGGGAGACCTGCTCGGGGGAGCGGAGCTGCTTGAGCCCGTCGACGACGGCCTTGAGCACGTTGTGCGGGTTGCGGCTGCCCTGCGACTTCGTGAGGATGTTGCGAATGCCAGCGGCCTCGAGCACGGCTCGAACGGCGCCGCCCGCGATGACGCCCGTACCTTCGCTCGCCGGACGCAGGAAGACGCGACCAGCGCCGAAGTGACCGAGCGCCTCGTGAGGAATCGTGCTGCCCATCAGCGGAACGCGGAAGAGGTTCTTCTTCGCGTTCTCGCCGCCCTTGCGGATCGCCTCGGGCACTTCGTTCGCCTTGCCCAGGCCGACACCCACGTGGCCGTTGCCATCGCCGACGACGACGAGCGCCGCGAAGCTGAAGCGACGACCGCCCTTCACGACCTTGGCGACGCGGTTGATGCTGACGACCCGGTCGTTGAGATCGAGGTCGTTCGGATTGATCGGAGTGTTGCTCATTGAATGGTGTCCTCGCTCAGAACTGCAGGCCAGCTTCGCGCGCGCCGTCTGCCAGCGATGCGATGCGTCCGTGGTAGGGGAAGCCGTTGCGGTCGAAGACGACCTTCTCGATCTTCGCGGCCTTGCAGCGCTCGGCGACCAGCGCGCCAACCTTCTTCGCGGTGGCCTTCTTGTCGTCTTCTCCCAGCTTACCCTTCAGCTCCTTCGAGAGCGACGACGCCTCGGCCAGCGTGCGGCCAGTGGAGTCGTCGATCACCTGGGCGACGATGTGCTTGAGCGACTTGTAGACGGTGAGGCGCGGCCGCTCGGTGGTCCCGTCGACCTTCTTGCGGATGCGCTCTTTGCGATTCAGACGCGGCGTGTTCTTGCTCATGTGTGGTTCCTTTCCTTCCGCCAGCGATCAGGACGTCCGCCAGCGGATGAGGGATTGGCTTACGCCGTACCCGTCTTGCCTTCCTTGCGACGCACCGTCTCGTCGTGAAGCTTGATGCCCTTGCCCTTGTACGGCTCAGGGGGGCGCAGGTTCCGAATGCGAACCGCCGTCTCACCGAGCAGCTGGCGGTCAGCCGCGCGCAGGGTGACGTCGATCGTGGGCAGCTGATCTTCGGTGCGCGGCGTCTTCGCAACTTCAGCCGTGACGCCCTCGGGGAGGTCGAACACGACGGGGTGCGAATAGCCAAGCGCCAGGTGCAGCTGCTTGCCCTTGACCTCTGCCTTGTAGCCGACGCCGCGAATAGCGAGCGCGCGCTCCCAGCCCGTCGAGACGCCCTTCATGGCGTTCGCGAGAATGGCGCGGGTCAGGCCGTGCAGCGCGCGGTGCTTGCGGCTGTCAGAGGGACGGGTCACCAGCACTTCGCCGTCCTTCACTTCGACCTTCACGTCCGGGTGGACAACGACCGACAACTTGCCCTTGGGCCCGTCGAGGTTCACCTTGCCGCCAGCGACGGCGACCTTGGTCTTGTCCGCGACCTTGATCGACAACTTTCCAATTCGGCTCATGGTCGAGTCCTCAGTACACCGTGCAGATGAGCTCGCCGCCCACGTTCTGCTTGCGGGCTTCGGTGTCGCTCATCACGCCACGTGAAGTGGAGAGAATGGAGATGCCAGTGCCGCCGCGAACCTTGGGCAGCTTGCCGACGCTGACGTAGCGGCGAAGGCCGGGCTTCGAGACGCGCTTGATGCCCGTGATCACGGACTCGCGGTTCGGGCCGTACTTCAGCATCACAGTGACTTCGTTCTGAGGCTTCTTCTCGTGGACGACGAAGTCAGCCACGAAGCCCTCTTCCTTGAGGACCTTGATGACCTCGACCTTCAGGTTCGACGAAGGGAGCGTCATCTTGTCGTGCCGCGCGAGCGTTGCGTTGCGCAGCCGGGTGACGAGGTCACCCACGGGATCATTGACCGCCATGTTTCACTTCTTCCTGCAGGCCAGGTGTCCCCCGGCCACGGAGTCTCTGGCGCCTTCCGGGACCATCCCGGTGGTTCGTCAGAGACATGATCCGCTCCCCTCTTCTGGAGCGGGCGACCGCGCCTATCAGGCCTTGAACGGAACGCCAATGGCCTTCAGCAGAGCCAATGCGCGCTCGTCGTTGCCGGCGGTGGTCACGATGCTGACGTTCAGACCCTTCACCTTCTCGATCTGGTCGTAGTTGATTTCAGGGAAGATGATCTGCTCGCGCAGGCCCAGCGTGTAGTTGCCGCGGCCGTCGAACGCCTTGGGCGAGATGCCCTTGAAGTCACGAACGCGCGGGAGCGCGACGTTGATGAGGCGGTCGAGGAACTCGAACATGCGGTCGCCGCGCAGCGTGACCATGGCGCCGATGGCCTGGCCTTCACGCAGCTTGAAGTTTGCGATGGCTTTGCGGGAGCGGGTCACGACCGGCTTCTGGCCCGTGATGGCGCCGAGCTGGTCGACGGCCGACTCGAGGATCTTGTTGTTCGCGAGCGCTTCGCCAAGGCCCATGTTGACGACGACCTTGTTGATACGCGGAACTTCCATCGGGTTCCGGCAGTTCAGCTCCTTCATCAGCTGAGGCACCACTTCCTTGCGGTAGCGGAGCTTCAACCGGGCAGGCTGAACCTGCAGGCCCTCTTCGATGTTGGCGGCAAAGCCGGCCTTCTTGACGTCTTCCTTCTTCCGCTTGCTGGCCTTCTCCTTCTTGGGAGCGGCAGGCGCGTCGGGCTTCTTGTCGTCTTCAGCCATCGTGGTGCTTCCTCTTCTGGGCGGCGTGTTCTCCAGGTCCGCGGTCTTTCACCGCGCTCCAGAGGCCGGGTTGTTGGGACTACGACTTCAGATGCGACTCACTCGATGGTGGCGTCGCAGCTCTTGCAGAAACGCTTCTTCTTGCCGTCGACGGCGCGAACGCCCGTGCGGGTCGCCTTGTCGCACTTCGGGCAGACCAGCGCGACGTTCGACAGCGCGATCGAGCCGGGCTTCTCGAGAATGCCACCATCGGGGTTCGCACGATCGCGGCCCTTCTTGGTGTGGCGCTTCACGACCCGAAGGCCCTCGACCCGTACGCGCTCTGCTTCGCGGTCGATCGAGATGATCTTGCCGCGGTTGACGCTCGCCGAGCGCTCGGCGCCCGACATCACTTGAACCGTGTCACCGACTTTGAGCTTCTGCATGACTCAGAGCACCTCAGGCGCGAGGGAGATGATCTTCATGAACTTCTTGGCTCGCAGCTCACGCGCGACGGGCCCGAAGATGCGGGTACCGATCGGCTCGAGCTCCTTGTTGATGAGCACCGCCGAGTTCACGTCGAACTTGATGTACGAACCATCGGCGCGACGGATCTCCTTGGCGGTGCGCACGATGACGGCCTTCGCCACGTCGCCCTTCTTCACCTTGGAGCCCGGGATCGCCTCGCGGATCGACACCGTGACGACGTCGCCGATCGACCCGTAGAACCGCTTCGAGCCTCCGGCGATGTTGATGAGAAACACTTTCTTGGCGCCCGAGTTGTCGGCGACCTCGAACTGACTGGTCATCTGCAGCATGATCGTTCTCCTTCACGGCCCCTCGGACGAGGAGCGTCGTGTCTCAGGCCTGGCCAGCCTTCTCGAGCACCTTCACAACGCGCCACCGCTTGTCCTTCGAGAACGGGCGCGTCTCGGCGATGAGGACCTTGTCGCCCTCGTTCACCGTGATCTTCTTGGGGTAGTCGTGGTCTTCGGCGTGCGCCTTGTACTTCACGCGCAGCGTCTGGATCTTGCCGTACTGCGCGTGAGCCGCGCGGCGACGGACCGTGACGACCACGGTCTTCTGCATCTTGTTCGACGTGACGACGCCGATGCGGGTCTTGGGGCGTCCGCGCGAAGCGTCAGCAGCCTGGGTGGTGGTGGTCTGAGCCATGGTGGTTCCCTTACTTCTTCGCCGAAGCGGCCTTCTGCTTCTGGGTGATGACGGTCAGCACACGCGCGAGATCGCGCTTGTGGCCCGTACGCTCCGACGGGTTGTCGAGAGCGCCCGTGCGCAGCTTGAGCTGGTCCTGAAACAGCGTCGCCTTGAGCTCCGCGGCGCGGCGGTTCAGGTCGTCGAGAGACAGGTCTTTGAGTTCCTTGGCAGTGGTGGCCATGGCGGTTCCTTTACAGGCTCTGCTCGGAGCGGTGGATGATGCGCGTCATGACCGGGAGCTTGGCAGCGGCCAGGTTGAACGCGTCGACGGCGAGCTGCTTCTCCATGCCGTCCATCTCGTACAGAACGCGGCCGGGCTTCACGACGGCCACGTAGTATTCGACGCCGCCCTTTCCGGTACCCTGGCGGGTCTCGGCCGGCTTCTTGGTGATGGGCTTGTCCGGGAAGATCCGAATCCAGATCTTGCCGCCGCGCTTGATCTTGCGGCTCATCGCGATACGCGCGGCCTCGATCTGGCGCGAAGTGATCCACCCCGGCTGGAGCGTCATCAGGCCGAACTCGCCGAACGCGAGGGTGGAGCCGCGGTACGCGCGGCCGGGCATACGGCCCTTTTGCATCTTGCGGTGCTTGGTGCGTGCAGGCTGAAGCATGACGTCCTCGTGTCCTTACCCGTTACCGGTTCGCGTTGGCGTTGTTGTTCTCGCCGCGCGGGCCACCCCTGGTGGGCAGCACTTCGCCGCGGCAGACCCACACCTTGCACCCGATGGTGCCGTAGGTGGTGCGGCCGATGGCGTAGCCGTAGTCGATGTCGGCGCGGAGCGTGTGCAGAGGCACCCGACCCTCGCGGTACCACTCGTAGCGCGCCATTTCAGCGCCGCCGAGGCGGCCCGAGCACGCAACACGAATGCCCTTGGCGCCGAACTTCATGGCGGTCTGAATGGCCTTCTTCATCGCGCGGCGGAAGGCGATGCGGCGCTCGAGCTGGGTGGCGATGTTCTCGGCCACGAGCTGCGCGTCGATCTCGGCCTTGCGGACCTCGACGATGTTGAGGAACACCTCGTTCTTCGTGAACTGCTGGAGTTCCTTCTTGACAGTCTCGATGCCCGCGCCGCGCTTGCCGATCACGATGCCGGGACGTGCGGTGTGCACGTTGACCTTCACCTTGTTCGCCGCGCGCTCGATCTCGACCTTCGAGACGCCCGCGTGGTTGAGCGACTTCTTGACGTGCGCGCGGATCTTGATGTCCTCGTGCAGCCACTGGGCGTAATTCCGCTCCTCGAACCACTTCGAGTCCCAGGTGCGAATGACGCCGAGCCGGAAACCTACTGGATGAACTTTCTGTCCCACGTTCAGAGTCTCCTTGCTCGGGTTACTTCTTCGCCTTCTTGACTGCCTCGTCGCTCAGCACGACGTGCAGGTGGCTCGACTTCTTGTTCACGCGGGTCGCACGACCCATGGCGCGCGGCAAGTACCGGCGCTGGGTGGGGCCCTGATCGACGTGGATCGACTTGACGTAGAGCTTGTCGATGTCGACAGCGCCCTTCGACTTGTCGGTCGCGTTGGCCATCGCGCTCTCGATGAGCTTCTTGATCGGCCCAGCCGCGGCGCGCTTCGTCCACGCCAGGGTGTGAATGGCCGACTCGACAGGCATGCCTCGCACGAGCGCCGCAACGACCGAAATCTTGCGGGGAGCCATGCGGAAGAAACGGAGATGAGCAGTCGCTTCCATGGTGGTTAGCCCTTCTTGCCCGGCGCGGGGGCAACCTTCTTCTCAGCCGAGTGGCCCGAGAAGGTGCGCGTGGGGGCGAACTCGCCCAGCTTGTGGCCGACCATGTTCTCGGTCACGTACACGGGGATGAACTTGCGCCCGTTGTGAACGGCGAACGTGTGACCGACCATGTCGGGAACGATCGTCGAGCGGCGCGACCAGGTCTTGATGACCGTCTTCTTGTTGGCCTTGTTCATCGTATCGACCTTCTTCTGAAGGCTGATGTCGATGAAAGGGCCCTTCCAGGTTGAACGAGCCATGACTCAGTGCTCCTTACGTGCTCCGAACGCCCTGACGGCGCCCGGTGACGATGAACTTGTCGGTGCGCTTGATGACGCGCGTGGTGAGACCCTTCGTCTTCTTGCCCCAGGGCGAGACCGGGTGGGGGTTACCCTGACCGGACTTGCCTTCACCACCACCGTGCGGGTGGTCGACGGGGTTCATCGCGAGACCGCGAACGGTCGGGCGAATGCCGAGCCAGCGGCTCTTGCCGGCCTTGCCGATGCGGATGATTTCGTGATCGATGTTGCCCAGCTGCCCGATGACCGCGCGGCAGTTGATCAGCACCTTGCGAACGGCGCCTGAAGGCATGCGCACCTGCGCGTAGTCGCCTTCCTTCGCCATCAGCTGACCCCAGGAACCAGCCGACCGGATCATCTGCGCGCCGCGGCCAGGCTTCAGCTCGACGTTGTGAATGACGGTACCGACAGGGATGTTCTGGAGCGGGAGGTTGTTGCCGGGACGGATGTCGACGTTGGCGCCCGAGTGCAGGGTGTCGCCCACGTTCAGGCCCGTCGGGGCGAGAATGTAGCGCTTCTCGCCATCGGCGTAGTGCAGCAGCGCGATGTTCGCCGTGCGGTTCGGGTCGTACTCGACCGAGAAGACCTTGGCCGGCACGCCGTCCTTGTCGCGACGCACGAAGTCGATCACGCGGTAGCGGCGCTTGTGACCGCCACCCTGGTGACGACGGGTGATGTGACCATCACCGTTGCGGCCACCCGAGCGCTTCATCGACTCGGTGAGGCTCTTCTCGGGACGGTTGCGGGTGATCTCCGCGAAGTCCGAGACGGTGGTGAGACGGCGCGAGGCCGACGTCGGCTTGAATTTCTTGATACCCATTAGACCGCCCCTCCCTCGAAGAGCTCGATCTTGTCGCCCTCTTTCAGGGTGACGAAGGCCTTCTTGAAGTTGGAGCGCTGGCCCATCGACATGCCAACGCGCTTGATCTTGCCGCGCATGATCAGCGTGCGCACGCCCGTGACCGTGACCTTGAACTGCGAGGTCACCGCGTTCGCGATGTCGTGCTTCGTCGCCTTCTTGTCGACGACGAACGAGTACTGGCGGTGCTTCTCGCGAGCCAGATCGAGCTTCTCGGTGATGATCGGGCCCTTGATGACGTCATTCGCTTTCATGATCAGGCCTCCGCCTTGCCACGGGCGCGGCTGAGCGCCTCGTTGATGGCCTTGGCAGCCGCGACGGTCAGCACGAGCGTCTTGCGACGGAGCACCGACTCGACGTTCACGCCCTCGGGGGCGATGACGTCGAACTTCTCGAGGTTGCGCACGGCACGGTGGAGCTTCGTGTTCGCCTTCGCCTCGACGACGAGCGCGTTCTCGAGCTTGAGGCCCTTGACGAGCTTCTCGGCGGCGGCCTTCGACTTCCCGTCTGAGGGGAACTCGTTGACGATCACCAGGGCCTTCTCGCCGGCGCGCAGGCTGATCGCCGAGGCGATCGCGTTGCGGCGCACGGTGCGGGGCGGACGGTAGGAGTAGTCACGAGCCTTGGGGCCCATGGCCTTGCCACCGCCGACCCAGTGCGAGGCGCGGGTCGAACCCTGACGCGCACGGCCGGTGCCCTTCTGCTTCCAGGGCTTCTTGCCACCACCCGACACGAGCGAGCTGTTCTTCACGCCCAGCGTGCCGCGGCGGCGGTTGATCTGCTGCATCTTGGCCGCCTCGTACAGCAGGTGACCATTAGGCGTGGCAGCGAAGATCTCGTCGGAGAGTTCAATCTCCGAGACCTTCTTCATCGACAAATCGACGACGTCGAACTTGGCCATGGCGTCCCTCAGCTCTTGATCTCGACGTCGACACCGGCCGACAGATCGAGCTTCATGAGTGCGTCGAGCGTCTGCTGCGTCGGCTCGAGGATATCGAGGAGCCGCTTGTGGGTGCGGATCTCGAACTGCTCGCGGCTCTTCTTGTCCACGTGCGGTGAACGAAGAACCGTGAAGCGGTTGATTCGGGTGGGAAGAGGAATCGGGCCCGACACTCTTGCGCCGGTCCGACGAGCCGTCTCGACGATCTCCGTGGCACTCTGGTCCAGGAGCTTCGAGTCGTACGCCTTCAGTCGAATGCGAATTTTCTGTGTTGCCATTCTCGGTCAACCCCGTTTCGCGACTACCTAATCAACGTTGACGGATAAGACCGTCCCAGGGAGAAAACCGAGGGCTGTCACAGAGCCG
>JGI24217J29970_1002369_pt1 | contig 10781 bp, 7 predicted proteins | sample EnhBioin_Aerobic_FD_29970 | JGI IMG/M metagenome (IMG submission 29970) | reverse complement strand
GTAAAGTATCCGGTAGTTTTGAACATTTAGAAAGAAATTGTTCAAAGGTTGGTAAATCTACAGCAGCTACAACAATAGGCATAAATCCATGATTTACTCCACAAAGTTCTGAGCATTGGCCATAGAACATTCCGGATTTAAATATGTGAACAGTTATTTGATTTAATCGTCCCGGTACAGCATCCATTTTTAGACCTAAAGCAGGGACAGCAAAACTATGTAAAACGTCTTTGGCAGTTATAACTAATTTTGAGTTAACATTGGTTGGTAAAACCAATGGAGAATCAACTTCTAAAAGTCGACGATTTTTATCTTCAGTTAAATCATCAAATGGTAACATATAGCTTAGATAAGAAAAAGTTGTAACTTCTTCTTGTAATTCGTGTAGGACAGGATATTCATATTTCCAGTACCATTGAAAACCAATAACTTTAACAACTGATTGGGTATCAACGATTTCATCGAGAGAATAAAGTAAAATAAAAGATGGTATAGCAATTGCTATTAAAATAATTGTAGGTATAACTGTCCAAACTAATTCTAATGTGGTAGAATGAGTCCAACGTTGAACGTAACGTAACCAATTTAGAAGATCTTCTAAATTTTCTTCTTTTTTAAATTGTTTTAAATGTCTTGAACCATGCAAATGAGTTACTATAATAAACACAAGTGCGGTTGTTACAACACAAAGTATTGCTGTTAAATAAGACATTATATAATTGTATAATGTAGTAATTCCATCCATCTGGCACGAAGCTGCCGGATTAAAAAATACTTCATAATTTGAGGTTAAATTATTGAAAAAGGTTTCCATGTTAAAATGATACAGTCCCGAGACTTATGACCAAAAGAAAAGCATTTGTCGAGATAAAATTGTTTTTATATTGTGACATATTTCAAGATGTGAGATAGATTAATAGAAAAATAAAATTTTATGATGTTAGGGACAGCAGGTTTCCACCAATAAAAACTAGCTGCTCAAGCATCAAAATAAGTAAAATTAGGTAAACTAATAAAATGTGAACGTTTAATTCGTTTGGATGACCAAAGTTTAGATGATATACATCTGCGTCACTTAGTTGCTTTTGTACCAAAGTAAAGTATTCAGACGAAATTAGTTATTATTTTTTTCCAAATTATAGACTCAAAGGAAACATAATCGTATAATTTCAAAGAATACCAAGGATTTAAGATAGGTTTATTATTTATATGTATGTAACCTCATGTTACCCAAGAGGTAGCTTCTACTAGTGAAGCAGCAAGACCAGATTTATAAATAAACATTGGAATTCAAAATTCAAAAATTTTCAAGAAAGAAAAAAGAGCTTGAGTTTTTTTCATAATAGACAATCAACAAAAATTTAAAAATTTTTTCTTTCATAAATTTCCGTAAATCAATCATAAAATTTTAGCCAAAAAAAAAAATCACATTCAATTTTTCATTTTTTTAGATCGCTTTTTTTTCATTCATCAAATAGTTTCAAATGAAAAATTTAAAATTCACAAACCAGAGCTACTTAATCATTTAGAAAAATCTTGAAGTAATCATTTTTTTTTAGCTAAATGAGGAACATTTTCTATATTAGGTCAAACTTTAATTCAACCTAGATTGACAGTTTTGTGTTTTGCAATTACATAACCCCAGATATCTTTATCGTATCATCTACAAACAAGAAATTTTTTATATGATTTAATCATATAAAAACAATAAAAAATTTATTGAAGATCTAAAACAGTTAGATGACTCCAGATGTAAACGAAGCCAAAAACAAAAATCCAGACAACGTCAACAAAATGCCAGTACCAAGCAGCACTTTCAAAACTTTCAATACCAAATTTACCATAATTATTTATATCTGTGGTTTGTTCAGGTAAAACTACTGATTCAGCCAATTCAATTATTTGTTTTCTTTCCTGTTGTTCTTTAGTTTCAGGTAATTCAATTAGAGGAAAATAAATTGCTTTTCGTAAAGCTCAAGCTAAACTTGGATTCATTAAAAGAAAAGGTACAAAATGTTTTGCTTTTGGAGGAACCACACTTCCTAAAAGTTCATCTACAAGTTCAGAATCTATTATAGGTTTAGGTTTTTTTTTTTTAAATTTTAAACTTAAATTTATAAAAAAATTTTTTACATTTCTCCAATTAGAAACAGCCATTCTACAATAGAATAAAAAACATGTTCCAATAAAAACGTGAGCACCATGAAGTCCAGTTATCATATAGAAAGTTGAACCGTAAACACCAGAATTTATGCTAACAGGGGAAATAAAATATTCAGTACCTTGGAAAGCCATAAATAATATGGCTAAAAGTAAAGTTGCGTTTAACATTAAATTTATATAAATACGTGCAATTGTTTCGGTTTCCTTTAAACCAAAATTTCTTTGAAAATATCTATTTAAAGGATTAAATAAAATTTTAAAAGGTAAAACTAAAGTTTTAAGCTCTCTTGGTAGAGATAAATCGGTTTTAACACCATTATTAGAAAAAAAAGCTATTTCATATATTTCAGGGCTAGAAGAATTAAAATTTTCTTTGTTTATTTTTTGATAAATTTCTTTTAAATTACCCTCAAAAGATTCTTTTGAGTCAGTAAAAACAATATTTTTACTAAAAAGTTTATTTTTTTTTTGAGGTATTAATTCAAAACCATAATGAGCAACAGTTAAGGTAGCTCCTGATGTTAGTAATATTACTGTATTTGCTACTGCAAAACCCTTAACTGTGATAAATTCAACATCTAATGGGGGCCAAACAGCACCTATTTGTATAGTTGGAGAAATTGAAGAATGAAAAAAACCCCCAAAAAAAACCAAAAAAAAACATTACTTCTGAAACAATAAAAAGTATAAACCCTATTTTAAAACCTTTTCAAACTAAATTAGTATGAAACATAGGTTCTACGCTAGATTTAGCAGCTAAAAAAAAAGAATTATGAAAAAATGTATAAAAATTTATTTTAAAAGTTGTACCCTCATCGATAGCATTAGAACTCCAAATAAAAAAACAACCTAAAGTTAAAAAAAATGGTGCCAACCAAAAAAGATGAACATTAGCATAAGTTGTATAGTCAACAATTATATTTTTAATTATACTTGAATCAATTTTAATAAAATTTAAAATTCCAGTTTTATTAAAAATTTTTTCATCAAAAAAAATTATCAAACTAGAAATAAATGAATCAAAAGAATTTAAAACTAATTTGCTTCCATGAAAATCAAAAACTAGTATAAGTAATAATGAAAGTAAAGCAAACGATATTGCTATTGGTGAGGAACTAGTAGGTAATATATGATATTTATGCCCTCTCAAAGGAGCCATATCATTTTTATAAAAATCATAAACCCAAGTTGTTGAATTAAATAAAATATTACCCTTTAACATCTATTTTTTTAAAAGTCGTAATTCTATATTTTTTTCTAAAATTAGAATTGTAAAATTTAGAACTATAAAATTTTTAAGTTCTAAAAAAGAACTTTTTAATATCAAAAGAACTTTTTCGCCTTCAATTTCTAATTCAGAAATAATAGTTAAAACTTTTCATATATCAGTATCTAACATTTTTTGAAGTAAAAATCTACAAAAAAAAAAAATTAAACTGCTTATTAAAAGAAAATAAATTAACATTAATTTTTCTGCATTAAAAATTAAAAAATTTTTTAAAAAAAAAAATATAATTAAAAAATAAAATAGAAATGAAATAAATAAATTTTGTGAATTTAAATTTTCATTTATTTTAATTACTGAAGATAATTTTTTTAAGAAAAATTTTTTAAGAAATTTTTTTGTTTTACTTTGGAAAGTAGAAGAAAAAAAGTTTTCTTCATGTAAGAGAGAAGAAAAAATATTCAAGTAGTCGCCCTCAATAACAGCAACATTAGCAGCAGCTGAATTAATAGAAAAAATTTTGTTCAACTGGAAAAATTTTATTTTTGGAAAAAAAAATAACAAATTAAAATAATACATACCGCAAAAACATATTGAAGCGATAATGTATTGATGGGGAAATGTAAAAAAATCTAATTGTGGCAGTATAATGATTATAATTTATTATAAATAAATAAATTTATCGTAAAAAGAAAAAATTGTAATAAAATCTTTATAAAAAATAAAACTAAAGATTATTAAAACACAAATTACATTATAAACCCAAGCAATGAAATAACTAGAAGTTAATTCAATATTCATTGGTGTGTAATCTTTTGATTTATGAGCAAAAAAATTTAAATTGAAACTGATTATATTTCATAACATTCATAAGTAGGCAACTGAACCTATTATGTTTAGCAAACCTAGTAGTATAGTAATAGAAATACCAAAATGAGAAGAAACTAGAGATAAGACAGAAAATTTCATAAAAAAAGATATGAAAGGTGTAAATCCAGCTGCAGAAGCCAAAACAATTATTGAAAGTAAAGAAAATGTTGAATTTAAATAAGGCAAACTATTAAGTTCATTAATTGTTTTAATGAATCTTCCTGTCGTGTTATTACGGAGTGAGGTTATTAAAACTATGAACCCAACACTAACTAAGCAATAACTAATTAAATAAAAAATTAAAAATGTTAAGGAAACAGTTGATATGCAAGATAGTACAATTAATAAATTACCAGTATGAACAACTGAACTCCAGGCATATATTTCTTTTAATTTTTCTGAAAGTAAAATACCAAAAGCACCAATAAAACAAGTTAATAAAGATAAACCAAGTAATAAGTTACTCCAATAAAAATAAAAGTCTATAAAATTATAAAATAAAATAAAAAATAAAATTGGAAAATAAACTAATTTTGGCACTAGGGATACAACCAACAAAGAAGCTGTTGAACAAGCATTGTAAACTTCAACTGTCCAAGTGTAAAAAGGTCCGGCACCGAGTTTAAATAAAAAGTAAATTAAAAAAAAAGTTATAGCAAAAATAATTTCAAAATCAACAAGAACATTTGGATTAATAGCAAAAAAAGTATCAAAATTTGAACGTATACCTAGGGAAGTACTAGTATTTGAACCAGACAAATAAAATGCTATACCTATAATATAACAAGTTGACACCCATAAACTAAACAAAACATACCGTACTAAGCTATGTAGCTGTGCATTAGTTCTTTTTTGAAAAAAAAGTAAACCATATATACAAAAAGATAAAATTTCAAAATAAAGAAAAAGTGAAAATAAATCATTTTGCAAAAAAATCATTCCACTGGAAAAACCAAGAAAAAATAAAACCGAGCATAATTCTGGTTTTATTAAAAATAAAATTTTAGAATAAAAATCTAAATAAATAATTAGAGTTAAACATAATAAAAATAAAATTATTAAAAAACAAATAAGTTTTGCTAAAAAGAGATTAAAAGGTAAGTTATAAATACCAAGCAAACCTACTTTTAAAATAAATCCATTTTTTAAAAATAAAATATAAATATAGGTCAAAAAAAGTTGATAAAAAAAAGAATATAACATAAATATTTTTGAAAAAAACCAAAGTCTAGTATTTAAGTCTAATGGTTTAACAAAAAAAAGTAAAACCAAACCACATACTAACATAAAAACAGAGGGTAAAAGCCAAAAAGTTAGCGATGTGGACTTAAAAAAAAACAATTTTACTAGAAAACAATTTATAAATAAAAGCAATCATTCAGTTTTTGAAAAATGAAGTATTACATCCCCAAGCCAATAAATTAAAGTATCTTCTTGACTTTGTTTTTCATGAAGCATAAAATGTGAAATATGAAAGCTAATAAGTTTATGTGACTCAACTACAAACAATTCGTTATTATAAAATTTGTTTAAATCTATAACCGAAATTAATTTGACCAGATCAGGTAACTGGGCTAGTATAAAACTATCAATATAAGTATATAAATATTTTAACGTTAATTCTACCATAATAAATATTTATTTACACAAAAGAAATATAGGTTAAAACTCTTATAACTAGGCTAATAAGTGCAAAAGGTAGAAAAACTTTCCAGCACAATGACATAAGTTGATCGTAACGAAAGCGAGGTAATGCGGCTCTTAGCCATAAAAAAAAAAAATAAATTATAACTGTTTTCACAAATAGAATTAATGATTCAAAAAAAAAGCTGCCTTGATATTCAATTGGTAGTGAAGTTGTTGACCAACCACCAAAAAATAGCAATGAGGTCAGTAAACTCATATATAATATATTACCATATTCAGCAATAAAAAAAAAAGCAAAAGGTAAACCAGAGTACTCAGTATTGTAACCAGATACTAATTCTGATTCAGCTTCAGCAAAATCGAATGGCGCTCAATTAGTCTCTGCTACTATTAAAATCATAAACAAAGCAGTTTCCAAGGGGATAAAAAAAAATAAAGAACCATAAATTTCTTGAAATTCAACAATTTCAGTTATCTGTGTAGTTGAAGTTATAGTCATAACTATTAGGGCAACTAAACCAAGAACTAAATCATAGGAAATCATCTGCGCACCAGCTCAAACACCCCCTAAAAAAGCATATTTAGAATTACTAGACCAACCTGCTAGAAGAATTGATATAGAACCTAAAATAGAAATACAAAAAAGTGCTAAAAGCTCATAATTGAATTGAATTATATTACCATAACGAGAAGTCGGCACTATGAACCAAACTAAAAACATAAAAAAAATTGACCACATTGAGGATAGTACAAATATTCAGTTTTCAGATTGGACTGGTATTATAATTTCTTTTAAAATTAGTTTAACCCCATCGATTAAAGGTTGGGCAGAACCTTTGATACCAACTTTGTTAGGGCCTCATCATCTTTGTGCTGATGATAAAACTTTTCTTTCTAAAACAGTTGAGTAAGCTACCATAAGTAGAATTGGAATCAAAATAAGCAAGGAAAAAATTACTTTCCACAATACTTCTGAAAAAATAACCAATAAGTTTTTTAAATCATACAATTCTGATATATTTTCTAAAAAAAAGAATGAAGCGAAAATATCATCTTTAGAAAATCCAGTAGTAATTAAAATTTGTTCTCTTAATTTGTTTGCTAGGTAAAATGTTTTAATTGAAAAATATGTATTGTAAGCAATTATAAATAATAATATAAATATAGTAGTAGTAAAAAAAAAATTGGCATATTTTTCAAAAAAAAATGAATTATTTTTTGTATTTTTAGAGTAAATAAAGTTAGACTCTAACTTTGATAATTTAAAAACAAACAATCATTCTAAAAATGATTGTGACAAAATAAAATTAGGAAAAAAAAAATTAATAATAGTTTTCATATTTAAAAAAAATTTGAGGTTTGTTATTCTACCAAACCATAATTTAATACATAAAAGTAATAATCATCTGGATGGTTATTCTGCAAACCATAAGGAAACGGGTGTAAAAATTCATTATTTTTTATTAAAAATTTTGTTAATCTTTCAGAATCATAGGAAGTATACCAATAATCATAAGGTGTGGTTATAAAATATTTTGTATTAATTTGTGATTGTTTTTCATTTGTATCTAAATGTACAAGCGCAGATTCTCAAACTTGAGAATAAACATGTAAATCATTTGAATTTTGGTAAAGTGGAATAAATCGTCATTTTTCTTTTTTTAGAAAAAATTTAACTAAATTTTGCTCTCTGTATATTAAGGAAAAATTTTCTAACATATTTTCTGTCCATAAATGTTGAGAAACATGTAAATCCATAAAATTTTCCTCATAAAAATCTTTATCAATTTTATTCCCTCCCCTGGAGATACCTATAACAACGACTATAGCAATTAATAATAGTAATACCAAAGCTATTAATTCATTTGTAGAAAAATAGAATGCTGCTGATGCAACTTTATCAATATCAGAATAATAAAAATTAGTATTTAAATCATATATTGATTCGTTTGTATAAGATATTTCTAAAAATTTTATGTAACGTTTTGCTAAAATAAAATAAAATAAAATGGTATAAATATTGAATTGAGGTGCTGATTGTGTTAAAATTAAATTGTCTACCAAGGTAGTTAATAGAAGCATTAAAATTATTAAAAATGTTGAAGAACGAACTAATAAAGAAAAAAAGGATTTATTTTCTTGATGTTCCACAAAAAATAACCTTTGTATAAGATCTACGTTAACCAACATTATTATATATAATGCTAGAACAGGTATTGCAGCTCCATAAATCAATAAAATACAAAAACCTATATAGGTAGATCCCCAAAATAACGCAATTAAGCCGCTAAGAATAGCAAAAAACAAAAAATGAATTAATGAATAAATCAAATTGCTAGCAGTTGCAAGTTTGTATAAATTCCATAACATTAGTATGAATAAAGATAAATTTATGAACATAAAAATAAAAATTTTCTTTCTAAGAAATAAAATAACTAAATTTAAAAAGGTCAGTTGATTATATAAAAAAATTATATAAAATTCTTTTAAATTTTTTTCAAAAAAATCTTTTTGGGTGAGTAAATTTGCATTAGATATTATTGTATTAGCTTTAAATTCTTCACATTTTTGAGCATATCTGTCCTTAAATAGGAAATTATATATTATTTTCTCAGTTAAAATATTACTATTTTCTTCATTTGAAATATCATATAATTGTGGTTTTTTTGGTTCTTTTAAATCAAGTGTAGGATACAATTCCACGATACGATTAAATTTTTTTAAACCCTCGTAATAAATCAAATTATCTTCTGGAAGCAGAACTTGAAATAATTTTTTATTTATAAAGTAATTGGCTCCTGGTAAAGAATTTAAATTAGTTAACTCGTTAATAAGTAGTACACAATCAGAATAAGTTAAAAAACTTGTTCGTAATAGTTCAATAATTAAGCTTATTTCAAGACTTTTTATCCAAATAGGATCATCAGCTAAATACATATTGTCCACCATGATATCGGCTAATATTTTAGCTATGGACCAAAGATAATTTTGATCATAAAATGGTAAAAAAAATAAATTATTAGTGTTTCAAGAAATTACAAATTTAGTTAAATGTAAAGAAAAAAGATCAAAGTCAATAAAATAAAAAAAGCACACAAATAAGGTTGAAATATTTAGTAGGAAAAATATACATTTAATAAATTTATTTTGTAGTAAATTTATGCTTACAACAAGCAACCAGTTCAATAAAGTAAAAATAAGATTAGCATAAAAATAAATTATTCTCATAAATATTTTTGTTATCTATCTATTTCTCCAAATACAATATCTTGAGTTCCTATTACGGTTACTAAATCAGCTAATAAATGTCCTGAAATCATTTCGTTAAGACCCGCTAAATGCAAAAAACCTGGAGATTTAATATGACATCAATAGGGTAAATTAGAATTGTCAGATCTTAAAAAAACACCAAATTCACCTTTAGGAGCTTCAATAGAAATATAGGCGTCATCTGATGGTATGGAAAAACCTTCAGTGTACAATTTAAAATGGTGTATTAAGCTTTCCATATCAGTTTTCATTTTAGCTCGACTACGTGTTATTAATTTTGCATCATCGGTTTTTATGTCACCCAAAGGTAAGTAATTTATACAAGATTCAATTGTTAACAAACTCTGTCGCATTTCTTCAATTCAAACAAGATAGCGATCATAACAATCACCATTGTGTCCAAAAGGTATTTGGAAAGGCATCAAAGAATAAATTTCATAGTTTTCAAACAATCGTAAATCCCAAGGTATACCCGAACCACGCAACATTGGACCACTGAAACCTAGGTCTAAAGCATTTTTATGATTAACAACACCAACATTTATTAATCATTTCTTCCAAATTCGATTAGCTGATAGTAAATCTTCAAGCTCATCCAACCTATCAACAAAAAAAACAATAAAATTATAAATATCGTTTATTAAATTTATAGGCAAATCCAGTGATAAGCCACCAGGTCAAAAATAGTTAGCATGCATTCTAGCGCCGGATACTCATTCGTAAAATTCGAAAATTTTTTCTCATTCTTCAAATGCCCAAAAAAAAGGAGTAATCGCACCTACATCAAGAGCGTGGGTTGTAACCGCTAAAAGATGATTTAATAATCATGTTAACTCAGAAAAAAGAACTCTAATAAATTGAGCACGTTTAGGTATTGAAGATTTAACTAAATGTTCTAATACTAAGCAGTAGGCATGTTCTTGTACCATCATGGATACGTAATCCAATCTATCAAAATAAGGTACATTTTGAATAAAAGGTTTATATTCAATCAACTTTTCTGTACCTCGATGAAGTAATCCAATGTGTGGATCAACACGAATTATTATTTCCCCATCTAAAAATATTATTAGTCGAAGTACACCATGAGCCGCGGGGTGTTGTGGGCCAAAATTTAATTGTAAAAGTCAAGTGGCGTTTAACTTGACATTTCATACTGTAGTTTTGAAATTCGAAAAAATTATTGGCATTTTATTCATAGAATTATTTTTACATACTCTTAAACAGATGATAAACTGTTAAGTTTTTTAAAAATCTTAATAACATATAAAGAATTAGTTATTTTATTTAAAAAATAAAATTTTAATATATTCAACATAGTTTAAATAAAAACAAAAATAAAATCTTTTTATTTTAAAAAGGTCATCTAAATGCTTGAAAAAAAAAAGTAAAAAAAGTAAAGTAAAATGTCAAATTAATTCTTAGTTTGACATTCTTTGATACTAATCGTTGCATGTCCATAGAATTATCATAAATAATGAATTTATTGGTCTTAATTCATGACAAAATTATTTTAGTATTGATTTTCTTTGTGAAAGTTTTTGATGAATTTTCTAAAGGATAAAATTCGTCTTCCCAAGTAAAATAATGTAATTCTTTTTTTTTT
>JGI24217J29970_1034531_pt1 | contig 10903 bp, 1 predicted proteins | sample EnhBioin_Aerobic_FD_29970 | JGI IMG/M metagenome (IMG submission 29970) | reverse complement strand
GTCAAACATTAACACATTACGGGAGGATGGCGATTGCGGCGGCGTAGGCCCCGCTATGGCTAATGCTCAGCTTGACATCACAAGGGACGCCCTTGACAGTGACAGCCGGTGCCTGATTGGCACCGGGCAGGACCTCAATGGCCTTGAGGGGGGCACCAGGTCCCTCCAGCCAGGCGGGCTTGCCAGCAGACCCAGAGCACAAGGCCTTGACGACGGCCTCCTTGGCTGCCCATCTGCCGGCAAACGAAGCGGAAGGGTCGGCGTGCCCGGAGCAATAGGCAATCTCTTTGGAAGTGAAGTTGCGCTGGATGAAATCCGAATTGGCCACAGGCAGGTCAGCAATCAGCTGAACATCGATCCCGACGCCCTTGGCACCCGCGGTGGCAGAGGCTAGCTCCCCTTCGGTGAATGGCATGAAATTTCCTTTTTTGGCATCCGCATTGCTGAAAGACCAGGAGCCAAGGGAAGGGTCGTAGGAGGCCCGGGCAGCCGGGTTCAAAAAGATGGTGGACTCCAGTTGAGGCGGGTATGGCGGGGCATTCTTCACGGCAACCAACTTGGTTAGCTGCAGGATGGACTCCAGCTGGAAGGTGGATGCCTTTTGGCCACGCCTGTCCCTCCGTTGGATGTAGTCCTGGAATTGGGCCTCAGAAAGGGCAGCCAAGACGTAATCCGGGTGGACGAGCAGGACCTCCCCTCCGACCTGCCCGAATCCAAAGCTCTTCAAGAGCACTGAGCGGATCCGGCTGGGAGCTTTGATGGGCGCCGTTGGATGGTATATGAGTCCGAATTTCTGAAGCTTCGGGTCGATGCTGTCGGCGTTCCTGTTGGGTGGGATCACCTGGCTGTTCATAATCTGCAGCGCTCCGTTGAACATCCACGCGGCAGCAGCGCCCTTCGGGTGGCCCGTCAGGTACTTTTGACAAACGGCTGGAAGCATGTTTCCACGGGTTCTTCCCAGGTGCACCAGTTGCTTCTGAACTACTTCGGACTCGTTTATATCATTGGCGGTGGTTCCGGTCCCATGGAAGGAGGCCACGTCAATGTCATCGACGGTCAACCCAAACTTGGCCAAGGCCGCTTGGATAGGGGCGATTCGCAAGTCACCAGCGGCAAAGTCGGAGCCCCAATGACGCTTCTCTGCCTGCAGCCGACGCTCATACTCCATGGCAGCATCTAGGTCTGCTGATCCATCACAGATAACAACAGCGGCCTGGAGGGACTTTTGAAACTGGGCCCAGCGGTAGGCCATGTCCAGGATCCTGGGCTTGGAGCTATCGATTGGGTTCACTCGACGGGCCGTGGTCAGAACACCTTGGCCGGGCGCCGGAACAGACCGGCCCTCCTTGTCCATGGCCATGTGCGTACACGCGACAATGCCATAAATGGGGCAACCCATCCGGATGGCCATCTCGGCGGACATCAAGATATGGGTTCCGGCCCCCAGGGATTCCATGAAGCCCCCACGGGAGGCAGCCATGGGGCGGGACATTTCCTTCGGGTCCCTGCCCTTCTCCCGCTCCAGGGCCGAGTTGCTGGTGGCGCCCATGTTGGCGAACTCGACGGAGGACTCCTCGGTAAAGTTGTCGTATCCCCCGACAATGCAGACCTTGGCCTTGCCACTCAGAATGGTATCGACGCCGAGCTCAACGGATTCAACGGCAGTGGCACAGGCCCCAACGGGTGTCTTGATGGGACCGGCGGAGGAGAGGAGGAGCAAGTTGATCCACGCCGGCATGGTGTTAATAAAGGTCTCCTGGAGGACATCTGAAATGACGGGCTGGTCAAGGAATCGGTTTCGATAGATGTTCCTCTGGGCGACCATCCCGCCCATCCCGCCGCCCATGGTGTTCCCAATCTCGGCCAGATGGACGTACTGATAGAACTCGTATGGGTCCGTGATCCCGGCAGAGACCAGTGCCTCCACAGTGGAGACAATGACGTACAGCGTGATGGGGTCCACCTGCTCAATAATGTCCTGGGGAACTCCGTAGCGCGCGGCGTCCCATCCCGTGGGTAGCTGCCCGGCAACAAAGCGGTCCAACTGCAGGGCTTTGGGAACGAAGAGGGTGCAGCCCTTCTTGAAGCGGACTAGGCACCGGTCGCCCTCCTCCCCACTAATGACAATGCCCTCGCCATGCTGAAGCTTGAATGCCCGGGCCTCGGCAAGGCTCATTTCCACTGGGCCCAAGTCCTCCTGCAGGACCAGCTCCTGGGTGATCCGCTTTGCACCTGGCTCATACCCAAAGGACGCCGGCTCGATCATCCGGATCCCGGTGTGCGCCAGGATGTGCTCCTCGTACCGCGCCTTGATGTCAATGTCAGCAATGGGCTCCCCAGAGGCAACGTCAATCCAGTTGCCGCCGTACTGGCCTGGGCGGCCCTTGGGGTCGTACTTGACCAGGCCCATGATCCAGGCGAGCTCAATGCAGCCCTCAAGGGAGAATACCCCGCTAGCTTCCATCTCCCAGCGGGTCCGAGAGCCACCAAACGGTCCAACTTCCCCGAAGCCAGCGACAACCACCACTCGGGTCAAGTCCAACAAGTCGCCCAGCGCGCTGCTGTTGATTCCCTTGGTGACCTCCTCGTAAGATCGGGGCTCCCCAAGGTCATTGAAGCCAAACTTGAAGTTTGCCCTTCGCTTCACAACTTGCTCAGGTTTAGTCTTTTTCCCACCCGCCTTATCAGCATGGAGTCTAGCGAGGCGTGAAGCCCGTGCGGTGATATCGTCTCTGATCGCCTTGGTGACCAAATGCAAGCTCTTCAGCTTGCCCATGGCTCCGCCAAAGTCAGCGTAAACCGGCTCAGTTTCAGACAGGGCTGTGACGGATGGAGTCATCAGGGCCAGCAGGTTCAGGGCCATCTCCCCAGAGGAAAAGGTTCGGACACCCAAGGCCTCGATGCGCTCAGCCACCAAATTGTTGTCGTTCATCAGGCCCGTTCCCCGCGTCCATCCAATGACGGCACCGACGACGGCAATGAAATCGGACCAGCCCTCAGAGTACCACCGGTTAAAGAGGGTCTCAAGCCCGATCTTGGACTCTCCATACAGCCCATCATAGCCAAAGACACCATGATTGGGGGATAGGGGCAGGATTACCTGGGCGGGGCGCGTTCTCACCCTACGGGCCTCCTTGGCCTTGGCAACGGCTCCGATCAGCCGCAGAATGTTGGTGAGCATAAGGCGATGGGCCAGCTCAGACTTGCCATCCTCCAGGTCGGTCAGACTCCGGCCATTCTCGGGAATAGCCCCAAAGGGAACAATGGCATCAAGTTCCCACTGAAGTTCGCCGTAAATGTAGGCAACGAGGGCATTGATGTCCTGGACACTGCCCTGATTNAAGGGAACCACGACGAGGGCACTTCCCTTACTTCCGTGCTGCTCGTAAAGTGAGCGGAACTGATCCAGATTTGCCCGGTTGTACGAGCTGGTGGTGACCACGACCTTGGCACCTCCGATGAGCAAGCCCTTGAGCATCTCAACTCCGATGGAGCCCTTCCCACAGCCCGTCATCAGGACGCACTTCCCAGCAAAGGTCTGGCCGTCGGTGCACATTGTCCTTATACCGGTATGGAGCATGGAAGTGAGCTGATCATCAAAGACCCACTGCGAGGGATCCTCGGTATTGGAGCGGCTCCTCAAGTGGATCCACTTCTTGGCGATGGCCTCCTTGGCATACTCGGCGTAGGATTGGCCACGGGGAACCTCGCTGTACTTGACCTTTCCGGTCTCATCAACCTCAGTCTTGGGAGCAGTCAGCTCTCCCTCAGCTTTGAACAGCGGCTGGCCACATTTGATGCCATCTTTCACAGCTGCGAGTAGATCCTTGGCTTGGACAAACTCCAGAAGACAGAAAAGCTCTTCGTCGGCCCGATTGACGAGCATCGCCTTGTCAACGCCTTCTTGTCCAGCGACAAACCTGGCAGCAGCCTGTCTAGCCCAATTCCACCAGGAATCATACTTGCGGGCCTTGATCGGAGAGAACATTGGCTTGATCCCATCAGCATAGACCTGACCGCCATGCTCAGTCATCCATAGATCAAGTTCTGCTTGAAGTCGGTTAAACTCTTCCTTAAGGGCGGCGTTGGCATCGTTCAGCTTGTCCAGGCTGGCTTGCTCACCCAAGTAGGCAGAGTAGAGCTGGAGTTGCTTGCAGAGGAGGGCGTCCTGCTTCCCGGTGATCTTTTCCAGTTCGGCAGAGGAGATAGTGGCGCCGCCCAGTCCGGATGCTACACTGGCAGCAGCGATGGTGATCCCGCGTGATGCTAGGTAGGCCTTGGTCAGATCGCGGAACCAGGTCTTGGCCAGGTCATCCGAGCCAAACCGGTTCGCCGGCTCATTCAGCAGTGAAATGGCAAAGATGGTCTCAGATGCCTTGGCAGTCAGGCCAAACTCGGCTTGCAGCAAGGCCTTGGCAGAGGACAGGTTAAAGCCAGAGGGCATCTTGGAGCTAAACAGCTTGCTAATCAGTCCGGCCACCAGTTTTCCAGGCACCTTTGCCCAGGATCCGCGTTCAATTTGAGCACCAAGATCATCAAGGGACATCTCTTCGGGCTTCTCGAGCTGGAGACCAGAACCAAACTCTTTCCCGAGGTCTCCGATGAGCTCGTTCTGCAGGGTGCTCTTACCACCCGCAATCTCCTTGATGCTCTTCCCAAGGCCAATCTCGGAGGCGGGACGTCTGGTCTTTTGTGCCACAATGATTTGGACAATCTCGGCGGCCTTGATGGGGAGGCCATCGATGGTCTGGGTAGCCACGGCCGGAGGAGCAGAGGCCACTAGAGCTACTTGTGCTTGAGGGATCGGAGCAGATTGAACTTCAGAAGCTTCAACAGGTTCGGATGCCATCTCATCCCCCTCGCCCTTGACGCCGATGTAGTGCAATTCATCGAAATCACGCGCGTGACTCAGGAGCTTGATCATCTTCTTGGCCCCACTAGGGATGCGTCCCTCCGTTAGCTTCAGAGTCCGATCGGCCATCCCCAGGAGGGTGGGTGAGGGCCCAATCTCGACAATCCGACTGGTTTTCATCTGGGTGAAGAGGATGTCCTGCGTCTCGATCCAACGGACAGGCGAGGCAAACTGGTAGGATAGGAGCTCGATCAGCACCAAGCGGGCGAGCTTCTTCTGGCCCACATGGTCCTTGGGCTCCTTCCAGTCATTGATCAGCTTCCATAGGATGGGGCTGTTGCTCACCTGATGGATGGTCTGGACGTACTCCTTGCTCAAGGCAAAGGGCTCGGCAATCAAATTGGGCAGATAGTGATGAAGGAGGGCGGGCGGATTGACATCCAGATCGCCAATCTTGCGCATCAAGAACTGACGGAAAGGGACGACTCCGTTCAACAAGAAGCTCGAGTGGAAGGGTACATCAATGCCGGTCAGAGGGATGGTGGCAACGCCCCGAGTAGTGACTTGAAGATCCTCAGGGACCGTGGAGGCACAATATGAGATAATCGCAGCGTAGTCATCGCCCTTTCCCTTGGCAATCTCATTCAGGACCATCGTCAGGGTTTCAATGGCGCTCAGGTATCCTGCAACGACGTACTGCCAGTTCTTGACATTGAAGTTGACAATCTCAAGGAGCTTCCCGGTGCCTGCAGCAACGGCCTTGACCAGCTGGCACAGCTTGTCCTGGGTGAACGATGCATGAACTCGACTCGGGTTGACAGCAGCCATGCCGTAGGGACTGCGGCCCTCAGCATCCCTCTTGACAGCCACCTGCATGCACATCCCGCGGTAGAAGACAACATCCGTCAAGTCCTCCACGTCCAGGATCTGGGCAACCGAGGCTAGGGCCGCGTACTCCCCCAGGGAATGCCCGGCAAAGGCACAGTCCTCGGAGATCAGGCCCTTGGACCGCATCGACTGGAAGGCGGCCATCTCCATCAGCGTCAGCGCCGGCTGGGTGAACTGGGTCATCGACAGCAGGCCAGCAGGGCTGGTGAAAGTGTAGGAAGTGCTACTTGGAGTCACCTCGGGGAACAGCCTGATCTTTTCCTTGTCAGTGTCATATGTCAGGGACAGGTAAAGATTCCGGATCTTGGCACCACGTGGCCCGCCAAAATGCACCGTCAGGTTCTTTGGGTTCCTTCGGACAATTTCCAAGATGGACAGGCCGTAGACCGCCAGGAAATGGGCATCGGCCCGGTCCCAAATCTCCTTGGCGATAGGAGAGGAGTCATACAGATCCATCCCCATCCCGACTTCTTGGCTGCCTTGTCCGGTAAAGATGTAAGCAGAGCGTACAGGATGAACTAGAGCTTCAGCGCCAAGCACCTTGTTTCCCCGGGAATTGGTGAGCTCGACCTTCAGGACGCACAAGCCCGCCTTCATCCCCGTGTGATAGACACGAAGGGTAAGCTGCTCCGAGGGCAGGATCATGTCGGTGAACTGCACAGAGTACTTCTGAATCCCAGCAGCCTTCTCCACCGGTAGCACAGTCTCTAGCAGGGAGCGCACAGCAGCGCTGGTCCAAAGCCCATGAGTGATGGTCCCAGGGAGACCGGCGTAGTCGGCCAGCAGGGCGCTAGTGTGGATGGGATTGTGATCACCTGAGCAAGTGGAGTAGGTCTGATTGCTAGCGGGAGAGGTAAAGGTTCGCTTGGCCAACAAGTAGCCGTCATTTTCAAAGCCAACGGACTTGTGAAGTGGGGATCCAATCTTGGTGAGGAACTCTGCAACCGGATTAGTAGATGTATCGCCGCTTTCATAAGCAATGGTGCCAAGCTTCTGCCAAATCTTTCTGTCATGGTAAAAGCCAATCTCACCGTTGACTTTGACGCTAGTCCCCTTGACGACAAGAGTCTCCATCCCATGAACAACAAACGGGTTTTCCATGTACTCCTCCAAAGTGGGGATCTTGTCAAACTTGAGCCAAGGCTTCAGAGTCAAGATCTCCAAGTCGACCGCATCATTGACCTTCAGCAAGAGATCCTCACTGGTGGAGCGGTCAAACAGCACTGGAGCAGTGGGCTTTTCCTTGTCCTCGCGGAAGAAAAAATCGCTCTGTACCCGGACAAGAGGCTTGGAATCCGATCCGGAGCAGCAAATGGCCTCGACGCTCACAGTCTTCCCCGAATCGCCCTGCTGGATACTCAGAGCCCGGGCCTTAACCTTAATAGCGCTTCCGAGGGTGAGTTTCACATCGCCACTGAGGTTCTCGATGGAATTGCTCAGATGGACCAGACGGAGCAAGTCCCCTTGGATGGCATCGCAAAAGAGGATCTGCATCACGGGCTCCCATGCGGCAACCATGCAGTAATCCATGGGGGCGCAGTCCTTGTAGACCGAGTTCAGGCAGCCAACAATCCGGTTGAAGCGCTCAACACGGTCAGAGTCAATCACAGACGAAGCCTCAATGACATCCGACATCGGGGAAAAGCTTTTGACCTTCGCCATGTCAGCTCCGGCTCCGAACCAAACGCTCCAGTAGAAGGACTTGATCAGGTCCAAGTGGCTCTCTCCAACCTCCTTGATCAGGGCATACGGGTCCTCCGGGCAGTACTGAATCATGATTTTGAAGGGCACCTTCCTCTCCTCCGAATCAGCGTGAATCTTGTAAGGGACCCTGACTTGGATGATTTTGGTGATGGCATCAAAGGTTGCCTCCACCTGGACATTACCGTTTCCGTCCAGCATGCTGATCTCAATGGGCTTCTCCGACTGCTTGTCGTAGGCTAGCTTGGCGGTGAACCCTAGACGGGGCTTGAAAAGCGACCGGATCCGGTTGGGTAGGTGAGCCTTCGGGCCTTTGACCAGCACGGGTGACCGGAGCAAGGCACGGATCCAGGTCTTCCCGGGTCCACTGAGCAGGTCCAGCCAGTCGCAAGTGGTGATGGGCTCCGGTGGCTGGCATACAATCACAGTGGTAATGGAATGATTGATACATTCTGTGCAGCAAATATTACCCAGCTGCTCCGAGTACTTGATGGGATGGCCACCGAACCACTCTTCCTCAACCGCATGACTACTCGAGAGTTGACCCAGGTAATAGTCTTTGATCCCGTCCAGGATCTCCTTGACGGTCTCATTGGCCTTGTTCGAGTATTTGGCAGCCACCGGCCCGTGCAGGATGGCAACCCGTTGGACATCCTGATCCATCACCGCCTCCACATCCTCTGACTGCCACAGGGAGTCCTTCTTGAACCAGTACTCCAGACGATCGTCATCCAAGGTGGGGATGAAGGGAACGGGCTTGTGCCATGGTATCATGCACATTGACAAAAAGGCCTGGCAGTCCTCGTAATTGATGATGGCATCTCGGGCCTGCGGGTAGTGCTCAAAGAAGGGGTCAATGACCTCCCATGGGTTCAGCTCATTGATCGTGGCACCGTCAACACGGAACCAATCAGAGTGGTCGGAAAGTCTGGATACACTCGAGTCCTTCCCCAGGAAACGCTCCTCGATGCGGTGGAGGAAGAGCTCCATGAGCTTCTTGTAAGTGACATCAATCCAACGCTTCTGGTGCCAAACGTACACCAGCTGACCAAGGCGCTTGGCAACCTCGTAGTAGGTCATCTCGGTTAGGTCGCATATGGTCCCGTCCAGCCTGGCCCCGAACCAGACCTTTTGATGGTCAGCATTCAACTTGCTAATGATGCTGTCACGCCTTGCCTTGATGGCCGCCAGACGCTTCTCTCCCGCGGGCAGGTTGAAGATTGTGTCGTCCAATTCCTTCCAGAAGAGGACACCGCGGGTGGCGATCTTGTGGATGGGCTCCCCGAGCTCGGAGCGGACTGTGACGACCCCGCCAATGGGCTTGTTGTAGGTGGTGACCCAGTCCTGTTCATTTTCGATCCCGGGGGCAGCAACAATTAGGTCCTTGACAGACTGACTCGCTTGATTTTCGGCGGCCACCATCATGCGGCTCCCCAGGAGAATACCATCGACAGGCATGGCGGGCTTCCCGTAGGCCAGGCTCCAATCACCGCTGATGTAGGGCCAGCTGCCCTGTCCATCTCCAAACCCGGACCCGACAACAAGGATCAGATTAGGGGCCGAACGGATAGCTGAGTAGGTTTCCAAGAGGGGCTCATGGAAATCCTCAAAGCTATGGTGCCCCCCACCACGGCCTCCGGTCCACTGCAGGACAATAGGCATGTGGGGGCAGGCATGGGCGATCTTGACGACTTCCAGGATGGTCTGCTTGCTGCCCGGCTTAAAGGAGACATGGCGGATCCCCACCTCTCTCATGCTCTCGACAATCTCTACGGCGGAGTCGAAAGAGGGCACGCCGGCGGCTACGCAGAAGCCCTCGATAGGGTATCCCTCCTGGCGCATGCGCTTCATCACCGGGTACTGGATGGCCCACAAGCGAGGGTTTAGGAAGAGCGAGTTCAGCGTAATGGTGCAGCCCACTCCGACCTTTTCAATGATGGCGTCTATCTTGGCACGGAGGACTTCTTCATTGAAATGGCCGCCTCCAGACAGTTCCACGTGATATCCCGCTTGGATGCAGGCGCTGACAAAGGGCTCAGGGACCGTGCAGGGCGTCATGCCCGCGACCATCACGGGTGGCTTGCCCAGGAGCCGGCTGAAACGAGTGTCCACGCAGAGCTTCCCGTTGGCCTTCACCAGCTTGGCTTGGAACTCGTCCTTCCAGCTTGCAGAAACTTGAAGCTTCCCATTCAGCAGATCCTCCCTCGTTGAGAACCCCACAATCGGCTCAATCGCACCAGCCAGCACAACCTCGACACCGGTTCCCTCAATGTTACGGCGGGTGAGGCCTCCAATGCCAGAGGCATTTCCAGGCCCAAATTCAAAGATGTGGGAGATGTCCTTCAGGCCACTTATGACCTTGGGCCAGTGAACAGGCAGGACACAGATCTGCTCCACGAGGCTCCTCACCAGTCCCTTCAAGCCGCATGCAGCACCTAATTCGGTGTGGAGGAGGGGAAGGACAAACTGGGTGGGCTTGTCAAAGAAGGTGCAATTGGCCTTGGCAATGTCATCGACAACACGGTCAACTGCACTGCTGAGCAGCTCGCAGTGGAAAGCGGTGGAGATGGGCAGGAAGGTCAGGTGGAAGTCGAGCTTTCGTTTGGTGTAGGGGACCCGAGACTGATCCTCACCCTCAGCTTTGACTGCCTTCAAGGCCACCAGCAGCGAGTACAGGCTGTTAGGGTTCCCACAGACCACAAACGTCTTGTGCGCATTCTGCAGGCCGATCACAAGCTTCTCACGCGGATCCTCATACGAAGCATTAGTCTTGGCAATGAACTTTTCTAGAAGCACGCGATCAAGTCCCTTGATTGCCATCATTGGACTGGGTTCACCGGCGCCGCTAGCGATGCAATCTTCCCTGACAGCCTGACTGACAATCACCCGGGGAAAGGCCTGCTGGGCCCTCAGCCCGATCCAGAAGAGCATCCGGACTGCAGCTTCAGCGCCCTCCATAAACTCCTGCATTGTCTTAGCCAATGCAACAACTGCAGCCGGGACGATCCCTTGGCTGTGGCCAGTGGCCCCTTTAACGAACTCTGCGAGGTCCATGGGGCTTAAATTAGCCATTTTAAGGATGGCGTAGTAATTCAGTAGCTGGATGACTCCAATCAGAGGCAGGCTGACGGGTGCAGATAGGATGTACTCCTTGGATGGCCACTCTGCTTCTAGTTTTCCGAGCCAACCCTCTAGGTCAAACCCGTATAAATACATATCCTTGGCATCCTTGCCCTCCGAAAGCTCCTTGAGCAGCTTAGCCAGTCTTAAATAAAAATCCTTCAGCTGGTAATCTGCATTCAACAGTGCTTTGAGCTCTCCCAGCAGGTTATCGGAGCAGGCCTGGCCGCCAAAGACCACCAAGGGCTGTACCTTGCCCTCCCGCAGAGGCTTGAGCATCGACTGATTCCCGTACAGCATTGGATGAGGAGCCAATGATCAGTGAGGGATGGTGCGGATTGC
>JGI24217J29970_1000574_pt1 | contig 11000 bp, 13 predicted proteins | sample EnhBioin_Aerobic_FD_29970 | JGI IMG/M metagenome (IMG submission 29970) | reverse complement strand
CCCGATTCGGCAGGGTCATGCGTCAGGGCTGAGAGCGGCGACCGCCGATGGCTTTCCAGCGGCCAGGAGACTAGACTCAGGGGTTTATCGAGGAACGCGTCTTGAAGCGCTCGCACGCCAACCTGCTGCTGCTCGTCGTCGCCGTGATCTGGGGCTCGGCCTTTGTCGCCCAGGTCGTGGGCATGACGGGTGTCGAACCACTGACGTTCACCGGCATTCGCTTCCTGCTCGGGGCGGCGATCGTCTGCCCTTTCGCGTGGCGTGAATGGAGGGCGCTGTCTGCGCACGGCGCGCAGCCGCTGCCTGGTGACGCCCTCAGCGTCGCCACCCTGGGCGTGCTGCTGATGCTCGGCGCCGCTTTCCAGCAGATCGGCATGACCAGCACGACCGTGACCAACGCCGGCTTCCTGACCGCCCTCTACGTGCCGCTGGTGCCGCTCCTTGCCTGGCTGATCCTGCGCACGCGGCCACATTGGTCGGTCTGGCCGACATCGATCGGCTGCCTGGGCGGCACCTGGCTGCTGTCCGGCGCGCAGGCGCTCGATCCCGTCGTCGGCGATGCCTGGGTGATCGCCAGCAGCCTTTTCTGGGCCCTGCACGTGCTGCTGGTCGGACGCATCGCCGAGCGCATGGCAGCGCCTTTCGTAGTCGCCTGCGGGCAGTTCCTGGTCTGCGGACTGATCAGCCTGCTCTGGGCCGGACTCAATGAAACGATCACGCTTGCCGGAATTCGCCAGGCGTCACTGGCCATCGCCTACGCTGGTGTCGTTTCGGTGGGCATCGGCTTTACCGCGCAGGTGATCGGACAGCGCTATGCCCAGCCCGCCGATGCGGCGATCATCCTGTCCGCCGAAACCGTGTTCGCGGCCCTCTTCGGCTTCCTGCTCATGGGCGATCGCCTGAACGCCAGCGGCATCGCCGGCTGCGCGTTGATTCTGGTCTGCATCATCGCCGTTCAGCTTGCACCCTTGACGATGGCCGGCAAACGCTCGGCCAGTAGATCAGATACGGCGGAAGCCGGCCGTTGACCTGGCCGGCGGGGCACTGCCGGATCGACGCTCAATAGCCATGCCGCACTTGGGACAGGAAGGCCTTGGCACGGTCGTGTTCCGGATTCGAGAAGAAACGCTCGGGAGTCGTGTCTTCGAGAATGACGCCTTCGTCGAAAAAGATGATCCGGTCGGCAACTTCCCGGGCAAACCCCATCTCATGCGTGACGACGAGCATCGTGATACCGCTATAGGCCAGTTCGCGCATCACCGCCAGGACTTCGTTGACCATTTCCGGGTCGAGTGCCGAGGTCGGCTCATCGAACAGCAGGACCTTGGGGTCCATCGCCAGGGCGCGCGCGATCGCCACCCGTTGCTGCTGGCCGCCCGAGAGTTGCACCGGGTATTTCGCCGCCTGACTCTTCAGCCCAACCCTCTCGAGCAGGTTCATCGCCTTGGTCTCGGCATCCACCCTGCTCATCTTGCGGACGCGCATCGGCGCCAGCGAGACATTGCGCAGAATGGTCAGATGCGAAAACAGGTTGAAACTCTGGAACACCATGCCGACCTCGCGGCGGATGGCATCCAGATTCTTGAGATTGTCGTTCAGCACGATGCCGTCGATGACGATCTCGCCCGAGTCATGGGCTTCCAGGCGATTCAGGGTACGCAGGAAGGTCGACTTCCCGGAGCCGGACGGCCCGACGATCGCCGTCACCTGCCCCTCGTAGAAGGTCGCCGAAACGTCCTTCAGCGCATGAAAAGTGCCAAAGCGCTTGTCGACCTGGCGCGCCGCGATGATCGGCCGGAGTTCGCTGTTCATCTCGCGACTCCTGTCAACGCTTCTGACCGACGTCGAGCTGAGACTCGAGCGCCGCCGTCAGCGTCGTGAAGGCGGTGGTCAGGATCAGGTAGATAGCCGCCACCGTGATGAAAACGGGGATCGGCTGATAGCTCTCGGCCTGCACCCGGTAGCCGACCATCGTCAGCTCGACAACGCTGATCGCGTAGGCGAGCGACGAGTCCTTGACCAGCGAGGCCAGATTGTTGGCCAGCGCCGGCAGGGCGACGCGCATGCTTTGCGGCAGAACGATGTCCATGAACGTCTGCATCGGCGTCAGGCCGAGGGCGCGCGCGGCTTCCACCTGGCCGTGCGGAACCGCGAGAATTCCCGCGCGCACGCATTCGGTGTTGTAGGCCCCGACATTCAATGACAGCGCGATCGCCGCACAGGCGAAATCCGAGAGTTCGACACCCTCGGGCATGAGCAGCGGAAAAGCCAGCCAGACAAACAGAATCTGCAGCAACAAGGGGGTGCCGCGAATCAGCCAGACGTAGCTATCGCAGAGCCAGCGCAGCGGCCAGAACCGCGACAGCTTGCCGAGCCCGGCCAGGACGCCGATGACCACGCCGACGGAACCGGCGATCAGTGTCAGCCCGACGGTGATTCTCGCCCCGTCGGCGAACTGCTCGGCGGCCGGTCCGATCGGCGCCGGTGCCGCCGCAAGCGGCACCGCCATCCCCCAGAGAAACACGAGCAGGCCGACCATCGCGGCGAACATCGCCCACCCCGGGTGTTGCCTGGTCCAGTCCATGTGGCGGGATCAGCGTCAGGACCGGCAGGAAACGTCTTCCTTGAAGTACTTCTCCGACAGCGCCTTGTAGGTACCGTCCTTCATCACCTCGGCCAGCGCCTGATTCAGCTTGTCGGCGAGCTCCTTGTTGTTCTTACGCAGGATCATCGAGACGCGCTCGACGAAGACCAGTTCGCCGCCGGTGATGCCGGCATCCGGGTTCTTGTCGAGAGTCGCCTTGACCGTGAACTTGTCGGAAATCCACGCATCAACCTTGTTGGCTCGCAACGCGGCGAAAGCCTCCGGGTCGCCCTTGTAGGTCTTGATGGTCTTGATTCCCTTGACCTTCTTGGCCGCATCCGCGTAGCTGGTGGCCAACTGGACGCCGACCGTCTTGCCATTGAGCGCCACGACGGTCAACGGCCCGTCCTTGTGAGCGGCGATCTGACCACCGGTACAGTAATGGGGATTGGCGAAATCGACCGACTTGGCGCGCTCCTCCGTATAGCCATGCGAGGCAATGGCGAAATCGAAGCGATCCTGCTTGAGCGCCGCAATCTGCCCATCAAAAGGAACCACGCGCCACTCCAGCTTCAAACCGAGCTTCTTGGCAATGGCTTCGGCGAGATCGACCTCAAAACCGGTCAGCTTGGGGCCATCATAGTAATTGAAAGGCTGAAACCCGCCTTCGGTTGCGGCGACAAGGGTACCGGACTGCTTGATCGCGTTCCACTCGCGGGCCTGTGACGGACCGGCAATCATCAGCGAAAAAGGAATGACCGCACTCAACAACCTGGCTAGAAATCGCATGACAACTCCTGTTGATAAAGATCAGACGTGGCAGACGTGGGGTCGCCGTGGCGCCACGAATTCGCGTGCACGCGGGCGAGAGGGAAAAGACGGCGCACAGAGTACAACAAACCGCCACCCAGGGGAGCAAGAAAAACGACTGCAGAATGGCCCGGACTCGCCGAGATGCCGGTTGAGATCTGATTTAATGAGTTGTGACAGGCTTCCCGGCGTTGCCGGTGGCACCCAGGCGCGAGCGCCGCCGGCGTCCCAGCAAACCGGTTGGCGCTGGCCAGTCGATCTACTGCGGGCGTTCGACCGCTGATGCGACGGCGAGAAGGCCAGCCTGGCGACGTTCCGTGCGGCGAACCAAATCCTGTCCGCCGAGGCTGCTCCTGTCGCGTTGCGAGTAGCCGGCGAAGCGCAGAACACGCCGCACGTATTGCTGCGTTTCGGGGTAAGGGGGAATTCCGGCGTAACGGTCGACAGTTCCTTCGCCCGAGTTATAGGCCGCGGCAATCAGCCGCCAATCGCCGGCAAAGCGCTTGCTCAACCACTTCAGATAGGCCAGCGCACCGCGGACATTGTGCTCGGGATCGAAAGGCCGGGTCACCCCGAAGCGCTCCTGAGTTGCCGGAATCAGTTGCATCACGCCCTGCGCGTTCTGTGGAGAGACCGCTCCGGGATCGAGATTCGACTCCACCATCGCGATGGCCAGTGCGAGGCGTGAATCGATGCCGTGCTGACGCGCCATATGCCGGATCAAGAGGGCAATCTTCTGCTTTGCCGGCGACTGTCGCGCCAGGTAGCCGTCGAGGTCGAAATGATCGACCGCCGCGCCGTCAACGTCAGCACCACACTCCTCGCCGAGGATCGCGTTGGCGACCTGTGGATCATAGTACCTGAGCGCCTCGTGGTTGCCGAGACGGGCAGCCAGCGCGAGATAGGCGTTCGCCAAGGCCGGATTGCGCAGCGCTCGCGGAGCCGTCGCAAGCACGCGTCCTACGCGAAAGAATCCCTCCGGACTGCCCATCGTGCCGGCGTCACAGTAAAGCGCAACCGCCAGCAGGAGATTCTTCCTGATACCTATCCCCAACTCGGCCGCACGCCCCTGTTCCAGAGCCGCGGCTACACGCGGCGCCTCGATGTAGCTATCGGCTCGCGCCGCCTGGCCAGCCAGACCCATCGCCAGAGCAACCAACATCAGAGCGGTACGCACCATCTTCCTGCCTTGGATCCCTGTCGTCACTTTGCGGCTCGCTGGTCACGCCCGCTTCGACCGACGGCGGGTTGGCCGCGCCAGCGTGTCGCGCCGCCCGCAAGGGTCGCCCGAGAATGGCGACAGGAACGTGAATTAATTCACACTTTCGACGATTCTCCGGCTCCGGGATGGCTTTCCCGACAGGCCGAGGAAAGGCCGGCAGCGAATACTAGACCGTCGGGTACCCGGCCTCCTCGATGATCTGGCGAATGTCGCCCTCGGAAACCATCGTCGTGTGCTCGATGCTGGCTTCGCCGGTCTCCAGCGAAACCTCGACGTAGCCGATGCAGGGCAGATCCTGGATCGCATTCATGACGCTACGCAGGCAATCGTCGGATCGCATTCCGGTGATCATGAGAGTGGTGATAGGCATGATTTCCTCCTCGCCTCATTGTTCGTGTAATCGGTATAGCGGCTTGCGAAGACGCCACTGCCCGGCACGCGCCGCGCGAGCCCATCGGCGCGTCGCGCCAGCAAGGCTCACGGCGTCCGCAGCATGCGCGCCGGAACGACTCCCCGCTTGCCGTTCTCCAGGCTGACATCGTAGTCAAACCGTGGTCCGCCCGGGCCATTGCTGTGCTGAACCCGGTTCACGCGCGCACGCACCCAGTCGCTCCCGTAGCGGGCGAGAACCACCTGGCCGACCGCAAACTCACTCTTCGACGAACTCTGACTCGCGTTGGCAGCAGCGCCCGCCGTCGTGACAGGCGCTGGCGACGCCGGCGCGCCTCTGGCAGACGCGGGGCAGAGGACTTCCCACTGCTGCGAAATCGCCAGTCCACCACTGGCGTTGTCGCGTCCGACGATCTTGCCGGAAGCATCGCGCCACCTGCTGCGGCCGCCGCCGATGTCGCTCTGGTCCCACACGCCAGCGAAACTGTAGCTCCTGCCGTCGATCGGCATGATTCGCCCGGCCGGGCAGTCGGCAGTCGCCCGATAGACCTTGTTCAGATCCTCGGCGGCAAGCTGCTGCTTGACACAACTCCTGTCGCCGGGCTGCCAGTTCGCGCACCAGGCTTCGACCTCGGCACGCGTGATCCTGGCCTCGGCGACGGCCTGCGCCGTGCCGATCCCGGACTTGGAAAAGATCGTCGGGCTGATGCACTTGCTGCACACCGCAAGCCACTCGTTCGCCGCAGCGGCCGCGGGCGCCGCCCCGAGGGTCACCAGAGCCACAAGGAAGGCCCCGACAACCGGGACCGGGTAAGAAATCGTCTCGCGCATTCATCACCTCCAGCACGCATGGGAGAATCGTGGACCGGCAGGCCAGAGTCGGCAGCCGCGCCGTTCCGGCTCCGGGAAGTGCCGCAAACGGAAATTGGACACGACCAGCCACGAAGAGTTGTGCGTATCCGCGGCGCAATGCACCACCGATCCAGCCCCGAACCCCTGCCCTGCGAGCCACACGATGGCGCAAGGGACCGCCCACCCGGTCTTTACCGATCTTTTCGGCCTGCAGCCGTCTGGGCACATTCTGCCATGCTCTGCCGGATGCCGCGCTGCTCAAAGGCCGAAGGCCCGGCGCGCGAGGCGAGCCGGCAAGGCCGAGGCTGGCGGCCTCGGCAACATGATGTCCGAAAACGGCGAGCAAAGCTCGCCGGGCGGCGCATAATCCGTCCCATGCTTACCGACGCCGCTTCCCTCTATGCCGCGCTGCTGGCCCACGATCATCGTTTCGACGGCCGCTTCTACGTCGGCGTGACGTCAACCGGAGTGTACTGCCGGCCGGTCTGCCGGGTACGCACACCGCGAGCGGAGAACTGCCGATTCTTCGGCAACGCGGCGGCAGCCGAGGCGGCCGGCTTCCGGCCTTGCCTGCGCTGTCGCCCCGAGCTGGCACCGGGACAGGGGGCAATCGACGCCTCGACGCGCCTTGCCTGGGCGGCGGCGCAGCGGATCGAGGCCGGACAACTGGCCGAGTTCGGACTGAACGGGTTGGCCGACCGCCTTGGGGTCAGCGACCGCCACCTCCGACGGGTCTTCGCGGAGGCCTTCGGCGTGACACCGGTCGCCTACACGCAGACGCAGCGTCTGCTGCTCGCCAAACGCCTGCTCACCGACACCACCCTGCCGGTGACCGAGGTGGCCATGGCCGCCGGCTTTGGCAGCCTACGTCGCTTCAATGCCCGCTTCCAGAGCCGCTACGGCCTCTCACCCAGCGGCCTGCGTCAGGCAAACCCGTCGTCGGCCGCTGGGGATGGCTTGCGCTTCGAGCTCGCTTTCCGCCCGCCCTTCGATTGGCCCCGCCTGCTGGCATTCCTCGCCGGGCGCTGTGTCGCGGGTGTCGAGGAAGTCGCTTCAGGGTGTTACCGGCGCAGCGTCTGCTGCCGATCGGTCGGCGTCGTGCATACCGGCTGGCTTTCGATCAGCCTGGGCAACCGGCATCCGGCCATCGCGGTCAGCGTGTCGCCAAGCCTGGTGCGCGTGCTGCCGATGGTGCTCGCCGGCGCGCGACGACTGTGCGACCTTGACTGCGAGCCGCAGGCAGTGGCCCAGGCGCTCGGCCCGCTGGCCGCCGGCGCACCTGGACTGCGCGTGCCCGGCGCTTTCGACGGTTTCGAGATGGCGGTACGTGCGGTGCTCGGCCAGCAGGTCACCGTCAAGGCGGCACATACGCTCGCCGGACGCCTGGCCGCAGCCTTTGGCGAGTCGATCGAGACGCCGTTTGCGGCGATCGGCCGCTTGTTCCCGACCGCGGAGCGCCTCGCTCAGGTCGCCAGTGAAGAGATCTGCTCGCTGGGAATCGTCCGCCAGCGGGCGATAGCCGTTCTCGCACTGGCCAAGGCGGTGGCCAGTGGGCGGCTCGATCTCGGACCTGCCGCCGACGTACCGGCGACGCTGGCGCAACTCGAAGCCTTGCCCGGCATCGGCCGCTGGACGGCGCAGTACGTCGCCTTGCGCGCCCTTGGCTGGCCGGACGCCTGGCCGAGCGGCGACAGGGCGCTGATCACCTCGCTCGGTGCTGCCAGCGTGACCGACGCCGACGCCACCGCCGACGCCTGGCGGCCATGGCGCAGCTACGCCACACTGCACCTGTGGCGACGTCTTTCAGAAAGCACGGCAAAACAAGGAGAGCACGCATGAGCACGATCTGGCGGCAACACGCAACACCCCTTGGTCCGATGGTCCTGGCGGCGGCACCCGAGGGTCTGCTCGGTGCCTGGTTCGAGGGTCAGGCGCACTTCGCCGGCGTCGCCGCCGGCTGGTACGAGGACGCGGCGAATTCCCTGCTGGGCGAGGCGGCGGCGCAACTCGACGCCTGGTTCGCCGGCCGGCAGTGCCGCTTCGACCTGCCACTGGCGCCGCGCGGCACGCCATTCCAGCGCGCCGTGTGGGAGCAGATCGCGGGCATCGGCCACGGCCAGACGCGCGCCTACGGAACAGTCGCCGCCGCTCTCGGCAAGTCGGGTGCCGCGCGTGCCGTCGGCGCAGCGACCGGCCGCAATCCGCTGTCGATCATCGTGCCTTGCCACCGCCTGCTTGGCCACCGCGGCGCGCTCACCGGCTACGCCGGCGGGCTGCACCGCAAGCGTGCCTTGCTGGCCTTCGAGGCGGGAAACGCGCCTCTGGCGCTGGCCGGCTGACCGCGTGAGCAAGTGTCGATTCACCCGAACGCCGCACCGCCCCGCCGGGCGGAGCACAGGAAGGCAAAATCATGCGCGCGCGCGACCTCACCGATCTGATCCTGCTGGCCGCACTCTGGGGCGGCTCGTTCCTGTTCATGCGCTACGCGGCGCCGGCCTTCGGCCCGGTGCCGCTGATCTGGTTGCGGGTCGCGGTGGCCGCCCTTTGCCTCGCACCCTTGCTGATCCTGCGCGGGCAACAAGGGGTGCTGCGCCAGCACGCCACCGGCATCGCACTGATGGGCGTGTTCAGCTCGGCGCTTCCCTTCGTGCTGATCGCCTGGGCCATGCTGTCGATCACGGCGGGACTGGCATCCATCCTCAATGCCACGGTGCCGATCTTCACGGCGTTGATCGGCGCCCTGTGGCTAGGCGAGAGGCTCGGCGCCTGGCGAACCTCGGGGCTGGCCGTGGGTTTCGGCGGCGTGCTGCTGCTCGCCGCCGACAAGGCGGACTTCAAGCCCGGCGGCAGCGGCTGGGCGATCGCCGCGATGCTCCTCGCCACGCTGTCCTATGGCTTCGCGGCCAACCTGGCCAGACGCCGGCTCACCGGCGTTCCCGCACTCGTTAACGCGGCCGGCTCGCAAATCGTCTCCGCCATCGTCCTGTTGCCCTTTGCCGTATGGTTCTGGCCACCCACGACGCCAGGCTGGATGGCCTGGTCGGCGGCCGTCGTCCTCGGCGTCGGCTGCACGGCGCTGGCCTTCCTGCTCTTCTTCCGGCTGATTGCCAACGTCGGCGCTTCGCGAGCGGTGACGGTGACCTTCCTGATCCCCCTGTTCGGCGTGCTGTGGGGCAACCTGTTCCTCGGCGAAACGCTCAACGCCGGGATGCTCGTCGGCGGCTCGGTGGTGGTCCTGGGAACCGCGCTGGCTACCGGCGTACTCCATCTGCCCGTGCGCGCCTGACCGGCCAGCGCTCGCCGGCCTCACGCGCGCGCCCGCTTACCGGAACACGCCCAGTGGCTGCATGGCGCCAATCGCCGCGCTCGCCGCGGCGTCGGCAGTCGCCGGGCTGAGGCCGGGGCCATGGATCTTGCCCACGCAGACGACGGCAGGGTCCTTCAGGCGTACCAGTTGCGCTTGCACCGTCGCGTCGGTGATCGTCGGTGAGCTGCCGTTCATCGCCTGCGTCGACTGCGGCTCCATCATGTTCACCTGGCTTTGCCGGATCGTCGGACTGTAGAGCCGATCTGCATCCTGGTGCGTGACCAGCACCAGGATCGCGCCATCGGCCCCCGACGCGAGCAGCGACTGCAGCAAGGCATCGCTCGACAGATCGTTCGCATTCGGCACCACCACGTAGCTCGGCCGCGCCTCCGAGCCGCTGACCTGCTTCACCTGGGCGACGAAGGCGTCTTCGACGGCGCGGCGCGTGCGCGGATCAAGCTCGGTGGCAACGACGACCAGCCGCCTGAAAGGCGTGCCGCCGAACTGCGGATTCACCCACATGCCGGAATCTCCCAGCACATAGGGTGGCGCGAGGATCTGTCCCGCGTCCGGGCCACCAGCAACCACGGTGACGCAGTTGCTCCCCTGGTAGGAATCGATGTCGGCAGCGCATTCCGTGAGCAGCGCATTGCCTCCCGATCCCGCGCAAGCGCCGAGGGTGAGGGCAAGCACCAGCGCGCAGTGCAAACCGTGGTACTGCGGGGCGGCACATTTCATCTCTTGTCTCTCCGCGAATTGGCGACACGCGGACAGGCCACGCGTCCGGTGCGCGGGCGGTCCCGCCACACCACTGTCGCTGACGCATGACCAGGCCGTGCCTGTCAATGGAGTATCGGCGGCCCCGCCGTCCCTGTCAAACAAGCGCAGCCATCGTCAGGATCCCGCACCTGCCGCCGGCGAGCCCGGGCGACAAGCTGCGGCCTGCGCCGCCAGCGACAACGGCACCGGTTGCGGCAGCGAAGCGGTGGCGCGCCTGCGGCGGCCGTGCATCAGCGTCCAGGCAAGCACCGTCAACAGCTGATCGCGCAGCCGCACCCAGACCGGCACCTTCGCGCCGCAGATCAGCGGTGGCCAGTCGATTGCGGAGCGGCGGCTCATCGGATTCCCCGGTCAGGACTGTTCCAGGCGCCGCGTGCCTGCTTCGAGCGCATCAGCGCCAGCGGCAGACCGACCACGGCAGTGAGGGTCTGCAGTAGCCAGCACAGCGCCTTGGCTTCGAAAGCCACCTGCCAGCCGGCGAGCTGAATCCGCCAGGTGACTTCGACATCATCGGTGAGCGCTGCCGGCGACCACCAACCAGCAGCGGCCAAAGCCCGCTTGCGAAACGCGCAAACGACCCCGGAGACGGTGAACACCCTGCCATAAACCGTCTGTGCGCGCTTGATCAGACCGACGATCGACGAGAATTCGCCTACCTGCAGACGACCGAGCAGCGCCGCGCGCTTACGGATGCGCGGGTTGCCGGTGAGCGCGCCGAGCAGGTCGCCGACGAGAAAGCGGCGCGCAGGGGCCACCGCCAGCGCTCCAGGGTCGTCAGCGCGCGCTCGGCCAGCGCATCGCCGGGAAATGCCGGCAGCCGAACGCCGGCGAATTTGACGAAACGCGCCAGGTCGGCCAGCAACGCGCTCTGCGCCCGCCACCCCATCACCCTTTCGCTGTCGGCCACGCCACTGGCTCGGCAAGCGACAAGTGCTCGAACGCGCCGATCATGGCCTCTTGCGCGCGAGCAGATCGTCCGGCAGGCGGAACTGTATCGCCGAGGCACGGGGTGGTCAATCGCACCGCACGCGTCGGCGACTCACCGCCAGCCTTGG
>JGI24217J29970_1021577_pt1 | contig 11288 bp, 2 predicted proteins | sample EnhBioin_Aerobic_FD_29970 | JGI IMG/M metagenome (IMG submission 29970) | reverse complement strand
ATTTTATTCGTATTTTCATTACAAAAGAAGAAGAAGACGAGGGATTTGAAAAGAAAATGAGAAAAAGGTCACATCATGCGAGAACAAAACGAATTCTACTCAGTACGAATCAATAAATCGCCTAGATTGCGTTGTTATGAGAAAAATTCTTGCCCTTTTTCATTTTCTCTTTCAAATATTAAATTAAGAAAAACGAAAGAAAAGAAAAATCAGGATAGACAGAAGAAGAAGAAGAGAAAACATGCAAAAGGCAAATGTGAAGAAAAAGATGAAATTAATGAAACACGTCGATGAGAATAATCAAATCAAAAGATCGTTGGACGATTTTGTCTTCGGTAATCAAATCGATCCGATGTCGTTCATCTCGCACTATCACATTGACAATTGAGAATTTTCTTTTGAGAGAAAAAAATCCAACATCTTCGAGATCTTTTTTTTTTTTGAAAACAAATGTCAAACGCTCGATTTATTCTTCTCACAGTGATTTTCATTGTTTTTCATCTTTTCTTTTGTAGTTTTTCTTATTGATATGACGCCGAGAAATCAGGTCGTCCACCAGAAGGAAATGAAGAGGAAAATGCTGGTTGTTGACTAGGTCGTATTGGATTAGAAGCAGAACTATTTGTTTGATAATTCTCCTCGGCAAACGATGGAACGATGCCGGTTAACGGTCGACTACGTAATTTCGCTCCAAATATTTTAAAAGGATTCGGATCTCCACTGTTATCAGTATTGGTCAATATCGTTGATTGTCCTTCGATTTGTGTTGCAGGTCGTTTTATTTTATCTTTGCTTGTTGAAACTTGAAAAGAAACAGGTTCGAACTTTCGATTTTTATCTTCGACGGTGTAACTGATCGTATTATTTTGTGTTCGTGTTTGCTGAGGAGGAATTTGAATAACTTCGGTTTCTTCTGTCACTTGCGTGATGACTTTTGTTGGATAATCTTGATACGATGATGATCCAGATTGAGTTTGAGCAGAGACACGATACAATGGAGTTGAGTGAGTCGAAGCCCATGGAGCTGATGTTGCCGATTGATGTTGAACAGACGACGAAACTGTTGAATTTGTCACTTGACGACGTGTTGGAGATAAACGTTCACTTGTTGCTTTGATAATTAAACGAGCTGTTGTTCGACATGATCCAAGATTATTTCTCGCTGTACAGGTATAATAGCCTTGATCATCTAAGAAAGTTTCCGGGATGTAGAATGTTGCACGACCATCACTGTAATAATCGATACGAAAAGCCGAATCAATATTGATGATTTCACCATCTTTATCCCAGGTGATTTCAGCTAATGGAATTGCTGCAACCATGACTTCAAATAAAACAGATTCTCCTTCACGTACTGTTTGATCTTTCAAAGAAACAATAAAATACGGAGCGAAACTTTGATCGAAATCATTATTTGTTTTAAAGGCACGCATTTCATTGGATGACGATGTTGTTTGCTTTGTTGTTTTCATATGACTTGTTGTTCCACTTGAATATTGTTCTAATGTATTATTTGGACCTGTTAAGCTTCCAGAAACGATGAACTCAACGGGTTCTAAGTGTCGAGGTTCGATTTCGGTGATGAATGTCGAACTATTATCGGTAAATCCCATCGTGCCACTTGTTGTCATCTTTTCTCGACTTGTCATTCTCGACATATATTCTCGTCGTTGTTCATCGGACATCGCTGCTGTTGAACGTTGATCTGTTTGATATCGATAATCGTTCGGTCGATTTAAATCAGTGTACAATGTTGATGAACTATCTCGTGTTAAATAATCTTCTTGTTGATTTGTTGCGCCTAAAACATACATATCTTTGTGTTTGATACGTGTATCATCTAATTTCGCCACGAGTGTATGTGAACTCGGTTGACGATGTAAATGCAATTCTACAGGTGCAACAACATCACGATCATCTTGGTGAAGAATAAGTTCACTACTCGATTTTACAGGTGCTTGAACAGGCGGTGCAATGACAACATGTGTTTTTGATGTGTCCAATGTTGGACGAACATCAGCAAGAAGTACAGATTTACTCTCACGAATCTGTGGACGAGGTAGAATGAGCTCGACTTCTGAAGGTTGAACATCGCTCGATAATCTATCGAGAATGATCGCTGATGAACTCTCGCCAACAGGTTGATACGGATTACCCAACATTTGAATATGTTGAGTATCTAATGTTGCTTTAACATTAGCTAAAACAGTGGTCGAACTTTCGCCGATCATCGGTGGTTTCATTCGAATTTCAACTGCTTCAGGAATAACATTTTCAATAGTTTGATCAAGATAAAATGTTGATGTCGATGTTTCTGGTTGAACTTGGGCTGCACGAATTTCTTTTGTTTCTAATTTTGCTTCAACATCGGCAATCATCGTTGATGTACTCGTTTCAATACGTTTTGGTTTTGGCATAATTAATTCAACTTCTTCATCTAATCGTTTCTTTTGTTCGAGGACAAACTTTGACGTCGATCTTTCCACTTGTGGCACATCCACTTTAGCACGAATACCAGCAATGCCTGGTGCCACTTGAGCAAGAACAGTACTCGTTGACGATTCCACACCGATACGTGGAATAATCAATTCAAATGGAGCAATCGGTTGATCTGCATTCAAATCCATGGTCATCGTCGTACTCGATTCTTCGAGTGGTGGTAAAATATATGGAGTTGCTTTTAGTGTACCTTGAATACCTAATTCCGGTTGAATATTTGCAATAACAACGCTCGAACTTTCTTGAATATGTGGTTTACGAATACGTAACTCTAATGCTTCTTCTTGTTCCTGTTGCATTTGCATTGTTAGAGAAGAACTACTTTCTTCAACAGTTGTTTGTTGTTGAATTTGACTAGTCGGTCGAAACGATTTCACTTCTAATCCAGCTTGAATATTCGCAAGAAGTTTCGTTGAACTATCTCGAACCAATGGTTTTTCGAAAACTAATTCCATTTCATCGAATTGTTGTTGAAGATGTTGACCATTCAATTCCATATCCAATTTAACAGAACTATCTTCAGGTATAATTACAGTTGTTGGTCTTATCGATGTTATTTCTGCAGGTCCTTGAATATCCGCAATTAATGTCGAAACACTTGGCATGATCTTGGGTTTATCAACAACTAATTCGATTGGTTCATATTTTGCTCGTGCATGTTTCACATAAGTAGTCGTGTGTTCACCACCACTTGTCCATCCACTTTCTTCTTCTTCATATCGATAACCTCGACGAATATTTTCTTCTTCACCAGCGGATGATGCAAAAACATCATCATAATCACTGGAACTAACAGGTCGTTGTGAAACACGTTTCAATACCGTAGTCGAATGTTCTTCAGCTCGTCGAGCTTGACGTTTCGGAACAATAAATTCAACTTCACTGTCTCGACCTTGATTAAGATTTGTTGCACTATCAACAACAGTTAATAGATGTTCACCAGGAATTTCTCGAAGACGATCATCATAAACAATTTGTCGTGAATGAACTTGTTTGATAATTGTCGACATATGTTCACTTTCTGTAGGACCAATAACAGGTTGTTTTTTCGGAAATAAAACTTCCATTTCTCCTAACGCTTCAACAGGTTGATTATAATATTTCGTTTCATGTTCACCAGGAATCACCTGTGTTCGATCGATTGCATAAACTTGTGGTTTGCCTCGTTGTTCTTTAACAATAGTCGTACTATGTTCGGCTGGTATTTGTGGTTTAGCAACTAATAATTCCATCGCATTGGCTCGTGCTTCCACTGATTCTTCAACGTATCTCATTTCATGTTCTCCTTCAATTATTTGTCGACTAGTATCAACTTCAATTATCGGAGCTTTTCCTCGACTATGTTTAATCAATGTTGTTGTATGTTCAGCTCGTTCGACTTGTTGTTTTGGTAATTTCACTTCGACTTCTTCTTCAACTCGAACTGAGTCTCGATAGAATTTTGTTTCATGTTCGCTTTCCATTTTTCTTCCACTACCAGTAATTTCTAAGACACGTCGATGTGGTTGAGTTTCAGTAACGATTGTTGTCGTATGTTCAGCTGTTTCTGTAACACTTTTCGGTACAATTAATTCCACACTATCCCATGCTCCTGATTGAATTGGTTGATCGACTAATCGTAATTCATGTTCACCTTTCAATGTTGTTTGAATATTTTCTACAACGACACTCGACGGTGGTGCACGTGTTTGTTTAACAATTGTCGATGAATGATGACTCGGTGGTGGTGGTAGAGGTGGTTTTGGAAACAATAATTCAACGGCTTTGTTATGTAAACCAGATGAAATTGGTTCATCGATCACTCGTAATTCATGTTCACCAGCCAACGTATGTTCTCGTGTCAATGCACTGCTAACATCCAATGTTTGAAATCGACCACCTTTTTTCGATTCAACAACAAATGTTGATGAATGTTCAGCTGGTGCAGTTTCGACAGGTTTCGGAATCGTAAATTCAAATGCTTTAACTTGACCTGATGAAATCGGTTCTTTGATAATTCGTAATTCATGTTCGCCTTCGATTGTTGCACGGTGATGTTGTTGATGAATATTTGTTGTTATTTTTCCTGTTGATCGTCGAACATCTTTAACAACTGTTGTTGAATGTTCACCTTGTGTTGTAATGATCTGTGGTTTTGGTACGCGTAATTCAACTGGTTGACGTTCCGTTCGAACATATTTCACACTTGTTTCTCCCGGAATCGAACTGGTCGATGAATAAATTCGAATAGGTTTGAGACGTTCTTTACGTTTCAAACGATATTCCATCGTTGTTAAATCATCGTCACTGGTAGCAAAACCGGCCTCACTCGTTGCTGCTGAGGTATTCGTTGTATAGATTTGTTTTGCATTCGGAATCAATCGTTTATAAAGTAATTCTTCTGAAAATGATCGATGCGAAGATGTTAAACGTTGATCCCCTGCATTGCGTGTTGAATAAGATGAAACAACTGTTGTTTGTTGAGGTTGTGCTTGTGAACGAAGTGAAAAATTATCGACAAATTGTTGTTCAAATTGATTAATTCGATTCGTCGATGTTTCAGTTGGTATTCGATAAGTCGAACGTTGAATAACTTCTTCTTTTGTTGTTGTCGTTGTTGTAACAGGTCGTTGACGATAGACTTCCTCAATAGTCTCATATTCCTCTTGTGTATCGACGGTTGTTCGTTTTCGATTATCCGATGATTTCTTTTGTCGTTTGGTCTTTTCATATTCATTAGTCAAATCTCTTAAACATCGAAGATATTCGCGTTCTTCTTCTAATTCAGTTCGACGTTGTTGTTTAGCACTGGCCGATGATGAACGTCGTCGTTCTTCGATTTCATATTCATAACTTCGTGTCATCGTACTTGTTTGAGCATTGGATGTTGTATGAGCATTCCGTTCCTTCTCCAAAAGATCATAAGGTATAAAAACATCGATGGACTTTGGATATTGACGTCGATGATAATCATCATCACGTGTTAATGAATGTGTGCGTTCGAGAGATGATTGTAACGGACGATAACGTTTACTAGTGTTATTATTCGATGACATGAACGATGATTGTCGCTGTTGATCATACGTTTGTTCGTAAGAACGTGCCATATTCATTGCTGTTGACTGCTGTTGATGATGATGTTGTTGTTGTTCTTGCTGTTGTTGATATTGAGAAGACGACATATCCATCTGTCTTTTGCGAGGTAATGGTGGAGAAGGAGACATTTCGACAAGCAAATCGGATAACATGTTGTTATTAGTCTCTGTACCCGTGTTAACAGCTGGTGGAACGAATAATTCAGCCGTACATGTTACTGTTCCCCAAGAATTTTCTGCATTCAATGTATATCGACCGGCATCTTCATATGAAACATCTTGAATAGTTAGTGAATATGTATCATCACTGATTCGTTGTTGATAACGAGGATTCGTTGGAAGTGATGAAAGTGGTGTTCCATTAAACAACCAATATGTATGAAGTGGAGCTGTGCCAATGAGTCGAGCTTCGAATTTAATTGTTGAATGCAATGTTGTTTGTCGATCGATGAATAATTGAAGAAATTCAGGCGGAAATCCAGTTGAAGGAATTTGAACAGGTTCCATATTCATTGGTGTTGTAACAATCGAAGGTAGAATATTTAAAGTACACGAACATTTTGCTTCACCTTCGATATTAATTGCTTTGACTGAATATATGCCTGCATCATCCATAAATAATTCTGGTATCTCTAATATGTAAATATCATCTTGATTTCGAATTTTATGATCGTGAGTATTTCGTAATGGTTGATTATCTTTATACCAAAGAATTTGTGGTTTTGGTTGACCGATGATTTTAACTTGAAGAACAATCTGTTCTCCTTCATGAACAGTTCGGCCTTCTAACATTTGTAAAATTGATGGTGCTGAACGTGCCACGATTTGAGGACGTTCACGAAAGATCGGTGAATCTTTGCCTTGAATTGTAACATGACAAGTCGATTCCGCTTGTCCCATCGAATTGACGGCTGTGATTCGATAAAAACCACTATCATTTTCTTTTTCACAACGATCTTTCACCAATAAACATCTTTGTCCATCGAATGTCAATGTCAAATCACGACTAGTTTTCAATGGAGTATTATTACAATACCAAATGATTTCAGGTTCCGGATGTGCATTGATGGCTGCGTGTAATTTCAATTTTTCTCCTTCGTTCAACGTAATATCGAGAAGTGGTTGAACGAAAACAGGTTTACACGGCGTATCCGACATTTCTGATTCAGGTGTTCGACAGAAGAATTCTTCGACGGTCAATTGTGTAAATGAACGAGCTTCACCGAATGGATTCTGAATCAAAACCGTATACGAAGCAGTATCTTCTGGAAACGCTTCTTTGATCAATAGAGCCGTGTAATCGACTTCTTTGACAACCTTGAAGTCTCTTGAAATTCCCAAGGCTTCGAAATCGATGGGAATCCCATCTTTCATCCATTGAATATCGGCTTTCGGCACTGCATCGAATCGACATGACAATTTCACAGGTTGTCCTTCACGAATCAAGTGGGAAGCTTTCAATGGTTCAGTAAGTCGAGGTTCGTATCCGGTTGTCATCGGATAATCATATTCTGGGCAAAGATTGGAAAAAACTCGTAGATCTGCAACGGATGTCGCATCACCCGCGATATTTGTCGCTCGACATCCGTATTGTCCACTATCACCTAATTGCACATGTCGTAACGTTAAACGATATAAATGTCGATTGGATCTCGAATGTGATAATGATTGTCCTTCACATATTTCGATTCCATCACGTTCCCATATGACATAGGGTGCTGGCTCAGCATAGATAATGCATTCAAAGATCACTGTTGCATCGATAGATACATCAAGTGAACGTAATGGTTCGATAAATGTTGGGGGAACATGAGTTTGATGTGATGAATATTTTTTCTCGACATCAATCGATGTTGTTGCTGGTACAAGAGCTTGAACAATGAGATAAGCCGAACTTTCGACGGTTCCAGCACTGTTACTCGCTCGACATGTAAAATAAGCTGAATCGTTTCGTTGGACATCGGTCAAAATTAATGTTGCGAGACCTCGTTCATATTGAATATCGTGTGTCAATGATGAAATTACAGTTTGATCTCTCAACCAAACTACTGTGATGGGTTCACTTCCATCGATAATACATTCGAATGTAAATTTCGATCCTTCTTTGATATTCGTATCTTTCAACGGTTTGACAAAATTAGGCAATTGTGAATACGAAATTCGATTTTCACGAAGGAAATCTTTTCGATGTTCGAAATTTCGTTGAACAACAGAAATATCTTGATGAACTTTGATAAATGCATTGATCAATTCGATATTCTTTGTTGTGACATGTTTGATCCGATGATGACCTTCTTCTGGTCCGAATACTTCAACAGCTAATGTGCTGATGTAACGCATTTTTTCTTGTTCATATTCTTTGCCTTGATCGATCGCTACTGAAACTCGACTGAGTAATTCTTTTGCATCGTGTTCAGTGTGACAATTGATAATTTCTTCACCGATTCGAATTAAAAGTTGACTCGAGTCTTGATGCCAACGTTCAACTTCATCAATTAATCGATAATACGTATTGACTTTCTCCATCTGTTCTCGATAATCAGTGACGCGAATTTGAATCGTTGATAGTTTTCTTTCGACATCTTTGATTTCTCGTTCCAATTCTTCGTATTCGGGATGTTTTTGTTCGAGCATAACTTGAGCCGTAGTTCGAAATCGTCGCACCGATCGCTCACAACTATCGTAGAGACGATGAATTTCTTGAAATGTTTCCGTTCGATTCATCGCTTCTTTGAACGATTGAGGAACTTGTCGTAGACGTTTATCGATTTCTTTTTGTAACGAATCCATTTCATAGACTACTTTGTATTTATCATCTAAGAATTGACACCATTCGACTCGTTGTTTCAATTTGCAACTATTTTCTTCACATTGACGTTGCCATTGGACGTATTTCGACTCGATTTCATTTTGTTTCAAACGAATTTCATTAAGAAATGTTGTCACACCGCATTGTTGCGCTTTGTTTTCAGCTGTTAGAGCTTCTTGTCGACATTGTTCGTAAGTTTGAACGATTTTCTCACGTTCAGTTTCGTATTGTCGAACTAAAACTTCGGTACTGCGAATATCGCTCGGCAAAGAAGCGAGAAGACGACTGTTGTTAATCAATTGAGTTTCGATTTTTGTCGTGTTTTTATAAAAATTGATCATCGAATGTAAAAAACTTCGTGTATGATTGATTCGATTCAGAAATTGTTGATGAATGTTTACTAATTCGTTGACAATGTGTTCTTTTTGTCCATTTGTTTCGCCTCTCATTCCCAATTGTTCTGCTGTTCTCAGTCGATCTTCAACTTCACGCGTCATTTCTTGAACTCGATTGGCAAAATCACTGAGTAAACGTTGATATTTTTCGACATCATCGTCGATCGAAATCGAATTCGACGAAAGATTCAATTCGAATCGATGAACTTTTTCAATTGTATTTCGAGCATCGATTATAAATTGTTGCCATTGAGTCTTGAAATCTCTTAATTGAACTAATTTTCGAATCCAACCATCAAAACTTGATGAAATTTGTTCGAATTTTCTCGTGATTTGTTCACATTGATCGAAAATGGCTCGATGTGTGTCCGATGATTGTAAATCGAGTTGCTCAGATTCCGTTTCCAAAACATGACGAATTCGTTTGCTTTGACCGATAAAATCTTGATAATTGTTACGTAAATTCGTCCATGTTTGTTCGATATGTTTTACTGCTGATTCTGGTAAAAGATCGATATTATCTCGATATTGGACAACTTCATCAATGCTCATTAATCCGTGATAAAGCTGTTCAGCTTGATGACGAAATTCTACGTAGGATTGAGCCAAAGAATGACGGCGAGTTAGTTTTTCAACTAATCGATCCCAAAGTTGAACAACATTTTCGTAACGAGCTCGAGCTACAGATCCATGTCGATCCTGATTCGTTTGTAACTCTCGAACTAACATTTCCAATCGTTGCATATCGTCTTCTCGAGTTTTGACATCGCGTTCAATAAGGCTTTGATGTAATTCAAAGAAATCATTGGCTTGACGACTGAGATCAATATGTTGTTGAGTTGAATCGATAATCATTCGATTTGAATGAAGAAAACGTTCGAGAACATTTTTAAGCCAAGATTCAATTGTTGAACATTGATGATCGAATGTTTGATACAACGTTGAACCTTGTCGATCTAAACGTTCGTATTCTTCACGTAAACGATATCGAATTTGTTCAATTCGTCGTTCTAATTCATAGACACGTTCTCGAACCATTTCGGTTCCAATATCATTTGCTGATGTTTTCTCTAAGAGAAGATGTCCTTCCCTCAATGGAATTTCACATGATTGAACTAATTGTTCATTGATTTGTTCATATTCATGAAGAAGATCTTCGCTTGATGTAAACGATTGAAGATGATGATCGATCGAATCGAGTGTGGCAAAAGCTGAAGAAGAATCAACATAGAATTGATGAGCTAAACGTAATAAACGACGACGACTGTCAAGTCGAAATGTCCATTTTTCCCAGACAGCTAACAACGTATGAGCATAAGCATGTAAACGATCAGCTCGAGCTAAGCCAGTATGGACCCAAGAATCAACAGCACGCATGCAATGAAGGACACGCTCATTGATCGTTTGAGATTCATTTTCCATTTCGGCATGAATTCGTTTCAATTGTTCAATATCTTCAAATGTACTTCCAAGCTCAGTATTGTCTAAGTATCGTTCTCCTCGATTTTGTAACCATTCAAAGATTTGATCGATTTCGTATCGAATCAAAGACATTTGAACGTATTCTTGTATCAATTTTCGATTTTTTTCCCATTCATCTTCAAATTGATGTCGTTGATCCTGATGAATTCCTAAGAGATGTTCAACTTCGTAACATGCAGCAACAATCGAATGTTGATTGTTCGATTCGGACATTGAACCTAATTCTTTGATGCGTTCCAATAATATTTGTCCTTCATTCATTGTGGCTAAAGATGCTTCTAAAATTTCTTTACGATAGAAATCATGTTCATTGAGAAGAATTTCCAAAGATTGATCATTGAACTCAGTATGTTCTAATGAAGAAAACCATGACCGAGCATCATTCATTCGTTCGTTGAATCGTGCAGCAATCGTATGATATCGAATAGCTTGATTCAATAGATTTCTTCGACCTTCCAATTGTAAATTCAATTCTTTCCAAGCATCACCTAAACTTCTGGCCATCGCTTCATAAACTTCATTGTACGATTTTTGTTGACTAACAAGATCATCTGCGCGTGTTAATAGTTCAGTAATCTGATCTTGTTTCCCCTTGAGTTTACTAATTAATTCTTCATGCACAGTTTGATAGTGAATCGTATCCCCAAGATGTGAACCGATATCCATTAGATCCGGTTCCATCTGTTGGATACGAACTCGGACAATATCCGAACTTCGAAGCACCGCAAGAACAATACGTGATTCATCAGCTTGAACAGCGATGGTACTGATTGTCGTTGTACTCGGTGGTGAACTACTCAAATTGAGTAGACCATCCAAATCCGAAACATTGACATTTAATTGTGAAATCGATCCACTACTGGCTGATCTCATCTTTGTTGTCGATTTCGTTCGAGGAGGTTGACACGTTTCGTCGTCTTCAGCCATGGATTATTCGATATTGATCATCATTCGTTAGACGAAAGCAGATTTCTCTGTCAATGTTGATGATCGATGGAAGACGCTCGAGATTCTCTTCGTTCTAATTGT
>JGI24217J29970_1052060_pt1 | contig 11331 bp, 1 predicted proteins | sample EnhBioin_Aerobic_FD_29970 | JGI IMG/M metagenome (IMG submission 29970) | reverse complement strand
ATTGAAAATCTATATTAAGTTGGTTAAATTATTCCTTCTTGACTGGAATGAGCTTAGGAGCAGGTTTTGGCAAGGCAGCAAGCCATTCTCTAATAGGCTTAAGATTCATCTGAGTCCATCTGATGTTGGTCTGGATAGTCTCAATGGCGTTCTTGAACGCCTCGGCAGCCGGACCTAAATTGCTAGTCTGCTTTACGAAGTTCTCCACTCGATTCAAATCGGTCTGTTTGTTCAATCGACTTGTGCAGCTTGTCACCAAGTTGGCCAATGTAAACGACACCGACGAATATCTGTCATAGAAGTCGTTCCAGAACTCCTCCATATAGTCGTATGCCAATCGTCGGCTAACTGGGTTGGCTGCTATGTAACCGATCAATGATACCTGATCTTGAGATCTAACAACGTTGGTGTCCGAGCTCTTGTAAAGGAGGTATTTGAGTAGAGAATAGTCTCTCGATGAAGACAGAGCGTTTAGCATGCGCAACTTCTCAGAGCTGTCGCTTGTCTCTAGTGCCTTGTTGTACAATTGCCACCAGTCGTCTGTTGTGCCGTACTTTATCGAGGTCTGATAGATGATGTTTTTGAAGTTCACCGGTACTGCAACATCATTTTCCATCCAGTCGTCATAATAAGTTCTCGCCTTCGTCTTACAATCGGCATTACCGAAATCACACATCACCGACAAAGTCGATAGCTGCAGCGAAATGTCATTAGCATCAGAAATGTCCAATTGCCAGCCAAGTCGTGCATAGTTATTGTCCAAAATGCTCATGTAGTATTTCTTATAGAGCTCGATAGTATCGAAATCGTCCTCGATGAACGTGGTCATAAAGTTGAGGCCAGTGAAAGCCGGAGTGAACGGAAGCGGATCCTCTTCGTTAGCCAAATACTGGGTGATCTCCAAGAAGCGTGTCTGGGCGAGAATTTCGGCTCGACCCAAGTTGAACGAGTCGTCGAGGAGCTGAGCTCGATGGATCGGGTTGATCTTGTCCAAGTCGGCATTGAGCTGAGTGATCAATCGTTGCCAGTTCGTCTCGTCGTAGTTGATACGGTACCAACCCGAGTGAGCAATGTTGCCAATGTACCATGAGTTTGCGCCAGTTCCAGCAGGCAACGTCACAGTCAATTGAGGTTGGTCAGGCATGAACCAAGTAGTTGGACTTTCGAAATCCCAGTTTGGAGTTTCTTGTGAAGTGTAGCTGAAAGGAATGTACCACTTGTACTCGTCGTATTCAGCGGTGCCTTGGATGGTGTTCAACGGATTAAGGAGGAACCATTTCTGGGTTAGCGTGATTTGGTTGCTGCCTGCTGCTCGGTTGATGGTCACTAATGGGTAGCCTTTGCGTAGTGTCCATGTGTCCATGATCTGTTTGATGGTGAGCGCTTGTGATAGAGTGCCGTCTGTGTGCGCTTGTTCGGTCAACGCTTGCCATAGGTCGTCTTGTTCGGCGTTGTCGTATGCGAATCTCTTTAGGTAGTTTGAAACGCCCTTCTTGAAGGTATTCTCGGTTAAGAAAGCATTCATCATACGAATAATGCTAGCGCCCTTGCTGTAAGAAATAGCATCGAATAGTGATCTGATCTCGGCCGGATCATTGACCTCGACGCTGATCGGGTGACTCGACTCAAGACTGTCTTGCACGAACGGAGACAATTTCTGGACGAAGAAGAACTCGAGATCTCTCCATTGAGGATTAGTAAAATCGTATCCGAGGTATTCGACCCATGAAGCGAAGCCTTCGTTTAGCCATAGATCGTTCCACCATCGAGGCGAGACAAGATTTCCAAACCATTGATGAGCCAATTCATGTGAGACAACGTTCGATACTCTTCTCTTGTTGCTGATTTGATCTCTTGTCGGATTGTATAGCAATGAACTCTCTCTATATGTAACCAAACCCCAATTTTCCATAGCTCCAGAGTTGAAATCCGGAATGGCAATTTGAGTCGATTTGTCAAGCGGATAATCGACATCGAAATAGTCAGCAAAGAAATCAAGAATAGCAGTGGCCTCCTGGAGAGCAAAGTCGCCATCGCCGTCGCTAATCGCCTGCGGTCGAGCAGAGACCTCGACTTTAACGCCCTTCGGCGAAGTGGCCTCGATCTGAGTGAATTCGGTGATGGCAAAGGCGATCAGATAGGTGGACATCTTAACCGACGTCTGGAACGTGTCGGTGATCCAATCGACATTGCCGGCAACTGGAACCGAGCTGATGATAGGCGTGTTCGAATAGGGCGCTATGAAGTCCTTGTGTCGAATGAGCGTGAATTTGAATTGCGCCTTCAACGCTGGTTCGTCCATGCATGGGAATGCGCGTCGAGCATCGGTCGGCTCGAATTTCGTCACGGCCAAGTATTTCGTGTCGCCGAGTTCATCCTTATAGGTGCTGCGATAGAAGCCATACAAGACGTCCAAAATAACACCAGTGTACTTGATGGTGAGCTGATAGGTGGCCGCCGCACGACACTCGCGAGTCATGAGCACGGTGACAAAGTCTCGTCGCGAGTCGACCTCGAGAGGTTCACGAATAACATTGATTCCGGCGTCACCGGTCGAGCTAATGGCGAGTGCTGCCAAGTCGATGTCGTGGCCGATCGAGTGGAAGACGATGCGGTTTGTTGGCTTCACGCATGTGAAGTGTATCACCTGGGTGCCTTCGAATGTCCAGTCTTTGTCCGATGTCCATGCTGTCGGTTTTACGCCAACGTATGGTTTGATTGTTAGGTCGTAGAGTGTCGGTACCAAGTTGTCTGGCAATCGGAAACTTATTGTGGCCGGTTTTTGCGGTACATAATCGTTCAACAATGAAGTCACAAGTTCGTTATTCTGAGCGAACCAACGAATATTCGATCGAGTTCGACCAATGGCAGTGTTCACAGCATCGCCAACATTGCTATTCAAGCTCTTCGTGCTAAAGAACGTATTGAAATCTTCCAACTCATAGCTGTACTTGAGTCGATAAGAGATATCTCGAATAAGAGTGGCAAGACTGCTCGAACTCTGGTATCTCGCATAGAGTCGAGCCCAGTTCGCCTTCAAGTAGTTCCAGCTGGTCACATAGCCGTTCGGTCGATTGGCGACGTTGATTAGGGCCGTTAGAACGTTCGTCGAGTTGACGATCGGGTCGTCGAGGAGTTTGACTTGGAGTAGAGAGTCCTTTGTGCATGCAGCACCGTAGAGAAGATCCGCACGCAATGAAGCGTCCGACGTCTTGCGAGCTTGCTCGAGCACGAAGTTGTAGTCGCTTTCCGAGCCTTGGTTCACTCCAACGCAGAGCACTAGAGTTCTATAGCCGCTTGGAATCTTGTTAAGATCTAGAGTTGCAGCCCAGTCGGCGAAATATCGTTTCGCGTCGCTTACGCAATCCGATTGGTCACGGAAACAAGTGAATCGAACTAAGCTGTTACGTATCAATCTATCGGTCCAAAGATCCTTGTCGACGTCCTGAATCCATCCGAGTTTGTTGTAGTAGGGTGTGACAATGTCGGCCAAGAAGGCTTGCATCTTAACATGAGATGACGTCGAGTCGTAAATGTCCGAGAAGTACTTGATTCTATTGATGAACGTCGTCCATGGCAAGTAGTCGAGTTCATTATAGAGGTATTTGGCGATCTCAAATGCCACTCCGTTTGTGATGTAGTTCGCTTGAGTCAAGCTGAACACGTCACCAATAAGTTGAGCTCTTGTTCGCACCGACAATTGGTCTTTGTTTTCTATGAGCTGTTGAGCGATTAGTTTCCAGTCTTGATCGTCGTAGTTCACTCGATAGAATCCGCCCATGTCAAGGTTAGCAACAAGGAAGTCGGTGGCAGTCAATGGTCGAGACAATGTGATAATTGTTTCGGTTTGTTCTGGATTTAGCCATGTTATTTTATCCCATAGATTCGAAGGTCCTGCTTGATTGGTGAACGAATCGGTCGATCCGACGGTCTCAATCGAATGAGTGAACGGAATCCACCATTTAAAGTCGTTTAGACTTGAAGTTGATCGAGTAGAGTCGAGGAGGAATCGGTTTTGTCTAATCGAAATACGATTAGCGTCCAATCGCTTGATATTGATGACTGGATGGCCTTTTTGCTTGGTCCATGTGATCATAACTGCGGTCAAGTTAACATCTTGTAGCTTACCTTCGCTCAACGCTTGCTCATGAAGAGCAGTCCACAAATCGAATTGATCAACATTAGTCAAAGCATGTTTGTTGAAATATCTACTCAAGCCCTTTGTGAATGTGACATCGCCCAAGATGTACGACAACGATTTGACGATACCTCCTCCCTTATTATAGGTGATGGTCGGGTTGATATTGGCGTCGATCTCTTGCGGAGTTTCGACATCGGCGGAGACTTCGCGCGTCTCTTCGGTCGAGTCAAGTTGGATTGTGCTAAGTAGTTGGTCCATTAGTCGATCAGTCATTCTCCATTCGGGTCGAATAGAATCGGTTCCGACGTGTTCGGCATAAGTGGCGAAACCTTCGTTAAGCCATAGATCGTTCCACCATTTTGGTGTTACTAAATTGCCAAACCACATGTGAGATATCTCATGAGCGATTATACGAACAACATTTCCTTCAGTGGATTGTGATGAAACGCCAGGTTTATATAAGAAGACGCTCTCAAGATAAATAGCCAAACCCCAGTTCTCCATAGCTCCATAAGCAAAAGTCGGACTTGAAACGTGATCTAGTTTAGGTAGCGGATATTTAGCCTCGTAGAAAGTCTCAAAGAACTCGACGATTCTCAAAGAAGCCTCCTGGGCAAGGTCTAATTGATCCATGGCATTCGGTCGAGTACAAACGTCCACATCGAGCTTATTAGCAGGCGGCAAAGTCATGTCAGATTGTCCACTTATGCACTGGTAATCGGAGATGAGAAGAGCCACTAAGTATGTAGACATTGGCAATGAGTCGTCGAAATCGGTTTCTACCCAGTTGTAGCCGCCAGATGGAGCTAATGTTGTTTTCGATTTCACAGGCATGTTAGACTTGACCATAGTCAACGAATTATCGTGAACAATAGTGATATGGAAGACCGATCGATAGCCAGGCTCGTCGAAACACGGGAAAGACTTTCTCGCCTCGATGTACTCCATTTGAGTGGTTAGCAACCACCGAGTTTGGCCGGCGTTGTCCGTGTACCATGTTCGATAGATGCCGAGATTGTCCGCGAGCGACTTGCCTTTAAAGTCGGTTTTGAATACGTAGAGGAAGCCCGAGCGGAAGGTTCGGGTGTTTCCTAGGTCGACGGTTAGCAAGCTCGTCACCGAGTCGTAGGTCCACGAGAAGCCGTTCCATGCAGCGAACTGTGTGTCTGTTGTGCTGCTCAATTGGAGTGTCGTGTTGACGATCTCGAGCTGTCTCGCGTGCAACACTAGTTTGTTGGTGTCGCGTGATGCTCGGAATGTGATTGACACTGAACCGTCGTAGTTCTCTGGGAGCTCGGTTACTCGGAAGTACGGCTTTATGACGATGTCGTAGCGTGTTGGGTAGAGAGCGTCTGGCAAGCGGTGATTGACTTTTGGTGTCACGGTTGCAGTCTTGAGCCATTCATTGATAGTCTCAAGGTTCTTCTGAGTCCATCTAATGTTGGTCTTGATAGTCTCAATGGCATTCTTGAAAGCCTCGGTCGTAACACCGAGATCTGGCGTTCGTCTAACAAAGTCCTCAACTCGAGCCAAATCGATCTCCTTGTTCAATCGGCTAGTACAGCTCGTGACCAAATTTGGCAAAGTGAATGAAGCTTGGCCATACAATGCAATGAATTCATCCCACATCTCCTCCATGTAGTCATAGGCCAAACGACGGCTCACTGAATTGGCCGCGATCGTTCCAATGTAGGAGATTCGATCTTGTGGTCGAATAAACGTCGGATCCGAGGTCTTGTACAACAATGTCTTTAGCAAGTTGTAATCCTTAGAAGCTGCTAAACCTCTAAGCATGCGAAGCTTCTCCGAATTGTCGGTCGTCTTCATAGCGATGTCGTACAAGACTTTAAAGTCCTCTTCGGTTCCGAATGCAATCACTGTCTGATAGATAACGTTCTTGAAGTTAGTCGGCAAAGCAATATCGAAGTCGAGCCAATCGCTGTAATAAGCTTTAGCTTTGGATATGCAATCTTTGTTGCCGAATGAGCACATGCTCGAAATGACATTGAGTTGGAGATTTATGTCATTGGCGTCGCTAACAGTCAAATCCCAGCCGAATTTACTATAAGACGGAGCCAATAAGCTCATGTAGTATTCCTTGAATAGAGTGTGATACTCAGGAACGTCCTCGATAAACTGATTGGCGAAGTTGAGGCCATTGAAAGCGGGCGTGAACGGAAGCGGGTCGGTTTCTTTGACCAAATACTTGGTGATGTCCATGAAGACGAGCTGGTCGATGATCTCGGCTCGACCCAAGTTGAACGAGTCGTCGAGGAGTTGAGCTCGATGGATCGGGTTGATTTGGGTGAGGTCGTCGTTTAGCTGGTTTATGAGTAGTTGCCAGTTGTTCTGGTCGTAGTTTACTCGGTACCAGCCCGAATGTTTCAGGTTGCCGATGTACCACGAGGTTGCATCCGTGTTTAATGGCAAGCTTAGCGTCAATTGTGCTTGGTCAGGTTTGAACCAATCGGGTCGAGTCTCCTCATTCCAGTTTTGCTGTTGCTTAGTGGTGAAAGTAAAAGCAACATACCATTTGTACGCGTCGTATTCGGATGTGCCCTGAACAGTGTTCAATGGGTTCAAGAGGAACCATTTCTGGGTCAACGTTAGCTGATTGTTATTGCGAGAGATGGTCACAACCGGGTATCCTTTCTGGAGAGTCCAAGTGTCCATGATCATTTTAACAGTTAGCGCTTCATCGAGAGTTCCGTCTTCGTGCGCTGCTTTGGTCAGCGATTCCCACAAATTGTCTTGTACCGCATTTCCATAACGGTATTCTTTCAAGTAATTTGATACTCCTTTCTTGAATGTGTTTTCGGTCAAGAATGCGTTCATCATTCGAATTATACTCGAACCTTTGCTGTATGAAATGGCATCGAATAGAGAATTGATCTCAGCCGGATCATTGACCTCGACGCTGATCGGGTGACTAGACTCAAGACTGTCTTGAACGAATGGAGACAATTTCTGGACGAAGAAGAACTCGAGATCTCTCCATTCTGGATGAGTGAAATCGTATCCGAGATATTCAACCCATGAGGCGAAACCCTCATTAAGCCATAGGTCGTTCCACCAAGCTGGTGTGACAAGATTTCCGAACCATTGATGAGCCAATTCATGCGAAACAACGCTAGAAATTCTTCGCTGATTGCTTACTTGATCCCTGGTCGGGTTGAAGAGCAAATCGGTTTCTCTGTAAGTTATCAAACCCCAATTTTCCATAGCTCCAGCGTTAAAATCCGGAATGGCAATTTGAGTTGATTTGGCCAAAGGATAGGGTACATCGAAATAGTCGGCAAAGAAATCAATGATTTTAGCGGCTTCGGACAAAGCGAATTCTCCTTCGCCGGCATCGATCGAATGTGGCTTAGCAGCGACCTCGATATCGATTCCCTTGGCGCTCTTGGTAGCAATCTTCTTGAAATCGGATATGATGAAGGCCACTAGATAGGAGGACATGTCCACGGTGGTCTCGAACGAATCCGTGAACCATTGGCCGTTGGTGCCGGCCACTGCAGTCGAGCTCACAAGCGGTGTGTTGAAGAACGTCGACGGGAAGCTGACGTGTCGAGTGAGGGTGAGTCTGAACTTCGACTTGATGCCTGGCTCGTCCATGCATGGCAATGCGCGGCGTGCGTCTGTTGGCTGGAATTGAGTTGTTCCCAAGTAGACTTGTTTTCCATTCTCATCGATATACGAGCTCCTATAGAATCCATACAACGTACCAAGCACTTTACCATCATAGTCCATACTCAAAATATAAGTAGCTCCCTTGGTACACTGCTTATTCATCGTCACAGTGACAAACTCGCGCCTCTTGTCGTACTCGTACGACTTGCCTACACTAATCGTCGTATCGGTGGTCGATCGGATCGTCAGCGAGCTCTCGATTATGGTCATCTCGGCCGCGTGGAAAATGATCTTGTTGGTTGGGTTATCGCACGTAAAGTGCATGTCAATCGAGCCCTCGAATGTAAAGTCCTTATCGGCTGTCCATGCCTCGTTTCGGCCGATGTATGGCTTGATCTTGAAGTCGTAGAGCGTCGGTTTCAAGTCCAGTGGCAATCGGAAGTTGATCTTCTCAGGTTCAGCTGGAATGTAATCATTGAACCAAACGACTAAAGTCTGACTGTTCTCGGTGTACCATTTGATGTTCGATTTCACTCGAACAGCTGCCTCATCAACTGCTTCTTGTAGAGTCTTTGGTAATGTCTTGCCAGTGAAAAACGCGGCGAAATCATTTAGCTGATATTCGAATCTGAGTCGATAAGAAATGTCTCGAATAAGAGTTGGGAAGTTCGATGCGCTGCTATATTGTGCATAGATCTCGTCCCAATGAGCCTTCAAGAAGTCCCAAGAGATTAAATAGCCGCCTGGTCGATTGGCCACATTCACAAGGGCTGTTATAATGTTCTGATTCGAGCTCAATTGGTCGTTTAAGAACGATCGAACTAGAGCGGTGTCCTTTGAGCAGGCCAAGCCGGCGAAGAGGTCTGTTCGCAGTGAGGTGTCTGTTGTCTTCTTTGATGTTTCGAATACATGCTGGAAGTCGCTTTCTGTGCCGGCGTAAACTCCTATGCACATTGTTAGCGATCGAAATCCTCGTGGGATTCTGCTATCATCTCCGGATTGTACCCAGTAGTTAAAGTATCCTCTGGCTGTGGACACACAAGTGTCGAGATTGTTTCGGCAAGCAAAAGAGACCAACGTGTTTCGAATGAGTCTATCGGTCCATTTATCATTAACCTTATCTTCGACCCAACCAAGCTTGGTATAATAGTTTCGAGCAAGATCGTTCAAATAGGACTGCATTTTGCCGAAAGTGGTCGACGAGTCGAACACGTTTTGATAGAACGCAACACGGCTGATGAATACATTCCAGGCTAGATAGTCGTCCTCATTGGTTAGATATCGGGCCAAATCGAACGCCAACGCCGTCTTGATGTAGTTCGCCTCAGTCAAACTGAATACGTCGCTAACCAATGTCGCTCTAGCTCTCGCCGATAGTTGTTCTCGATGATTGGTGAGCTGCTTAATGATCTGAGTCCATGTTAGAGTGTCGTAGTTGACTCGATAGAAGCCAGCCATGTCAAGATTGGCGATTATGAAGTCGTCAGCTAACAATGCTCGGCTCAATGTGATCGTCTCTGTGGTTACATTCGGTCTTAGCCATTCAATTCTGTTCCAGAGATTGTCTTCATTGACGGCGTTGGTAAATGACGTCGTTGAGCCGACTGTCTCGATCGAATATGTGAATGGAATCCACCATTTTACGTCTTTTAATTGCTCTTTATCGACAGTCGTATCCAAGATAAATCGGTTTTGCTCGATTTGAATTCGAGTATTTCCTTGTCGGGTGATTGTAATCACTGGATGGCCTTTTTGTTTCGTCCATGACGTCATAATACTGGTAAAGTCCAAATCGTTGAGTTTGTCAACTTTTTGCGCTTCCTTGTAAAGTGAGTCCCATAGATCGAATTGGTCGACATTTTGGTAGGCGAATTTCGTAAAGTAGCTGCTGAGACCATCAGTGAAGGTATCTTTTCCAAGCACATAAGTTAACATTTTCACAATGGCTGCACCCTTTCCGTATGTGATAGTCGGGTTAATGTTTCCGTCGATCTCCTCAGGCGTTTGTACGTCTACTGAAACTGGCCTAGTGACATCGCTCGAGTCCGATTGCATTACGCTCAAGTGGAGATCATAAAGTCGATCGAACATTCTCCAATCTGGTCGAATCGCATCCGATCCGAGATGTTCGGCGTATCGGGCAAAGCCTTCATTCAACCATAGATCGTCCCACCATTTCGGTGTTACTAAGTTTCCGAACCACATGTGAGAGATCTCGTGGGCGATAATTCTAACTACGTTCGACTCGGTCGCTTGAGTGCTGTTCTCATTGAAGATGAAGTTCGTCTCCAAATAGATGGCTAGACCCCAATTTTCCATAGCTCCATATTTAAATGTCGGGACACCAACATGATCTAATTTTGGTAGCGGATATTCGACTTTGTAATAGCCCTCGAAAAACTCAAGTGTTCTTAGCGCCGCCTCCATAGCCAAGTCCAAATCGTTAACACGGTTGGGTCGGACGCAAACGCTAACGTCGACGTTTTGGGAGATGGGCGGGTGAGCAACGTCCGAATTACAGCCGAAATCGGAGATTAGAATACCGATTAAATAGCTCGACATTGGAACACTCTCTTCGTATTCGGTTTGTATCCAATCGTAGCCGTCCGAAAGACCCAAGTCAGTCTGCCTAGCAATGGGCATATTAGTCATGGCAGTTAAACTGCGATCGTGAACAATGGTGGTCTTATAGGTTGACTTGAAGCTGGGCTCATCAAAGCAGGGAAACGATCGTCGAGCTTCGATGTACTCCAATTGTGAGGTGATAAGCCATCGCGTATTGCCGTCGTCGTCCTTATACGAGGTTCGATAGAATCCGATGTTCTCGTCGTTCGGATAGGCGCGGAAATCGATCTTGAGCGTGTAGTTGTTGGCCGCGCGGAACATCCGATTCAGCGGCAGTGTTACGGTCACTTGGCTCGTCACGCTGTCGTACGTCCATGCGAAGTTCGTTAAAGTCGTGAATGCCTGATCGGTGATGCTCGAGAGCTCCATTGTCTCGTTGCGCATTTCGAGCAACACGTGGTGGAAGATGAGTTTCGATGTGTCCTGTTCGGCGTAGAATTTGATCGCCACGCTGCCATCGTAGTACTCCGGGCGTTCGGTCGGTCTAAAGTACGGCTTTATTAGCAGGTCGTAGTGGTACGGTCGCAGGATCGTCGGTATGCGCCAGTTTATTGCTGGACCTGAGACTGTAGTGGTTCGTGTAGTTGGGCTCGTAGACGTAGCAGAGCTCGGTCGAATGGTCGTAGGACATTGTTTGTACCAATCTTCAATGATGTTTCGATTATCGCAAAAGTAGTCATTGCATCTCGACGATAGATTCTTATTGCAATCGGTACAAGTTTTGCCAAAATAGGTGGCTATAATCGAACCAGCGAAGATGAGTGCGGTTACTATAGCGACAGCGACAAGTACCTTTGTGGTAATAAATATTCCCGAGCTCGTTTTCACCGATGCATCGGTCTTTTGTTCTACATCGAACGTTTGCATCTCTCTTCTTTTTAGAGACACAGGCAAAGCTTAATTTTAATTGTCTCTCCTTTCTTTTTTATTATGGA
>JGI24217J29970_1005279_pt1 | contig 11383 bp, 9 predicted proteins | sample EnhBioin_Aerobic_FD_29970 | JGI IMG/M metagenome (IMG submission 29970) | reverse complement strand
CTGTTTTCTATAGTAGAAAATTTGGTCTTTTTTATTTTAGAATAGATAATAAATTTTGTTAGGAAATAAATCAATGCTTGTAGGACTTTTGAGTATCAATTATTTCGATTTGATCTTAGATAACTTTTTAATGACTTTGCTGAGGCATATAATGCTCATCAAAAGGATTTTTGAAACTGAGACCTGAACTGTTTTCTATAGTAGAAAATTTGGTCTTTTTTATTTTAGAGTTTTTCTTTACATTTTACATGTTGAACTTTTTCCTTTGTTCAAAGTAAGACAGCTGCATTTATGAACTCTTTTCGACAGAAAGATCCTTATCAATTTAAGAGACAACTTAATGTTTGATTTCTTCTTCCATAACTGAAGAGTTTTCTATACTTGAAGGTTTTCTGTAGAATTTCAGATAAACGATTGCACCTGAAAGGATTGCAATTACAACAACAGAGACCACACAAATGATAATAATGACTGTGGTATTGTTGGATTATTCTTTTTGAGTATTAGAGTTATTGTTGTCAAAAATAGGATTGGATTGTTGACTTTGGTCAGTTTGGAACTGTCCAGTTTCATTCACTAAAACGACTGTCGATGTCACAGATAAGACGCTTCCCAATCCTGCAGATGTCAAAACTGTCTGTAAGTGTCCGCTTGACACTGCCGAATCCAATTGTTGACTTAATTGTTGTAAAGATGCTGCACTCTCAGAAGATGAAGCAGCCAATGTTGAATTGCTCTCAATTGTAGTTTGTTATTCTTCAACATAAAAGTCGATAATCGTACTGCCTGAGTAAACTCCAACGATTTTCAGTCTTGAAGTGTCAGTGATTCCCAAAATTACACACATTTTATCGATAAACTTTCCTGTACCATTATTTGTGAAGAAATCCCCAACTGCCTGATCCAATCTGATCGATGCCTTTACACTGCTCACAAATGACATCCTCACTTTGCAATCTGTTGTCAATATAAACTCAATATACTTGCGATTGTAGACATACTTGTAACTTCCACAAACTTACAAAGATGGAGCTGATTATGTTTGATTATCCAGCAATATAATTGGGTTCATATCCTTATCGTTTGCTTTGATACGAATCGAGTTCTCGTCGGGGTATTACAGTACCAACTTTATCCAAGCGAAATCTTAAACTGTCGGACTCTTTTATTGGATTTGGAAAATCATGTCAGCAGGTGCCCGATTGTAAAAAGTAAGATTGTATGTTGTATTTAGCTTTATTAAAGAACTGACTCTTGCTTTTCTTTTTCCCTCAGGATACCCATTTCTGTATGACCATTATTTCTCCACATTTAAAGTGTTGTTAATGTCATCGTTACTGTAAGAGATCAAATTGATAGGCCAAACAATACGAGTGTTAAAATCTCTTGCTATGCTTTCGAATTCCAAAACGGAAACTGGTTACGTTTAATTGCATAAGTAACCGTTCATTATTTCTTTAAATTCACATCCTACTGTTTTATTTGAAAAGTATAAATTATTCGGTAAAGCTTTGCTTCCTATTGATCCTAAAATTTCACCTGAAAAGTCTTGAATGAAATAATTTTCAAGAGAGGTACAGTTAAATTCTCCACAACCTCCTTCAAGTCCAAGATATTTGGTTTCAAAGGGTCTGAAATAAACTAAAGATGTGTTATCACTTTATACAGCTCGACTGTCATGAAGATATGTTGAACCTACCAAATCGATAGCTTGTTCATGGGATTTAAAGATAAAATTATTTTGGCAATTTTTAAGGTTCTAAATTTCAGAATAATTTATTTTAAAGTGTGAAAATTCAGTGTTCAGAACGAATGTTTTCGCATCGAGAGGGGACGATGATCGAACCTCAGTTGAATTAAAAGCAATCTTACTTCCAGGACCAGTTTAAGTCACAGATAAAAGTCTCACGCCAACACTGTTTGAACATTCCCCACCAATAATGTTACATTCTTGACAGTCTTTATTTGATGTTGGTGAAATGAAAGAGTTCGTAAGATAAGCAGTATTGTTCTTTTCCTTTGTTGTGAATCTTAAAATAAGCCCTTATTCGTTGCCAACCAATATTAATTTGTTGTAAGTGAGGTTAGTCGTGTCATCTGGATTTCCTAACACTCCGTATTTACAATTAAAAGCCATTTGGTTTTGGCATATCATGCATTTTGATGTCTATTTTTGCAGTTTAACCATGAAAAAGCCTGTCAAACATCCACCAGCGATGTTGTTTGAGATTTCCCATGTATTTTTGTTACAAGGTAAGTAAGGTAAAATAAATCCAATATCTTCTGAGCCATAACATTCGTTTGAGAAAATGGTCAATTTATCCTCATAAGGTGTATTGATCATTTATTTGTTTTCCAAACATACTGAAACATTTTAAGATGATTTGGGATCTTTTCTTGAATTTATCATTATGTTGGATGAAATTCTTACCTGTCTTAATTGGACGCCTTTTATATGTGATCGAATGGCGTCGTAAAGAACATTGTTTTCGAAAATAAGATTTTTAGCATTTTCCAATTTTACACATTGGGATCCACATTTGTTGAAAGAACACTTTGAGATTTATGAAGCTTTTGTGGCAGCAACAGTGTTTTTAAACCCTAAAACAGCTGGTCCTGATCCTCCTTGTCCGCCATTTGCCAACTAAACACCTCTCATGTAGACACTTCCCATATGAGTCTTTTGATTGTTGTCAATGTACCCATACACAAAAATAGAAAATCCATAAGACTCTTATGGTCCTGCAATAATTTTTATATTTCTTGAAACATAAATAACTTTAGTTGCTGTAATTAATTGACTATTTTGATAATTTACTGAAGGAGTGGCAGATCCATAATGGAAAAATACAAGAGGTGAAGAAATTTATATTTCTTGGTCATTTATGCTTTTAATTGTGAACTTTTATGATTGATTCCATGATCGGGTTGAGGTTGATAAGACAATTTAATCTCCAACTTTCCAGCCATTCGCTGAGTTTACATGGATAAGAGTTGAACCGACTTAAGCATTTTTAGTAAAGTATGTGGCTTAATCAAAATCTGTTGGACCATAAATTTCCAGTCTTCCAGTAACAACAAGATTTTTCCTTCCAGCATAGTTTGCATCAACAGCCAATCCTCTATCATCTTGGTTTCCATTAAGTTGAATTATTATCTTTTTATCAAATGTATCAGTTTAACTTCCTATCAACCATGATCCCTTTCTGACCCATATTGACTGTGCTGTCACATTTATGAGTTATCTGTCTTAAGGTACAATCAATGTGCCGTCGATAATAATTTGAGCTGCAGGAGCAGGGTCAATATCAAGTTCGACTGTCCAATTACAATGTACAGTAACATTTTATCCTGCGTATGGAAGACGATTTGAAGGCCATTGCGATGTATTACTCCATTTTCTAACAAAATCTTATCTGATACACAGGTTTGGATCAATAACTGGAACGATCGGAGGATGAACAGGTTCGGGAACTACAATATCAGGCACTGTTGGCGTTGTTGGATTGACAGGCTCTGGTGGTAATGGGCACTAGAGTCTACAATATACAGGGGTGATATCAATAAGTTCATACAAAGTTGCATTCTTACCGCTGATACACATCTGGAAATCACGAAGAGAGTTGTTATGATAAGAATCACCATTTTAACATGTGGATGAATTTAAGTTGTTAATTTTTGAACTCGTAATTAAACTTCCAAGTTGAAGATTTTTCATTTTGTAAACATCAAATACTTCTGTTGTTAATGTGTAAGCCAGCTTAAAAATTATTGCTTTATCTTCAGGCTTAAACAGTCTTGAGCTTTGGATTGCTATATGTTTGAGTTCAAAATATTTTTTTATCTGATATTTTGATCCCGTAATAAAGGGGGCAGACCAAGAGTTAACAATCTCCACTGATGGACCTGTTAATTAAATTGTTGCAAGAAGTCCTTATTTTAATGGTTCATTTATGTCGTTGGGAATCCTGGCTACAGAAGGTGGGTAAAAGTTTGTAAAGTTTACAGGAATGATGTTCATAAAAGTTACTTTTCTTACTGTAAGGTTTGAACCACAAACAGCACTGCCATCCCATAAACTTTCATTTGAAGATAAATTGCAACCAGGCTCTGAAAGAATATGTTGGAATCCTTTGATAACTGTGGCTTTTGTTCTTGCCGTACTATCAAACACTCCATTAGTAAATGTTCCATCGTTATCATAAATGATTTCCCTTTCTAAACCTAACATTTCCAAGTAAGTTGCTTTGTTAATGTTTTGATATTGGACTTTTTAAAAGAAATATTCCTGGCCATTGTTTGTATAAAATTAAGCCTTATCACAAAGTGAACATGTTTGAACAAGAGTCTGGCTTTAAACGTATTTGTTGAAGAGAACATTTGTCACATTGACTGATCCTGAACGTGGAAGTACCAAAGCTTTTGTATTCAAGTTAACCGGGGAGCTTGAAGGATCCAAAACTCCAATAAATGTACAATCAGTAACAACTACATTTTATTTGGTAAAATTCATGATATGGAATTACATATGACTTCTATTATTTTATGCCATCGTAAAGTTTTTGAATTTTACATGACCAATGCTATCACACATTAAGCCCAACTATCCGACACGGTAAATTACATAACTTTCAAAAAGTGACTCTTTAGATGGGTTAACGCTCCATGGATCTAAAAGATTATCATTTCTTAATGGTTAACAAGGATTTACCCTTGTAATAAGGTCTTTAATTCTGACACCAATTTTCCTTACTGAATGGGCTACGTTTCCTTTGTTCAAAGCTGTAGAATAACCTGAAGTGCATACAGAATCTTGTGCATAGATTCCATCTTAAGATTTTGTCTTTAAATCATACAGAAATCCATAATAGTAGCTGCCTGCTGCTACGTTGTCTTTTATTACATTGTTAGGATTAGAAATGTAGTAAGATGCTACCATAACGTCTGTCTGTAAATCGCGATAAAAAGGAAGTGAGCTTATCATTAAGTTGCCTTCAATAATGTTGTTTTATTCAGTGCCGTCTTTTAATTAAATGTTGTGTCCCTTTACTCGATATCCTACATTTGAAGATAATGTCAAGTAGTTCGTTGAAGAAACTGAAATAAACTTTCCATACGTTTATGATGCTGTAGAATTTTTAACATAGGATTTTAACATGTCTGAGTTTCTATTGAAGTTGATACAATGGCGAGATTTCTTTGGTTGTCCACAATTTTTTAACTCAACATTTGATATCTTGACCTCGAGACCTGAGTCTTAGTTTCCAATAAAAGTGAGATGAATACCATACTCAGAAGAATCAGAGTTCTCATCGCCTTGTAGTTTGATGTTTCTTGAGAGAGATGCAATTTAAGCTCCAATAAAGACATCATCGGTTTTTGTTTTTTCAACTGTACTTGAGTGATCATATTTGAAAAATTATTTTGTTTGTATTTTTAAGAGAGATGAGGTCTTGTCAATGTTCGCAATTGTTAATTTTTAGCTTTCCAAGTAATCAAATGAAGAAGATGATACAACGATTTCTTAATCATTCTACCAGTTTAAAGGCTGAGGGTATGTGCTTGTTATTAGGTTTTAGTTTTTTTAAATTGAGCTTACTCTCGTCCATGCTTCTTTTTCTTTCCCATGAAGACTGACCTTACAATTTGAGCATCCGATTCCTTTATTTCCAAAGAAAGGGATTTGATTTTAACCTTCAACTCCATAAAAATTGAATATTAATTTATGTTGATGAGGTTTTAAAGGCGTACCTGCGATAAGTTGTGCTCCAGTCAAAATGATATTGGCAGTATGAATTTCAATATCAAGCTAATCAGAAATCTCAATTGTCGAATTTTATGCAATTATACCTGCAAGTTTCGGAGTCGACTGATCGATAAAGAGATGCATGTTTTGAGGAATGTAAATGAGATCTCCCTCAATTGGAGGAAGGTCAACACCCCATGTGTCTTAGTCACTCCATCTGTACACGTATTTGAAGGTTTATTTGATAAGGGCAGTTTTTCCATTGATGAAGACTTCAAAACTGATTCTTTTTGGAGTTTGTAATCTTGGACTTGTTCTGCATTTTATTGAGGTTGAGTTGAATTCTATGATTTAACAAATTTTGTCATCAATAATGACCTCAGGTATTCCTGAACCTAAACCAGTTCCTGTCAGTTCGATAATCTCTCCACCTTTAACATTTCCTCTCGGGGGTTGAACAGATTAAATAACAGGTGTTTATTGATCAGAATATGTGAAGACAATGTCTTTCCATTAATAATTTGTCAATCCATCAGAATAACTCAAAATTACTGATCTTTATGTCAGTGGTGTTGGTGGATTTACAATGCTTGAAAAGTTTTTCTTATTTATTGTGTTACCTTTGATTTACAATTCGCCTAAACTACATCCTGAATTCGTATTGTGGACAAATCTGAGGTATTTCAATGAGGATCGATCTTGTTTTTTAAATGTTATGGTGTTCCATCCTCTTTAAATTTTTGTGTCTAAAGTTTTAATATCGTTCCATGTTATATTATCCTATGATCCTTGGAATTTACTTCCTTTTAAATAAGTTCCAGGTTTATCCCATGATTTGTTTGGATAAAATTTAATTTTACTTATCTCAACCTCATTATCATGCCCGAAATGAATTCCTATTTAACATTGACTGCTTGATGAGAAATATCCTGTTTTGGTCAGTGAGTCAAATACACTGTTTGTAAGGTCGTTGTTTTGGGAATCAGTCCATTTGAAATAATTTTGCAAGTCAATATTTTCTTACTTTTATTCTTTTTATTAATCCAAATCGTAAAGTTTTTTCTTTTCTTAAGGTTGTAAGTTTGTGTTAGCAATTTCTTAGACATACTTTTTATTGGATTTGACAAAAGTAGGATAAGAGAGTTTAAAGTGAGTTTAATTGAGGTTTTTAATTTGAGTTTTGATTCCATTGACCAGGAAAGAACTGTGCTTTCCAAAAGTTTGTGGAAGTGAATTTGGTGTGTATTGTACAAGAATATGACCACCTTCTACAGAAAGAGAGCTGCTGACAAATTAAAATGTCTGATTGATGTTTGGTAAAGTGATTGTGAGTGTATCATTAACTTGATAGTATCCAGCTTGACTGTTGAAGATTTTAAACTTATAGGTCCCAGGTTATAAGTTATTTTGGATTGTGATGTGGGTTGAATTATGGCTCCAAGTGACTTAAATTTCTTCCAGAGGTTATAGAATCGAGCTAAGCTTTACAGTCTCAGGGACATACATACTGCCTGATGTGATTGAGAGAATGATAGGGTTGTTATTCTTCCATTAAACCTGTTTATTTGAAACTATTTGTGCTTTTGGAGTTTTCGAATCTGTGAATTCAATCTAAAATCCAAAATAATCTGACAAAGATTTAATGATTTTTATTTCCAACTTTTAATTAGCTTTTCTTGATGATACTCGGATCTTAATTTCCTCAGGAGTATTCAAAATTATCTTTGGTTGTAACAATGTTTGATACACAGATTAAAACATCAACATTTCAAATGGTTCTTAGTCTAACTTTTCAGGAAATCCAAAACCTTTTATCGAAATTATGCCACCTTATGTTGAAACAGATCCTGTTACTGATGAAATTAAAGTTGTCACAGTAAAAATAGTAATGTTTGAGTAACCCACACTTTGAACATTCACAAACAAGAAATATTACCCTGCTCTCATTGGTTTAGTTTTCCATACAACGTGAGTGTCATTGAAATTCAAAGGTGTAAAAATGACCTTTTATTTATTTACTCTGTTAATAGCGATCACTTAAGTTAAAGAACTCTGTTTAAAAAGGTTTATTCCTTAAATAGTAATCTCTTGGTCAGATTGATTTCCATATACTTGAGTCAATGAAAATATCATGGGACTGTCTGCTAAAGACATATAAGAGAAAGAACATGTTCCATTGCAGACTGACTTTGATATTTGTCTGCTCGTCACAATGACTTATGCTGACTGATCAATGTTGGATTCATCTTTTGGAGGAGTTAAACATTTTATGGAGCTTTAAGAAGCCGATACCATGGCGCAATTCTGACCACCAATATGAACCTAGTTTTCATTAATGTCTGAACTGAAAGAGTTTCCATTAATTTGTATTTCACGACCTCCAAAATAGCTTCCTTCTGATGGAAGTATACTTTCGATTGTATTTGCATAGTAAAATTTAACTGACTCGTCAGTTGAAGCTTTGACGAACCCTTTACCTTTAATCTCTACTTGGACTTCGTAGTATCCTGTTAATCCGCCTGATAAACCAACTTTAATTCTTGTATCATTGACTTCCAAAACTCTTAGCTGATACCTTCTACTGTTGTCCAAACCTTTTAAGAAGACATTAACATTTGATTTGTTCATTACGCCATTTGGATCAAAACTTGAACCAAAAATTTACAAAACACCTTTTTTGGTTGGATTTGATTGTGACTTGCTAAGACTGGTAATCATTGGTGGATTTAGCTACTTTTCATAAATAAAGTATCCTCCATCAAAGATTTGGCTTGGAGCATAGTTTGAGTATTAAATCTTTATTGAGCATTTGAGATTAGGGTCTGTGAATTAAAGTTTGATTTGAGGAGCTATGAAAGTTACTGATGAGGGATTGTTCGTAATGATCTCAGCCTCAATGTCACAGATTTTTATTGACAATTATGAAGAATCTTTAGGAAGTCCTTTGCCTCTCAGAGTAATTGGGTAACTACCAAGTACAGAACCGTTTATAGGTGATGGATTTGATAACGAAAATTATATCTGCATTTCAGGTACATTCACTTCATATTCAAGGTAACCAATACCCTCAAGATAGACAGAAGGATGATAATTTCCAGCAGGTATGACAGGAAATCCATCTTAATTTTTAAAGTAAGTACAAACAATCGAAGAGTTTGTTTAAAAGACGATAGTTTGACAAATATTTTGATCATGTATTTTGACCTCAACTTTTGAACTGCTTTTCAAGCTTTCTGCTGTTAAATTCATGACAAAAGCAGATGTAGTCCTTGAAAGTTGAGAAACTTTTGGTGTCTCGTCGAGATATTTGAACTAACAATTAAAGAAGGGACACACGGATGGAATGTTATTTACACTGACAACTATAGAAGGCTTTACACTGAAAGTTTTCATCAACTCAAAGCTCAGAGGATCATAAAGTAATTTTTATCCATACTTTTTGACAGTTTAAAAGTAAATTTTAGGATAAGTTCCTAACTAACCACCAGTAAGATTGTCAGTAACAAATGATAAAGTCGGAAACTCCTTTTCAGCATAGTCATAGCGAATAGTCCACGTTTTGCCTAACTGTCCTGCCCAAGCCTTTTATGGGTCTTATTCAGTCACAATTATTTTATCATTGTTGTAGAATTTTCTCAAAGAATCCTCTAATGTTGTTGCATTTACATTGAATGGGAAATCAACCGACTTAGAAGAGTAATTCAAATAAGAAGTCCCTGAAATGATGTTGAATGTTCCGTTAATTAAAGGACCTTGATCTTGTATTTTCTACTGTGTAAAGTAAGGGTCCTCACTGTTGTATGAGCTTGCCTGAATGTAGTTGACTTGGAATTTATCCAAAGGTAGGACAACCTTTGACTGTCTCAAAGGATCAATCAAAGGCTTTGTGTACTATATGAGCCATTCATACCCAAATATTTAACTTTTTAGTGTATCAGATGGAAGAATATTAAGATTTTCATCCAAGTAAGAAATGGTACATTTGGGATTATTGTTGAAGATTTGAAACGATGATTGAATCTCAAGGATTCCAGCACATAACATTTCAGGACTTGCATCATATGGGAGTATCTTTGTAACATTCACAATGACAGCCAAAGTGTCAGGGCTAACAATCAACAATGAAATATTAATGAATCCTGAAGTTGCACCAAGAGATCTCAGTCGATAAATTAAAGGCTGGTTTGTAAAATTAAGTTTGAAGGATTGTATTTGAGGTGCTTTCCAACCCAGATCCATATTTGTATTAGGAACTTATGCATAAACCTTGAAACTATTTCCCGTACTGTTTCGCCTGAAATAAGCCTTCATGAAGTAATACTTTCCTCCCTAAAGATCGACTTCTCTGAACTGGTTGGTATTCATGTAATTGTATGGATTTGAGTTATCGTAATTATTTTCCGCCTTAATAAATAAGTGATTGGTCTTGTCAATAGAAGTTACTCCTGAATTAGGGTTGAAAAATAACATAAACTCTTTATTGCTTTGAGCAATAAAAGCATACTTTCCTGGGTTTGGAGCATAAAAGTACCCCTCATAAGTTTAAACCGTACTCTTATCGTCAAAAGATAGACTGTAGAGCTACCCTTTGACTCCTGATTCATAAACTTTTAAATTTGAAGGAGAGTTTGTTTCATCAGAAATAAAGTTTGTTAATGAAGATTAATACTCATAAAAAGAGTATTTAAATCCTGATCCTGACACGTAAGAGAATTACGAATTGTTTAAAGAATTCTGGATTCTCAAAGAATCTAAAGTCTTCTTTTTAAGATTGCACCTGATTTAATTGGTTGAAGTTTGAACAATTTGGCATTCAGTGTTGTCAAGAGTCACTTGCAGATTTTTCTTGTCTTTATTACTTGCTGGAAAGCCTGTACCCTTGATTGTGATTTGTTCACCTGCGATTGATCCATTGTTGGGAGAAAAGGATTCGACAGTGGGTAGAACCACATATTCATATTTTGGACCATATAAAGAAGTTTTCAAAAGATTAGAGGATTTACTTGTGTATCCATAAGTAACTTGCTCTTTTAAAGAATATTTCCCACCCTCTGAAATTGGAGCCTGTATGCATTAGATGGGATTACTCAAATTGGAATCTATCGGTTTTTGGTTTATCCCATTCCTGTTGCAAATATTTTCTCCAATAAAAAGCCCTTTAACTTTCCCCGATGATGTTGAATTTCCCAAATCACTTATGCGGTGGGTTCCAATAAATCTGATTTTTTTGTTTGCAAATGAATGTGGAGGATAAACTTCGGTCAAATATGGAGTGAATTAACGACTGTATGTAAACCTTTGATTGACAGTCACCTTTTCTTTATTGCTAATTACAACAATTGCCAAATTAGAAGCATTTTGTTTTGGAATAATTGGAGACGTCGTGCAAATAAGAGTCTCTTCCTTGATCCCTTCCTCAGGCACAGTGCATGGGTAGTCTCCAACAAAGACTTAGTTCAAAGATGGGTTTTGATGAAAACCTGTTCCTTTGATGTAAAGGACAGTTCCTCCCATTTAGCTTCCGTATAATATGACAGAGCCGGGATTAGATTAAAGTGTAGACACACTTGTGACGGATAATTTTTTAGTCTCAGTGAGAAAGAGGACTAAAAAAATACTTAGTGCGTAGAGTAATAC
>JGI24217J29970_1011095_pt1 | contig 11456 bp, 1 predicted proteins | sample EnhBioin_Aerobic_FD_29970 | JGI IMG/M metagenome (IMG submission 29970) | reverse complement strand
GCGATATTTAATATTTATTGTATTTGAATATATTGTTTAGTTAATGTATTATAATAATAGTGTAGGTTCCATAGTCTAATTAATAAATATTCACGGTACAAAACATTTAACAATAAAAAACAGTATTATATTAATTCTATTTTGAATATTATATTGACTTTTGGTTCAAAAATTGAATATTTAGAAAAAACGCACATTGAAATTAAATTATTATTTGAGCGGACAATAATTGAGCACACCAGACTCCAAGCTCATATCGAGGAGCACCTTTTTCGGTAGACTTGACGAATCCACCCTTCCGTTGACCACTAGATCTCGAATGCAGCCAACAAACGGTTCATTTGTTTGTGAAATCTCACCATATAGAGACTTGTTGGGAAGAGCTCCTAAGTAGAGGACCGAATGCGAGCTCAACTTGCTCATAAGAGCGACTAAATCATGCGAGAGTGCACTAGTGCTCTCGACGCCTCGCAACTCGAGGCCGATGAGACCGCGATCATCTCGTCGCACTCTCACTCGGATCCAGCTCGAGTTGCAGAGCTGCGCGCGCGATTGCTCGGGCTGATATCGAACGACGCTCTCTTGGTCGTCGATGACCATCTTGTAGATGAGGTCGCCGTTGACGAGCTCAAGAAGCGCGTAGTTTGACGTGTCTGCCGCGTCGCTTGTGCTGCGCGGGTTGATGAACAGCAGCACGCCGTTCTTGGTGCGCGATTTGATCTCGAATGATACGTCGAACGGCTCCGAGAGCGACACCATCGAGTTGCCGAGTGACGCGAATGCCGTTTCGAGTTGTCCTGGGAAGAATATTCCGCTCTCGTGGTTGTTAGAGCATGACATCAATTCGATCTTTTCCAAGTTCTTGCGCAATATCTTGTACGCTATGTTAAAATCGGACATGCATCCGATGAATGGGTCGAAATTGATGAGATCGGTTTGAGCAGCAGGTAGCTGAGATCGATCAGAGTCGGGAATGCCACCGAAATAGTATGGCTCGGCAACAGTGAGCGAACTAGCGTCGCCTTGCGCCACACTCTCCAATTTCTCTAGGACCGTCGAATTCGTCCTATCGGAGACGATCATGGCGCCGGCCTGTCGATCTCGCTTGAGCGTCACTGTGTGGTAGCGGCCGTCGTTGTAGATGCGTCGCGATCTCAAGTGCATGAAGCCCGAGCCGCAGTCGAACGCGTAGTTCACGTAGCCGTCTTGCAGCCACACCGAGATGAAATCGGCCGAGTCCGAGCCGCCACTCGCGTAGAACATCACACCATCCGGTTGTAGTGTGCGGAATTTGAAGCTCACGAATGTTGTGATGGCGATCGGAAACGAGTCTTGAACCTCAAGGCGGCTCGTTCGGCTTAGACCAAATCGCAGACCCACTGCACGCATTTGAGACGTGTCGTATTGTTTGCTCAGTGCGCACTCTTCTTCATTGCCTAGGTCGTTTATTTGATTTTGTTGAGATGCTTTAATTGTTTGAGAGTATCTATTAAGAGAGACAGAATTTTGTAAGTCTTTGTATCCCGTCATGCTCGAAAGACTCGTTCTGAGCTGAGTCTTGAAACATTTGGACAATCGAACGCTCAACGACTTGGACGCGGCGTTGCTATAGTCGAGCTTCTTATCATCATATAGGACTTCAATAATACAACCCTCGAAGTTATCGAAGGTCTCGGCCGTTCCACTGGGCCTACTTTGAGTTGGCACACCAGCGACGAAGAGTTTTCCATCCACACTCGAGTCGCTCGATTCATCGATACTAACCGAGCCTTCGAGTTTATTATCAACGCGAAGTTCGACCAAACCGTCCTTCACGCGAACATACACATGATGCAATCTATTGTCGTTCAATTTAGTTCCCTTACTGCGCACAGATGCGGCAACAGCTCCATAAACTGTCAAAACAACACGACCGTCTCTCAATTGCGCCAAGAGGCTATTCTCGCCTCGAGAGCGATGGAAAAGCACGCCATTGTGGCTCGACGTGACAAAGCTTACACCTATAGCCTCATGCGACGGATCGCGTCTCGATACATCGAATTGCACGTGAACAGGCTGACTGCTCTTTCGCACCTCGCACTGATCCGATGTAGTCGGGCAATCGGGCACAACATTGTACGACTTAATTCCCGACTTGTGCAATCGCTCGTTCAAGTTGAGGTTCTCGAATAGGCCTACCATTGTGATGGTCAACGAGACGTAGCAGCCGGTGAAGCTGTCGAATTGCGCGTCCTTAAAGATCGACTCGCGGTCTGTAGCTAGTATACCACCGATGCATTGTTTGCCGTTCGAGATCGTGTAGTATTTATTATTCGTTTGATGCGTGACCTCATCCAAAGTGTTCTCTCGATTCTCGTCGAATCGCTCAACAACGGTGAATTTAACCTCCGAAATGACGTTAGCCTTTGGATTACGAGAAACAGTGACTTTAATCGTGTGATACTTGTTATCGTCTAGTCGATAGCTAGTCTTAGCCGGGAAGCGTTCGAAAAGAGTGAGTTTATTCTCGGCGCTGTTCGAGAAGGCCACGTTGATGTGACCCGACTGTAAATAGATGGCAAGATAGTGGCGCTCGTCGTTGTACCACAACCAGAGGAGTCCATTTGGCGACTCGGTCTTAAATCGCACGGTGATGTCCAAATTGGGTCGATTGCGGCCCGAGAACTTGATTTTGGAGCCGTTGCGGCACATGAAAGCATCTCCCTCCATGAAGTACACACCGGCCTCCTCGGAGCTCGTCGCAGCCAACTCGTCGACGTCGCTCTGGGCCTTGAACTTTCGGTTGAGCTCGCCTTTGATGTTGCTCGCCTGCAAGTAGTTCCACAATCCCATCTGGTGGCCGTTGAATCGGAACGCGTCCATGGCGCCTCGGAACTGGTTGTTGTAGGCGGCGACAGTTCGCAAGTCGTCTGGGATGTTGGCGAACGGGAACTGACCGAGCAGGAACTTGGCGTTGTTCGAGTCCAGGTTGAGAACGACTGAGCCTTGGGCGGATTCGCCGTCCGCTTCGGCATACGAGTTCTCGCCGTATACGCGCAGTTTGGCTGTGCGTCCAGTGCGCTCGATCTCGAGTTTGTGCCACTCGTCGTTGTTTATTGGCTCGTTTGTAGAGATTACTGTTGCGGCTGCGGCAGAGTCATCGCTTGAGAGTTTGTATTGGAAGTGTGGACGGCCTTGTTGCAGGTACAGCGAGATGTATTCGTTCGGGTTGCTTTCGTTGTAGATGAGAGCGATTGGTGCATATGAGTCTCTGGTCTTGATGTAAATAGATCCAGTGGTAGTCATAGCCGGATGTAAATCGACAGGTGGCTTCAAATTGAGAAGAGTCGAGTCATTGAAATTGACAGCGACCTTGATATTATTAGCAATTTGCCGTGTGCTCTCAATCAAAATCCTCAAGTCATAGATGTCCTTGCTGATCTTCTCGAGCTCAGCATTAAAGTTGTTCTCATCGAGAAGCTTCTTAATCGTCTGATTGATCGCCGGACCGTTCGCTTTCAAGTTTTCAATCGAATTCTCAATCGACGCGACTAGCTGCTGATCGTTCGTCGGCGAGCTCTCATCCGGATTCGTCTCTGGTGGCTTAAGTGAGTTTCTCAATGTATCCAACGACTGAATGCGTCGTATCAAATCATCCGCTACTCTCTCGCTGCTCGTCAAATCGGACTGTTGATTGTCGAGTTCTCTCTTTAACTGAGCTAGCGTCTGATCGCTCTCAACAGTCTTGTTAATCCATTCATCAAGCTTCAATAGGCTCTTGTTTAGCTGTTTCGCTCGCGAGTCCAACTCCGAGTATTGGCCGTTCAATCGAACATAGTCCGACTCGGCTTTGACCTTCTTCTCGAGCTCCTGGTTCAATTTCGCCGTTAGCTTCTCGTTGCGACTCTTCAACTCGTCCGTTTGCGTGCTCAACTCGTCCAAATTGTTCTTCGCCTCTTTGTATTGGTCGAGAACGTGTTTGCTGTGATTATGCGCTTGTTCTAGCGAGTCCGCGATTCGTTCGTAGCTCTTCACCATTTCGAACGCTTCTAGGCCTTGTTGTGCGCTTAGAACCTTGTTCTTCCAGTCGTTTGCCATTTTGTAGAGATTGAATGAGTTCTGCTCGGCTAGTTGGCATTTGTTCTTCAGTTCGAGGTATTTCGTATCGTGGTCTTTATACAGCTCTTGTAGGTCTTCTACTTTGCTGTTCAAGTCCGCCAAATCTTTGTTCGATTGCACAAGTTTATCTTGTCCTTTCTTTATCACTTCCTCGATCTCCTTCAGCGTATTGACCGAGTTAACTTGCAACTGTGAGCTCTCGTTTCTGATCTTCTCCAAATTGTCGTAGTACGCTTTAAACTCGACATCCCGGTCTCTAAACTTTTCTAAATTCTTCGCCTTGTCAACGTACGATTTGAGCTCCATTAAGCTGTTCTGTATGTATGTGTTCTTGGCTTTGATCGAATCGACTTGACCCGATTGGTTCTGGAAGCTGGCGAGCAACTCTTGAACCGTCTTATTGGCCGTGTCGAACTCATCAACAAGTTGTTTGTATCGGTCAATTGTCGATGTAAAGTCGCGCTTCACTATTTGATCCACTAGGCTTTCGTAGATCAAGAGCTGTTCATCCGTGATGTTTTTGTAGTTCTTGTCGTCTTCGCGGTCCAAATCGTCGATGATTTGATCCAATATATCGAGTTTGATTCTGAGATCGCTAATGTCTTTATTGAAGAGTTCAGCATCGGCGAGAAGTTTGGTGAGGAGTTTTATCTTGTCGTTGATGTTGTACTCGGTCATAAGCTTCAATCCGAGTAGATCGTTTTGAACTGTCTTAATGGACCTCTGGAGAAGCACGAGTGGGGTCTGGTCGTATTGGCTCGGATCGACAGAGTCCTTGATGGCTTGGAAGTCGCTCTCGAGCTTCATCAACTTACTGTTCGCCTTGAATGTGAGCGAAGAGTCCTTGTTGCCACTCTCAATGCCGTCCGCTTTGACCACCAACTCGGCAACATCGTCTAGAAGTGTGTTTACGCAAGTGTCACACTTTTTGCATCCGACGTGTTTGACTAGCACCCAACGGTCATCACAGCGGTCGCAGAGTTGGCCTTTAACGCCTTCGATGCACGTACAGTGACCTGTTGTGCTGTTGCAAGCAAATCCACCTGTATTTGTTACCTTTACTCCAGACTTTTCACATTTACATTTCTGACAACCACTAGTGGTGAAATTCCAATGATCCTCCAAACATCTATCGCACTTCTTGCCACCAACACCCGGCTTACAAGTACATTTACCAGTCTGAGAATCACATTGCGAGGAAACGGATCCGATTGGGTCACAATCGCAATCCATACAGCCATCGCCGAGCGCAAAACCCCACATATTAGTACCACACGAGGCGCAATTATACCCAATAACACCTGGCTTACAAACACACTCGCCAGTCTCGACATCACACTGCTGAGTACCGAGCTGATCGCACTCACAGGCCTTACAGGACTTGGCAACGATTGGGTCGCCCCAATGCCAGTCGGCACATCGCTCGCAGTGGATTCCAGCTGTGTTGTTGAGACATCGTAAGCACGCGCCTGTTCTCTGGTCGCACGAGTCGAACGTTCCAAGGTCGATGTTGCCGTTGCACTCGCAAGGCAAGCACTTGCCGTTCGCGATCGTCGGGTCGCCGTAGAAGCCTGGTGCGCATCGCTCACAGAACTGACCGTAGTAACCCGGTGCGCATGCGCAGTAGTAGACTTTCTGGGCGTTCGCGTCGTAGTTGCAGCTGTCTGCGAATACGTTTGTCTCGTAGGGGCCTGGGCATGGACACAGACGGCATTCGCTAGCTCCGTTGCCGTACTCGATCAGGTAGTGGCCTAGTTTGCACTTCTCGCACATTTTACCCTCGGTGTTGTCGCGGCAGTTCAAGCATTCTCCTGTTTCTTGGTCGCATTGGTCCGAGTGACCGTTACAATTGCATGGTACGCAGTTGAATAGACCGGGACCGTTTCCTTTTACTTTATAATATCCATATTCGCAAGCCTCGCACGAATATCCACGATAATATGGTGGACAATAGCACATCTCAGCACCACTGGCCTCAACCGTGAGATTACCAGCAAACTCAACACCATTATCAAACGTGACCTCAATCAACGAAGACGGATGCAATCGGGAGTAATAAGTACCACGGATCTTGACCTCAGACAATGAAGCCAAAACCATCATGAGCTGCTCACGAGTAGCCGGCGAGCCAGTATGCAAATGATTAAACTTACTCTCGATAAGATCAATCGAGTTCGAAAAGATCGAATTATCCGCCGATGGCTGATTAAGACTCGTATGNGCGAGCGTCATATTGGCGCCGACGAGGATAAGATCGGGCTTGATTTGAGGCGAAAGCTGGGAGTTTTCAGGCGCGCTCAGTCGAACGCTGTACTTGACAGTACCGCCATAAGAGGTCACCTTATTGCCGGTGTAACTGGACGGTGCGCTCCAATATATTGTATCTATAGGAGAGTCGTTATCGGCGTTGCTATGACCGAGGCTCAAACCACCCTCTTCATCGTCCTCACTCTTAATGATCTCTAGAGAGATGTCGCTTTGGTTGGCGCTCGTCTTGGCGTTAGCTAACCGCCAGTCTCCTCTCATATCCTTCACTGGTCCGTAGTAGAGATCGGCCATTATACACTGACTTGTCTGTCCGAAACAGAAGCAAGGTGTGCAGCCTTTCGGGTTGCGACTCTCCAAGTTGAATGTGCCCGGTTTACAGTGCTCGCATCGGTCGCCGTACGCGTTCTCTTTGCAGAGACATTGAGCCGTTAATGGGTCGCAGATTTGCGTTAGAGCGCCTTCTTCGTGACAGTCGCATTGTTCGCAACGAGGGAAATTCCAGTATCCGGCTTTGCAGCGGTCGCAACGTAAACCATCCGTGTTTTCTCGGCAGTGACATTGACCAGTTTGCTTATCGCAAATAGTATCACGATTCACGGTTCCATCGAGCTCGCAATTACACTCTTCGCAGCCATAGATGCGATGGAAGCCGTAGTAGCCGTCCAAACATTGACTGTTCTCGGAATTGGGCGGGCTAACGCAATCGCCCGTCACATCATCGCAATTTCCGGTCGGACAATCGCATTGACGGCAGTTAGGGAATCCGAAATAACCAGTCTTGCAACGGTTGCATTGACGTCCGATTACGTTATCGCGACAGTCGCATTTACCTCCGAATGTGCTGCAGATTTCAACCGCTTCTTCTTTTGTGCCTTGTGGGTGGCAGTTGCATGGTAATGCGCCGTCGTTGTACTTTACCGCTAGCGACATCACTGATCGATCGCAGAAATCAGAAGTATAAAAGTCAATATGGAAGTGTTGTTGCGATGCGCATCGAGTAATAAAATCGCTGGTCTGATCGATGGGAGTAAACGAGAAAATATCAGGCGTGACGTCATTGGCGGACGCCAAAAGAGCATAATCGATCCAAATATCTTGTCCGTTCTGATTCAACTGATAAGTTAGAGTGTTAATATAGTCGGCCGAGAACGTGTCCGTATTGGGAGCGAATTTAACAATGGCACGACAGCCACTCGTCGATGGACAATAGGCAGCGGTGAATGTGCCGTTCGTTTGACGATCGAGGAACACTGTAACGCCAACATTCGGGTGATTCGGTTGGTAGTAGTGCACGAGAAGCATTTGCTCACTGCCTGGCTGGCGGTTTTGCTGGTCTACTTGGACTGTAACTTCAGGGTAGTAATTGTGCAAATAGACAACTTTGTCGAGAGGTATATAGTCATAGGCGGCGCTCGATCGGCTCGGATCTTGTCGGATCGCGTTTGTGTTCGTCTCGGCTTCGATTTTGTTAAAAACGAACCTCGAGTACTCTAATGGGGTGCATCGTTTATTCTTAACCAAACAATACGGCGCCATTTTTATGTAATTAACATGGAATCTGTCCTTTGGAACGAGAGTTATCTGATTGATAAGTACTTCACGGCCTCCAGCGCGGATTGTAATAGTCGCCGAGTCTTTGCCATCAATCGCCAATGGTTCATTAAACTCATTCGAGAGTACGACTTCACGGCAAAGTGTTGTTATATTGCATTTGTATAGGTAGACTTTTCCATTTTGTCGGCGATTCGAGTCCGAGTGTGAAATCTCGACATTGACTTGTTGTCCATCGTTGTTCAAGTTCATGAAATCGAGCAAGAGAACATATTGGCCTTGACTTGGGAATTTAACGTTTCTTGAGATCGAATTTTGATTGTTCAATTTAAGCGCGATTGCTGGTTTTACATAAGAGTGATTAAACTCTTTGAAAACGTCCAAATTGACCATTCGATTCGAGTCGATTGTGTCGGTTTCTGGGTTAAACAGTCGATATGGGCCGAAGTTTTCAATCGACGGATAATTATATTGGATGCAAGTCTCGTTTGTTCGGTAGTCTTCGCATGCTTTAATCACGTCCTGTTTGAGAACGGTCGACTCGTAGTAGTGCGATGGAATGAGCACGAAATAATCAATATAGAGATTATCAACATCACTCTTGAAGCTAAACTCATACTCGGCGTTTTCTAGCTCGAGTATTAGCGCGTTTATCTTGTCTACCGTCACCGTTTCAAACGACGGTTGCGAGTTTGGCAAGAGATACAAAGTAGCTCGTTGTTCATCGCCTTCGTTGCTCAAATCCCTTACTCTCACCGACAACTCGGATATATTCAAGTTTTTATTGAGATATCTAACGACCATTCGATACGTTCCCGATTTGCTAACACTCACGTTTTGAGAGACTTCTCCCACTATCTTATTGAGGTGTACATAACCTTTCCAAGAGAATCTCGGAAACAAGTTCTCATCGAACGTGTATCGGACTTGTTTGTTGTTGGCGAGACCGTCTTCGATCTCATATTTGAGCTGATGCAAGTCGGGTATGTAGTGACCGGGTGCTGGTTGGTCGCATTTTTGTCCGACCATGTTCGGCAAGCAGGCGCATTGACCTGTTTGTCGGTCGCAGTTGTTATCGTAAGAGGTTCCCGGATGACAACCGCACTCTTGGCAACCAAATATGTTGTTTCGCTCAAGCGAGAAAAATCCCGATTTGCATTCGTTACAAGCGACGGCATCAACGAACAACTTGCAAACGCATTGACCCGAATTCAAGTCGCACAATTCGAGCTCGTTTAGAGTTCCATCTCGGTTGCACTCGCATTTAGAGCAGCCTTTCTCTGGGTCGTTGCCCAAACCGAAGTAGCGATCCTTACATTTGTCGCATTGACGACCGGTGACGTATTCTTTACATGGACATACGATACCAGCTGACATTCGGAGTTCTTTGTTGCAGCCTGGGAAATGCTCGGCCGTTCCTTTCGGGTGGCAGCTACAGCGTTCACAAAACGGATAGTTAAAAAAGTCCGGTGCGCATTCCGAGCATTTATCATTGTTGAAGTTGGACTTGCAATTACATTTGCCTGTTATCGGATCGCATGATTGACCGATCGTTCCGGAGTTGTCGCATTGACATTCGATACACTCTGGGTATTTGTAATATCCAGGTGCGCATTGGTCGCATTTCGATCCACTTCGGCCTTCTTTACAATTACATTGTTGTTGACTACCATAGAATGTACATGATGTGCCACGAGAACCTTCTTCATCGCACTCGCATGGCAAGCATTGTGGGAAATTGTAGAATCCAGGCGCGCATTCATTACATCTCTCGCCAGCATAGTTAGCCGCGCAAATACAGCGACCATCGAGCTTATCGCACACCTCACGCTCAGTTCCAACGTCGCAATTACACAACGTGCACATTCGCTCGCCGAAATATCCATCGGCGCACTGATCGCATCTCACGCCCGTATATCCGGCTCGGCAGACGCACTGACCTGTCTCTTTGTTGCAGTTGTAGTCGAGAGTTCCCTCACGGTCACAATCGCACGCTTTGCAGTTAGGGAATCCGTAGTATCTTTCCATACATTTGTCGCAATTCGGGCCCAAATAGCCGAACTTGCAGTTGCACGGCGCGTTACATTTCTGGTCCGAGCGGCCGTTTATGTCGCAGTCGCACTTGCGGCACGTTGGCCAGTCTGTGTAGCCGTTCGCGCATTGCTGGCATTTGTAGCCTGTGTATTGTGGCTTGCACTCGCATTCACCAGTCAATGGGGCGCAGTTTCCCGTCGAGTATGGGTTTTCACAATCGCATTTTCGGCAAGCGTCCACTGAGCTAATTGAAACGCCGAATGGTCTATAATAGCCTGGAACGCATTCGTGGCAGTTAATTCCTTGAGTGTTATGCTCACAATCGACGCAGCGACCACCGCCCGAATAATTTCCATGAATGTCAATACTCAAATTATTCTCATCGACTTCTGGGTCGTAAACACACTGACTCGAGTGGCCATAACATTGACACGGTTCGCATTCGAACTCTTGTCCTTCTCGATTTGGTTGCCATTTCTTTTGTACAAAGCCATCACAACATGTCTCGCATTGATCGCCGCAAGTATTATGCGAACAACGACAGATCAGCTTGTCCGGAGTGTAAGGATTCGAGGCCTCGCAGTGTTGCGCATGACCGTTGCAAACGCAGCGGCCGCCAATCGATATATCACGAATACTGTAAAAGTATCGTCGAGTGACAGTGGGATCCTGTTTAGCGACAGCCATCAAATGTCCGAGAAGATTCTTGGTTCTCATTAGACGTAGACGAACATTTGTAGCACGTGTCCATTTTTGAAGCAAATCAGCATGAGTGAAGTTTTTGGCACTTGGTCGATTGTTAACCAACGAGACTAGGATCTCTCCTCCCTCGACCGGAAGCACTTTAGAGTAGTCAGTAGTACAAATAACGTCATCGTCGCGGCCAATTTTTCGATTAGCTGTGGCGTTGAAGAAGTTGTAGCAGTCCGAAGGCGTATCGGCGAAATACTGCCACGGTTGGAACGTTTCTCCGTAGTCGACCGATTTCTCGAGAGACCAAACACCCGGTCGTGGCGAATTCGCCATTTTGATATATATATAGGCCACATGGAATTCCTGTCCGAAATCGATAGTTAGATTAACTTGGTTGAAATCCAAGGATCGAGATAGAGGCGGCGATTGCCACCATTTATCAGTTCCGTCTATCGAGTAGTTTGCGTGATGATTCTTCTGTGGATCGCTCGGATCACAGTACTCACAATATTGACCCTGAATTAGATTAGCATAACTCGAGGCTTCACGATCAGTGGCACTAGATCCAGTGAGCTTACAATAGAGCTCAGGTTCTCGTACACCTTCACCACATGTGGCGGTCGCTGCAACCCGTTTATTGGCGACTAGATTGAAATAGGGTGGCGTGAGAATGGCTGCATTTGTAAATCCGACTGCCACCAATATACATAAACAATTTGATAAGAGTAATTTCGTCCGCTTGGTTAAAAACATCTTCCGAGAATTTGCATCGCTTATTTAAACCACTCGGCTTTTTTTCGTATATTATTAAA
>JGI24217J29970_1033199_pt1 | contig 11469 bp, 1 predicted proteins | sample EnhBioin_Aerobic_FD_29970 | JGI IMG/M metagenome (IMG submission 29970) | reverse complement strand
TTTATTAGCTGTAGTTGAGGGTTTACCCAACAGTATAAACGATATGAAATTTTTCAGCTTGAGCATGATTACTTGTTGCTGCAACTTCTGGTCCTTGAAGACCTTGAATTAGATAAAGATAAAGATCACGAGGACCACGGATAATAGAGAGTCCATTACTCAGTCTTTCAATCATAAACAAGTTGTTTCCAGTAGCCTGAGTTTTTTGATCACATGCAACTTTGTTATTTCTTGGATTAATTTGTAATAATTGACCAGCCCAACATTTTAATGTTAAATGACTTCCAGGTAATTGACGAAGTTGAAATTTTTCGGCTTCACCAACGGTCTTCTTGATAGCCCTGAGGGTATATGTTGTTGTCGAGACCGTTACGAAATTGTGTGTTGATTGTGACCTCAATGCAATTGACACATATGGAAAAATTTTTGCGAACAGATTATTGACACCAACTGATGTCGTGTTGCAGATAACTTTTTTATGAAGTCCATCTGTTGTAATATAAGTACCATAAATTGATCTAAGTGCAATTCGCTTGTCAATTTCCACAACTCTGAATATACATTCTCTTTCTTTTCTTGTATGAATTGCCAATAATTTTCCTTTTGAAGTACATGAGGCAAAATATGCTTTTCCATCTCTTTGTACAGAAGTCTTCAAATATGCTTCTTCAGGTCCACAACTTTCAAGCCATAACATGGTTTCATTGGATACTTGTTCTTGAATAACCATTTCTTTATTGGTAATTGCAAGGAACGATTTTTGATTTTCACATCGTGATTTAAGAGAAAGCATGACCATGGATGGAGGTTCTTCAAGAACTTCAAATAAGTAAGCATGATTTTGTAAACAAACATGAATCCATTCATTCTTTTCAGATAATGATGGTGCTTGAAAATAAGTTGTTCCTTCTCTTGAAATCTGAAGTACAGCAAAAATATTATCTTTGTCTTTAAAATATACTTTGGTAATGACAGGGCTTGATTTTACGAGGACTCTTCCTTGAAATTGAGTTCCATTATCAAAAGAATAAAGATCGATTCCACCATTAGATAATCTACAATAATATGTTCTCCAAGCTTCTTGTTTTTGTAATTTCATTTTTAAGAATCCTTCTTTTTCAACTTGATGCTTTAAATTTTGGAGATAACAGAATTGGAGTTCTCGTTTAGAGATTGTTGCAACATCATAAAGATGAAGTAATAAACGTGATATACATTCTTTTTCACTAATTTTAAGAATTTCTTTTTGATATTCCCAACTATCACTCCAAAATTCCAATTCAATAAATCCTTTTTCAATTTCTCTTGTTACTGATACCCAATTATCTTTTCGAATTTTGGAGGATGACCAGATGATGAATCCTTCTAAGGAATTAAATAAGAATAGTCTTGTTGTTGACACCATGATAGATTGAGTTTCATTAATTTTTGTATGGTAAACATATTTATGGGTTTTCCATCTTCCTTTTTCAAGAACAAATTGAAGAATTTGTTGACCTTCGGAATGGGAAGGAGAAAAGGATTCAATTTTGTTTGTACTACCAATATATCTTGGTAATCTGACACGTCTATACATGTCAGGTATTTTCTCTGCTTTAAAGGAGTTTTGAGCCCCAGTTGCTACTTGATCAATACCATCACAAATTCCAGCAACAGGTCTCATAATAATACCAACTGCACCTCTTCCAAGCCCTTTGGCGACACCTAGTGCACCTTCTTGTTGGGCTCCTTTATAAGGTTCAATGAAAATTCCAGTAACTCCATGTAATACTCCTTCTCCAATTTTTTTAGCTCCATATAAAAATCCACTGGCAACATTGGAAGGAGCGTTTTCAGGATTTTGTTTTTCAATTCTTCTTTCTTTTTCGAATTCAGGATTTGCAGATAATTTTGCAGCAATACCACCAACATCATAAAATGTTCTTCCTGCACCTCCAATTACACCATTAAATAATCCGCTTGCAAGTTTTGCTGATCCATCTGCAAGCCCTCTACCTAATCCACTGATACCATCTTGTTGAGCACCTCGGTAAGGGGCTTTAAAGAATGATGATACCGAGATACCAACATTCGATACAGCATAACCAAGTCCTGAAATATTGGAATTTGCTAGTACTTGAGGAATCCATCCTACTTTCCAACTTTCAGCAAAGAATTTTCCGATATCAGTAAGAATATCATTCATAGGTTTGGTAATTTCCATTTCTTTGTATGGGGGAATGGTGATTGAAGCACGATCGATATTTCCAATGAGATCAAGAATCATGCCCATATTAAGACCCAATCGAAATTGGTCATCAATTTGTTGAAATGCATTAGTCTTTGTACGACCTTCTGCAACTGCTGTAAAACTAACAAACACCTTTTGTGGCAAGAGCGCGAGAGCATCAAAATGGGATTTTGAGACATCAAGTTCAGAATCAGGTAAGATCAAGGATGTTGGGACATTATTAAGAATTTGTTGTTCTTGATGATAACCAACTAAAAGGATATTTGTTATAATATGAGTCATATAATCAATAACTGCTGATAGGAATACTTCATCGATAGCAAGATCAAGAGATTTGATTTGAACACAAAATGTCTTCATATACAACATAGGATCAAATTTCAAATCTCGGTTCGCGGAGACTGTTAACCAAGGAGCTGATCGTTCACTTGGACATAGAACGATAGGATGTGGAGTATTGTACAACTGATTATCAATTTGGATACGGCCAATACTAATTTCCAATTGATCAGTATTGAAATTGGCGTTTCTTTGAAGATCAACAGCCACATTATGTAAACAAATATAAGCAAGTTCTTGTGGTTTTTGATCAATCACAGAAATTCCAATACTCATTGGTCTTGCTTCTACACTTGCGATCTTGACATGAAATGATTTTGGAGGTGGAGGATGATCACCCATCGACAGAACTTCTTGAGATATGATAATATAACCAAGTTCTCTTTGTAATTTTACATTTCCACGGAAGACAATTCCATATTCCATTTTGAATGAAACACCTGCTGCAAATTCTTCCATTGCAAAAGCTTGTGTCCAATGAAGATCAAGTTCTTTATCAAAATCTCCCAGGATTGTAAAATCATCACCATGAGGTGCTAAATAATCACTAACAACAGGCATTGTAAACAACCATCCTGGTGGAAAATCGAAATTCACATTTGATTCTCCTTTCTTGAAGTCTCTTGTGAATGGAGGAAAGGCAAGGGCAATCCTGAGGTCTCCCACATTGGATCCAATTGGAAAGTATAATGGCATTTGTTTTCTGGCATGAACAGCGAGAGGTCGACTTGATTCTGCCAATTTGACCACCAGAGGATATTCAGAATTATTAACCAACATGAATGAGGGAAAAATTTCAATAATAGTGGTTTTCGAGAATGATCTTGGTCCTTGTTGACTTGAAATTGAAATTATGAAATTCCAATCTGCGTTTTGAATAGCAACAGCAGTACCATTTGCAGTTGGTGCTTTCAGATCAATTGGATCATTAAGTCTACCATCTGCTCCAACTCTAATTTGAAGTGTACTTGTTGGAGAATAACATAAAGTCTTTTGTTCATTTGACAACAACGAATCTTCGAGTTGTCCAGCAAGCATTTTACCATCATAAAAATAGTGAAGTGGTAATTGAGTATGATTAAGAATCCAAAAGTCTGAATAAAAATGAATTGATTTTGTGAATCCGTTGTTTGTCATGTCGACAGAGACTAAGACTTTGAGAGGATGACTCCTTGATTCTTTAACATGATCTGGATAGAACAAAAATGGTGTTGGTTCAATAACACTTAAAGTAACCAAATCAATAGGTTGAGGGCTGAATCCAACAAAAGAGACAATCAATTGGCCAAGGGTTGTGGCAGGTTCAGCTTCATAAATACTTTGATTTTGTCCTTGTTTCAAAATTGTAAATTCAGTTGAACCGATCTTATAATGAAGATCAGAAGATAAATTATTATGAACTTCAATTTCAGGACATAAATAAATGACTTGATCAAAATTTGAGCTTTTGAGTTTGGTGTATCTAATAGCACCGCTACAACTCCAGCTACGGCCATCAGCGGCTTTTCCTTCAAGTGATTTACAAGGATCCCATTGAATCCAATCCCATTCAGAAGAAGGTCTGATTTTGAGAGTGAATTCATCAAATTTTGCGATTTTAACAGGGAAATAAAAATATGAATCAGCATCAACAGTTTGAATTGGGAGAGGAGCAACATCAGGACGAGTTGGATGAATATATAATTCTACATTTTTACTTGTTCCATTGTATAGTGTCCAGTTACTTCTTAAACAAATTGTTTTTGCAAGATCCTTGGTAATAACCTCACAAACGAATCGAGAGTTTGAGACGGTGGTGACAGATCCAAGTGACACCGTTGGTAATGCGATATCATCCATTTGGAATTGAAAGCTTTGATGATGAGTTGAGTCAAATAAAGGTCTTTCTTCTCCATCTGAAATAACAAAGGAAGGTCCAACATCAGGAAAACATCCCACCTGGTGACCAGTGTGATTGACGATAGCAAGCGCATAAGTTTGTTTTCTTGAAATTCTTGTTGCTCCTTTCTTTGCTCTACTCATCATTTGAGATGCATATGCGTGAGTTTTAACTAATCTTTCCAAGAAATGAGTTGTAAGGGTGATGTTCAATAAAGAATTCTCACAAACAACCAATTCAACATCCACGAGTTTGGCTTCGGAGATAACACATAATTTAATTGGGTATGGTTCCAAAACAGGTTCCCATGCTTGAATAGGGTCATTATACGATAAAACTGAAGCAACAACAGCAACATCAACACTTAACTCATTAATATCTCCATCTTTGAGGATTTTGAGTAACAATGAAATTTGTTCAAGAGAAGCCTTTGCTAATGGAATACTATAATTTGTAAAATTTGTATCATCAAGAACTTGAACTTCAATTGTTTCAGGTGCCTTAATTTCTACAGTTACATCTTGGGCTTTTTGTTTTGGAAGATTTGGTTGTGATGAAGCTTCTGAATCGGAAGCAATCAGAGAGGAGTTTCCCATTAATGTTGATGGAGCAGGTTTTGATTGATGTGCAGCTAATTCTTCAAAATCCTTCAACATTGGTTCAAATAATCTTCCAATCTTTGCTAATGCTGCAATATCACTAAATGTAATTGTTGCATTAATTGGAGTATCAACTCTAAGTCGAACAAATGCAGCTCCACGTGCTGATTCATCATGATTCAAACTCAATGAAAGTGGTCTCATAACCTGGACCAAATTGAAAGGTGCTTTTTTGAGAGGATCATATTTCGCAGTGAATACATCAAGATTCTTAACACCCATTTGTAATGCAATTGCACCTGATTGTTGTTCAAGATAATTCATTTTCATTTGTTCTAAATTCAAAATCACAGCTTTAAGTTTTTTTGTTGCAGGACAATCTCCTTCTTGAGCGACCAACATAATTTCAGGAGATGTTAAGATCATATCAAGTTGAACAATTTCATTTGGAAGGATAATAACATTTGTACCGGCTCCTTTGGGGTACACTTCATCCATTTTATCCAAACAGACGAACATTTCCTTTCCCATCGGTAAAATATGAAGGATAAATGGTCTGAAGAAAATTGGATCTGCATAGACTTTTGGTTTTGTTGCAAGAAATGTAATTTGGACTCGTTTTGGTTTTGGAATTTCAATATTAATTGAAACACATTTTCCAACATCAGTTTTTGCAAGTTGGATAATTGCAGGTGGAGTAACTTGAGTTTCTGTGGACCTCATGGTATTAAGGACAGATAAGCTATCCACAGTTAATTTAATTCCTTGTGATAAGTTATTAAATTCATCAAAAGATAAATAAAATTCAGAAATGATATATTGAAGTAAAGGTGTTTTAACAACTTGACCATCAACAATATCTTCACCACTTCCAGTAAGAATATCAAAAGTTGTTTTCCCAATTGAAAAAATTAATTCAGTTTCTTGAAATTCTGGAGGTTCTTCTTCGGATCGAACTTCATGTTTAATATCGCTTGGGTGGAGTTTCATGAACGTTTGAGTATCGGTGGTATCAGATCTACAAGTTGGCTCCAAAATATTATTCAAAATAATTTTGATTAATAAGAAAATTGCATTTTCATCAGCTCTTGCTTCAACTTGATCGATTCTAGCATTAACACAGGTTTGTGGAAGTGTATGATCATCATCTCGTTTTGGTAAATCAATCTGGAAGGTTGCGTTTGGCAAGTTCAATACACGAGAGCTCTTTTGACTTGTTTTTGAAGTAGCATCAAGACCAACAATTGCTAAAATCAATCTATCAATAATGATTTCAGGTTTCTTTTCAGGTTCTGGTGCTTTGGCTTCAATAGTAGATTCATCATCATCAGATTCTGATTCTTCATCTCCTCTTTCTCTTGGTTCTTTCTTGGGTTTTTGGGATGAATCATCTCTTTTAACAAAGGTATCAAGAGGTACAGATTCCTCAGCACCATCTGCTGGTTTAGATTCATCTGTTGTTTTTGGCCCTCCTTCCACTTTCTTGTCACCATCGACTTTATCATCTGGTTTAGCATCAACATCAGTTTTGACATCAACAGCTGGTTGAGTCTCGGTTTTAACGTCTGATTCAGGTTTGAGTTCTGGTTTATCATCTTGAGGTTGGGTTTGAGTTTCAACATGAGCTGTTGGTTGAGCAACTGCATCAGGAGTCGCAGCAGGTCCAGCACCAACATCACCACCATCAGCGGCTGATAAGTCCCAATGGCCAGCAAAAGATCTTGTTCTTCTATCTTTTGCTTGTGCTTTGATCTGAGCCGCGGAGGCGGTTGTTGGAAATCCTCCTCTTGCAGCGTTTGGATCATCAGCAGGTGTTGCTGCAGGAGTAGCGACTCCTGACGGAACATTTGATCCACCTGGGGCTGGAATGGTTGATCGTGGGGAGGTAGCAGCAGGCGTTGCGGGTGCAGCAGTGGTTGGTCGAGGGGAGGTAGCAGCAGGTGTTGCGGGTGGAGCAGTCCCAGGGGTCTCGGCCGATGTTGTAGGAAATTTTCCTGAATTTCGGAAAGGATTTCCGCCAGCAGGAGCAGCTGAAGTTGGCGCAACAGGTTGTGCCGTCTTGGGAGCAGTTTCCGGAACAGGTGCAGCAGCAGGTGAAGGCGTAGCTGGTTTTTCTCCAGGTAAGGGTTGTCTCGCTCTTCTTGGAGGCACAGGTGGCGCAAGTTGAAATTGATTTCCAGTACTTGCTGCACCTTGTGAAGCAGCAAAATTTATAGGAATATTCAAAGTTGATGTACTTGGTCTTGAAGGAACACCAATATCACTTCTTGCAAAATTGACTGGACTAACAGGGGGAACACCCGGGTCTCTGGGAACTGGTACACTAACTGTTGATTTCATTGGATATCGCTGATTAAAGTTTTCAATTGAACCAGTAGAATGACCACCAGAAGATGATTTGAGTGTATCTCTATCTCCAGCGCCCATAACTTTAATATTACTCATTGATTGCCTAAGATTTTCTTTTGAACCAGAAGGTGTACTTAATGCTGCAGATCCTGTTCTTGGTCTTGCTGGAGGACTATTTCCCATAACACTGATTCTCTTCGTGAGTGTATCTCGTTCAGCAGCTTCAGCATTCCAAGTTTGATTTTGTTCACAAGTCAGACTTGGATGATCAAAAGACAAACAAGATAAACACAATAGAGTACTACATCCAGGACATTTTCGTTTTGCACTTTTTCCAATAATTTGAGCATAACGAACTTCTTGTTTACAATATGGACAAGGAAAGCTCTTAACACCTGCAGCAAGACTTCTTTTTTCAAGCTCAGGTAATTTTGATAAAGGAATTAATTCATTTTTAATGCTAATCTTTCCAAGATCAAATTTCCAATAAGCTTTTCCAGATGGAGATGAAGGTAAGAACACATAAGGATTATCAACTTCAATACGATATAAAAATCCGTCATTTTTAACAGAGACTCGTTTTTGAAGAACAGGTCCAGTGAGGGATTTATGCATAGCAAGCATTTCTTTTGCATAATAAATTAATTCAACAATAGCATGGTGATGGTATAACAAAGACAATGAGGTCATATTCATAAACAATTCTGCAACATGTGGACCTGTTTTGAATGTTTCAACTTCAAATTCAATAAAATTCTTTGCTGTAACAAACAATTCAGAAGGCCTTGGTTGAAGTGAATCACTTGTTGTTGCTGATTTCTCCTCCACTTCACCTAATCTATTTTGAAGAATTTGTTGTTCTTTATTAGCTTGGGTTTTCCACAAGATGTTAACCCAGTTATTCCTCTTGGAAAGAAAGGACAAAGTAATGTTCTTCAAATTTCCTTTGATTTGGGCAGTTTCATCAGATCTGACTAAGGTATGAAGAGCCATTTGATGTAATTCAACTTTCAAAATTTGAATTGTTTCTTTACTAACTGCAATTGTAACATCTTTTGTTACTTGCATATCAACTTTTGCAAGTACCTTTCTTGGTTCATTCTTTTTCATTTCTTGATCGACTTTCTCAACTTCAAGAATTGCTTTTTCGAGTTGACCAATTGCTTTCATATCAATTCCTTTCATAAAATGTAATAATCTCACCAATGTATGACGATTAATATCAACATTAAGACCTTGAATACGAAGAGCAACATCAACTGGAATATCTTTAAATAATGGGGAATCCGGTGGAATCACAACCAAATCTGTTTCTACCATTTTCATTCCTTCATTAGAGGAAATCATATATCGTTTATAACCAAGTGTAGTAGTAACTAACTGATCTTCAAAATACAACTCACCAAGTTGAAGAGCAACCTTGATAATATGAGTGTTGACAGTACAATTCATTCCAATAGATTTCATTGATAATTCCATTACTGATTTGGTTCCTCCCAAATTTTGTTCTAATTCAATAGAAATACCATTGATATTAAAAGCAAAAGCTCCAATTCTTACATCTTTTGTTGGAAGTGCAAGTTCTTTTGTGGGTTCTGGTTCTTCTGCCTCGTGGGTATCTTCTTTTGCCCAGATTTTCAGTTCCTTTTTTCCACTGACGACTGCGTTCGCAATAGTCCTTGCGACTTGAATCGCAGTACTAATTTTTTGAGGAGTAACAACCATTTTAAGTAATGACATAGTTCCTTGACACCTAAATTGTACAGCATCAACAGGTGCCATAAGTACTTCGGCTGTACATTCCAAATGAACGTTAAGATCACGTGGAGGTGGTAAATCTGACACAAGATGAAGACCAAGGTCATCGACGATGAAAGCGGACATGGACTCAATTTGAACATGAAATTTATCGTAAATTGCATCATCACGTTGAGCTTCATCAAAACGAGCGGATAAATCACTTTTTGCTGCCAAATGACCCAAATTGATAATCACAGCACTAGTATTTAAATCCCTTGCTTTACTTGGGAAAATAATTGTTGGTGCATGAATATCAATATCAAGGTCCAATGCAAGACGGTCATCAAGTGCTTGTTTTAAAGCATCCATGGTTCCTTTATTCATCTTTTGAACTTCTTGGTTTAACAATTCTTCAACTAAATTCTTCAAAACCTCGCTTTTGTTTCCAATACCAAAAACGGAGACCAAACGTTTAAAGATAGGATTACAAAATCGAATTGAAATTGGTCTTCCAACAACTTTAACTTCAAGATCTTTCTTTGGCATTCCTTTTTGAGCAAGTGGTTTGACTTGACAAACAATTCCCATAAAATCAGATCCAGATTCTTCGGGGACCAAGAGGGGATAGGTTTTTCCAGGGAGTGTATCCATGTCACAAATACATAATGAATGCATACTAGCATCAAATGATTGCCATTCATTTCTCAATTTTGCAACTAATTTTAAAACTGAAAATGTTCCATAAATCAATGTGTTTTCATTACGATCACGGTCTCCATCTCGAATTTCCCAAACAAACTCTTTCAATTTTACATCAATGAATCCTTTGACATAGTCATTTGGATATTTTGTTGTATCAAGTTTCAGATCAACAACTGGTTTATTCATGATTGCATAAATAGCTCTTTGATCTTCAGTTTTCTTCTTTTTTCTCTGTTCTTCCACATCCGCCTTTGTTTGATCAATGGATTTTCCTTGAAAGAATAATCCAACACCAGTAAAGAAATGATTCATTTCTTGAGTACTTTCAAGTTGTTGAGTTGAATCATGTTGAACTTTTGCTCTGTGATAACTTCCCATATATTGTAATTGCTGGACAGAATATTCTTTTTCCATTTCAGCAATAGCTTTTTCGTTGGCAGCGGTTTTGATAGAAGCAGATTTCAACAAGTGATAGTCTTCGTTGGCTTTAATGAATTTTTTAATGGAAGGCCAACTCGATTGATTCTTCTGATATCGTTGTCGATTTCTAATACACAGAAAGGCATATTTCCACCATTTTAAAGATCTTGCTGGTGTCATCTTCTTGTGACGAGGACGTGATTTATACAAACTCACGTGCTCAAGACGAAGAGTAAAGTTTTTGGTCCAAAAGAGGAGATTTAATAAAGAGTGAAATTGAGAAGAATCAAGACAAAGTCTTAATAAAGGACAATCAATCATAACAACCAATTTTGGATTATCTGGAGTGAAAGTCTTGGGATCATCATTCGAATCCAAAGAGACCTTCACTTCAGCAGTAAAAGGTGCTAAAATATAATCGTATGGGAGTGGTCGAGACTTGGTAGGAACTAATTCCTGCATTTTGGAGATCAAATCCGTGTTTGTCTTAAAATTTGGGAGAGGCATGGAAAATGGTTTTTTGGTATTCATGTAGATTGATAAAGTGTTGAGATTTACAATCTTAAAGACTTTTTTGGATCCAGGGACAGGTGGAACTTTTTTCCAGTCCTTTCCAACAGAAGTGAAGCTGGCAGATTCTAAGGTGATACCAAAAGAAAATGGGTTGGGGCTTGAACAACTATCTTCAAATCGCATGTGAACATTCCGGACTGTCACTTCAATGTTTTCGATAATTTTAACCACATAGTCCTCAATGAAGGCTGGATTATCTGCCTTGGGTTCAACGGGCTGACCAGTAGCCATATGTTCAGAAAGTGCTAACAATTTTAATTTGGAAGAAAAGACTCGCTTTTCCAAATCTGCTTGAGTGTCATTGGGATGAAAAGAAGGGCAGGCAATGACACACAAATCCTCTAGGATTACTCGTGTTGGGTCAACTCCAAGTTTGGCCAGTTCTGGGATCTCCACAACTAGTTTGCCAATAAGGCCTTCCTTGATTTCCACAGGAAGTTCTAGTTCTGCAAGAGCACTTTTCTTGAGATGGACCTCCCTAAGTTCTATCCGACCCATGGAGGCTTTGGTGTTTTCCAGACCTTCCAGATATTTCCCAAGAAAGCGATCAAGCAGCAATGAGAGGGCCCAGTTCATTGCCATGGTAGTCTAGCAATTCAAAATTGCACAAATATTGGTTTTCTGAAGTTGTCGTTTAG
>JGI24217J29970_1002154_pt1 | contig 11553 bp, 10 predicted proteins | sample EnhBioin_Aerobic_FD_29970 | JGI IMG/M metagenome (IMG submission 29970) | reverse complement strand
GCGGCAGTGCCAAATGAAGAATGATGTCGCGACGTTCAAGCTGTACACGGCGTTCGAGGCAAGCGACCCGGGGACCGACAGCACGCTCAATTGCGCCACCCGAGAGTTTTCCGCCCGCACCGGTGAGCAATGGTCGGCTCCGTACCGGATTCTCGCCGGCGAAGCCCTTTACCCCGTGGGCAAGAAGCTGTGCGACTGGGACGCCAAGGGGTTCTTCCAGCGGTTTTCGTTCTGATCGCCGAGCTCGGGTAGCGCGTCGGCGGTCGCCCGGTGCGCCACGCCGCTCCCGACTGCCAGCGTTCGGCGCACCCGTTGGCGAGACCACAGGATCCGCCGCGCGCGCCATGGCCCCCCACCCCTTGCCGCTCGCCTGCGCTGATCGGCTGGTGGTCGCTCACGCCAACGTTACCAGCGGACGGGGCGAGAGCACCCGCGTCGTCATCGTGAATTCGGAGCGGCAGGCCTCCTACCCCCGGAATTGTCGTCCGTTACAGCGCAATGCTCTGCGGCCGCATTGGACCACACTGAAAGTCACGGCAAGCCTGGCAAGCCCAGCTCCTTGAGAAAGGCATTGTGTTTCTCCCTTGCCTTCTCGATGTTCTGCGCCAGAGCAATCAATTCGGCGTTGACCTCCTCCAGAACCACTTCCTCTTCCGCTTGCGCCGTGCTGATGTAGCGCGAGATGTTCAGGTTGTAGCCGTTGGCCTCGATTTCATCCATAGCCACGCGGCGGGCGTAGCGGTCTGCTTCGCGGCGGAACTGATAGGTGACGATGATTGCGTCGAGGTGCTCCGGCAGCAGCCGGTTTTGCCGCTTGCCCTTCTCGAAATGCTCGGCGGCATTGATGAACAGCACGTCATCGGGCTTCTTGCATTTCTTCAACACCAGAATGCACACCGGAATGCCGGTGGAGAAAAACAGATTGGCGGGCAGGCCGATCACCGTGTCGATATGGCCGTCTTTCAACAGCTTGGTACGGATGCGTTCTTCCGCGCCACCACGGAACAGCACGCCGTGGGGCAGGATGATCGCCATCACGCCCTCGGGCTTCAGGTAGTGAAAGCCGTGCAGCAAAAAGGCGAAGTCGGCGGCGGACTTGGGGGCCAAGCCATAGTTCTTGAAGCGCATGTCTTCGCCCAGCGCGTCCGTCGGCTCCCAGCGGTAGCTGAAGGGCGGATTGGCCACCACCGCATCGAACTTCGGCATCCTGGCCGGGTTCATCTCGCGCAGCCTGTCCCAATCGTTGGTCAGTGTGTCGCCGTGATAAATCTCGAACTCGGAATCCTTCACCCCGTGCAGCAGCATGTTCATGCGCGCCAGGTTGTAGGTGGTGATGTTCTTTTCCTGACCGGCGATCTTGCCGATGGTGCCGCCCGCGTCCTTCAGTCGTTGGCGAATGTTCAGCAGCAGCGAGCCTGAGCCGCAAGCAAAGTCTAATACGCTGTCAAGATGCTTTTTGGGACCCGTAGCGGGTTCCTGGCTGTCCAGTGTGACGATGCCGGAAAGGATGCTGGAAATCTGTTGCGGCGTGTAGAACTCGCCCGCCTTCTTGCCGGAGCCGGCCGCAAACTGGCCGATCAGGTATTCATAGGCGTCGCCCAGCGTGTCTTTTTCGGTGGAAAAGTGTGCGAGCCCCTCGGCAATCGCCTTGATGATGGTGCAGAGCTTGGCGTTTTGCGCCGTGTAGCCCTTGCCCAGCTTTTCCGAATTCAGGTTGATCTCGGAAAACAGCCCGCCGAAAGTGCTGGCGAAGGATTCGTTCTCGATGTAATCGAAGCCCTTTTTCAGCGTATGCAGCAATTCCCCATTCTGCGTGCGCGCCATTTCCGCGATGCTGCCCCACAGGTAGGCGGGCTGGATCACGTAATGCGTCTTGCGGCGCATCTGCTTTTCAAACTCGGCGGTGTCCTCAGGGTTCTGCGCGTACCACACGGCCAGCGGCGTGCGGCGGTCGCCGACATCCAGCTTGGGGTAATCCGGCCCCAGCTCCTTGTGCGCCGCCGTCTCGTAGTTGTCCGACAGATAGCGCAGGAACAGGAAGGACAGCATGTAATCGCGGAAGTCGTCCGCGTTCATCGCCCCGCGCAGTTGGTCGGCGATGCCCCACAGGGTGTTGCCCAGTTGCTTTTGGTCCTGGTCGGTCATGTCATTTTTTATCCGTAGCCGGCCATGCATCGTGTTCTTGCTCCATCAACTCAGGATTGGCATAAGAACTCAAAGCGCCGCGCAGGCTTTTCTGGTCATTCTCACGTAACGCCGAGTCGGCAATCGCTTCTTCTGCCGCCATCTGTTGCAGCACGATTTGCACCAAGCGGAACTTCTCGGCGCGAGAGAAGTTGGCAACCAAGGGCAAAAGCTCGTTGATCGTCATGGCACGTTCTCCGTGCTGGGGAATCGTTGCTGCGGTATTTTCACAGTCCCGAGTCGTCCTTATGGCGTATAGCCATGGCTTTTTGGCTGATCGCTTCGATGCTCTCGTCCTCATTCATACCTTGCCGCCAGCCGGTATAGTCAAAGGGTTCGCGCTGGATCAGCGCAATAAAACGCTCCATCTCGATGTCACCCAAGTATTTGGCGAGAATTTGCGCTCCTTTTACCCGTATTTCGGTATCGGTCATCATGGAAAAATCTCCCTAACAAAATCAATGGGATGCTTGATGGCAAGCGTTTGGAAGATAGCGGCTTTTTTCAGGATGCCTTTATCGGTTGTCAAAAAACAGTCTGCCTCAGCCGTAACCGCACAAGCAATATGCAAGGCGTCCATCGCCTTCAGGCCGAGTTGGTGAAGCTGCCTGGCTTGCTCGATAAGCGAAGGTGTTTCCGTAATGTCGTGTTTCGCATATTTTCTCCAGTGGCCGATCTGTTCTTTGCGCTCCCAGAAAGGATTCTTTTCATTTTCGTAGTCGAGAATATAAGACCAGACCAGATCATGTTCACCCGACCGAATTGATTCCTGAATGGCCAGCTTGGCCTCCGATTCAAGGCGGATGACGAGGCTGGACTGATCATCGAATGGACGATTGAACATGCAATTGTCAAGGTAGAGTTTCATGTTTTACTCGTCACCAAGCACGGGAAAAAGCTGCTGCATCAAGCCCTTCTTGTGGGTCTTGAGCGCGGCGAGTTTTTGGGTTTGGGCGGTGATTAGTTCGTCGAGGTAAGCGAGGCAATCGGCGATTTCTTGTTGCTCGGGGATGCTTGGAAATATGACTTGGGCTCCAAGAATATTATCGCTGTAGAGCCTTTGAATGGCACCGACACTTGGTGCCCAATTAATCAGTTGGTAGAGATAGAATAGAAAGCCATCTGCAATTAATTTTTCGTTGTTATCGAGCCAAACGATGTTCGAATCTTGGAAGTAGGCAAGCTCACCTTTATAGCGAACCGTCCTTCCAATTGTTCCTGCGGCAGAAATAAGTACGGCCCCATTTTTCGGAAACGGAAAATTGTTCCTGTAGCTTTCAAAGATTTCTTGCGAAATATATGCGTCTGGAACACCGCCAAAAGTACCAATTTTATAAAACGGTATATCACCCCGAGGGTTGGTTTGCCCCTTGAAGATCCGCTTGCACATCCGCACGCTTCCGACTTCACTCAGCCGCTTCTCCTCCCACTTCCCCGCCTCCCGAAACCCGGGGAAGCGCAATCTGGGCAGGGTTTCGCCTTCGGCGGGGAAAAGCTTCTGCATCAGCCCTTTTTTATGGGTTTTGAGCGTGTCGAGTTTTTGCGCCTCCAGAGTGATCAGATCGTCAAGGGAAGCGAGGCAGTCGGCGATTTTTTGTTGTTCTTGTATTGACGGAAGGAAAACAATAAGGCGCTTAAGGTCATCGGTTTCGATCTTTCCTGCGCCTATACCTGTCTCATTGATTGGAACTCGCGATCCAAATGAAATTAACTGGTGGAGCAAGAAGGTTCCGCTTATGCCGTCGCCAATCTCTAACGCCTTAACATCTTGATTAAAGGCTACGTCAATGGTTGCTATGCCCATAGGAACCCGATTAAAGAGCATGCTTCCACGAACAAGAATTAACAGGCTCCCTTTTGGGGCAATACGCGTTCCATTTCCTATGGCTAACGCCGTTACATTCAATTCAGACTTATTGATGTTTGTCTCATACATGGACGAAGCACTGATCCAAGGTATTGAACCACCCCAATACTCGGCAACGTCTTTAGATGGCGTGCCACCAGAAGAAAACTTTGTGATTTCTCCCAACGGACATGAATGCCACTTCTCCGCCTCACGAAACTCAGGAAAGCGCAGCTTGGACACCAACCCGTGCTTCTCTGCCTTATTGCTCATACGCCCCCAGCCCTGAAATCTCGCGCGCTTGCGCGAGTTTGTGCAACAGCGGGATGAGGTCGTCCATCAGCGCCAGTTCGGCTTTGGTACGGGCTTTCCAGCCCAGTGCCAGCGGGGCCATGAGGTCGCTCAGTTGTTCGCCGTCGAAGATCATGCGGCGCAGGATGGCGTCGACAAAATCTTGCAGGGCGGCGGCAGCCAGTCCGTGCTTGCCGGCGATGTCGGCCAACTGGCGGGCATGCTTGTCGACCTTGAAGCGCTCGAAGCCGGCGCGGATGGCGGCTTCGTCCAGTCCCTTGCCCACTTCCAGCGTGTCGATGTAGTCGGCGATGTCGTCGCGCGCGTCGATGAACTTGGCGTCGGACTGGATGAGGCCGATGAGCTGTTCGCGGCTCATCTTCTGCTTGCCCGGTGTTTCGCTCGCGTAGCGGGCGATGAGCGCCATGATGTAGTCGTAATCGATGAGGGCGCTGGCGAACAGCACGAACTCGAAATCGAGCTGCTGCACCTCTGGATCGGCTTTCCCGTCGTGCTTGTCCTGTTGCGCTTTCAGGCGCTGGGCGGTTTCCAGATAGGTGCTGCGGAAGCTTAGTAACTGATCTTTCGGCAGGGCGGCCTCTATCCTGGCCTTCTGGTCTGGCTCAAGTTCGGTGTACTGGTCAAGCTGCGTCTTCAGGCGCTGCACTTCCTTGAAGCGGTTGACGAACTCGATGCGGGCGCCGTCGCCCTTCAGGTTGTAGACCTGCTCGGGTTCGCAGACCAGGTTCTTCTTTTCCATGAATCCCGCCATGCGCGCGACCGCCGCCTCGTACTTGCGGATGACTTCCACGGCCGGCTCGACCAGCCAGATTTCCTTGGCGGGCCTGGCGGCCTGGCCGGAAAAGAGGCCGATGGCGGCGTCGACCGCATCTTGTTGCTGGCGAAAGTCGAGGATGTTGCCGTAGGGCTTGGTGTCGTTGAGCACGCGGTTGGTGCGCGAAAGCGCCTGGATCAGGCCGTGGTATTTGAGGTTCTTATCGACGTAGAGGGTGTTGAGGTATTTGGAATCGAAGCCGGTGAGCAGCATGTCCACGACGAGGGTGATGTCGATCTTCTGCGCGTGGGGCAGGTCGGCATTGGGATATTGCTGGTCCTTGATGCGCTTTTGCACGTCCTGATAGTAGAGGTCGAATTCGCCGATGCCGTGGTTGCTGCCGTACTGGGCGTTGTAGTCGGCGATGATGGCCTTGAGAGCGGCCTTCTTCTTGTCGGGCTCCTGTTCGCTGTCGGCTTTTTCCTGCGGTAAGTCTTCCTGAATCTGCTGCACGTCCTGGTTGCCGTCGGCGGGCGGGGAGAAGACGCAGGCGATGTTGAGCGGCTGGAAGTCGGGGTCGGCGGCCTGTCGATTGTGCAATTTTTCGGCCTGCACGGTCTTGAACAGGGCGTGGTATTCGATGGCGTCGTTGATGCTTGCCGTGGCTAGCAAGGCGTTGAACTTGCGGCCGGCGGTGGCGGCGTCGTGCTTGGCGAGAATGGCTTCGACGATGGCCTTCTTAGCTAGCGCTTCGCCAGGCCTGGGTTGGATCTTCCCCTCAGGCTTGTAGTAATCGACATGGAAGCGCAGCACGTTGCGGTCTTCGATGGCGTGGGTGATGGTGTAGGCGTGCAGTTGCTGCTGGAAAATATCGGCGGTGGTCTTGTAGCTCGCCTGCCGGCCTTCGATCTGCTGGGTGCTGGCGTTCTGCTCGAAGATCGGCGTGCCGGTAAAGCCGAACAACTGGGCGTTGGGGAAGAATTCCCTGATCGCCTGGTGGTTCTCGCCAAATTGCGAGCGATGGCATTCGTCGAAGATTAAGACCATGCGCTGGTGGCGCAGCGGCTCCAGCCGTTCCTTGTAGTTGCGTTTGGCATTGTTGGCGGATGCGCCATCCAGCGCCAGGCCAAGCTTCTGGATGGTGGTGACGATGACCTTGTCGGCGTAATCGTCAGAGAGCAGGCGGCGCACCAGGGCTTCGGTGTTGGTGTTCTCCTCGACACAGCCTTCCTGAAACTTGTTGAATTCCTCGCGCGTCTGCCGGTCGAGGTCCTTGCGGTCGACCACGAACAGGCATTTGTCGATGTCCGGGTTGTCCTTGAGCAGGGTGGAGGCTTTGAACGAGGTGAGCGTCTTGCCGCTGCCGGTGGTGTGCCAGATGTAGCCGTTACCGCAGCGCTGGTGGATGCAATCGACGATCGCCTTGACGGCATAGATCTGATACGGCCGCATCATCAGCAGCTTTTGCTCGCTGGCCACCAGCACCATGTAGCGGCTGATCATCTCGCCCAGCGTGCACTTGGCGAGGAAGGTGTCGGCGAAGCTATCCAAGTGGGTAATTTTGGTGTTGTCCACGTCCGCGAACTGGTAGAACGGCAAGAAGCGCTCGTCGGCGTTGAAGCTGAAGTGGCGGCTGTTGTTGTTGGCGAAATACCAGGTGTCACTGCGATTGCTGACGATGAAAAGTTGCAGAAAACAGAGCAGGGTCTTGCTGTAGCCGTTGCCGGGGTCGTTCTTGTAATCGACGATCTGCTGCATGGCCCGGCGCGGGCTGATGGCCAAGGTTTTCAGCTCGATCTGGACGACGGGAATGCCGTTGATGAGCAGGATTACGTCGTAACGGTGGTGGCTGTAGCCGGTGCTGATGCGTAGCTGGTTAACCACCTCGAAGCTGTTCTTGCACCAGTCCTTGATGTTGACCAGTGTGTAGTAGAGCGGCGTGCCGTCGTCGCGCTCGAAGCTGTTGCGCTCGCGCACGTGCTTGGCGGCGGCGAACACATCTGGGGTCACTATGCCATCCAGCAGCCGGGCGAATTCGGTGTCGGTGAGGTGGACGCGGTTGAGCGTCTCGAAGTGCTGGCGGAAGTTGGCTTCCAGCGCGGCCCGGTCTCGAATATCCGGGCGGTAGGTGTATTTGAGGTCGCCCAGTTTCTCGATCAGGGCTTGCTCGATTTCTTGTTCAGTCATTGATGATTGTCTGTGCTTCTTGATGGCGCTGATTTATGATGCATGAGGATAGCGATTATCCATAAACTGAACCGGTAGAATCCAGTTTTTTAACTCGGTCTGTACTGGAACACTGACTTTGACCGGTTGGTTCGACTTGCCTATCAGACAGGTTTCGAAGTGCAGCAGCCCTGCAGATGACAGGTTCTGTGTGCGGAGGTATGGCCGCCTATGGCCGACAGCCGCCAAGAACGATGCTTATGGCATCTACAACAGTCCGCGAACAAGCTGAAGGCGCGTGCATGGTCTCGAATCAAGCCGCGCAGCATTTTTTGGCATTCCTTGCCACTACCGCAGGGGCAAGCGTCGTTGCGGCCGACTTTTTGCGGTGATACGCGCGACCCAGGCGACGCCGCAGCAGCGGCAGCCGGCTGCCATCCGCGGCGTGTACCCGATCGGTGATGATCAGGCACCGTGCCTTGCTCCCACTCGCGCTGTCCGCCGCTGACAGACTGGCCACTGCCGTCAGCAGCGTGGCGCGCGCCGACGGCTCAAAGTCGAACTCGGACCGTTCGCGACAGCCGAGGCATAAGGGCCCAGGCTCAAATCAAGCGATTTCCTGGAATCAGGATCACGACGGATGGCGCACCGACCGTACGGTCTGAGCGTCGAGTGAGCGGATCATGTGCAACCGGCGCGGCGTTCACACTTGGCCGCCCTTGCGCTTCCACAAGCGGCCGAAATCGAAATCGAAGGCACATTTGGACAGTTCGAAACAGTGGGTTTCGTCGTGGAAGTCGCCTAGCTTGCGATATTCCCCCTCGACGAGCCGCCACACTTTGGCCTTTTTCGCTTCCGGGTAGACAGCACGTAATGGGGCACGCCTTCCGTGCGGTAGAGATCGAATTTGACGACTTCATCCCGGCGGGCGGTCTTCGGTGAGAGGACTTCGAAAATCAGATCAGGCGCGCGGGTCAGCCGCTCACTTTCCGGTTGGTAGCAGATCACCAGCACGTCGGGGCGGACGACGGTGTCCTGCGCAAATTCCACATCGATCTCAAACACCGCCTGGCAGCGCGGGCACTCGTCGAGCGATTCGTCGATCTGCCGAAATACGGCGGCGCTTGCCTGCTGATGATCGAAGCTGGGTGACGGAACCCTGGCCACCGGTTGGCCGTGAATCAGTTCCGAGTCGCCTTCCCATTGCAGGTAATCTTGCACCGTGTAGGCTTCGGCTGCTGGCTGCATGGACATGGCCTTGAAACTCCCTTCGTTTGCAAGCGGAGAGGAAAGCCGACGGATCCCCGGAAGGGTATGAAGCCCGATGCATCGTCGTCAACTTTGCGATTCGCATTCGGGCCATTCGGGCCATCCGGGCACCGGCTCAACCTGCGGATCCTCCTGACCGACCGTCTCGAATCATGCTCCGCAGCATTTCTTGTATTTCTTGCCACTGCCGCAGGGACAAGCGTCGTTGCGGCCGACTTTTTGCGGGGATACGGGCGACCCAGGCGACGCCATCGGCGCCGCAGCGGCAGCCGCAATCGGCACCGACGAGTCACCGGGCCTCACTTGCCGCCGGAGATCGTTGTACAGTCGAGTGAATTCGCCGCGTCGCTCGAGCGGCCGCGCGGCGCCGGTCTGCCAGCGGCTGCTGTTCTTCTGCGCTTCTTCCAGAACATCCAGGGCTTCGACTTTCTTGCCGGTCTGGACCAGCGTCTCGGCCAGATGGATAACGGCATCCAGCGCCAACGGATTGAGCGCGAGGGCTTTTTCCAGTGACGACACGGCGGCCTGCGGTCGGTTGATCTGTTGCCAGAGCTTGCCGAGTTCAAGCCACGAGCGCCAGTCCTGAGGGTTGCGCCGCAGCTTCTCCTGCAGGCTCGCACAGGCACTCGGGATCGACTGCCGGCTGCCATCCGCGGCGCGCACCCGATCGGCGATGATCAGGCGCCGTGCCTTGCTCCCAGTCGCGCCGTCCGCCGCCGACAGACTGGCCACTGCCGTCAGCAGCGTGGCGCGCGCCGACGGCTCGAAGTCGAACTCGGACAATTCGCCACAGGCGAGACAGGCAGGTTCGTCGGCAAGCAGCATCTCGTTCCGCGCCAGGTCACCGATGACGACGCCCTTGACCTCGTAGTCGTTGGCCGCGCCGCAGGCCGGGCAGCGCAAGGCCAGGCACAGGCTGGTGGGCGGCTCGGGACGCAAGGCGAAGTCGAGCAGGGCGGCTCGTTGCTTCCCGTCCTGGCGGCGACGCATGATCCGGGCGCGCAGCGGCTCCGCTTCCGGGCACGACGCGTCGAGCAGACGGCACAGACGATAGAAGGCCGCATCGATCGTCGCGTGCTGGCACTCTAGCTCCGGCCGCAGGCGCCCGAGCAGACGCTGGTCGGGCGTGGCGAGGGCAAGCTGGCACCAGCGCGCGACGTCGTCCGCCAGCAGATCGTCGTAGTGCTCCTCGGCAAACTCGACGACGGGCTCGCCACCGACGGCGGAGATCACCGACAAGCCGTAGATCCGCTGTGATTCGTCGAGCGATTGCCATTGCCGGATCAGCGCGTCACGCGCCGCCTCGCCGATGGCGACGAGTGCCCGTTGCGCCTCCTCGCAAAGGAAGTCGCCATCCTCGTCGCCGAGGCAAGCGATCAGTGCCGGAATCGATTCCGGCCAGGCCAGCTCGCCCATGGCCTGCGCCAGGGTAACCCCGCCCCGGGTTTCCCGGTTGGCCAGCAACTGTTGCGCCAGCGCGGGCGCCGCTTGCGTCCGCGGCAGGGCGGCCAGGCGGGCGACGAGTGGCGCGTAGTGGATGTTGCTGCTGACATCGAGTGCCAGCAGGCTGAGGACCTGCTCAAGCGCCATGCCATCGGTGTCGATCGTCGCGCGCTCGCCGGTGGCCGCCACTGCGGCGAGAACGAGCCCCGCCAGGGCGACCTGCCGTTCGGGCGCGGCGTAGGTCTTGCTCCGCGATATCGCCTTCCAGGCGCGATCCGACGCCGGCGAGCGCTGATGACAGGCAGCAAGCAAGTCCAGCGCCGGGCCTACGGGATCCTCGGCGAGCAGCACCGCGTCCATGCCGGCGATCGGCGCGTCATTCTCGAACAGGCAGGCGAGCTGGCGAAAGGTGGTCGTCGCGTGACCCTCGCGGCGTTCGAAGAAGAGATCCGCATAGCCGTCGTGACCGAAGAAGGCACGCGCGGCGCAACGGACTCCCGCTTCGACTCCATGCGCACGCCCCTCGTCCGCGAGCAGTGTGTCGAGCAGGCGCACGACGGCATCGTCCCGATCCAGTGCCAAGGCCATCCGGAAGGCGTCGGCCCGCAGCGCCAGGCGTTGCCAGGAGTCCCGGCCCCAGGCCAGCGGAATCAGTCGGTCTGCCAGAGCCATGGCGGCGGCGCGCGGCAGTTGGTCGAGGCTCGCCAGAATGGCTCCGGCGCGCGTGAACTGCAGCTTTTCCAGATGCCGAAGGAAGGTCTCGGCAGCCAGTTCGGGGGCGATTTCCGCCAACACCCGCGTCGCGGCCTCGGCGAGCCGGTCCGGCCAGCGTTCCCAGCGTGCCGCGATCAACGGGGCAAAGCTGGCGAAACGGCGAACCGGCAGAATGGCGAAAAGCATCTCGAGGATGTCGGCATCGGTTCCCTCGATCCAGTGGGCCAGCGTCTCGTCGGGAAACCACAGCGGCGCCAGCGCCTCCCGCACTTCGGACTGCCTGGGCAACAGGTCGAAATGGCGAACCGCCCATTCGATCATGATCGGGTCGTCAGCCAGCTTCGCATGCCGCGTTAACCACGGGTGGTCGTCATGCATCGTTTTCTCCAGGAGGAAGGGTCGGGAAGGTGAAAGAAAGCCAGGCGGTTGCGCCCAGACGGCTGGTTGGCGCCAGGCCGGCATCGACGAAACCGGGATGCCAAGTCGCCATTGTAACGGCGCCCGCACGGTCGCCGGAACCACCGACAGTTCGCCGACAGTTCGCCGACAGGGCGCTTTACGAGAAGCGGCCGCAACCGGTACTATCCGCGCACCGCGGCGGCTCCCGGGAGTTCCCTCCCGGTCGAGGCCTGACGCTCCGGTCATCGTCTCGCGACGCGCCGTGGTGCCGACGCCGCAGCAGGCCTTGCCGCTCCTCGGCGGCTGGCGCAAGGGTTCATACCGAGGCATCGGGCGGCGCAACCGCCAGATAACCGCCCAACTCCGGCGCGCGGCGCTCAGGCCATCGCGCATTTGTGACTTCTCGAAGGCTCTGGCCTCAGTGGCCAGGGAACTGGATATGTCGATTACTTTGCGAGACTCGCTG
>JGI24217J29970_1014458_pt1 | contig 11595 bp, 1 predicted proteins | sample EnhBioin_Aerobic_FD_29970 | JGI IMG/M metagenome (IMG submission 29970) | reverse complement strand
CTATATTCTCGACTCAAAAATATAGCCGTTTTTATTATCCGATATATTTAATTTTTAACAAAAATTAGCAAAAAAACTCTCTTTACAAAATTTAGTGTATAATATATATAATAATAATAATAATATAATTCGTTCGACAATTGTTTAATCGCTAACAACAACGATGACTTGAATGTAAAACTATGAGTTATATAATGTACAAAAATCTCTCTCGGTTCTGTGAGCTCAAACTAGTTTGCATAAATGACCTCTTCTACCAATTTGAGCAACTCTTTTGCATAGTCCATAGCTTGTTCGGCTTTAGATAGAGGGAAGACTTCATTCGGTGTCTTTCCGAATCTGGCTATGCCCGGATACTGCATAGAACTGGACTCATTGCTGATGAAATTGCAGAATCGGAAGGCAATGTCTCGAATACTCGGCTCGACGCCCAACAGTAGGCCGTGAATGTCCGAGGCTGGTAGTTTTCCGTTGCCTTTGAAGTAGTGATACGCTCGAAGCGCTTTTTCAACCGCCCGATAGCATTTGTAGCAGACCCATTCGTAAGCGGGCTTTCCGGTTATCGGGTGCATATCGTTGTTGGCCGAGTCCATGTCGCACTTGGCCTGAGTGAACCACAACGACGCGTCCATTTGGGTGAAGTCCGTGCCGCGACGGCGCGCCGATGACGGGCTGCTTCGGTCTCCTTTAGCATTGGGATCACTACCGGAAGCATTTTGCCTCTTCTGTTGTCTCCTGCGCTCCCACTCCTGCCTAAAGCTGCCAGCACGGCCGAGATTCGAAGGTCCCGGGCCCTTAGCTGAGTCGTAGTCGTAGCTGCTAGCACCGGCACCACCGCTGCCTTCGCGGCTCGGACTCGAGTGTGGCGAGCCGGAGCCGGGCGAGCCAGCGCCACCAGCTCGGTTCGATCTGTGCAGATCCTCGAATGAGCCGTAGTGTCGCGATCGGTAGTCGTCGCCGCGTGACGATGACGTGCCTCCGAAGCCGCCCGTGCCACTGCCACCTGTTGCTGATGTGAAGCCCGAGTACGACGAGTATGCCGAGCGGTAGTAGTTCGATAGGAACGGGTCGTTCTTGTACGCTTCGATTTGTTTCTTCAAGTGTTTGAATATCTCCGATGCGAACTTCTCTTTTCCCTGGTTCTTGTCCGGATGCCATTTAAGCAGCAGTCGATTGATTTTCTTCTTTCGCTCATTCTCATCTAATCCGAAGAGCAGTCTGAGCTCGTTGTTGACCTCGTTTCGGGCCTGCTCTAGCTCAATACTACTTGGTATATTCTCTTGCGAGCCGCCGTATGTGCTGGAGGTGTCGGATCGGTCGGAATCGGAGCCCTGACCGGAGCTGAAGTTCTCCTCGCCATCGCCAGGTGTACGGTGATTTTGCTGACGGCTCGAAGATGACTCGTCCGATCGGCCGGCGCCAGAGGACGCGTACTGGCCTTCACCCGAGTACCTGAAACTCTCGCGCTCGTCTGGCGGCTTGGCTATCACCGCGTCGTAGATTCGGTGCCAGTTCTCCAGCACGTACAACTCCTTTTGTCCAATGCGCACCGTCTGGTTCTCGTCGGCTTGCACGAGGAACTCGTACGTGATCTCTTCATTAGACGACGCTGATGTGAAGTTCGTCGAATAAGACGACTTGCTTGAGTTTTTGCCATCGACCTTCTTGGCGAAAATCTTGAGCACTTGGCAGTAAATGTAAGCGCCGGACGAATTCACAAAGACGCATAGATCGCCGATGAGCACATTGTGAAGCTTGGTGTCGTACTGAGCGAGCAGATTGACATCGTCGCCGTAGAGCTTGCCGCTAGACGGCACGTATTGAAGCTTGATCACCGATAGAATGTTCTCCTCAGTAGCGACATTGGCGAGCTGCAGCAGTTTGCTCATCTGAGAGACGCTCGTGGCGATTAGCGACGTGAATATCGCGTAGTCGAAGTGCAAATCGAGCAGGAGAGGCTGGAGGGCGCGCGCAAGACACAGCGCAAAATACGGCTGCTCGATGTGCTTCTTGCTCACGTAGAGTGTGGCGAACTGCGATGACTCGTGTGTCAAGTAGCACGCCTTTTCCTCCACCGTTTGCTCGAGTTTCTGCTGGTTCGAAAGCTTTCGGTACGCCAGCGACGTCTCCAAATACTCAACGCACGTCACTTTTATCGAACTCAATCGTTCTCGGATCACTTTCTCAACCTCATCGATGGGTAGATGCTTTGGGGACGGCCGCCTAGCTTCCTCGTCAGCAATGCATCGAGCCACCGATCGATGCAGCTGCCGACTGGTGAATATCTGCTGGTACTTTCGCTCCAACGAGGTGAGAAGATTCTGTCGCTGCGAGTCGGGATCGTCAGGCAGCGAGAAGTCGTACGTGGCCTCGTACTTTTGCGAGAAGAGCGTAGGCCGCTGTGAGATGAAGATCTTGTCGATGAGCGGCTTGATCTCGTTGGTGCTCATCTTGAAGACCTTTTCGCTCGGATTGAACACGAACTTCTCGTGTGGCAGCTTGGGAATGTCGTCGACGTTCTCGCGGTTGTCGAGTATGACCACCGAGCTGGATTTTTCGAACTTGAGCTCGTTCGTCACGAAGTAGAGTCCGGGCAGTTTGTACTGCGACGAGATGTACTCCGAGTTGGACGGGTCTTTAGATGCGTCCTCGCCGTTCTTAGGCGGCGCAGCGCTTGTCTTCAAGTACTTGAAGAAGCACTCCATGGCCTTCAACGCTTTGCATAGCTCGTTCGAGTTCAAATAGTCGTCGCCGCATACTTTCGCCATTTTTCGCAGTATGTCACCGTAGAGCATCGGGAACGGCTTGTCTCTGGCGCCTAGTCGCAAGAACAGGCTCTTGAATGATTTTAGAGGGGGAGAGAGAGTGAACAAAAAGGGCGGGATCTCATCGGCCGAATCGAGTTGAATGCAGAGCTTATTGGGCGCTACGAACTTTCTAGTGCTCGAGCTCCACACAATCTCCTTCTCCTCGAGTTGCTTGCAAATGTCCTTGTTGTGCTCGCTCTGACTGAGCTCATCGAGATACTGATAGATGCGTGAGAGCACCTCGAGTAGTGTACTATCCGAGGCGCTAGTCGTTGTCTCGTCGTCACTGGATGAAACGAGCTGGGCTTGTTTGGCCACCGACTCGACGATGTTACTGAGGTGCTGGTTGACGAGGGCAAAGCACGGCTGTCGATTGAGCTTGAGAAACTCGGCCGTGTTCGTGTCGAGCGTCTCCTGGGTCACGAACGCCGGCAACAGGTAGGATGACGACCATACGAGCAGCTCGTACTTGTGTAGTTCGGCGTCGCTGAGTTTGAGACAAGTTCGCTTGAACTCGGCGTACTCGAAGGGTGCTCGCAGCGTTACTAGACTTGCGCGCGGGCAGTACGGCTCGAGGAACCGCTGCTGAAGCACCGAGTCGTCGAACCGCTGCCAGTTCTCCACCAGGTGTTCGTACAGCCACTTCGAGCGGCTTCTTAGCTCATCCGACCATGATTCATTCGCAACTCGTTGCTCGATCTCGTTCATGCATTTCTTGCACAATTCGGAAGGCAAATAAGTCCTAAGACCAGCCTCCTTGAGGAACTTGAGGCATTGCGGCGAGTCGAAATTCTCGTCAGGAAAGTGAGCATCAGTGAGAATATGCTTTAACGTCTCACTTTTCATATCGTAGAGATCCGAGATGAGTTGGTGATCGCCACGGCGAGTCTGCAAGAAGAGCTTCTCGCGCAGTATCTTGAAACACCTCTCGCGCTCATGCATATACGACTTCTCGAGTATTTCCTCGTACAAGTACTTGAGGAAGTTGTTCTGCGCCTTGGCGTCGAGCTTGCGGAAATGTGGCAGACATAGAGTTAGGAAGGCCTCGAGATCGTTGAAGCAGAGAAGACCCAAGTGGGTGTAGAGCTTGGCGAGCTCGAGCCGTCTCACTAGGATGATTAGCCCTGAACCGCTGCCGCCCATCGACGAGTTCGACGCTGATGCTAGCGGGTTTCCAGTCGGCCCATTTGCCGATGCTACTTGCACTACTTGGAAGGGGTTCTGCTTGAACGAGCGGCGCATCAGTGTAGCCATCTCGTCGCTTATAAGACACGCGCTTGCTTGTAGCTGGCTCGTGTTCATTGCCGTTAGATTGATTAGCGTTTGTGTCGAGTTGTTCGATATGGATGCCAGGCTGATGTATTTGTCCGACCATACTGGTTTGAAGATTTTCAGATCCTTTAACTTGTTAAATGGTCCAGGATGGTTGCGAGCCAAGAAGTCATTGAAATACTTTAGAATGACGAAAACATCATCGTCAGTTAAGTAAGCGCTAAGCGAGTGACACAAATTGGCCTCGAAGAGATAATCGAGGACAATCAGCGGGTTGCCCTCGTCCATATTGGCAATGAGATTAGCATTGATCTTGTCGTCATCGAGTCGAGCCAGGATACCCTCGAGTCGTTTGTTTCCGAACACCCTCGGGAAGATCCTCACGGCAGAGGCGTTAGAACTGATCTCGGTGGCAGAGGGGACGCTTCGGACACTGTTAGGAGCCACTGGTAGCTTGTCATCAACCGCTCCCGGCGACTTCTTGACAGGGCAGCCAGCGACGAGACAGATGCGCCTATCGACGGCCGGGTGCACGAAGTCCTCGGGCCGGTCGGTCGGCAGCGTCGCGTGGTCTAGCGGGTTCATGTAGAGCAATCGGCCTGGCAGCAGCACTGACTTGACGTTCGGTAGGTAGAGATTCGTGATGATCTGGTGGCCTTGATCGATCATCAGTCCGTAGACTGCGATTAGTGTGCCGAAGTCTTCTCGGCTTGAGACTGCTTGGTCGCGGTATTTGCGCTTGAGGGCGTCGATCACGTGCAACAGGTCGTTGAGATCGAGATTTGCGCGAACGCTTAGTACCTGGTTGAAAAGAAACTTGAACGATCTCAAATAAACCGTGGGCACCTGATAGAACATAGGCTTAAGATTGACGTTAAGTTGTCCGCACAATTGCCCAACCGAAACGAACTCCTCATTAAGTAAGATGCACTTTCGGTCCTGGCCAAAGTACTCGCGAACAACGCCGATATTCTCGGGTTTTCGCTGACACTCGGCCTGAATATACTCGTATAGATGGAAGCACATTTCGGCGACGAGTTTGACCTCCTTGGCGTCGTCGAGCTCGGCTAGATTGGTCTTGGCGACCTCGTCTAGCTGCTTGAGAGCGTCGCGGAGAGTGAACTTGACCGCGAGGTCGTCGAGACCGAGAAACTGCTCGACTTGTTTGGATACGACTAGCTCTTTCTTCTTGTATTCGCCGAGCGGTAGAGCGAATAGTGTCGAGCACAATGGCTCGTAGGCTAGTGCGAGTAGTTCCTTGGGTTTGGCGAATTTGTGCTTGTATTTGTCGCCGTACCATGGCAGGTTGAGTTTTGTGTATGTTCGTGGCTTTACTGGGATGAATGCGATGTCTCTGATAAGCTCGCATGCTCGTTGACGCCACTCCTTTTCGTCTTGTGAGCCGTTCATGTGTTTGCTACGGTTATCTTGATTAGCGGCAGTTGGAGGAGAAGAAGATAGCATGTCATTGAGAACAGCGAGAAGAGCAACAGAACGGTCAAGAGCGACATCGAACTCTCGGATCTTGGCGATAGAGTCGGCGCGTTCGACGAGCTCGGACCAAGTAAGGCCGTCGCTCTTCATGCCGAGAATCTTGAGGACCTGGAGGCGGTCGTCACGGACGTACGTGTCCTCGGAGCCGCACGGGAAGCGCTCGTCGACGTCCGAGTAGAGCGCGGCGAGGCGGCTAGACGGGTGCACGAGCTTGTTTGGTTTGCGCAGCTTGCGGCCCAGTGGCGTCACTGGGATGCACGGGTGGTCGCGCAGGATGTCGAGCATCTTCGGGTCCGCGTGGTCCAATGCGAACAGCACGCACGCGTCTTTTACGTTCTTCGATAACGAGTTGAGGTTCGGTAGGATGATCTCGTTGTACACTCGGTAGTGGTCGTATATGTTGTTGTTGTTGTTGTGAGACGATGACTTTGAGTTGCCGTTCGATGTTGGCGGACTTGACGTCACCTTTCGCATGAGATAGGCCTCTTCGTCCAAGATCTTAATCTGTCGATTCTTGACCAAGGTAGCAACGCTATTGATGAGGTTATCCTTGATCTCAACACTCTTGTAAATCTCAGGCAAGTACAAATAGATCGAATCAGCCGAATTGAAGTCGAACGCCGGCGGATGCTCCTGTTTGGTAGGCGAGTCGGTTGGTGAAGAAGTACCGTTTAGTTTAGCACTACTCGGCGACGATTGAGTAGAAGATGACGCCGAGCTGGCAACAAAAGGGGACGAGGCGCCAACGGCGGCCAGACTCTCCTCGTAGTCCTTGATTATAGAAGCGAGTTTCTTCTCGCCCCCGTAGTACGTCTTTATCCAGTTGATGAACGGGAAGTTCTTGGCCGCGTTCTCGAGCACACTGCTCGCGGCGCTATGCTCGCCATTCACTGACGGCAGCTTTGTCGGTGAGGCCGTACTCGCCGCCAATATGAGCTTCTGCGTGTTCTTAACACAAGTGACGAGAATCTGCTCGAGCTGTTTCAAGTCGGGCAGCTTTTTGATGCCTAGTCGCTCGAAAAACTTCACGAACACGTAGAGCTCGTAGGGCAGCGTCTTTACGTGTGTGGACAACGGGTGATCTTTTTCGGTTAGGATGTAGATTGAGTTGGTCGACGAGAAACCTTCGCCGTTCCAGATCCATTCGGTCAGGTTGTTCGCATTCAGCTCGTTGATGATTTCGCTCTTTTCGAATGCGCTCATGAATTCGTAGCAACGTTTCGCCACGGTTAGATAGTCGTAACACTCGACTTTAAGCTGGTTAGAACTGAAGTCTTTGGTCATGCTTTTCAAGTGCATCACGACGTGCTCGAGCTTCACTTGCTTGAGCTCAATATACGGCTTGAGCTCATTGGGCACATCGAGATTGCTAACAAACGAGACCGAGCCGACACAATAAGCGAAATGCGAATCGACGCATTCGCGAGGCGACGAGAATCTATTGGGTACGATAGGAGTCGAGGCGGCGGCCGCATTCTGAGTAGTACTCGCAGCCGTAGTCGACTCGCAGCCTTTCCAACGCAGCGTTTGCGGATAGGACTGTGGCCGGTCACGTTGCAGCGGTATCCACGCGACCGACATGAGAAAGTGTCGCAAGGTCACAGCTTTCAGGCTCGAGTACTCATTTAGCGACTTCTCGATGGCTTCGGGCGAAGCGGCCTCATGGATACGAGTGACTAGTATATCGATGATGAGCTCGGCTAACAGCCGCCTGTATGAATCGGACTGCTTCAGCGAGTGCTCATATAGGTCGATTATTTCGTCGACTTTGAGCTGTAGGCAATTTCGCATCTTTAGCTCCTTTAGCATATTCATGCACTTCTCGTCCGAGAGGAGATCTTTAGCTGGCAAACACTTGAAGTCGAATATTCCCAAGTATCGGTCTTTCGCCAACGGGTTTATAAACTGACTTGCCGCGCACAATTCCTGCTTCTGGTTCATGAATAGCTTGGCATTCTTGAGACAGTCGATCAGATCGTTCGAGTGGTGACTATTATTCGCCTGCTTATGAGTATGATTGTGACCGTTACTGTTATTGTTTGGATGTAGACTCGCTAATATATACGTGGCACAATTGAGAAGGATCCATTTACCAAGCGCGTGAATTTTATGCGGTGGTAAAGTATTGAGCTCTTTGCTGCCACAATACTTGACAATCTCCTTAATAATCACCGAGAAGTCACGAACGAAATTCAAGTGCAACTTCTCGGCAATTAGCAACTTGCACTCGCTCTCGTCAACGATCAAGAAAGGCTTCGAATTAGGCAGTTCAAAGGGCAGTCTCACATGAGCATCATAGATGAGACCAGCGTCTTTGAGCGCAATGTACTTGTCGACACACTCGATAGCGCCGTTTTCGAATATGGGCAGCTGTTTGAGAAAGTCGACGAGATCGCGTTCTTCGTCGGCCGATTTCGTCGATCCGAGCTCGATTTTGGCCAAATATCGCTGCAGGAGTTTAATGTCGGCCTCGTTTAGCAGCGCGTTAAAGTCCTGCGTGATCTTAGCCGAGCTCGCGTGTTTGTACTTGTTTCGAAACGCTCGCAACAAGTCGTACCTAGGCGATGTCGATGAGCGTAGATTTGGCACGTAGCGGTTGAAGGCCGGGTGGGCGAGTATCGAGGGTGAGATCGAATCCAGGCACTGGAAGCCTAGTTTGTTGAGGATTTTTATTAGCGTGAGGTATGTCTCTTCGCTTATGTTGTTTGTATTATTCGTCCCGTTTGAATCTACTCCGTTTGTTGTCGTTACTGGTTCGTTCGTTGTGTTGTTGTTGTTGTTGTTGTTGTTAGCACCATTTGTCGATCCGTTAATGTCACTAAGACTGTCATAGCTAGGCGTGTAGATGAGATTAGAGTTGGTAGTGAGCTTATAGAGGACCATATTAGAAGACGCCGCCTTGACATCAGGCTGAGTAGCATTAGTGATCGATTCACGTCGAGGCGATTTAGACGGCTTAGACACACCGTAGACAATGTTTAAATTCTCCATCATGGCAAGGTCGTCGCGACTGTACTCGGTGAGATACTTCCAGAGCATCTCGAGCCACTCGGCGTTGTACTTCTCGTGCGCGCGCGGCCATGAGATCTTTTCATCGCCGGCACGCCATTCTCGCGGCACTGACAGCAGTTCGCTCAGTTCCGAGTCCGAAATCATTTGGATTTGAGTGAGCCTTTGAAACTCGAATTTCTTGAATACATTGAGGATATCTTTGGGTAAATCGGGGTTAATGAATTGTGATAACTGAAGCGGCGACTCGGGGTTGTTAAAGAGAGGCATGTACTCTCGTTCGACGTAGAAGATGCTCTTGGATTTATTTGGGGTTTGAAACCGCACGAACTTTTGGTTGGCGAGGAGCAAAAGTGGAAGATCTAGCACATATCTAGCGGCAGATATGGGCCACGGTGCCAGCGACGAGGACGAAGAGGACGTCGCCAAATGAGCTGGGCCGTTTGTCGTTGGGCCATTAGCCGTCGTCGATTGGGACGCCGGTTCTTTAATCAAGTATCTGAGCAGCTCGATCTTCTGATTGGGCTTGAGTTGTTCGATGAGAGCGACGTTGTTATGCAAGATATCACTGGTTTGTGAGGGCGTCATGATTTGCAACGTGTCTTTGGCCGCGTATTTTTGAAGTGCTTTGAGCACGTGAGCCGGCATTATCACTACCGGATAGTTGGTCTCTGAGTATACTTTGGTCAATATTTCTTGTAAAACCGACTTGTCTTCAACATCATTGATAATCATATCCTCAATAGCAACATATCCCCATCCTTCAGTACACGAATAGAAGAGTTCATGTTTGCCAATTTCCTGCCAAATCTCGGCCAAAAGATCAGCGAACTCGGCATTTTTCTCGATGTCGGGCATTAGAGACCAGAGTAGCGACGGATCCTTTCTGACGAGTTTCGTGAGATCCTTAAGCATAAGGGCATATGCGTCGTTGAAATGGGATAGCTTTAGCGAATCGGAGATATTGAGTCGGCAAAAGTGCGACATCAAAATGCCCTCTTTGTCCTCGATATAGCATATTATAGGCTTGGCCAGATACAGAGTCTTGATGAAGCCGGTATCACTCGATATTAGATTGGACTTGTGCGAGAATCGAATGTCTTTGTCGCAGTTGTCCGAGATCGGTATGGCCAGTTTCATGAGGAAGTAGTTCGAGTTGAGAAGTCGCATTGTGTCGGCGAATATCGACAGGATCCACTCGGTTTTTTCGATCTTTGTCTCGATTTGCTTGCGCAGTGTGAGCATTATTGTGCTCGTTCGAGGGAATTCGCCGTCGGCAATTGCGTCTGAGATCTTTTTGTATTTTGTGCGAAACTGTTCGACACACGAGTCTTCCACGTTTATGCTGTAGATCTTTTCGATATTCTGATTATCTTTAGTTCGACAGAACTGTATATTGGAAATATTCTTGGCAAATAGAATATGTAAATGGGCCTCTTTCATGAAGTCCTTGGCATTAACGAGAATATCCTTGACATGAACGAGTTTACTAGACACAGAACAGGTGCTCGACTGAGTCCTCAGCGGGAGCCTGATAATAGTACCATTGTAGTACTTGGTCTTGAGCAGCGGCACGTTGAAGATCTTCTCGAGTGGCTTGAATTGATCCTCGAACTGCTCGATGTCCTGGGTGTCGTGTTCGAGGTCGAATATGGCCACGTAGGAGCGTTCGTCGGGCGCGAACCGCTCGTACGGGTCGACGAACGCCACTTTGTAGCCCGACAGAATGGCAATGAAGTCCGAGATGTGGAAGAACGAGATGAACTTGGAGGCTTGTTGAGCGGTTCCTACGCTCGCTGAAGAGGCGGGCGAGCCCTCTTTTCCCGGCGAGTTTTTCGATGTCGACGATTTTGACGATGCGCCTGTTTTCGACGACGATGACGACGCTGAGCCGTTCGTTGCTGATTTGCCGCCTCCGTTCGCTGACGTCCCGTTAGCGCCATTGCTGCCGTTCGGCAGTGGGAACTCTTCGTCGTTACAGATGAATATCTCGTCCCAGTGCTCATCACGCAGGATTGCGTCGTATGTCACGCATAGTGCTGGGCCCTGGTAAATATCATAGTCCTGATTGATCAACGATTGCGACTCGTACAAATTCTCATTGATCAAGCACTTAACAATCTTGGCGCCTATATTATCACCATAGTGGACGAGCGACTGAAACGTATTAAAAAATAAATTAGTATTCAACTCAGCGTTGCTATTGGAGGAATCAACGTGTCTATTAGGGCTAGTAATAGAAGAGGCAGCAGTCGAATTATTAGTCGTCGCAACTCCAAAAGAAGAGTTAACGCATTTAGAGTCGACACCGTTAGTATTATTAGTATTAGTATGTATGAATTTTCGAGAAGAGATCTTTTTCGGGCTCAACGAGTTCGACTTGGAGAGAGCCGATTTATTTCGGTGTAGATTCGACGTGTTGGCAGCAGTCGCATTTGGGAGTAGAATGGGCGATGGCAGAGAGGTCACCGATGGTTGTGTCGGTGCGCTCGTTTTCGGCGTCACAGACGACGGCGATCGAGTCAATTTGGCGATACTAGGAGTGCTGTTGGGGCTTATCCGAATCGAGTTTTTCCCAATCGATTGCTGAAGCTGCGGCGAGGCTGAACCCTTCGGTCGCACGTGAACTCTCGGCGACGACAATGAGATTTTCTCGTGTGACACATATTCGTTGCCTAGCTTCGCCCCGTTTTGTTGCTGATGCGATTGTTTACTCGATTTATTCGCATCGCCGTTCGATGGCATCGTTGACTGCTGCTGATGATTCAATTTGGCGAACTGATTGTAAAAGTTCGAGTACCATGATTTGAACATATCTCTGGTGCGGTTCGACCTCTTTCTCAATTCATTAACTCTTCTCTTCTCGGTTTTATTGCTATACAAATGCAGCTAACTAAATATACTTTATAATCTAGTCTTTACGAGCAGTTCAGAGTTGAGTTACGATTTTAATAGTTACAATCAAGAATTTCGATAGATGAGTTTATCGTTTATCAGTTTATCTTAAAATAAT
>JGI24217J29970_1000765_pt1 | contig 11612 bp, 13 predicted proteins | sample EnhBioin_Aerobic_FD_29970 | JGI IMG/M metagenome (IMG submission 29970) | reverse complement strand
TGCTGGGTATCGCCAATAGTCGGAATGCTCAAGGCGATTACCTGTTCGCCGGCTACCAGAGCGAGACGACGCCGTTTGCGCGTAGCGCCGCCGTGTCGCCGGCGTCGTCTTCGATCAGCTATTTCGGTGACGACGGCCAGCAACTCCTGCAGGTGGCTACGTCTCAGCAGATGGCGACGAGCGTCGCTGGTAGCGAGCTGTTCATGAACGTTCCGGAAGGCAACGGTACCTTCGCGATGACGGCCGGCCGTACCGTCACGGGTTCTCCCAACCTAGGCTCGGGGCTGATGGACTCGGGCTCAGTGCTCGACCAGGCGATGTGGCGGAACGCCTTGAACACCTTTCCCTGGCAGGGCACCGAGAGTCGTGGGCTGCAGATTCAGTTTTCGTCGGTCGCGGGCGTCAGCCAGTACCAGCTGTTCGATACCTCGACCCCGGCACCCCCGGCAGCCGCCTTGCCTCCCATAGCCGTTAGTGACCCGCAGCCCTTCACTCCCGGTATGGCCGTGCGCCTGGCCACGACGGCTCCGCCGGCGGCGGTGGCGACCGATTTTGGCGCTCAGGTCGTCATCAGCGGTTCGCCCGCCGATGACGATGCCTTCACGATCAAGCCCAGTATCAACAAGAGCGTCTTTCAGACCATGCAGGAGATCATCGATCTGCTGCAGGCGCCGCTGGCCTCGAGCACGGCGAGGACGGCCTTCTCCGGAGACCTAGCGGCGCACTTGACCAATCTCGACCAGGCGCTTGGCAATGTGAGCCGCGTGCAGTCCAGCGTCGGCGCCCGCCTGCAGGAACTGGAAGCACTGAGCAGCAACGCGTCGGCCGTGGACATTCAATACCAGCAGACGCTGTCGGATCTCCAGGACCTCGACTATGCGCAGGCGATCTCGGACTTCACCCGCCAGCAGGTCGCGCTTGAAGCGGCGCAGAAGTCGTTTGTCGCGATCAGCGGCCTGAGTCTGTTCAAGTACATCTGATCCACGGGAGGGAATGGCATGCGCGTCCTGGCGGCTTCTTGGGCGGCACTCTTGCTGGCCGCCTGTGGCTCGATCGACTGGAACCCGCCGCCGCGTGTCGACACCAGCCGGCCTGACTACGCGTATGCCCAGTCGCCAAGTCCAACCGTCAGTGTGGAGCCAGCCAAGGCCGTCGCCCTCGTCGGCGCGGTGGGCTACGCGGTCAACCAGTATTCGGGGGGGGCCAACCTGGGGCTGGCCGCTGCCGCCGTGGTCGCCGCCTATGTGATCTACGATCCGCTGGCGCCCAACTGGACCATTGAGGAAAGGATCGTCGACGGCACGACCTACATGCTCTCGATGCGTGCAAAGAGCTTTCGCATCGGCGGCGATGGCGAGTCGGGGTTGATCCTGCGGCGGCGAGCGCTGCAGCTGCAGCGCGAACGCGGGTTTCCGGGCTTCCGGATTCTCGACTACGCAGAGGGGATCGAATCGAGCACGCCGTTTACCCATCGTTACGCCGAAGGAACGATCCAGCTCGTCCGCGCGGATCCCGGCAGGACGCCCTAAGGGGTGACGACCGCAAAATGGCCGAGCATTGACTGCAGCCCATTCTCGAACAGCTCCTGCAGGGGCGTTCCCATATACGACAGGCCGAAGAGCAGCGCGGCAAAGCCGAGGGCGATGGTCAGCGGAAAACCGATGACCATCAGGTTGAGTTGTGGCGCCGCGCGGCTCAGGATAGCCAGCGCAAGGTTGCTGATCATCAAGGCGACGATGATCGGCAGGACGAGGAAGAGGCCTGCCGAAAAGATGATCGCCGCGGAGTTGGCCAGGCTCGACCAGGTGGTGGCGGCCAGCCTTGGTCCGCCGATGGGGATGACAGAAAAGCTGTGCGTCAGGGTGGCGATCACCATCAGGTGGCCGTTGATGGCCATGAACACGAGCAGGGCCAGCAGACCCATGAATTCCGAAACGACGGCTGTTTGACCGGCGGTTTGCGGGTCATAGGCGCTGGCGAAGCCGAGACCCATCTCCAGGCTGACGATGTTGCCGGCCATGTCCACCGCACTGAAGACGAGACGCATGGCGAAGCCCATGGCCGTGCCGATGATCAGTTCCTGCGCGAGGATCAGCATGCCCGCGCCCGACGCCGGGTCGAGCGCGGGCATGAGCGGCAGTACGGGGGCAATCCCAATGGTGATGGCCAGGCCGAGCGCCAGGCGGACGCGCGCTGGCAGGGCTGGGTTGTTGAATGGCGGTGCGGCGGCGAGCAGGGCGAGGACGCGTGCCAGAGGGAAGAAAAAGGCCACTACCCAGGCGTTGATCTCGGCCGTGGTCAGGCTGATCATTCGCCAGTCAGCCGATGAGCAGCGGAATGCTCTCGAACAGCCGGCGAACGTACTCGACCATCAGCTGCAGCATCCACGGGCCGGCGAGCAGAAGGATCAGGAACATTCCGACCAGTTTGGGAACGAACGCAAGCGTCTGCTCGTTGATCTGTGTTGCCGCCTGGAAGACGCTCACGATGAGGCCGATGACCAGGGCGGCCAGCAGCAACGGCGCTGACAGCAGGAGGGTCATCTCGACCGCTTGCCGTCCAATATCCATGACCAGTTCAGGCGTCATGAGCCGAAACTCGCGACCAGCGACCCGAGCAGCAGATGCCAGCCGTCGACGAGGACGAACAGCATCAGCTTGAACGGCAGCGCCACCATTACCGGCGACATCATCATCATGCCCATCGACATCAGTACGCTGGCCACCACCATGTCGACGATCAGGAAAGGAATGAAGATGATGAAGCCGATCTGAAAGGCCGTCTTCAACTCGCTGGTCACAAATGCCGGGATCAGTAGACGCATCGGAATATCGTCGGTCGACTGAAAGCGGGGCGCGTTGGTCATGCGGGCAAACAGGGCGATGTCGGCCTCACGCGTCTGCTTGAGCATGAACTTGCGCAGTGGCACGGCGCCGCGTTCAATGGCCTGGAGGTAAGTGATCCGGTTCTCCGACAGCGGCAGGTAAGCCTCCGTGTACACGGTGTCGAGCACCGGCGACATGATGAAGAAGGTCAGGAACAGCGACAGGCCAAGCAGCACCTGATTGGGCGGCGAGGTTTGCGTACCCAGCGCGTGGCGCAGCAAGGAGAGCACGATGATGATGCGCGTGAAGCTGGTCATCATCAACAGCGCCGCGGGGATGAAGGTGAGTGCCGTCAGTGTCAGCAGCGTCTGGATCGACAGCGTGTAGGTCTGGCTGCCACCGACACCCGGCGTGCTGGTCACCATCGGCAGCCCGCCAGCCTGCGCCCAGGCAGCCAGTGGCGACAGCAGTCCGAGCAGGAACAGCCAGCCGAAGGACCTAGCCGCCTTCACTCTTGCGCTCGACAATCTGCTTCAGCCACTGCGCGAAAAGTCTGTCGCCCTCGCCGGTGGCCTTGAGTTCGCCCTTCGGCAGCGTATGCAGGGTACGGATCTGGCCGGGAACAAGTCCGACGATCAGCCAGGTGTCGCCCACTTCGACGAGAACAATGCGCTCGCGCGCGCCGAGCATCAGGCCGCCGACCACCCGCAGAGGTCCGTGGCTGCCAAAGCCCCGGCCGCCATTGAGCTTGCGCAGAAGGTAAGCCGCCAGAAAGAGGACGCCGATGACCACTGCCAGGCCGAGTACTGTTTGCAGTATGGTCGTTGCCGAAACGCCGGGCAATTCGGCGGCGGTCGTCTGGGCCACGGCGCCGCCCGAAAGAAGGGCGACGAGGATCTGCACGCCGAGCGTACCCGTGGAGCTGATTGATTTGAGGTGTCGAATCAAGATCGTCCGCCAACCGTTGGTACCGCTCGCTATCTTAAACTGAAAACTGCGGCTGAACGCTGATTTCGCTGCGCAAGGGCCGCTCACCACCGGCCACGGGCGCCCCGGCCGGATCGCCGGACGGGGCGTCATGGAAGCTCAGTGTCCGATCTTGCGTGCCCGCTCGGCCGGGGTAACGATGTCGGTCAGACGAATGCCGAACTTGTCGTTGACGACCACGACCTCGCCCTGCGCGATCAAAGTGCCATTGACGAAAACGTTCAGTGGTTCGCCCGCCATCGCGTCAAGCTCGACGACCGAGCCATGGGCGAGTTGCAGGAGGTTCTTGATCGTTATCCGCGTGCGCCCGAGTTCGACCGCGAGCTGGACGGGAATGTCCAGGATCATGTCGAGTTCGTTCATCAGCGAGCCGCTGTTGCCCGGTTCGCCGAAGCTGGGGAAGATGTTGGCTGGCTGCGCGTTGGCGGCCGGTGCGGCGTCAGCCAGAGCCTGCTCGGCCATCGCCGCGGCCCAGTCGTCTTCGGCCGCACCGTCGTCAGCGGCAGGACTTCCGTAATCGTCTGGTTGTTTAGCCATTGCTTTCTCCCTGAGGAGTCTCCTGGTTCTCGATGGTCATGAAGTGATCGATCTTGAGCGCGTACTGCCCGCCCTGCTGCCCGTAACGGCATTCCATCAGGGGCACGTCGTCGACCTGGGCGATCACTTTCTCGGGAATGTCGATGGGAACGATGTCGCCGACCTTCATCTCGAGAATCTGACGAAGGCTGACGGTCGCTGTCGCCAGTCTCACCGTGATCTCCACTTCAGCGTTGGTCAACTGTTTGCGCAGCATGATGATCCAGCGCCGGTCGGTCGACAGCTGGTCACTCTGCATCGTGCTGAACAGCAGGTCGCGGATCGGTTCGATCATCGAGTATGGGAAGCAGATGTGCAGATCGGCACTCGAGCCGCCGAACTCCAGCGAGAAGGTCGTCGCGACGACGATCTCCGACGGGGTCGCGATATTGGCAAACTGCGAGTTCATTTCGGAGCGCACGTACTCGAAGGTCAGGTCGTACACCGGCTTCCACGAGCGCGAGTATTCGGTGAACACCACCCCCAACAACCCCTTGATGATGCGCTGTTCCGTAGCCGTGAAATCGCGACCCTCGACGCGCGTGTGGAAGCGGCCATCACCGCCAAACATGTTGTCGACGACGAGAAAGACCAGGCTCGGATCAAAGACGAACAGGGCCGTGCCGCGCAGCGGCTTGGCGTTGATGAGGTTGAGGTTGGTCGGTACCACGAGGTTGCGGGTAAACTCACTGTATTTCTGGACCCGGATCGAGCCCACCGAGATCTCGGTACTGCGATGCATGTAGTTGAACAGGCCGATGCGTAGGTAGCGGGCGAAGCGCTCATTGACGAGCTCGAGCGTCGGCATGCGCCCGCGGACGATCCGTTCCTGGGTTCCCAAGTCATACGGGCGCGGGCCATCGTCACCCTCGTCGGCAGCCTCGGGCTCGCTAGCCTCGCCGCTGACGCCCTTGAGGAGGGCGTCGACTTCATCCTGAGAGAGGAAATCGGCGCTCATCGACGCTCACTGAATGATGAACGATGTGAACAGAACCTCCTTGATGGGTCCGTCACGCTTCTTCCCTTTGCCGGCGGGCTCGAGAATGCCGTTGATCTGTTCCTTGACCTCCTGCGCCAGGAGTTCCTTGCCTTCCTTGGAGATCAGTTGCGAGGCTTTCTTGCTCGACAGCAGCAAGGTCAGGTCGTTGCGCAGCTTGGGCGTATACATCTTCAGCTGGTCGGCGACCTGGGCATCTTCGACCTCGAGTGACATGACGAGCTGCAGAAACTGGTCGCCGTTGTCAGGTACGAGGTTGACGGTAAATGCATCGAGGGCCACATAGATCGGCACTTCCCGATCAACCTTCTTCTTCTTGACCGGCTTGGCCTTTTCGACCGCGACTTCGCCGTCGTCATCCTGTTCCGGAGCATGGCGCAAAAGCAGGAAGGCAGTGACCCCGCCAAGGCCGAGAACGACCACCACCACGGCGATGATGATGATCAGCAGTTTCTTGCTGTTCTTTGCGGGTGCCGTTTCCACACCTTCAGTTGCCGGCTTTGCATCCTTGGCCATTACGCGCTTCTCTCCCTGGTTTCTTCAGTCCGCCGCTGGTCTCGGCTTCGGGATCAGCTTGTCGTACCCAAGCCAGACGACAGGGGCTACGCGAAGGTGTCCACCAGCGAGCTGCCATGGCGCGTGATGGCGATCGCCCCCGTAACGCCGCCAGCCGATCCGCCGCCAAGTATAGCCTTATCGGCCAGGATGCGGGGTCGTTGCGACGTGTCCTGCTGCCCGTCAGACTGCTGCCGGAAGGATTCGCTGCCGACGCTGACCTGTCCCAGATCGATCCCTGCGCCAGCGAACATCTCGCGCAGTCTCGGCACGGCGTTTTCTATGGCGCCACGAACGTCCGGGTTCGGCGAAGCGAAGTGCGCGTTGGCGCCGTTCTTGTCCATGTGGATGGTGATCTCTATCGAGCCAAGTTGCGGCGGATTGAGAGTCAGTTGCGCGCCCTGCTTGTCGTTGCTGACGAACCACAACAGCTTCTGGCCGAGATCGGTGGCCCAGGACCGGTCGTGTAGCGGCTTCTCGAGGGCCTGCATGCCCTGCAGACCCGGAAGGCCGTGCAGGCTCGGCGGCGGCTGGAGGTTGTTGCCGGAGATGCCATCGCTGACTGCCGTCTCATTCAGGGCGGCGGTTACCGGCACTGCCGGCGTGGTGGCGACCTTGTCTGCCAATGCCGCCAGTTCCCGGACCTGCGCGGTAGATGCCGACGCCGATGTCGATGCCCATGCGGATACCGCTGGCGGGCTTGCTGCCGATGGCGCTGCGGATGTCGGCGCTAATGCCGATGCGGTGGCGGCAAAATCTGCCGGTCGGCCGCCGCTTGCCTCCGTCGCCGGTGGTGACGCTGCCGCGTCCTTGCCGGTCGCGGCCGGCAAACCCCCAGACGGTGGCTGCCGTGCGCCCGGCCCCGCTGCGGCGGGTATCCCCGCGCGGGGCTGTTCAGACAGCGTCGCCGCAACGCCCTCACTGGCATCAATGCGGGTCGGCTGCGGCGGCAGTGTCACGCCGAGTGTCGCCAGAAGTGCTGGATCGGTGGTTCCCGGGCCGGCCTCTGCCGAAGCCGGTTCGCTGTCATCCGGCGTATCGCCGGTGGGCGACGTTCCCGTGCTGGCAAGCGGCAGACGCAGCAGAAGGCTGTCGACCTCCAGGCGATTGCCTTCCTGGCTGGCTGGCGATGGAACTTCTGCCAGACTGAGCGGGAGCCCCAACAGAATGCTGGCAAAGTCTCCGCCGACGCGCGCGCCGGCCGGCGCCGATGTTTCCCGTATTGTCGCCTCGCCGGGCGTCGCCGCGATCGGTGCCCGGGCGAGCGTTGGCACGATGGCAATGCTCATGATCGATCCTTTCTGCGGATGCAGGTGCAGCCAAGATCAAAGCAAGTATCGCGCCAGATGAAGATCAGGGCCCTTGCTCGTGGTCCTTGCCGCGGGTGGCAAACTCATCCTGCGCCTTCTGCTCCTGGCGGAGTTCGCTCTTCACCTCGCTGGCGCGATGCCGGTCGGCCAGCGCGTCGAAGGCTTTCAGTCGTGTCCGCTGTTGTTGCCAGGCTGTCTGGCCGGCGGCGGTACAACCCTGCTGTACAAGCACGCTCTGTCGCTGCTGGTCGATGGCCTGGTCGAGACGATTCATGAACTCCTGGTAGTTCCGCCACTCGGGCTGTCCCAGGCCATCTTGCGCTGCCCGTCGGAAGCGGATCGAGTACTCATCGCGATACTGTTGCAGCATGAGCAGCTTGTTCTGCGCATCGCGCTCGGCAGCAATCAGGCGCGCGAGGCGTTGCGTCGCCTCGTCCGAGCGACTCTGCATCAGTTCGAGTACGGTTTGCAGGGAGAAGGGTCTGGCCACGGCGAACTCGCCTAGTCCGGGTTCATGAGACGGGTTGCCATTCTAGCGCGCCCAGCGTCAGGCAGCGGCACCAAACAGTGCCTGCAACTCACGCAGACTGCTGGCGAAGTCCGCGGGTTGGGCCAGACTCTGCTGCAGGAATGACTCGAAGCGTGGATAGATGGCTATCGCCTGGTCGAGTTGTGGGTCGGACCCCGCGGCATAGGCGCCGACGCTGATCAGATCGCGTGAGCGCTGATAGCGCGAAAACAGTCGCTTGAAATTTCGAATCTGTTCCAGATGTCCCGGGCTGACCAGGTTGACCATGGCTCGTGAAATCGATTGCTCGATGTCGATTGCCGGGTAGTGGCCGGCATCGGCCAGGGTCCGCGACAGTACGATGTGTCCGTCAAGGATCGCTCGCGCGGCGTCGGCGATTGGATCCTGCTGGTCGTCGCCTTCGGCGAGAACGGTATAGAAGCCGGTGATCGAGCCGCCGCCGTCGACGCCGTTGCCCGCCCGCTCCACCAATTGCGGCAGGCGCGCGAAAACCGATGGGGGGTAGCCGCGGGTGACCGGCGGCTCCCCGATGGCGAGCGCTATCTCGCGTTGCGCCATGGCGTAGCGTGTCAGCGAATCCATGATCAGCAGGACATGCCGGCCCCGGTCACGGAAATACTCGGCAATGCAGGTCGCATAGGCCGCACCCTGCAGCCGCATCAAGGGGCTGACGTCGGCCGGCGCGGCGATGACGACGGATCGGCGCAGGCCTTCCTCACCAAGGATCTGCTCGATGAACTCCTTGACTTCACGGCCGCGCTCGCCGATGAGGCCGACGACGATGATTTCCGCCTCCGTGTAGCGGGCCATCATGCCGAGCAGTACGCTCTTGCCGACACCCGATCCGGCAAACAGGCCCATCCGTTGTCCCTGTCCGACACAGAGCAGGCCATTGATGGCACGCACCCCGACGTCCAGCGCCTTGTCGATCGGCGCCCGCGACATCGGGTTGACCGGCCGGCTCTGCAGCGGGCGCAGTGATCCGGCATGCAACGGACCGAGCTTGTCGAGCGGCCGGCCGGCCCCATCGAGGACGCGGCCAAGGAGGGATTCGCCGACCGGAACCAGCTTGGCGCGGTCGATCGAGCGTCGCCGTGCAGGCGGTAGACGACCGATCTGCGGTGGCGGGTGGCGCGTTTCGAGGGCGACGACGCGGGCCCCTGGCGATAGGCCATAGACATCCTCCGACGGCATCAGGAACAGCCGCTCGCCGTTGAAGCCGACCACTTCCGCTTCGATCGGCGAGCCGCCAAGCGGCGTGATGCGGCATGAGCTGCCGAGGGGCAATTTCAGTCCGGAGGCCTCCATCACGAGGCCGTTGATGCGCGTCAGGTGGCCGCTCGGCAGCAGCGAATTGATCTGGCCGGCGGCGCCTCGGCAACCATCGAGGAACTGGCGCCAATTTGCGAGATGCGGGTTGGCGGCGGGTTCACTCATCGCGGGTTCGCCTTGCCATCGCGGTCCGCATTCGTCAGCCATTCGTCGCTGATGCCGATGGCCTCGACGACGCGTCGCCAGCGCGTCTCGAGCGTCGCATCCACCTCGCTGGCGCCCAGTTCGACCCGGCAGCCGCCGGGCGTCAACGCCGCATCGTCGATGATTCGCCAGTTGTTGTGCGACAGTTGCTCGCCGAGGCGATTGCGTATCAGCGTCGCGTCGTCGGGGTGGACGAACAGCAGCGGCTGTCCGTGATGGGCGTGCAGCGTCGTCACCGCCTCTCTCACTATCGGCAGCAGCAACTCCGGTTGCAGGCGCAGGCTCTGCCGCAACACCTGATTGGCAATCTCGACCGCGAGGACCAGCAACTGATCGGCGACGCCCTGATCGATCGTTGCCAGGGCCTGCTGCAGGTTGTCCAAAAGTGTCGCGAGTCGGGCCACCACCGCCTCGCCGGCAGCCAGTCCCTCGCGATGGCCATCGGCATAGCCGGCAGCTTGTGCCTCGCGGTGCAGGCGCTCGATGTCTTCAGCGGTCGGCAGGCTGACCGCAGGCTGCGGCGGCTGGCTTGTCGGCTCGGACGCGACTTCGACGGAGCTTTCCGTGGGCTCCGCGATCGGCGATGGCTCGGCGGCAGGCGACGGACCGGCCGGAACCGCCTTGTCCTCGTCGAATGCCGCAAGCTCCCAGCGCTGATAAGCGGTAAGCTTCTCCTTCGGGATCCACTGGGTCATGACCTTGGCCTGCTCAGACCATTTCCTCGCCGCCCGCCCCGCCAAGGACGATCTGGCCTTCGTCGGCCAGGCGACGGACGATCTTGAGGATTTCCTTCTGCTCGCTTTCGACTTCCGAGAGGCGTACCGGGCCACGCGACTCGAGATCTTCGCGCAGCATCTCCGACGCACGTTGTGACATGTTCTTGAAGATCTTCTCGCGCAAGGGCTCGGTGGCTCCCTTCATGGCCAGGATCAAGGATTCGGACTGAATCTCGCGCAGCAGGAGCTGGATCGCCCGGTCGTCGAGTTCGAGAAGGTTCTCGAAGACGAACATCTCGTCGAGCACTTTCTGCGCCAGATCGGGATCGTACTCGCGGATCGAGTCCAGGACGGCGGTTTCGTTCGCGCTGCCCATGAAATTGAGGATCTCGGCGACCGTTCCCGCGCCGCCCTTGGCGGCCTGTTTCATGCTTGCAGAACCCGAGAGCAGGCGCAGCATGACGTCGTTCAACTCGCGCAAGGCCTCCGGCTGAATCCCTTCGAGAGTGGCAATGCGCAGGATCACGTCATTGCGCAAACGCTCGGTAAACTGATTCAGGATGTCGCCTGCATGATCATGGGCGAGGTGTACGAGAATGGTTGCAATGATCTGGGGGTGTTCGTTCTTGATCAGTTCGGCGACTGTCGGTGCGTCCATCCACTTGAGGCCTTCGATGCCGTTGGTTTCGCCCGGCTGCAGGATGCGCGAGATCAGGTTCGATGCCTTGTCGTCACCAAGCGCCTTGGTAAGCACCGAGCGGACGTAGGCGTCGGTGTCCACGTGCACCGCTGCCGACTCCTCGGCCGTCCGGTGAAAGTCGGCCAAGACCTCTTCGACGCGCGTGCGCGGCACCGATTTGAGGGCCGCCATGGCGTGCCCCAGTTTCTGCACCTCCTTTGGCCCGAGATGCTTGAGTACGTCTGCAGCGTAGTCCTCGCCAAGGGCAATGAGCAGAATCGCGCTCTTTTCGATACCGTCCTCAGCCGCCATTGGCACCCGTCCATTCCTTGATGATGTTGGCTACCAACCGCGGATCCTGTTCAGCCAGCGCGCGCGCCGCAGCGATTCTCTTTTCCAGCAGTTCGGCGGCCGTGGGCAGGTTCTCCGTGGCTTCCTCCTCGCCTTCTTCTCCGGCAACCACGTCGATGCGGCCACCGACGCCGCTCTCGGTTGCCGCTGGTTTCTCGAGCATGGTCTTGAGTAGCGGGCGAACGACGCCGAGCAGCAGATAGGCGATGATGGCGGCAATCACACCATACTTCACGAGGTCCTTGGCCAGCGACATCGTTTCCGGGTCACGCCATGGCGGCAGGCTCTCGTCCTTGTCGACGACCGTGAACGGCGCGTTGGCGACCGAGATGGTGTCGCCGCGCTCCTTGTTGAAGCCCATCGCCTCCTTGACGAGGTCGCTGATCTGTTTCAGTTCGGCGTCCGGCAGCGGCTTGTTGACCGCCTTGCCGTCCTTGGCGATTTCCTTGCGCTGATTGACCACGATGGCGGCAGACAGGCGCTTGATCGTGCCCACCGCCTGGCGGACGTGCCGGATGGTCTTGTCGACCTCGTAGTTGACCGTCGAGTTCTTGCTGGTACTGATCGGTGGGCCGACGCTCGCGACTGGCGCCTGAACCCCGGCGACGTTG
>JGI24217J29970_1004116_pt1 | contig 12000 bp, 9 predicted proteins | sample EnhBioin_Aerobic_FD_29970 | JGI IMG/M metagenome (IMG submission 29970) | reverse complement strand
CAAAAGTGATCGCTTCGTTGCCGACGACGTCCAGCGTCTGTCGTGTCGTCGATGTGGTGAGGCTCTGCAGCACCGTCGCCACCACATCGCTGATGTGGACCGGCTGCAGCGCTTGCTGCCCGTCGCCGATCACCGGAATCAGCGGCAATGTCGCCAGCCGCATGAACAGGTCGGCGCTCTTGCCGCCCCGACCATAGATCAGTGAAGGACGCAGCACGAACCAGTCGAGGTCGAGGCTGCGCAAGCAGTCGTCGGCGGCACGCTTGCTCAGGTGGTAGGCAGAGAACGCGCTCGCATCGGCGCCCAGCGCCGATATCTGCAGCACCCGGCGAATCCCTGCCTGCGCGCACGCGCGAAACAAGGCGCTCGGGGCCGTGCGATGCAGGGGCTCAAATCGCTGGGAGCCGCTTTCGCCAATGATTCCGACGCTGTTGATGACGGCATCGACTCCTGCGAGATGCGGCAACCAATCCGCCTCGGCCTGCATGCGGCAATAGTCGATGCCGTGGCGACGTGACGCCGGCTTCAACCGGTGACCGGCGGCTGCCAGAGCGCTCGCAACGTTGCGGCCGATGAAGCCGCTGGCGCCGGTAAGCAGCACGTTCAAGCCGCGTTCCCCGGCGGTTCCCAGGCCTTCACGAATTGGCCCACGCGCTTGCCGATGGAATGCAGCCCGCTCGGCAAGCCGCACCTGGCAGCCTCCAGCACGCAACGCCGGCTGTCCAACGGGTCGCCGAAGTGCGTGAATATCTCCACCGCCGGCACGATTGTTCATGATGGGCTCCTGATCAGTAATTGGAGCCTTCACTTTGGCGACTGGCGCCTTGAGATTCTTCCGATCCGATCGAAGCGGAACCGCTTATTGCTCCGGAAAGATCATTTCGGAACAGGAATTGCCACCAAAGCCGCGATCAGGGCACCATCAGGGCGTCCGAAGCTTGGCATTCAGCTTGCGGTACTGGCCGGGTGTCATTCCCTCGATCTCGCGAAACGCTTCGTAGAAATTCGATTGCGAGGTGAAGCCAACGCCGAGCCCAACGGACAGGACCGAGGCGGATGGCTCGGCGCACAACATGGCCTTGGCAGCGTCAATGCGCTGTTCACGCAAGTACCGGGAAAAGCCCTTGCCCAGCCGCGCATTGATCAACTCCGACAACTGGTGGGTGCTGAGTCCCAGGCGTTCTGCCAGACGTCGCAGGTTCAATTCCGAATCGGCGTAGATCCGGTCGGTGCTCATCAGCGTGGCCAGTTTGACCAGCAGCGTATCGCAGTCCACGTTGGTGAGCGTGGAGCTCGCATAGGCCGTCTGGACCGTCTCCCTGACTTCGGCGGAAAGCTGCGGCCGCAGGCCGAGCGTCGTCTGCACCAGCACGAACGCCACGCCTATCGAGATCGCATAGAGGCAGTAAAACAGCTTGTCCGGCAACGCCTGCTGTGACAATCCGAGAACGGAAACGCCAACGGCAATCGCGAAGACGCTCCCGAGCAGCACCATCTCCTGATGGAAGCCGGCTCGTTCGCGACGCAGCGCATAAAGACTGCGCCCCAGCCACGACAAGTATCCGGCGCCCACGATGAACGCCAGCGGCAGAGCCAGTTCGCCCGGAAGCAAGGGGGACACCGCGAAGGGCAGCGAATGCCCGAGCAGCGCCACCTTGTTCCGACCTGGAACTTGCGGGCGCAGTAGCGGCTGGCTGAACAGGAAGAAAGCTGGCGCCACGGCAAACAGCGTCATGTGGTACGGGACTGTCGCCACCCATGGCCGATCGAGGTAAAGCCACGCGAAATGGGCCGACTGCAAGCCGCTCAACGCCAGCAGCAGCAGCAGCCCCATCGCTCTCGACAGCGCCTGGCCCTGATAGTGCTCGCGACGGAAATGTGTCAGCGCCAGGGTGAGCGCGCTGAATAGCGAGAAGCCGATGAGAAGCAGCGCGAGTGAGGTCAAGGCGAGTACGTATCAATGAAGCCCATGGCGAGTCGCCAGCAGTCTTGTCGGCATGCGGCGCGAAGTGGTCGCCAATCGTCCAGGACGCCAGCACCGCTGCCGGATCGCTGCCGCCAGACGCCGTACGACGCCCAGCGACACCTGCCGCGGCAAAGCTGCCGATCAGCCAAGAATAGCACTCCTGACTAGCTGGGTGCTGGCCTTGGCAAGCGCTCGATCGCGGCCGGTCGTGCGTCGCTCGTCCTGATCAGCATCCTTGCGATGATCAACCGACGCCGCATTGACGGCGCGCTGACACCCTATTTCCGTCGCGATGTCCTTCCCTCGGGCACATTCCTCGCGGCCAGCTCGCCCCTCGCTGACGTTCCTGGCACGTCGGACGAGGTTCGATACGTTTAGAACCCGCTTGCACCGCACAACGTAGCCATCGGGAGATTTTGACATGACCCGATGCAAACTGAGAATCCAGTTCTTCTTGCTGACTTTGGTGCTTCTCGCCGGCTTCGCTGCCTTCGGTTTTCAGACCTTGTACGGCCTCGGCAAGGTGAAGGTGGGCGGCCCGCTCTACGAGCGCATCGTGCTCGACAAGGATTTGGTGGCAGACATCCTGCCGCCGCCCAACTACATCATTGAGTCGTGGTTGACCGTACTGCTGCTTGCCGACCCGGACCGCGCCGTGCAGCAAAAGGAACTCCTCGACAAACTCGCGATCCTGAAGAAGGAATACGACACCCGCCACGAGTTCTGGCTCAAACAGGACCTGCCGGCGGTGACCGGGAACAACGCGGCGCAGGTGAAGGCGGCGATGGTCAAACTCGAAGCGCTCTATGAAATGCACCGCAAGGCGATCGACGATGTCGTCAAGCAGGCTACCGAGCACCAGACCGCGGTCGAAGCCGAAACCGCAGCGGCAACGTCCCGGAACTCGCTCGTCCTCGGCGTCGTCTTCTTCATCACGCTCGGCACGGCGGTCGGCAGCACCTGGTTCCTCAGCGTTTCGCCTCTCGATGGCGTCGACTGCGCGCGCCGGCACCTCACGGCCATCGCCGCAGGCGACCTGTCGATGCGCACCGAACATCGGCGCGCCGACGAGATCGGTGGTCTGCTCAACGCGATGAACGATACCTCGGGACAACTCGCCACCCTGGTGAGTTCGATTCGCAACAACGCCGATTCGCTGAGCGCCGAGGCCGAACGACTGTCGTCGACGACGGCGCAATTGGCGGGCACCTCGACACGGCAGAGCGCTGCGGTCTCGGCGATGGCGGCGACCGTCGAGGAAATGTCGACCGGCATCGCGCACATGGCGACACTTGCCGATAGCTCGGAAACGCGGGCATTGGCTTCCGGCGAGCAGTGCCGGACCGGATCGAGCGAGATCGAGCGGACGGCGAAGATCGTCGGCGAACTGGCGACCGACGTCCAGTCGTCGGCAACGACCGTGGCGGCGCTCGGCGAACGCTCGCGCGAGATTTCGGCGATCGTCGGCGTCATCCGTGAAGTCGCCGACCAGACGAATCTCCTGGCACTGAATGCTGCGATCGAGGCGGCGCGCGCCGGCGAGCAAGGCCGCGGTTTTGCGGTCGTCGCCGACGAAGTTCGCAGACTTGCCGAGCGCACCGCGCAGTCTACTGAACAGATCGGCAAAGTGGTCGCTGCGATTCGCTCGGGGATCGACACGGCCGTGGCGATGATGCAAGAGGAGTCGACCAAGGCCCAGGTCAGCACCCAAGCGGTCAGCCGCTCGCGCGAAACGATGCTCGGCATCGAAAGCACAGCGCATTCCCTGGTCGCCGAAAGGCGCGACGTTGCCGCCGGTCTGCAATCGCAGCAGTCCGGCAGCCAGAGTATTGCCGACGAAATCGAGAGGGTGGCACAGGCCGCGGAAGAGAACTCGGCCGGCGCAGGAGAACTCGCCGCGGCGGCCAGCCGCCTCGCCGAGGCGGCACGCCGAATGCAGCAATCGACCGGCAGTTTTCGCTGCTGAACGCGCTCAACGGGGAAGAAACTCGGGCCGCCTTGCCGGTGGGTGCCCTCCTCGCCGCTGCAGACCGCTATCGCCTTGGTCGACGGCAGTCGCCCACCTCCGCGCTACGCCAGGAAAGGAATGACTGGCAGCGCTCCCGTCGGGTCATTCAGCCGCCTGCCCTTCGTCGCGCAGAGCGGCATCCCCGCTGTCTTCATCCGGGAAATCTTCTTCGATCGACAGAGGGTTTTCCCGCGGCCCCGGTTTGAACTCGACGGGTCGCACCACGGTTTGGGCAAGGTTTCCTTCGATCTGTCCGGACAGGTAGCTTACCCCGGCCATCACCCCGCTTGCGGGATCCAGCATTTGGGCGTGCCACATATCGTCCAGTGCGGCGCCGAGGTGTTCGCGAAGCTGCGCTTCCATTTCCGGCCGCTCGTTCGCGTGCGCGATAGCGCCGAAACCGAGCGAGCCGAGGGAAATCACCATCCCGGCGACGCCGCCGACGGCCGCCGCCGCCGCACTCGCCCCACCGCTCGTGGCGAGCCTGGCCATCAGTTTCTCGCTGGCCCGCTTCGCCACTGGGGATATCCGCGCGCTCGACGGGCCCTCTCCCACGCCACCGCTGCCTTTGCGGATCCGGGCGGTGAGCGCCACATAGGCGGGCAGCGCGTCGATCGGGACGGCGTTTACCAGCTCGTAGAGCGACGCGTCATGGGCGGCTGGAGGGCCCAGCGCAATCGCCGGAAAGGCCTTGAGACGCCGGTCGAACTGGTCGCGCGGAACACCGTAGCGCCGCGGGATTCCCTGAACCTGCTCACTGAGCAGTTGAATGTAGAGCCGTGTGGCTTTCCCTCGCACGACGTCGGGATCGATCTCCCGGGCGACGGGGTCCAGCACACGCTCGCGGAATTGTTCCTGCAGATAGGCGGCCAGTCGCAGCGTGGCTGGATCCGTCCCTGCCCCGATGCTCAGTTGGTACCAGGCGACTTTGATCGCCAGCCACTGCTGCGTCCAGTAACCGGTGAACCACGGAATGAAGTCCGTCTCGATGCGCTTGGCGACGCGGCTTCGCCAACTCTCCATGAAGCCGCGCGCGTAGTTGGTGGCCGGCCCGGTCGCGGCCCGCGACGCGCCGACGATGTCGCTTTCGACCTGCCACCAGACAGTCTCCGAGACCTGCACCGGCGGAGTCGCCTCAGGGGCGCGCTGCGGACTGGCGCAAGCTGCCAGCAGTACCACCAGCAGGCCGACGACGCCCAAGCGCAGCTTGCAAGTCGCCATCGCAAGCAGGACGTGACCAGACATCGAAGGTGCGTTCGCCATTTCAGGCCCCTGTCGCCATTACTCCCAAGCTCGGTGGCCAGCCAAGTAGCAGATTCATCGCAGCGAGACCGCCTCGAAGCGCGCCAGAACCTGACTGCCCCCGAGCAGAATCATTTGCTCGCCTTCGATGTGAAAGGCCGTGGCAGCACCAAGCGCCAGCAAGAAGCGCCGCTCGAGTTCCATGAGCGGGGCTGCACAGGCCATCCGCGTACCCGCCATCTGCGTGAAGCGCAGACCGTTGTCGTCCTGTACATAAGCCCCGCTGAGTCGATTGCAGCCGGCAAAAGCGGTCACGCGCGCATCAACGCTCGACAGCGTCAGGCGAGCCTCGCGCTCTTGCGTCGACGTCATGCCGATGCTCTTGCCGTCGAGCTCGACCAGCTTCCAGTAGGTGTCTTGCAGGCTGGTCGCCACGCGGGCTTTGCCGGGGGCTGGTGAGTCACACGTCGCTCCCGGCTGCGAGCCGGCGAAGCGCTCGATCACCAGGTGCTCTCGCGGTTCACCCTCCATCGCCGGCCGCCATTCGAGCCGGCCATCCAGAACGACCAGCAGCGGCGCTCCCGGACCGCTGCGCGATTGCACGTAGTCGCGCTCCGCGGCCAGGTAGCCCTCGGCCATCGCCACCGGCCAGCGCAGGCCGCTGGCGCAATCGGTGAAGGTCGCCGCGTCGGCCAGGTAGAGAAACTCGCCGCGCCAGCGCAAGGACTCGCGGATCGGATCGACTGCTGCACTGCGGCGCAGGTCGAGGTTGGCAGTCGACCTGATCGGCTGCCCCAGGCGATCCAGCAGGCGCAAGGACGCATCGTCGTGCACGGCGAAGAGCGTTGCCTGCGAACCGCTGCGCAGTCTCAACACCTTGCCGCCCGCCTCCTCGGTCCACCGACCAAGCTCGGAAAAAGGCCCTTCGGGCTTGCTCAGGTAGGTGCGCCGCAGGCGGTACAGACCATCTGCACGCAAGGTCAGCGTTTGCGCAATACCCGGGCAGTCGGCGCACGGTACGACCCCGACGAAAGTGGCGGGCAGTTCGAAGCCAAGAGAAGTCGCCGCCGCTTGGGCAGCGGGACCGGCCGACACCTTGCGGCCCGGTGGCGGCGCCGGCTGCACGGCGTCCAGTATCAGGTCGACCTGATTCGACGCGCCGCGTGTCAGTACGGCATAGCGGCGGGTAGTCGTGAAGCGCAACTCGCCGCCCACCGTGATCGTTGCCCGCACGGCGTAGCTGGAGCGCGGATCGATGGCGGCGCTCGATAGCGTGAGCGAGAACGGGATCGGCACCTGGCGCGTGCCGAAGGGCTCACGCGTCTCGGTCAATACCGGCGACGCGGCATCGGCACGCGACACGTCTTCGACGCGCACCGTCAGCACCGCATCGGGCGGCATCGCCATGCGCTGCAGATAGGCAGCGCTGCCGCTGACCGTCACCGAGTCAGCCGCCGGCTGGGCAGGCACGGCAGCCGTGCAGAAAAACACCAGAACGCTTGCCCACCAGCACAGGGTTTTCGACATCGGCTCACGCATCGCAACAGCCTTCCTCAAGATGCCGTGCCATCAGGATCGGATCGGCCCGGCGCGACCGCGTAGCGGCGTTGATCTGATCGCCTTCGGCTCGTTCGCGTCAAGACGCGCTGAAGCGACTATTCATGATGTGACTGATGCGACTATGTAGAGTTCACCGGCAATATCTGGATAGCGCTCACCGAGCTGCATGAAGGCTTCGATCATGGCCGAATTCCAGTGGCTCTCGATCTGACCATTGGCTAGAGGTTTGAGCCAATATCCGCCAAAGATGTCAACTTGCAGGCCGGCCTGCGTGAACGCCAAGCGGAACGTTTCAGGATTGAATACACGACGGTGGCCATGATGCAAATCCATGGCGTTGAGCGCATCCACCCTCGGCAGCATGCCCATGATCACGGCTGCCTGGCGATGTAATGATTGCGCGTTGGGTACTGCGGCGAAAATCAGACCACCAGGCTTCAGCCAGCCCCGTGCCCTGAGCAGGATATCCACCGGGTCTTGGACGTGCTCCAGCACATGGCCCATGATGATGGTGTCGAATTGCTCAGTCGGCTCGAAATCCTCGAATAGCGCGTTGATGACCTGCGCCTGGGGAAAGCGCGCTCGCAAGTCATTGCAGAAAAGGGCCGAGCCCTCGACAACAGTCATCGACTTGCCGGTGGTGGCCAGCAGTTCGGTCATCACACCTTCTGCGGGCCCCATTTCAAGGAGGTTTTCCCCCAACAGATGGCGGCAAAGGATGCGAAAGCAGTAGCCAATAGCCAGCGGCATGACACCTGCCGAATACAGGGATGTCTCGGATATCCTCTGCAGTTTCTCTTCTTCTTCGCTGCTCATCGTCTATCGGCGTGCATTGCCGTCCCTATCGTTCAATGAATTCGAGCATCAGGCCATTGCGAAACATAACAAAAGAGATCCGCCGACCGCCAAAAGCCACGGCAGCGACAGGCATCACGGTGACTCGTGCACGCTGACCGCGCGCCCAATCCAGCGATGCTTCCAGATCCGTCACCAGGTAGGCCAGGTGGTACATCTTGATCCCGGATGCAAGCCATGGCGTGAGCGTCTTGGCCTCGGGCAAGTTTTCCAGCAACTCGATGCGCGGACCCGGACCCGTGAGAAAACACCCTGCCACGCCCTGGATCGGATCAACAAACCCTTCTCCCTCTTGCTGATAACCGAGCAAGGCAAAGAAATCCCGCTCACGGGCCACGGACACCGATGCATACCCAACGTGATGAAATTCGAACCCGGCCTGGAGATCCGGGAGCGCCACTGCCAGTTCAGCCATGGTGCAGTCTTCGAGCGGCTAGGCCGGCCAGCTTTTCGAGACGTGGAGCAACTTCACGCCATGCCAGCGCATCCAGGCGGTGCTCCACGGCATCCACCTGACGTCCGTCAAAGTCGAAATGCCCAGCCAGCGGATGGCGTCGGGTAATGCCGCAAGAGTCATGAAACGAAACCACCTGGCTGTTGTCGGCAACGGTACGGCAGTAAACCTCCTGCAAACTCAATTGCTCGAAAGCGCAACGGTAGATGAGCCACGCACTTTCAACCGCTGCCAGGGAACCCGGCCGCAGCAACCATCGACCCCATTCACCGCTCGAGGCCTGTGGGTCGATGTCGTAGATGGAGATGACGCCTTCTGGTGCGCTTGTGGCAAGGCGCTCCACGACAAAGTAGTAGTCACCGCTGCGCTCATAGTAACGGGCCAGCCAGTCCAGTTGATCGGACAAGCGGCCCGAGGTTGAGTGCAGGAATCGATTCAACGCCGGGTTCCCGCGCAGAGCCAGGATAAAATCGGCATCGGCATCGACGACGGGCCGCAAGCGGAAGGCTGGCCCGGCAATTGACAGCTCATGTCGCATGGCGAGTCAGTATCGTCCCGACAATGGAACTCACGCTGTCCAGGCCACCCATTTCGTCTTCGGTGAACTGTATGTCCAGTTCATCCTCCACGGTGAATATGACTTCAATATGCTTCAGTGAATCCCACTGCGGGGTATTCTCCCGTGAAAAATCACTTGTCACCTCGCATTTCAAGACCGCTGCGAGAGCCTTTAATACCACCTCTTCGATACTCTTGTAATCCATCACTGATCAATCCAGGCAATGACAACACCTTCGGCAGGCGGGAACTCCAGGAGTTTGTCGACCGGCAATACATGCAGGCCGGCAGCTGGTGTATCGCTCTGGCCGATTAGCCGGGCGAGCCAAGCGAGTGCCGGTTGATTGCGTGGGCCGATTCTCACCCGGAAAGCCACTTGCGTATGTCCGAAAAAAGCTGCACTTTCCTGCAGGGCGGTCAAAATCATGGTGTCTTCCAGTTGTCGGCCCATGGCCCGACAACTGATGCAAAGCTCATCCACAACGAGCTGCTCCCCCTGACTCATGGCCACGATAACAGCAATTACGCCGCTGTCGGAGAGGCGGTCGGTCAGTTGTACGCTGGTGACCCGGGCATCGCTCCGTTCCACGCAGGCGGCCACTTCGGCCAGATTGAAGCGGCGCAACGCGAGATTGAACTGATTGGTCTTGTTGCAGAGGTCTGCGAGGCGGGCAAGCTGCTCGGTCGGATCACTGCGGAAGGTCAACTTCACTTGCAGACCTCGAAAGTAGTCTGCCGGATCGGCTACCTCGGCGGCCAGCGCCTCCCGCTCGGTATTGGCGTGAAGGTCTTGAACACGCTTGGTGTCTTCACTCTCCACCCGCCAGCGCCAAAGACCCGGGTAGAAAGCAAGCACCCGGCGAGTCAGATCGGCATTCGGGTGCGCGTAAACGGTATGCACCTGAGGCAATTGCATGGCGACGCTGGCCAGTTCCCCCGGGTTATCGTCCACAAAAACCAGGGCGTCAGGCGCGATGCGCAGAGCGCTGGCGATACGCGACAAGGCCGCTGCCTTGTCGCCCCAGGTAACTTCCACGGCGGAAAAGTCGGCCAAGCACAAAGGATAGTCCCGCCGCGCCGCAAACAGCGCCTCCACATCCGATAGCTCGTTTCGCGATACCAAGGCGAGAAAAATGCCGCGCGCCCCCAGTGACTTGACGAAGGATTGGAGTGCCGCATGACCCGGTGTCAGCCGCACCCCGTGAACGCCGTCCTCCCCAAGGACGCCTTCATGCAAGGTATTGTCCAGGTCAAGGGCCACGGCCTTGATCGGTGGCGAGAGAGCCGCCGGCAACCAGTGGCAGGCTAGCGCTCGCGCCAACACCAGTTGGGCGAAACTGCTCAAGGGCGTGCCAGCCAAAGCGGCTGAGCGGGAGTCGAGAAGCGGCACGTTGGACTCGACGCAGGCCGCCTCCAGGTCGGCGAAATAGACTGCGGGCAGCCCGTCCGCCACTGCCTGCAGCCGTTCTGTGCCATGCGGCTCATTGCTCCAGGTCGCCAGGATGATCGGTGCTCTGGAGACCGCCCGGAGAGCCGCAAGCCGCTGCGCCAACCACGTCAGCCACTCGCCAAACGACATATTGGCAAGGAAACGGACGCTATCTATCCACAACATTTCGGCATCCGCAGCTTGCCACGTGCCAAACATGAGAGTGTCGTCGTAGCCACCCAGTCGAAAATCAACCTTCCAGTCCTGATAATCAAAGAATGGGGTCGTCAAGGGTATCAATGATTCAATACCATGATTTCTCCATACATTGACGGTCGGCAATCGATCATGACACTTCCCGATACTCAAATTCAACAAAGCCAGGCGAGGAATTTTCGCAGAGAAAAGTATTGCCTGTGCTTCATATCTGGTCGTTTGAATTTCCATTGTTGGGCCAGATCAATGGATCTTTGAGGATATCGGGGCGCTGCACATCAGCCACCCAGCCGGTGTCCCGAATCCAGAGCCAGCCGAGTGATGATGAAAACCAATACGATACGGCACGCAGGTAGTCGGCGCATCAACCGGTGGTTCAGAGGCGGCCTGCAACCTCGTCCTTGCCATACATCCCCTTGATGTCATGAACCACCGTTCACCCGTTGGCCAGCCGGCGCGGGCTGGCAATGCTCAGTCGCTTGAATTCGTCGTGCGCCACGGCCACCACCAGAGCGTCGTGCAGGCCACGATCGGGCAAGGCGCCCGGCAGGGTGATTCCGTAATGGCGCTGCGCCTCAGCGCTGAAGGATGGGAAACCGAACAACAGGAGCAAGAGTATATGAGCCTCCGTAAAGTAGCGTCAATCTCGAATTTGGACACCGCGGTCTTGGCGCCGTCATGCGGATCCCACCTCAGTACGAGCTGATGGGTCTGCTCGCCTTTCTCCAGTTCCGAACTGCTGGCTGCACAGCCGACGATTCCCCTCAAGTTCTCCGGCGCGCTGCCGTTGGTTCACGCACGCCGAATCTCCTCGCCTGCAAGCACTCCCAGGCACACTGAGCCCATGAACACCATCGATTTTCTGCCCTGGGACGAAACCTTCGACACCGGCCTGCCGGAAGTCGACGAGCAGCACCGCCGACTGGTGCAACTCATCAACGTCCTCGCCAGCCATGTCGCCTTCAGGACGCACATCCCGCAACTCGAGGAGATGTTCGATGAACTCGCCGACTATGCCGTCTACCACTTCCGGACCGAGGAGGCGGTCTGGCACGAGCACCTCGCCGGCGATCAGTCGGAAGTCGATCACCAGGCGATCCACGCCAGCTTTGTGCAGGAGGTGTCACGGCTGCGCGGGCAGCCTGATGGGCAGCGGGCTGCCGAGGAGACCCTGGCTTTCCTGGCCCGCTGGCTGATCTCGCATATTCTCGAGAGCGACCGTTACATGGCCTGCACCACCCTGGCGCTGCGCGCCGGCCTGTCCCGCGAGGCGGCACGCGCGCACGCCAGCGCGGAGATGGCCCGCGGTGCGCGGAGGTTCGCCGACATCGTTCTGTCGATCAATGCGACGCCGGTCACCAATGCCATGCACCTGATGGCCGAACTCGCCGAACTGCGCCGCGCGCAAACCGAACTGCGGCATGAATCCGAGAAGAACCGGGCCTTGCTCCGCTCCGCCAGCGATGGCGTCCATGTCCTCGACACCGCCGGCAACCTCGTCGAGGTCAGCGACTCCTTCTGCGCGATGCTCGGCTACTCGCGTGAGGAACTGATCGGCAGCAACATGGCGGGCCGGGATGCGCGTTTTGCCGACGACGAGGGGCCCCGCAGACTGCGGCAGGAACTCGACAGTCCGCAGCGGCGTGTGCTGCACACCCGCTATCGCCACCGGGACGGCCGCCTGATCCCGGTCGACGTCAGTGGCGTGCCGG
>JGI24217J29970_1012682_pt1 | contig 12095 bp, 1 predicted proteins | sample EnhBioin_Aerobic_FD_29970 | JGI IMG/M metagenome (IMG submission 29970) | reverse complement strand
AGGCGAACGAGGCAGACGTCCAGTCCGTGGTGAACGCGCCATGATCGACATGAGCGACGTATTCGACGTCGAAATTGGTCGAGTCGAGGTTCGCGACATTCGAACCCAGCGTGATCAGATACGCACCAGACTGGTTGGAAGCACCACTGTCAACATCTTCCAGAATGACCAGATACGTACCAGCATCAAGCGAACCAATCGCATTGCCGATCGCCGTTTCGACATCGCCATTGTTGGAGATGTCGTTGAGATCGGTGTTTGCCAGCCCGTTCACGACGATGACGCTGAACGAATTGGTCAGTCCGGTCAGAGCCGTGTTGGTGCCCGCCGTAACGTCATTGAAGTTATTGGCGCCAGTCGCAACGATCTGCGTTCCGCCGACAAACACGGTGAGGTTGTTCGCCGATGTCGAGAAGCCGGAAACGGAGATTGAAGAGTCCGTACCGCCCAGAACGCTTTCTACTGCCGTCGTCTTGATGATCAGATCTCCGGTCGCGGCGGTGAAATCCACCGACTGTGCGGCACGGACCGCATCAGTACCCGCGAAAGTGATCGTGCTGGCACCATTCAAGACATAATGCTCGATGTTGTCAGCCACAGTCGCCTGCGTGGTCGCGTCGAAGTTACCACCGGTGGTCAGGGTCATCGAGTCGGTTGCACCCGTTCCCTTCACATTGCCAACCGCGAAGTTGTCATACTGCAAGCCCGTCATCGTGACCGAGCCGCTCACCGAGAGCAGTTCAAGGCTGGTGAGGGTCGCTCCGACGGTGGTGTCACCATCGTCAAGGACGAGGGTGTCGTTACCCAGACCACCGTCGATGATGCTGCCGTTCAGATTGTCCGCCGAAGCCGTGCTGCGGATGATGTCGTCTCCGGCGGTGGCAGTGACATCCTGGCCATTCTCACCGATCGCGAAGTCGAAGCTTCCCGTCGAAGTCCTGGTCAGCGAATAGCCATCGATCCCAGCGAAACCAACGATCGTGTCGACGCCCGTACCGGTGTTGCTCACCGTAAAGACGTTGCGGCCACCATCGTTGTTGGCACCAACAGCTGGCGAGTTGACGGTGGTGAAGCCGTTATGCTGCGCCGAGGTCATGGTGACGTCATCGCCGTTGTTGGCCAGCGTAAGCGTTTCCGCCGTTGTCGCCGCACCGCCGTTCACGCCGGTGATGTTCACGTCACCCGTACCGTCATTGGCGTCGATGAACAAAATGTCGTCGGCCCCGGCCAGTGCCCAAGCACCACCAACACTCATTCCGAAGCCGGTGCTGTTGATCGACACCTTATCCGCACCGCCCGCGCCCGTGATCGAGACGTTCAGGTTGGAAGAGGGCGCAAGGAATGTTGCCGCATTGATGTTCACCGTGCTGCCGCCAACCCCATCGCCGTTGAGAACATAACCCTCGATCTGGTTACGCGCATCGATCGTGCCATCGTTCGACAGCGTGATCACGTTCGTTCCCGTACCAACAACGTGAGTATCGATGTTGGTGTCAGCAGCGAAGCCCTGATGCTGAGCCACGGACATGGTGACATCACCCGTGATGTTCGCATTTTCCGCAGTCGTCGCGCCACCTCCGTTAACAGCGCTGATATTGGCGCCGTTGGTCATGATCACGGTATCGCCAACCGCCACGAACGGAACGTAGCTCGCGCCGAGGCTCCAGTTGCCGCCAACCGTGTTACCGCCGACGTTGATCGTGTCTGCCGATCCGCCGATGGCGAGGACGTTCACGTTCGGTGTCGCCGCGTTGACGATCAGCGTGTTCGACGCGTTCGAGAGGTTGTAATTCTCGACATCCGCAAACGCCGTGACCGTGCCCGCGCCGAGGATGATCAGCGTGTCGACACCGGCAGTCGCCGTGGTGGTGGTGAACGCCTCATGCTGCACCTGGGTGAGCGTGAGGTTGTTGATCGCACCGGTCAGCTCCAGCTCTTCCGCAGTGGTCGCGAGACCGCCGTTGACGCCCGAGATATTGGTGGAGGTACCGTTCACTTCGAGAACGTCATTGGCGTTCTGAAGGTCCCAGGTGCCTGTCGCAACAACATTGGTGTTGATGACGACGCGATCATTGTCGCCGGTGCCGCTGGTGTCCTTGATGTTCACCGCACCGTTGAGCTCGTTCACGACGATCGTGTTCGCAGCAGCGGAGAGATCGTAGTTCTCGATCGATTCCTCTGCGTTGATCAGGCCGGCATCGGTGATCACCACCGTTTCATTGCCCGTCGCGATGAACGGAGCGGTGAAGCCCTCGTGCTGATCGACAGTCATGGAGACGGTGAAGCCAGCACCGAGCTCGAGCGTCTCAGCGGTGGTTTCATTGCCGCCGTTGATGCCCGAGAGATCGGTGTTGTCGGTGGTCACGATCAGCTGGTCACCGACGAAGCCGGTGTTGCCCGCCAGATCCAGCGTGACGCCGACGAACGAGGTTTGCGTACCCGTACGGACGATGTCGTTGTTGCTGCCCGAAGTGATCACGCTCTCCGTGCCGGTGCCCGTTGCGAAGGAGAAGTCGTTCCCGGCGATGTTCGCCAGGACATAGTTCTCGATCGCGTTGCGCGCGGTGACCGCAGCGACCGGACCAACGAAGTTGATCGTGTCGACGCCGGCGCCGCCCGTGGGCTGCAGCGTGTTGTACTGGCCGTACTTCATCGTCACCGAGCCGTTGACGGTCACGTTTTCGAAGTTCGTGATCGACGTGACGTTGGTGATGTCGGTGCCGGTGTTGAGGACCAGCGTGTCCGGATCACCCGCACCGGTGCCGCCGTTGAGCGTGCCGGTGATGGCCAGGCCGTTCACGATGACCGTCTGCGCGTTGCCAGCGTCGCCGGTCACGTTCTGCGCGGCGGTGCCGAGCGTGAAGGTGAAGGCGTCGTTGAGCACATAGGTTTCGATCGCGGCATTGCCGGTCACGGCGCCGTCGCCATTGGCGTCGGTCAGCGTGAAGGTGTTGGTGCCGGTGCCGTTGATGGTCAGGAACGCGTCATGCTGAGCCTCGGTCGCCGAGATATCGCCGGTGAGGTTCAGGATTTCGGTCGTGGTGTCCGCACCGCCATTGACGCCGCTGATGTCCACGCCGCCGCTGGCGGTGAGGATATCGGTGGTGCCGCCAAGGCTCCAGTTGCCGTTCACGGTCAGGCCGGTGACGACCACTTCGTCCTCGAAATCACCCGGCGAACCGTCGAGCGAGGTGAAGTTCACATCGGTGTTGCCGCCATTGATGATCAGCTTGGTGTTGCTGTTGCCGTCCGCGATGTAGCTGTCGACGACGATTTCCGCATTCACGGTGCCGCCGGTGCTCAGCATCACGGTGTTAGTGCCGACACCGTCATCGGTAAAGTTGGCGAAGGCCTCGTGTTGCGCAACGGTCATCCGGACGACACCGCCGGTCAGCTTGACGGTCTCGATCGCCGAAGTGTCGGCCGCGTTGACGATGGCGTCGCCATTGCCGTAACCGAAGTCTGCGAAACCGGTGTTGAAGCCACCGATATTGTCGTTGTCATCAAGCGTCAGCGTGTCATTGGCGCCGGCGCCACCGAGCGTCCCGGTGATGTTGTCGATGCCCGCGCCGGTGACGATCTCGTTGACGCCCAGGCCGGTGTTCACATTCTGCGAACCGATACCGAGGGTGAACTTGTCGTCACCGTCCGACAGGACATAGTTCTCGATATCCGCAAGACCGGTGATGCCGGTGCCGGCGAACGCCTTCTGGTTGGTGGCGCTGGCGGCCACCGCAGCAAGCGTGCTGGTCGTGATCGTGATCGTGTCGGTCGAGTTCGAGCCGGTATCACCCGCGTCGACGATGTTGCCGGCATTGCCGTTCGAACCGGTCGAACCGTGCTGCGCGGCGTTCATGGTCACCGAGGATTCGGTGATCAGCGTCTCGTCGATATCGCAGAGGTTCGCACCCGAGATATTGTCGCCATGGTCGAGGACGAGCTTGTCGTAGCCAGCGCCGCCGTCGAGCTTGCCGGTGACGAGATCGATCGCACCGGTGCGGATCACGTCGTTATTGACGCCGGTCTGCACGTTCTGGCCGTTGGCGCCGAGGGTGAAATCGTCACCCGCAGTGTTGCCGTCCGGATCGACAGTACCGTTCAGGATGTAGTTCTCGATCGAGGCATCACCCTGCACCGCGTAGATCGCGCCGACCAGCGTGATGGTCTGCGGATTGCTGGCGCCGTCCGTCAGGTTCAGGAACGTGTTGTGCTGCTTGTAGGTCATCGTGGCCGAACCGCTGATCTCGGCGACTTCGACATTGCTGATGTTCGAGGTCGAGATGTCCTGGTTGGTGATCACGACGGTGTCGTTGCCGAGGCCGCCATCGACGGTCCACGGGCCAACGCCCTGAAGCAGGAAGCGATCGTCGAGGAAGGTGCCGGTGACCGAGCTGCCCGTGGGCACCAGGGTCGCGCCGACCACCGCACCGGTGGCCGCCGTGTCGAGCACATCCTTCGCCTGGAGCGAAGGAACGCCGGTGAGCACGATCTGGATGTCGTTGCCGTTGAGCACGCCATCATCGTTCAGATCGATCCAGAGAGCGCCTTCGTCCTGCTGATAGACGATGTCGAGGATGCCGTCGTTCGCGGTGACCGCGCCCTGGGCCTGGCCGAAATTGGCCAGGTTGCCAGCGAACTTGATCGTTGCGCCTTCGCCATACTTCGTGATCGCTTCGGCCACGTAGCGGATGTCGATGACGTCCGAACCCGAGGTGAAGCCGGTGACGGTGTCACGTGCGGTCGAGGTCGAGCTCTCCATGCGGGCGCGATACAGGATCTGGTCGATGCCAGCGCCCGTGTCGATCACGTCGGCGCCAGCGCCGCCGTAGATCTGATCGTTGCCCGCACCGGTCGAGATGTTGTCGGTGCCGTCGCCACCATCGACGATGTCGTTGCCCGAGCCGGTCACGACGCTGTCGTTGCCGGTGCCGGCGAACACGGTGTTGTTGCCGTTGCCCGCGTTGACGGTGTCGTTGCCCGAGCCGGTTACGATCGAGTCGTTGCCCGAGCCGGCCGTGACGCTGTCATTGCCCTGGCCGGTGGCGATGTTGTTGTCGCCCTCGCCCGCATTGACGGTGTCGTTGCCGCTGCCGGTGGTGATCTGGTCACCGCCGCCGCCGCCGATGACATTCAGGTTCGCCGTCGCGGCGGAACCCTGAAGGATCAGGATTTCGGCCGGAGCGTCGAGATCGCTGGCATCGATCGTCTGGCTGGTCGCGCCGGCCGAGAGGTCACCCGCCGCCGTGTCGACGATCAGCGTGGTGCTCGCCAGGCCGGTGTCGATGACCTTGATCGTCTCAACCTTCGTGACGTTGGTCAGATCGGCCACGCCGTTGCCGGCGCTGACGTTCAGCACGTCATTGACGGTGGTGCCGCCCTTGATCTGGTCGCCTGCGGTCAGGTCCGAGTCGAGCGCGTTGATCGTGAGCACAGCCGCCGAGGCAAGCGCGTTGATCGTGTCGTTGCCACCCGTCAGGTTCACCGTCGTCGCGTTGTTGAACGCGGCGTCGAAGGTCACCTTGTCGTCACCCGCGGTGTCGTCGATGCGGATGATGCCCGCCTGGTCGGCTTCGAAGCCGAGCGTGGCGTTCAGGTCGCCGGCCGATTCACCGGTCAGGATCTCGACATTCGAGACGTTGACGAATGCGTCGTCGGTCAGCGCGGTGTTGCCGAACTGCTGGCTCTGAACGATCCGATCGAGGCCGTCGCCACCGTCCATCGTCACGGTCGAACCGAGGTCCTTGCCGTTGATGATGAGGGTATCGACGCCCGAACCGCCATGGAAGTTGATGTTGTTGTTGGTGCCGACGTTGCGCTTCACGACCGTGGTGTCGGTGACCGAACCATAGACGTTGAACTGGAAGTCCGCATCGGTCTGGCCAGCGGCCAGCGTCATGGTGAAGCTGTCGTTCAGATCGGTCAGCGCCGAGGCGTCAACCTTGATCTGGGTCAGCGTGCCGACATTGCCGCCGGTGAAGGTCAGCGAGTTGTCGTTGACGTCGGCGAAGCCGTCATTGCCGACATCACCGCCCGCGAGGACCGTGAAGTTCTCGACGTCGCTGAAGTTGGTCAGGTTGACGTTGGCGTTCACCGTACCGTTGGTGTTGTCGAGAATGACCGAGTCATTGCCCGCGCCGCCCGCATAGGAGTCGAAGTTGGTCAGCTCGGTGCCTTCGACGATCACCTGATCGTCGCCGTCGCCGGTGGTGTAGCTCTGGATACCGACGCCAGCATAGATGGTGTCGTTGCCCGAACCGGTCTTCACGACGTCGTTGTTACCGGCAACCGTACCTTCGACGATGACGGTCACGCCAACGGTGAAGGCCGAGGCGTCGATCACGGTGCCGCTGGTGTCGTCGGTCGAGACGATCGTGCGGATGCCCGCTTCCTGCGCTTCGGCTGCCAGGGTGTTGGTCTTGCCCTCGGCAACGAACAGCGTTTCGAAGCTGTTGGCGTTGGTGAAGTCCGCATCGACGATATCGCGCGTCGAGTCCGAGGCGTCGATCGTGTCGTTCCCGGCGCCGCCGGAAACGCTGTCGCCGCTGGTCAGCTCGCCGCCGACTTCAAGATAGTCGTTGCCGTCGCCCAGATCGACGCTGTCGTTGCCGCCAGCTTCGATGTTGACATAGTCGTTGCCGGTGCCGGTCGAGATCGTGTCACCGACCACGCCCGACCACACAGTGTCCGCACCGGCGCCGCCGATGACGCTCATCGCGAAATTGGTCACGGGAACGCTGCTGATGAACACGCCTTCATCGGAGAGCAGCACATGACCGTCGATGGTCAGCGTGCCGTTCGCCGTCGGGGCGTTACCGTTATGGAGCGTGATGTCGTAGACATTCTCGTCGACGCTCTGCTCTTCCTCGAGCAGCACGATCTTCTCGATCTGCGAGAAGTTGCTGTTCGTGGTCAGCGTGGTGTCGCCGTCAAGGACCAGCGTGTCCGAACCGGCGCCGGCACGGATCGTGTCGTCGTCGGTGACATTGTTATTGCCGGGGGCCTTGATCGTGTCGTCGCCCGAGCCGGTGACGATGCTGTCGATGCCGCCGCCGACACCATCGGTGTCGCCGGTGTAGCCGCCGATATTGACCGTCAGGTTCGACGTGAAGCCGCCAGCGTCGACAGTGTCGTTGCCGGTGTAGTTCCAGTCGGTGTTGATGATCTGGATGCCCGCAACCTGCGCCTCGTTGATCGCGTCGGCATCGCCGCCGTCATTGAGGTTCAGATTGTGGTTCGCGCCCGTCTGGGTCAGCACTTCCAGGCTGGAGACGTGCGTGAAGTGCTCGGCGCTTGCGACGCTCTGGTCGATGCGCAGTTCGTCGGTACCGTTGCCGAACGAGAAGCTGTCGAGCGTGACAGCGTCGCCATTGGCGTCGAATTCACCCGCCGCGACAGTCACGGTATCATCGCCGTCACCGGCGATGACGGTGTCGAAGCCCGAACCGGTGAAGATCGAGTCGTTGCCGGCGCCCGAATCGACCAGATCGTCGCCGCTGCCGGCGTTGATCGTGTCGGCGCCCGCACCGGTCACGACGACGTCGTTGCCCGAACCGGCATTGACGCTGTTATCGCCGTCACCGGCGTTGATGTCGTCGTTGCCGCCGCCCGAGCTGATCGTGTCGTTGCCCGCACCGGCACGGATCGTGTCGCTGCCGCCGCCCGAGGTGACCGAATTCGCACCTTCGCCGGCGTCGACGAAGTTATTGCCGCCCGCGGCGTTGACGGTGTCGTCGCCGGTGCCGGTGCTGATCGAATCGTCGGCATTGCCGGCTTCGACGATGTCGATGCCCGAGCTACCGATATAGGTGACGTCCTGGTTACCGGCGTCATTGTCCGAGAAGTCGATGTCGACGGTGGCGGTCGAGGCCGACGCGTCGATCGTGCGCACCGTGGTGTTCAGCGCGTCATCGATCTTCAGGTTCTGCGTCGCCTTGATGTTCAGCGTCGTCAGATCAGTGTCGAGCGTGTCGATGACCGACGCACCCTCTTCGTTCGAGAGGTTGACGGTCTCGATGCCGCCATTGGCGTCCGAAACGCTGCCGATCTTCAGATTGTCCGCGTTGCTGGTCTTGATGACCACGTCAACAACGGTGTTCGCACCGGCAACGACGCTATCCTGATACTGGACGTTGACGTCCGGCGTCGGATCGTTCGGCGTGCCGTTGGTGACGTTGTTGAGCTCAATATCCGCGCCGTTCGCATTGAGCGAGGTCAGCTGCGAGAAGGTGATGTCCTGCGAGCTGTTCAGCGCGACGACGGTTTCGACGCCCTTGGTGCCCGACAGGTCGAGCGTGATCGGCTGATCGTCGTCGTTGGTAACTTCGATGCGCTGGATGTTGACGGTAGTGAAGCCGCCATAGGTGTACGGGCCTTCGAAGATACCGGTCAGCGCCGTGTCGGTCGACAGGCTCAGCGTGTTGTAGCCGGCGCCACCATCAAGCTTGTCGCCCGCATTGAGCGTGCGATTGAAGCCGATGAAGGTGTCATCGGCCGCACCGCCCGGCGTGGTGTCGACGCCAGCCGTCAGAACGATGGTGTTCTGGCTGTTGCCGTTGCCGCTGGGGGCAACGCCGGTCGAGCCGGTGGTGACGGTCTGGGTGCCGAGAACGACGTTGGTGCCGTTGTAGATCAGCACGCGGCTGTCGACCAGGTTGCCGGCCGAGTTCTCGAATACGATGGTGGTGCCGTTCGTGCCCAGGTTCGGAATCGGGATCAGCACCGTGATGCCGTCGCTGGCACTGGTGAGCAGGATGTTCGAACCCTGGATCCGGACCGTGAAGTCGGTGGCGACGTCGGTCAGACGGATCGTGTCACCGCCGCGCGAGAAGTCGCCCTGGAAGTTGACGGTCGTGTTGTCGAAAACCGTGACGGTTTCGGCACCAAGATTGGTGCCGAAGATGTCGTAGTTTCCGAGGATAGCGCCTGCGGTACCGCCCGACTGCACTACGATACGATTGTTAGCCATGATTAAAATCCCCGCATTAATCTATTTGATGAGTTGAACGCATGCGCGTCAGGCATAGGAGAAGAAATCAAATCCGACATACGCTTCGAGACTCTGCAAACCACCCAGGAATGCATCCAGCGGCGGCGGAGCCGCGAAGAAGCCTTCGAGCGTAATCTGGTTGACGACACCATTGTTGTTCCAGGTGATCGTCAGGTCCTGATTGTTGTCCGTGCCGAAGCTGTAGCTGTCGACCGGCGCGGTCGCGATGATATGATCGTCGGACGTGAAGTTCGAAATGATCACCGTGTTCGCGGTGTTGCCGTTTTCCGTGTAGGTCACCGCCGCACCGGCAGCGTCCAGCGCGGCCAGAGGCGGCAGAGGCGACGGGCCGCTCGCCGAAGCCGGCGTGTTGGCGTTGTTGTCGTTGTCGATATCCGCCGAGCGCGTCACCGACGGGACAGAGCTTCCACGCAGATAGTCGATCCCCGTGGTGCCCAGCGCATTGTTCAGCGCCGTTTCCACAGCGGCTTCGTTGTTCGCCAGCTGCAGGCCCGGATTGAGGATATTGTCGATCCGAATGGTGCTGACCACGCCGCCATTGTTCTGCGTGATCACCAGATCGCCGTTATCGTTGTTGAAGTTGTAGTTGGCGATGTTCGTGGAGAACAGGATGTAGTCGTTCGAACCGAAGTTCTGGATGACCACATCGCTCGGCAGGTTCGCGCTCTCGTTGAACTGATAGTTCACGTCGAGAATGTCCGCCGCATCGTTGCCGCTGGCATCGATCGTCACCGGGGTGACGGGATCGCCGATGTCCGCGTTGAACACGTCGACCAGGTTGTTGACACCCAGCGTCACCGCCTGGCTGGCACTTGCGATGCCATCCGAAACCGTGACCGTGAAGCTGTAGCTCTGCTTGGCTTCATAGTTGGGCGATCCGAGGATCGTCACCGCGCCGGTCGAAGCGTTGATCGCCAGCAGGCCAGCGTCCACACCCGAGATGCTGTAGCTGAGCACGCTGCCCGTATCGATGTCGGTCGCCGTGGCGGTGTAGACCGTCGAACCAGCAGCGATATTCTCGTTGAAGTTGCCGGTAGCCGCCGAGGTCAGCACAGGCGCGTCGTTGGCGCCCGTGATGGTGATGCTGGCGGTTCCAACGTCGGAACCACCATGATTGTCCGAAATACGATAGTCGAACGTGACAACCCGCGTGGTACCGGCAGCGATCGAGTCATACGACGGATCGTCCGCGTTAAAGCTGAACGTCCCGTCCGCATTGAAGACCAGACCAGCAGGCGCCGCGCCAACCAACGCGAACGTACGTGTGTCGCCGCTGTCAACATCGGTATCATTGAGACCAACAGCGCCGCTAAGCGCCGTGTCTTCAGCAACCGTGAAGGCGTCATCCACCGCAACCGGCGCATCGTTGACGCCCGTGACGGTGATGGTCAGCGTCGACGTGGAAGTGCCGCCCTTGCCATCCACAACCGTATAATTGGCGACAACGGTTTGCGTCGCACCCGCCGCCAGGCTGTCATAGCTGGCCGGATCGAAGCTGTAGCTGCCATTGGCATTGAGCGTGAGGCCCGTGACCGGCGCATTGAGCGAATAGGTGAGCGTGTCGCCGACATCGACGTCGGTCGCAGCCAACTGCCCCGTCACGACAGCGCCATCCTCGGTTGCGGCAGCCGTGGCCGCAACGGCGACCGGCGCGTCATTGACGCCGGTAACCTTGATGGTCAGCGTCGAATTGCTCGTCGCACCCTTGTCGTCGGTGACGGTGTAGGTCGCCACGACATCCTGCACCACGCCAGCACCGATGCTGTCGTAGCTGGCGGGATCGAAGCTGTAGCTACCGTTCGAATTGATCGTCAGACCGGCAGGCGCCGTGCCCGAGATCGCATAGGTCAGCGTGGCACCAGTGTCGGCATCCGTCGCGACCAGCTGACCGGTGACGACCGCACCATCTTCCGTGGCGGTATTGGTCGCCGCCGTCGCGACCGGCACATCGTTGATGCCGGTGACGGTGATGGTCAGAGTCGAGGTGGCGGTGCCACCCTTGCCGTCCGAAACCGTGTAGTTCGCGACAACAGCCTGCGTCGCGCCAGCCGCCAGACTATCATAGCTGGCAGGATCGAAGCTGTAGCTGCCGTCGGCGTTGAGCGTCAGGCCAGTCACCGGCGCATTGAGCGTGTAGGTGAGCGTATCACCGTCCACATCGGTCGCCGCCAGCTTGCCGGTCACGACCGCACCATCCTCGGTGGCGGTGTTGGTCGCCGCGACGCCGACAGGCGCATCGTTGACCGGCGTGATCGTCACGGTGACGGTCTGCGTCGCGGTGCCGCCCTTGCCGTCCGAAACCGTGACGGTGAAAGTGTCGGTGCCGTTGGCATTGGCGTTCGGCGTGTAGGTCAGCACATTGCCAGCCACCGTCACGGCACCCTTGGCGGGAGCGCTGGCGGTGTAGGTGAGCGTGTCACCGTCGGCATCGGTGCCAGCGACGGTGATCGTCGCCTTGGTGTCTTCGTTGGTGGTGACCGCCTGGGTCGCATTGACGGTCGGAGCGGTGTTCTTCTTGCCACCACCGCCGCCACCGGCCGCGAGCGCGGCGCCACCGCCGAGCAGAACGACGCCGCCGATGATCAGCGGGGTCGAATCACCACCGTCGTCATCCGAGCTGTCCGACGACGAGGCGCCACCGGCATCCTGGCCCGCCTCGGGCGAAAGCGTGCCGACCGCGGCGCTCGCCGACGCGTCGACCATGGCGAGATGCTCGCCCTTGCCCTCGGTTTCCTCGGAGGCCTTATTAATAAGCTTGCCGTCCTCGTCGCGCTCTTCTTTCTTGACCGCGTCGACATGGGCGTTGGCCTTGGCCGGCGCAGGCGCAGCGACGCCAGCACCAGGCTTGCCGTTCAGCGCAGCCTTGACGGGCGCGGCGACAGCCGCCTTGGCCGCCGCGTCGGCAGCCCCTTGCCCATCAACCGCTGCACGACCTTCCTTGAGACTGAAACCCTGGGCATTCGCCTTATTCGTAGCATTTTCAGACGCAAGCTTGGTCATACAGAACCCCTTTAAATAGCAACAGGTCGCCTAAGTCGGCCGCCCCACGGATCGCACAGCCCAACGCCACGCTAAACGCAGGTCGCAT